>ERZ1643250.657-NODE-657-length-35031-cov-5.475212_pt1 | contig 35031 bp, 33 predicted proteins | sample MGYA00579262_ERZ1643250 | MGnify/ENA primary metagenome ERZ1643250 (study PRJEB29033, sample SAMEA4952265) | chicken gut metagenome | biome: Broiler Chicken; feature: Gastrointestinal Tract; material: Caecum | place: Ireland | collected 2018 | study: Broiler...
AATCTTCCGGCTGCTGTTCTGTCGTATCTGCCGCATCCGTCTCATCCTGCAGTTCAGTTCCTGTCGGTGTTTCAGACTGAACCGAAGGAACTGGCGACGCGCTCTCCTGCGCAGAGGTGGCAAAGCCTGTCTGCGCAATGAGAACAACTGCCAGAAACAGCGCCATGAACTTTTTCATCCTGTTCATTTTTTCCTCCTTATATACACCTTTTTTCTGGAGGAATTCATAGAATTTTGGTATACTTTTAAAACAATTTCATAGAATACCTAATTCTGTGATAACGGGACGATCTTATTCATCTGCAGCTGCTTATATTCAAACGAAGAATGGAAATAATATTCCATGGTGATTTTGATATCAAAATGTCCCAGAATTTCACTCAGCGTCTTCATATCCCACCCGAGGGTCACGCATCTGGTGGCAAAGGTGTGGCGCAGGCAGTGAAAATTCAGGTAGGGCACGCCAATCTGTTCCAGCATCTTTTTGTAATGATACTGAAGAGTTCTGGGCTCCATCGGGCGCTCCGTATCGTTGGTCAGCAGATAGGCTCCTTTTTCTCCTCGCGGAAAATGCTTCAGATATTCCAGAAGGAAGGCCGGGATCGGGAGCAGACGCTGCGACGCGGCGCTTTTGGGATGTGACACCAGAAGCTGCGTGTGCCTTTCTCCGTTTTCTCCGGAGATTTTCAGCCGCTGGACTGTCTTATTCACATACAGAGAGGCTGTCTCAAAGCTGATATCGCTCCACTGCAGCGCGCAGATTTCTCCGATTCGCAGGCCGAGAAACAAAGCCAGCATAACAGCCAGGGAATAGGCGTCCGGATGCTTCAGAATGTAATCTTCTATCTTCTTCTGGTGCTCCTGGGAAAAGACCTTCACCACACGCCGGGACCTGGTGAGACCGGGCTTGATATAATACTTCTGGTCCAGGGCGCGGGAAGTGTAGGCGTAATCCAGCGTATTATTTAAAATCATAAAAATCGTTCTCCGGTTTCCATCTGACAGAGGTCTTCTGGCTGTATTTTCTTTCTGACTGATAGTCGTGTAAAAGCGCTCCAGGCTGCTGTGATCCAGCTCCCGGCATGCCATGGATTGAAAGAATGGCAGAATATAATTTCTGGCCAGCTGCTCATACTTTACATAAGTGGATCGGGCAACCCGGTATTCTACTGTGCCAAGCCATTCGTCTACAAGTCCATATACCTCTTTTTCCATGTTCATCATTTTTTCCTCCTGTCTGGTTTTCAACAGTTCCGCCATACCACCTTTCTACGGATCGGCAGCATACGTTCTGACAGAATATGAACAGTATAGCTGAACTGTTATGATTTTCTAAATTTTTTCTTAATTTCTCATTGATTTTTCCTACCGTGTATTGTAGAATTTAAGAGGGTTTTCATAGTATTAGGTATTCTTCGAACAAATCCAAATACTGTAATTTTTCATATTTTAAGCACAAAAAAGCTGCTGCTTCCGCAGATTGTCAAAATCCGCATAAGCAACAGCTGTTTTTTTATACTTTATACGTGAATCATTTTATGCCCTGCCGCCTTCAGAAGCCGGTTCATAATCGCCGGTCCGATGGACGCTTCCTCAAAAGATTCCGAATAAATGCAGTCCACATCCGTCTCGTCAAACTGGCGGAGCGCATCAAACAGGTGCATGGCGATCTCTTCCTCGTGCTTTCTCTGGCCCAGACTCAGCACCAGCCCTTCCGGATAACGTCCGGCAGTCTCGTCGGTGGCGAGAATCCCTGCCTTCTTTCCCTCTTTCCGGTCTGCTTCCACCCGGCGGCTGATCTCGGCGATCACTGCCTCTGTAGGTCCTTCCACAATCATCAGATCCGCCCGGGGCGCGTAATGACGGTATTTCATGCCGGGAGCCTTAGGCTTCACTCCCGAATCGGGAGCAATGATGGCTTTGTCTACCTCCAGCGGTCCGATCTGCTCTTCCATCTTCTCTTTTGTAACGTAACCCGGACGCAGAATCACCGGAGGCTCCACAGTCATATCTACAATCGTGGATTCCAGGCCTATGACGGCCTGTCCGCCGTCCAGGATCATCTCGATGCGTCCGGACAGATCCTCCTCTACATGGGCTGCCGTGGTCGTGCTGGGCCTGCCGGACACGTTGGCGCTGGGCGCCGCCACAAAGCCGCCTGCCGCCCGGATAAAGGCTGCCGCAATCCGGTCGCTTGGCATCCTTACAGCCACTGTATCCAGGCCGCCTGTGGTGGCCTCCGGAACCAGTTCCTTCTTATAAAAAATCATGGTGAGCGGTCCCGGCCAGAAGGCTTCCATCAGTTTTTCTGCTTTTTCCGGTACTTCTCTGGCTATCCGGTACAAGTCCTGCTTTTCTGCGATATGAACGATCAGCGGATTGTCCGAAGGTCTTCCCTTGGCCGCATATATCTTTTTTGAGGACTCCGGATTCAGAGCGTCGCCGCCCAGCCCGTAAACTGTCTCCGTGGGGAAAGCCACAAGACCTCCTTTTTGAATGATAGTCCCTGCTTCTTCTATGATCTGCTCGTCTATCTGGTCATAATCCAGCCTTCTGATCTGTGTTTCCATCTTTTTCACTCCGTCTTTTCTATGTCCCGTTTTTTCACGTCCCGCTTTTTCATGTCCTGTTTCGTGTCATGTTCTGTCTCTCATCATGCTCTGTCTCTTGTCATGCCCTGTCTCTTGCCATGCTCTTCCGGGTAAATCACGCAAAATCAGGGACTCACCAGAGTCCCTGACAGTAGTCGTCCTGATACAGTACCACTGTACCATGTTCTCTTGTCTTTTTCAAGTCTATCACCCGCTGATTTGCGCTCCCCCGGTAAAGAAGCGTCAGATCCCGCTGTTCTTCCACAAAAGGCCCATCCACCAGAAGGTCACAAAGCGCCAGCAGTTCCAGCACCGCCGGACGCCTTTTCCCCATTTCCAGAAGCTGTTCATAGGTATAACCGGAATAAACCATCAGCTCTTTCCCCATGGCCCGTATCCTCCGGCCAAGCTCACACAGGGCTTCCGGCTGGCAGAAGGGCTCTCCTCCTGAAAAGGTCACTCCGGACAGCAGCGGATTGGAACGGATCTCTTCCAGAATTTTTTCTGTATCCGCCCTGCTGCCGCCGGCAAAATCATGAGTCTGAGGATTGTGGCAGCCGGGGCAGTGATGGGGGCATCCCTGCACAAATACCGTATAGCGGATACCCGGACCGTCTACGATAGAATCCTCCACAGTTCCGGCAAGCCAGAGTACGGCTTTCGAGGCTGACGCTTCTGCCCTGCCGGTTTCCGGCCCGCCGGCTTCCGCCCTGTCCGTTTCCGCCCCAGATACTTCCGCAGTGTCTTCCTTTAAATGAAAGTCCATGCTTTACCCGGTCACGCTCCTCTGCCCTCTTCGCGTCATTGAAACGGTCGGTGGTTCCCACCAGATATCCGGTGATTCTGCGGATACGGTCAAATTTCACATTTTCTCCTACCATTCCGTTGTTCGGCAATACTCTTCCAATCATGTCATATCCTCCTTCATTCCTGCTGCTTTTCTGCTTTTTGTTTATCTGTACGCGCGCCGCCGGAAAACGGCCGGAGCCGCGCCTGCATTCTGTCATTTCATGCCGGAAATCCTGCTCCTCTGCCGCTTTTGTACGGCAGCTTCCAGACCTTCGGCAGTTCATCCCCGGCCCTCAGTGAGTCGGGTCCGCATATACCGGCGTATCCGGGTATTTTCTGCGGAGCTCCCGCAGTTTTTCCACCGGGACCGCCTCTCCTTCTCTTCGTCCGCACCGTGGGCATACCTCATCGATCACCCCTGTGTAACCGCAGACCGGGTCGCGGTCAACCGGGTGATTGACAGAACCGTAGCCCACGCCCGCTTCCTTCATGCAGCGGATCACCGCCTCAAAGGCCGCCGGATTCTTTGAAGTGTCGCCGTCCAGCTCCACATAGCTGATATGTCCTGCATTGGTCAGGGCATGATAAGGCGCTTCCAGCCGGATCTTGTCAAAGGCCCGGATGGGATAATACACCGGAATATGGAAGGAATTCGTATAATATTCCCTGTCGGTGATTCCGGGCAGCTCACCGAACCGCTTCTTATCGATGCGCACGAACCTGCCGGAAAGTCCCTCCGCCGGGGTGGCCAGCAGGGTGAAATTAAGACCTGTCTCCTCAGATTTTTCATCCATCCGCTTCCGCATATGGCCGATGATCTCCAGACCCAGCTTCTGGCTCTCCGGGCTTTCTCCGTGATGCTTCCCGGTCAACGCCACCAGCGTCTCCGCAAGCCCGATGAAGCCTACGCTCAAAGTCCCGTGCTTCAGCACCTCCGCCACCGAATCATCCACGTCCAGCTTATCCGAATCCAGCCAGATGCCCTGTCCCATCAGGAAGGGATAGTTGCGCACCTTCTTTCTGCACTGAATGGAGAACCGGTGCAGAAGCTGGCGGCAGGCCAGATCTATCATCTTATCCAGACTCTCATAAAACGCCTGGATATCTCCATGGGCTTTGATGCCAAGGCGGGGCAGATTGATGGACACGAAACTTAAATTTCCCCGGCCGCAGGTCACTTCTCTGGAAGGATCGTAGTGATTGCCCATGACGCGGGTCCGGCAGCCCATGTAAGCCACCTCCGTGTTGTAATCTCCTTCCTTATAATACTGAAGATTAAAAGGTGCGTCCAGAAAGCTGAAATTGGGGAACAGCCTCTTTGCCGAGGTCCGCACTGCCAGCCGGAACAGGTCGTAGTTCGGATCTCCGGGATTGTAGTTGACGCCCTCCTTCACCTTGAATATCTGCACCGGGAAAATGGGCGTCTCGCCATTTCCAAGGCCGGCGTCCGTGGCCAGCAGCAGATTTTTGATGACCATGCGGCCCTCCGGCGAGCAGTCTGTACCGTAGTTTACAGAGCTGAAGGGCACCTGGGCTCCCGCCCTGGAATTCATGGTGTTCAGGTTGTGGATCAGGGCCTCCATGGACTGATAGGTCTCCCCTTCCGTCTCTTTCAGGGCCATATCCACCACCGTCTCATGGGCTTTCCGCATATCCTCCGCCAAAAGGACTCTCTCTCCGCAGAGAATACCGCCTCCGTTTACCCAGTCTTCCAGTTTCTTTCCGTACTCGTCGGCCGTTCCCATGCGTACGCCGGTTCCCAGGGCATTTTTCATCGTATGTATGAATTCGGAAGCTGTCTCCGCGTCCACATCGAACTTGACCCGCGCATATTTTTCCATGGCCTTAAAATATTCCTTGCGGAACGTCCGGACCACACCTTCTGCCATGGCGTAATCAAAATTGGGGACCGACTGGCCTCCGTGCATTTCATTCTGGTTGGCCTGGATGGCAATGCAGGCCAGAGCCGCATAGCTTTTGATGGAATTGGGCTCCCGGATATAGCCGTGGCCGGTGCAGAACCCGTCCTTGAAAAGCTTAATCAGATCAATCTGACAGCAGGTCTCCGTCAGCATGTAGAAATCTTTATCATGAATATGGATGTCGCCGTTGATATGCGCCGCCGCAATGTCTTTCGGAAGAATATAGTTGTCCACGAAATAATTGGCACCTTCAGAACCGTATTTCAGCATGGTTCCCATGGCAGTGTCCGCGTCAATATTGGCGTTCTCCCGCTTCATGTCGGCGTCCGCCGCGCTGCTGAAGGTAAGTTCCTGGTAAATCTTTACCAGATCTGCTTCCGACTTGCGCACCTTCGTATGCTCTGCCCGGTACAGGATGTAGGCCTTCGCCGTCTTCGCAAAGCCTCCTGCGATCAGCTTCGCCTCCACAATATCCTGAACCTGCTCCACTTCCGGTATGCTGTCCCTGGGAATCGCTGCGATGATCTCCTCGATCAGATCATGAAACTGCATGGGGGAGATTGCCTCCACCTGCGCCGCCTCGTTCGCCTTGCGGACCGCGTCCCGGATCTTCTGCGCGTCAAAGGGCACCTGCGTGCCGTTGCGTTTTTTGATAGTTTCCGGGTAATCTGTGCCTTCTTTGCCGCCCATAAAAATATCCTCCCCTGTATACCAGATATAGTATCGTTCTTTTATCGCTATACTATATAAAGTATCACAGAGGAGGGTAAAATGCAATACTCTCTTTTGTTTTTATCTCGCCATCCGGTAGATTTCAGCCATATCCTTTCTGTCCAGCTTCTGTACACCGCCGATGGTGCGCTTGTCCATATGGCTGCACTTGTAGGCCAGTTCTTCAATCTGCCCGTCGGTCAGTTCCACGCCCAGCTCGGAAATGCTCACCGGCATATGAATGGAACGGAAGAAATCCTCCATGGCTTCGATGCCTTCCAGAACCGTCCGCTCCGGATCTGCGTAGTCATAGGGAATACCCAGCACATCCACCGCCAGTTTGGCGAAACGGTCCACGTCGGATTTGTATACATAGCGGGCCCAGCTTCCCCACACAGCCGCAAGGCCTGCTCCGTGAGTCACGTCAAACATGCCTCCCAGCTCATGCTCCAGCTGATGGCAGGCCCAGTCGCCCGCGCGGCCGCAGCCGGTCAATCCGTTGTGAGACAGGCTTCCCGCCCAGAACACCTCGGAACGCGCCTCGTAGTTCTCCGGATCAGTCAGAAGCACTTTCGCCTGATGCATCACCGTCTTCAGCACGCCTTCCGCCAAATAGTCCGTCAGTTCCGTATCCTTTTCATGGGAAAACCATCTCTCCAGCGTGTGCATCATGATATCCACGCAGCCGCTCATGGTCTGATATTCCGGCAGCGTATAGGTAAGTTCCGGATTCATAATGGCAAAACGGGGACGGGAAAGATCACAGTTGCAGCCTCTCTTCAACCAGCCTTCCTCGTTGGTAATCACAGAGGAATTGCTCATCTCGCTGCCCGTAGCTGCCAGGGTCAGCACCACTCCCACCGGAAGAGCATCTTGCGGGACACGGATTTTCGCGTAGAAATCCCATACGTCTCCTTCATCCTTCACTCCGTAGGCAATGGCCTTCGCGGAATCGATGGCGCTTCCGCCGCCTACAGCCAGAATGAAATCCACGCCCTCCTTCCGGCAGAGCTCAATTCCTTCATATACCAGAGAAAGACGCGGATTCGGTACAGCGCCCCCAAGCTCCACATGAGGTATCCCCGCCTGATCCAGTGAGGCAAGCACCCGGTCCAGCAGACCGCTGCGCTTCACACTGCCTGTCCCGTAATGGACAAGCACCTTCGTTCCCTTAAACTCCTTTACCAGGGCTCCTGCCTGATTTTCTGTTTCCTTTCCAAATACCACCTTTGTCGGTGTGTAATACTCAAATCCCTGCATAGAAATTCCGCTCCTTTTCGTTTTTTTCTATTTTTTTATTATAGCGGAAAGGAGTTCCACATACAAGCGGAACTCCTCTGTTTTTCTTATAGCATACGCCATCTTTACTCATACCGCAGCGCTTCAATGGGATTCATTTTCGCCGCCTTGTTGGCCGGATAATACCCGAAAAATACGCCGATCAGGATTGAGAAGGTCACAGAAAAGATAATGCCTCCCACCGAGGGGCTGGCCGCATAACCCAGCAGGTTCGTGGCTGCCGCCGCCAGAATCAGTCCCAGGATGATTCCGATAAACCCTCCGGTCAGGCAGATTACAATAGACTCCATGATAAACTGCAGGCGGATAGAACCGTTGGTGGCTCCCAGAGCCTTCCGCGTTCCAATCTCACGGGTCCGCTCGGTAATGGATACCAGCATGATATTCATGACGCCGATTCCTCCCACCAGAAGAGAGATTCCCGCGATCACTGAGATTGCGATGGATATGGTGGACAGCATATCTGTCATGGAAGATACCATGCTTTCCATACTGCTGGCTGTCACCTCAAAGCTGTCGTTGGACCGGTAATAATTGTTATTGAACCAGGTCTCCAGCTCGTCGCACAGCGCCGTGGAATCCACGCCGGCAGCCGTCACAATCGTAAGCTGGGAATAACCTGTACTGGAATGATTCTGCTCCCTGGCCGCCTCCAGAGGAAGATACACGGTCGTAGTCACATCTTCTTCCGATTCTGTGGAAAAACCGGAATCATCATATTCATAAACGCCGACGACCGCATAGGTATAATAGCGGTTGCTGACATAGATATTGATTTCACTGCCAATCGCCGCGTTATAATCACCGCCAAACAGATTATCCGCCACCCTGTCGGACACCAGCACTACCTTTTTCGCGTTTTCCTGATCCCGGTCTGTCAGCGTTCTTCCTGCCAGCAGCGTCAGCTCCTCGTACTCCAGATAGTCAGAATTTACGCCGGTAATGCTTACATTCGCCGTGAGATCGCCGTCCTCTGCCGTTCCGCTTCCGGCAGACTCGCTCAGCAGAATGCTGGCAGTGGAATCCGAGAACTCTTCCTTCATGGCATCCAGCATTTCGTCTGTAATGTAATCCTCATCCGACATCTCACTGCCTCTGGATACGCCTGCGAATACACGCCCGTCGGAGGTCACCGTATCTTCTGTGCTCTTCTGGGAAACTCCCAGCGTAATGTTGTTGACGCCCATGTCCTCCATGGAACTGGTCACAGAAGTGCTGATGGAATTGCCGACACTCATAATCGCAATGACGGACGCGATGCCGATGATGATTCCCAGCATGGTCAGAAGAGCCCGCATCTTATTTGCCAGAAGGCCGCTTAAAGCCAGAAGAATATTTTCACCAATCAGCATACGGCGCTGCCCTTCCTTTCTCCGATGATTTCTCCATCCTTCAGCGTGACGATACGCTGTGTCTCCTCTGCCAGCTCGTTGGAATGGGTAATCAGGACTATCGTCTTGCCCTCCTCCTGATTGAGCCTGTGAAAGATATCCATGATCCTCCGTCCTGTTTTGGAATCCAGCGCTCCCGTGGGCTCATCTGCCAGAATAATAGACGGATTGTTGGTCATGGCGCGGGCGATGGAGACTCTCTGCTTCTGCCCTCCGGAGAGCTCGTCGGGCTTGTGGGTCATACGGTCCTGCATGCCTACCATTTCCAGATAATGCTTTGCCCGCTCCTGCCGCTCCTTCTTTCCCACTCCCGCGTACATCATCGGAAGTTCCACGTTCCGCAGGGCGCTGGTCCGGCTGATCAGGTTGTAGGTCTGAAACACGAAGCCGATTTTCTGATTGCGGATGCCGGAGAGCTCCCTGTCTTTTGCTTTCGCCACATCCACACCATCCAGAATGTATTCTCCTTCCGTGGGCCGGTCCAGGACGCCGATGATATTCATCAGCGTCGTTTTTCCGGAGCCCATATCGCCGCCGGCTTCAAAGGTTCTCATTCCTTCTTCCTCTGTTCCGCCTTCTGTACCCGCGCCCGTTCCGCTCTGTACCAGAGGTGTGCTCAGATAAACCGTCATTCCTTCCGAAATTTCATCGCTGCTGACTTCAATGTAATAATCCGTCTCGATGCCGGTCTCCACCACGACTTCCTTCCGTTCTCCATTGTCATCCACATAGATGACGCTCTCTCCCGCTTCATTGGTCTGCACGCAGTCATAGGGCACTGCCAGCGTATCCCTGCTTTCCTCCAGCGCTATGCTGACAGAAGCCGTCATGCCGGAACGCAGCTTATCCTGAGGCTCGTTTATGGTGATCTGGATCTCGTAAGAGGCTGTGCCGCTGGCAGAACCCATCGTCTGCCCGCTTGTTCCCACCGGAGACACATAGGTGACTTCGCCTTCCAGCTCTTCGTCTCCCAGGGAATCTGTCACGATGTAAGCTGTCTGCCCTTCCTCAATATCCACCACATCATATTCGTCTACCGTAGCTTCCACAATAAAGTTGTGGACGTCCTGAATCTCATAAATAGTGCCGCCGGTAAAGACGCCGCCTTCCTCCACATTCAGCGCTGTAATGGTGCCGGTCATGGACGCGTATACCGTACAGTCTTCCAGCTGCTCCTCATAGCTCTCTATCTGATTCAGCCCGTCATCTTCTGTGATAAGCTGCTCTTCCAGCTGAGCCCGCTCATAAGTCTCCTGGGCCTGCTCTACCGTCGTATCATACTGCTCCTGCACGCTCTCTTTCTGAGACTGCGCCTGTTCATATGCGCTGTAAGCGGATGAAGAATTCGCCTGGGCCTGCTCATAGGCCGTCTGGGCGTCGCTTATGGCTTTCTCCGCTGTCTCATAGGCAGATTTCGCGGAATCATAAGCCTCCTTCTCATCCGAGCAGCTTTCCGGAATCGTGGTAAGGGAATTCAGATAGCCTTCCAGATCAATGATCTGACTTCCTTCTGAGGAAGCTGAATTTCCTGACTCTCCCTGTTCTTCAGAGCCAGTAGAACTGTCTGCCCCTGTATCTGAGGATTCCGCGGCCATAGCCTCTTCCAGAGCGTCCGTCAACGCGGCCGCCGCGTTATCATACGCGCTTTTCAATGCTTCCGTGTCGTACTGGCTCTGTACCTCGTTCAGCGCGCTCAGGGCGGCTTCCTCCGCTTCTACCGCGTCTTCATAAGCGTTTCTGTAGGCATCTCTTGTATCTCTGGCATCCTGCAGAGACTCCTCCGCTTCTTCCACGGTTTCCGTATACTGTGTCTCATAATTATCGAGCGCATCTATCTGCTGGTTGACCGCGTAATTATTCTGCGCGTCTGCAAGGGCGCTCTCGATATCCGAGGAATCAAAGGTGCAGATGATATCGCCTTCCTGTACCTCGTCTCCCACCTCTACATAAACTGCCGTCACTTCAATATTTTCCAGTGTCGTAGTTCCTGACTTTCCTTCTGCCGTGGCAAGCGTGCCCGTCACACCGATGGAATTTGTCAAATCCATCCTCTCGACAGTGGCTGTCTCCACTGTCATGGTCTGCTGCATCTGAGGCCTGCGGCTCCTGCTCTGCCAGACAGCCAGCACCACGATGGCAGCTGTCAGAATCAGGACAATCAGCACGGTCAGAATTTTGTGCTTTTTCGCAAAACGCCCGATGCGTCTTCCCGCACCCTTTATTCCTCTTCCTACAGCTTTCAGAAACCGGAGAACGGGATTTTCTTTTTTGGGCGCACCGTTGTCTGAATACGGTTCCTCCGAACTCTCTTCTTCCTGCAGCGTTTCTTTCTGAAACAGTTCTTTCAGTTCCTCACCTTCCTGGTTCTTTTTCCTGGATTCCCACAGCTTCACAAACAGCTCCTCCTCATTTCCTTATTTTTACAGATTTTAGCCTGTTCCATGCCGGGCTGCGGCTTGGACCAGGCTTTGTCCTTCCATTTATTGTTAAAATTAATTATAAAAAAATATTGTGTTCGTTTTTTGTTGAAGCTGTGATTTTTCTGTGTCCGGATTATGAGGTTTCTGTGTTTTATATACTATTTTCCGGACTGGCTGCAGCTTCCTCGGCTGTTCCGCCTGCGCGCCTGGGCTGCTGCTGAGTAATACAGTGGATATTGCCGCCTCCATAAACGATTTCCCGGGTATCTACCCCCACCACCTTCCGCTCCGGGAAGATGGCCTGAAGCTGGGAGAGTGCCAGCGCGTCATTTTCATCCCCATACTGAGGCACAATCACCCCTCCGTTTACCAGAAGGAAATTGGCGTAGGAGGCGATGCAGAGTTCTCCGGTCTTCCGGGGTTTTGCGGTTCCGGATACCTGGAGCTGAAAATTCTCTCCGATGCGTACCGGCCGCTTCGGACAGCAGAGCTTATGCACCTTCAGCCTGCGTCCCCTGGCGTCTGTCATGGTTTCCAGAGCCCGGTACGCCTTATGCGCCGCTTCATAAAAGGGATGATAAGGATTCTCCGTCCAGATGCAGACCACCTCGCCGGGCCGCGCGAAGCAGGCCACGTCATCCACATGGCCGTTCGTCTCCTCCGGATCAATCCCGTCCGGCAGCCAGAGCACTTTTTCCAGATTCAGATATTCCTTCAGCTTCTCTTCGATCTCCGTTTTCGTCAGGGACGGATTGCGTCCGGGGCTTAAAAGGCACATCTCCGTCGTCAGCGCCGTTCCCTCCCCGTCCACATGAAAGGAGCCGCCCTCCAGCACAAAGCCTTCCGTCCGGTAGGAGTCTGCCCCTGCCAGTTCACAGATCTTCTCTGCCGTCCGGTCGTCCTTATCCCAGGGGAAATAGAGACCGTCCACCAGGCCTCCCCAGGCATTGAAGGTCCAGTCGCAGGCCCTGAGGCCGCCTTTTCCGTCAACTAAAAAAGACGGGCCGACATCTCTGGCCCATGCGTCGTCTGAGGAAAGCTCCAGCACTGTGACCTCCGGCGGGCACATGGCCCGGCAGTTCTCATACTGCCCGTCCGAAGCCAGCATGGTGACCGGTTCAAAGCGGGAAATGGCCTCTGCCACCTCCGCAAAGGCTCTCTGGGCAGGCAGGGCTCCGTTTCTCCAGACGTCTCCTCTCTCCGGCCAGATCATCCAGATTCGCTCCTGAGCCTCGTATTCTCCCGGCATCCGGTAGCCATCCTTTTTCGGTGTGGAATTCCAGATTCTTTTTGCCATTTTTTCTTCCTCTCTTTCTCTGACGCAGACGTCCCGGAACACAGTTCCTGTGCCCGGGACGCCCCTGTCATCTGGATTTTTTTGCTCAGCCTTTTCCGTGGGTCATGAGAATTCCGTACATTTCCGGCCTTCTGTCCCGGAATACGCCCCATTCTCTGCGCCGCAGGGCAGTCTTGTCCAGGTCAAAGGCATGAACCAGCACCGTCTCTGTGGTTCTGTCCGCCTCTTCCACAATTCCGCCAGTCTCATCTGTAATAAAAGAAGAGCCGTAAAAAGTCATAGAGCTTTTCCCTTCTGTCTCCGTGCCGATCCGGTTGGACGCAAGCACGGGAACCAGATTGGCTGCCGCCTGTCCCTGCATGCAGCGCTGCCAGTGAGCCTTTGAGTCAATTCCCAGTGTTGGCTCCGAGCCGATGGCCGTGGGATAGCAGAGCAGTTCCGCTCCCAGAAGAGCCATGCTCCGGGCCGCCTCCGGAAACCACTGGTCCCAGCAGATTCCCACGCCTATCTTTCCGTATCTGGTATTCCAGACACGAAAGCCCGTATCTCCGGGCGTAAAATAAAATTTCTCCGCATAGGGCAGGCCGTCCGGTATATGGGTCTTTCGGTAAACGCCCAGGACGCTTCCGTCGGCGTCCAGGACAGCCACACTGTTGAACGCTGTATTTCCGTACTGTTCAAAAAAGCTGACCGGAATCACAGTCTCCGTCTCCTTCGCGAGGACGGAAAGCCGCTTCACGGCCGGGTTCTCGGAGAGCGGCCGGGCCAGATCCATATATGCAAAGTTCTGCGTCTGACAGAAATACTGCGTCTCAAACAGTTCCTGCAGAAGAATGATCTGAGCCCCCTGCTCCGCCGCCTGGCGGACCAGGCGTTCCGCTTTCTGCAGATTCTCTTCCCGGTCCCGGGAACAGCTCATCTGGGTCACTGCCGCCGTCACCTTTCTCATATTGTTTCCTCCTGGTCTGTGTCCCGGTCCGGGCATTCCGGGAACCGCCCGGATATTTCGGGCGCTGCCCGGCTTTTCACCCCAGACAGCTCTCAAAAATTTTTACAATATCCTCCGCGCCAAGATGATAATAAGAACGTGTGGCGATCCCGCTGACCTCCACAGCCTTCTCTGCCATCTCCCGGAAATGCTCCCGGCCGATTCCCACTTCAGACAGGGTGGACGGAAGGCCGATCTTACGGAAAAAGCTTTCCGTGCAGCAGATTCCCTCTTCCGCCGCCTGGTAATCGTCCTCAGCCTCCACATCCCAGACCTGTCTCGCATAGAGCGCGAAACGGCCTGCGGTCCGGTCACAGAGCACGTACCGCATCCAGGCGGGCGTCAGAATCGCCAGTCCTGCTCCGTGAGTGATATCATAAAAGGCGCTGAGCTGATGCTCCATGGGATGACAGGACCAGGCCCCGCCCTTCCCTGCCGTCAGAATATGGTTAAGCCCCAGAGTGCTGGCCCACATCAGGTTCGCCCTGGCCTCGTAATTCTCCGGCTCCTCCAGCGCCACAGGACAGTAGCGGATGCAGGTCTTTAGAACCTCTTCGCTGAGCCGGTCCGTCAGCCAGGCCGTATCGCAGGGCTGGAAATACTGTTCCAGCACATGGGACATGATATCGGCAGTTCCGGCTGCCGTCTGCGCAGGCGGAAGGGTGTAAAGATAGGCAGGGTCGCAGATGGAGAGCTTTGGATAGAGCACATCGGCTCCCATCTCCAGCTTCTCATTCGTCTCCTTATTGCTGATGACGGCGCCATTATTCATCTCAGAGCCTGTGGCACAGATCGTCAGCACCACGGCCAGCGGCAGCGCCTTCGTGATTTTGGTCCGGTCCAGCACCAGATCCCAGGGATCGCCCTCATAGAATGCCCCGCAGGCAATGTTTTTGGAGGCGTCGATGCAGCTGCCTCCGCCCACCGCCAGTATGACATCGATCTGCTCTTTTTTGCAGATCTCCACGCCCTTCCGCACAGAAGTAACCTTCGGATTCGGCTCGATGCCCGGAAGCTCAAAGATCTCAAACTCCTTCAGAAGCTCCTGCAGCCTGTCATAGAGGCCGGACCTTTTGACGCTTCCTCCTCCGTACACCATCAGAATTCTTTTTCCGTATTTCCCAAGCTCCTCCGGCAGGCAGTCTGCCTGCCCCTTTCCAAAGCGGATATCCGTGGGAGCATAAAATCTGAAATTATTCATGAAAACCGCTCCTTTTTCTCTCATTTTCGCGGCCGGAGCCCTGTATTCTTCTATATCTTCGCGTGAAACCGGTCGTACCGCAGAGGACTTAAATCCACATCTGTGCTGCCGGTCCGAATCAGCTTCGCCAGCTGATCGCCCACCGCCGGCGAGATGCCAAAGCCATGGCCGGTAAAAGCGCAGGCTGCGTAAAGGCCGGGAATCTCATCCACGGCGCCCAGCACCGGCACCCCATCCGCGCTGCGGTCGCTCCAGCCCGCCCAGGTCCGGACGATCTTGGCGTCCGCCAGTTCAGGAAAATATTTCATAATGCCACGGCAGATGCAGGGGGCCGTCCTGCTGCTGGTGACCGGCGTCCCGTTGTCCTTATAAAAGGGCTCCAGCCCGGAGGAACCGCCGAACACAAAGGAGCCGTGCTTCGTCTGGTGGCCGTAAAAGTCCGCGTCCGCCGTGCCAAGCATCTGATCGAACATGGGGGCTTCTGCCTCAGTCACAAGGGCCTCCAGAAGAGAGCCATCCATAGGCACGTCGATGCCCACCGTTCCGAGAATCTCCCGGCTGTGAAGGCCGGCAGCCACCAGCACCTGTTCTCCCTCATATACGTTATTCGGCGTAATCACCTTTCTGATTTTTCCTTTTACTGTCCGAAGCTCCGTCACAGGCTCCCCGGTGATAAACCGCGCGCCCAGCCTGCGGGCCATCTTGTAGAAGCCAAGTGTCGTAGTCAGAGGATTGGCGTGGCCGTCCGTGGGACACCAGCTTGCCACGGTTACTTCATGGGAAAGATGGGGATTGATACGGCGCACCTCGTCGCCGTCAATCATGCGCACATCCAGGCCGCAGGCTCTGGCCCGGTCCGCAAGGCCCTCCAGTATCTCTCTGTGCTTTTCCGTCTTCCCGAGACGCAGGTTTCCGTCCTGATGATATTCACAGTCTGTCTCCAGCTCTTCCGACAGATGAGGCCAGAGATTCCGAATACCATACATGGCCAGAGGAAGCTCCCGGGGGTCCCGGCCTGACTGGCGCACGCCGCCGCCGTTCCGGCTGGACCCGCCGTTTCCGATGTGATCGCTGCCCTCCAGCACAATCACGGAGGTTCCTTCCTTTGCCAGATAATAGGCCGTGGCGCAGCCGATGACTCCGCCGCCTATAATGATCACTTCCGCGCAGTTACTCATCCGCTCCATCCCCCTTTCCTTCCTTTGCAAATACCCGCATTTCGATGGGACGCACAGGCGCCCGGGATGTGGCAGGCTCCAGCTCTGCCGGGGATACGCCCAGCTCCCGGGCCACGATTCCCTTCACCAGCTTCGCGCAGGTCTGGCCCTGGCAGAGCCCCATGCCAGTCCGCAGATACCGGCGGATCTCTGTCAGCGTAAACATTCCGTCATGGACCGCCTGGCGGATCTCTCCTTTGGTAATCTCCTCGCAGCGGCAGATGATCCGGTCGTCATCCGGCTGGGGAACCATGGGCCCCAAATCTTTTGATCTGTCATTTACCTGGTTCATGCACCCACCCCGCTTTCCGCAGCCCGGAAGAACCGGGCCTTCATGGCATATTCTTTCGGAATCCGCATGGTCAGAAGCCGGGTCTGGTCAAAGGCTTTGGCGGTCTTGACCTCCAGCACCTCCGCCTCGCAGACCGGCTCTCCGTTTCTTCCCAGAGCCGTGCCCTTTGCGCCCTTTTCCGGCGCCGGAAGGAATTCCCAGGGCAGCGTCACTGTGGCGGAAGTCTCGTCATAATCCTCGTTCAGCAGAAAAATCGCCTGCCCGGAGCAGGAGGCCACGCACATCCCGCAGCCGATACAGGGATGCTCCCCGTCCACCACCGGAAGAGAAGTAATCTTTTTCCCCACCTGAATGCAGCCCTTCGCGCAGGCGTCCTGGCAGGGATTGCAGGGAATGTTCTGAGAACACTCAATCACCGGATGAATCCCTTTGCGGCGCGTCACACCGGGATACTTTTCCACCTCTTCATCCAGAAGATATCCCTTACGCAGAAGATTCATGGAGATATCCACGCCCTCCTCTGTCTTTTCCAGAAGCTTTCCCCTGTTCTCCGGGGCAAACATTCCCTGGCGGAGCTGAGACAGGGAAGCCCGGTACGCGCTGCCGGCCTCTTCCAGCTCTTCCTTTGTTATAAAACCAAGACGGCAGGCCGCTGCCGCCCCGGCGATCCGGCCTTCAATCATGGCCGAGCTGGCCTCCTCAATGCCGGACACATCTCCGGCCGCGAAGATTCCCGGCACACTGGTCTCCCCATAGGAATCGCAGACAGGCACCTGGCCGCCCTTTTTCGGATTGTCCTCCATCCGGCAGCCCGCCATCTTCAGAAGCTGGGACATAGGGGAAAGGCCCACTGCCAGACAGATGGTATCCACATCAAAATGCTTCTCGGTTCCGGGAATGAACTGGAATTTCTCATCTACCTGCGCAATCGTCACTCCGGTCACATGATCCTCTCCCTCTGCCTTCACAATCGTATGAGACAGATAGAAGGGCACGCCCGTCCGGGCCACCTTGGCCGCGTGGACGCCGTAGCCGCCGATGCGGGGCGCCGCGTCCACAAGAGCAGCCACCTCACAGCCGCACTGGAGAAGCTGAAAGCTGACCACCAGGCCCACGTTTCCGCTGCCAAGCATCAGAATCCGTTTTCCGGGGCGGACGCCGTGAAGATTCATCATGGTCTGGGCTGCGCCTGCGCCGATGACGCCCGGCAGGGTCCAGCCCTCAAAGGTCACCATGTTTTCTGAAGCGCCGGTGGCCGCGATGATGGCGTCCGCCTTATAGTGGCGGATCTCATCTCCCAGACGGACCACTGCCTCTTTATCCAGGTAAAGGCCGATCACCACCGCGTTCAGCACGACTTCCACGCCTGCCGCGTCGGCTTCCGCAAGAAGCTGGCGGCCGATGGTAAAGCCCCGGAGCTTTGCCTTATGCTCCCTGGAACCGAAGAATTTATGAATCTGCTTGAACAGCTGGCCGCCCGGCTTCCCATTTTCATCAAATACCGCCACATGAAGCCCCCTCTTTGCCGCCTCGATTGCCGCGGAAAGACCGGAGGGTCCTGCCCCGATTACAATCAAATCATACCGTTTCATAAATCTCCCTTCCTTTCCGCCGCTTCCTGCTCCGCGAAAGGCTCTGCGCCCACGCCGTACTGGGTCTGCACCTTCATCCCCTCCTTAAGAGGCGTGATGCAGGTGCGGATATTTGGTTTTCCGTCCACAATCATGACGCAGTCCGTACAGCGCCCGATGGCGCAGAAGATTCCTCTGGGCTTATGCTCCTTCTTTGTATACCGGTGGACCATGACTCCCGCCGCCTTCAGGGCGGCAGCCACAGGCTCGCCCTCGTATCCGGTAAGCTCCTGCCCATTGTAGGTAAAGACCACCGGCCTTCCTTTCTCCGGTTCTCCCAGAATCGGATGCTGATCTATTCTTGCTTTCATTTCCGCTCTCTCCTCCCGGTTCCATATTCCGGCCCTGCTTTCGTTTCGGATTTTCGCTCCTGCCGCGGCATTTTCCAGCCGCCTGCCTTTTCAGCACATATCAGGCCGGTCCCAGAGCTTCAGCTTTGTGCCGAGCCCAAGCTGCACCGCATTGTCATAGCAGACCTTGCCCCAGGCCACATCCTCCACAGGCATGCCGCCCACGGACATGACCAGGATCTGCTCCGGGCTTTCTCTTCCCGGACGGCGGCCATAGATAATATCACCCAGATCATATATCTCCTTTTTGTCCAGCTTTCCGTCGTGGGCCATGTCGGTAAATTTAGAACCGATGATATTGTTTGCTCCAAAGGAAGGGTAGGGGAATTCTTCCTCCCATGCCTCATAGAGCCGCATATTATCCACCACAAGCCTGCACTTCCGGGCCAGGAATTCATCCTCCATATCAAAGGCGCTTAAGCCCAGAATCAGCGCGCCCGGCTTCAGCCATTCTCCCTTCACAAAGGGATAGGTGGAAGGATCTGTGCCCCCTGTGTTGGTAAAGGCAATCACATCCGCGTCCTTTACCAGTTCCTCCACCGTATCCACAGCCTCGATTTCTGCAAACTGGGGATACGTCTCTCTCACATGAGCAGTAAACCGGTCCAGAGAAGCCCTGCCCCGTCCCTTCACCTTCAGTCTGCGAAGGTTCGGGCAGGCAGCCGTCAGGGCCGCAAGCGCCGTCCTTCCCATGACCCCGGGGCCGCAGATGGCGCAGACCTCTGAGTCCGGATTCGCCAGATATTTTGCCCCTACCCCGGGAATGGCTCCGGTCCGCATGGCGCTTAACAGGTTCGCGCTCATCAGGCACAGAGGCGCTCCTGTGTTCTTGTCATTGAGCATCACCATCAAAATGGAGCGTGGCAGACCCAGATCTTTGTTGGCCATATTGGAGCCGTACCATTTCATTCCCATCAGATCAAAGGGTCCGCCCAGGTAGGCCGGCATCGCCATAAATCTCCGGTCGTCTCCCTCATCCTTCGGCATGTTCGGAAAAGGCGAGGTCTTCGGGAAGGAAACCTGACAGCCATGAGAGTTGTGGTTTTCCCCTCCCATACAGTAGTCTCCCGTGTTCAGGCATTTGACAACCTCCTCCATGGCCTCGATACAGCCCTTCATGTCTTTTACACCGGCCCGTATCATATCTTCTTCATTTAAGTACAAAAATTCAATTCCGGGATATTCCATAAGGTTCTCCTCCTGTCCGTTCTGTCCTGTTTTTCTTATTTCATATAGGGCTCCTCCCACAGGTTCAGAACCGTTCCGAGCCCTTTTCTCCGGGCTTCCTGCCAGCACTCCCAGCCCCAGGAGAGATCCTCCAGCGGCATGCCTCCGATGCTGCACATAACCACCTCGTCGTCGGAGGTCCGGCCTTTTGCCTTTCCGTTTACCAGATCCGAAAGGCTTAGGACCTGGCTTCTCTCTGCCTGGCCGGTATTCACCAGATGGACGAAATGCATGCCCATGATGCACCATTCCCGCTTCTTTCCAAACTCATCCACCGGACCTCTGGCGATGAAATTGCTCATATATTTTTCATACATGCCGTAGTTATCCACCACCATCCGCGTGCCGAGAAGCTTTTCATACTCCTTCACAAAGAAGCTGCCCATGGAAAATACCGCAGCCCCCTTGCCGAACCAGTCCGGCTTGAATTCCTCCATCTCTGCCTTGGTCACGGATACCGCCTCGCTGACCACATCCGCCTCCCTGCAGGCCTCCTCCAGGGTGGAGCAGAGGATAATCTTCCTAATCTGCGGATACTCCGCCTCGATGTATTCCTTCATGGCTCTGGCCGATCTGGATTCCGGCGTGCTGCCCTTGATCTTCACCGTGTCAATGCCGGGAAGGGCCTCCATATAGCAGCGGAACGCGCATTTGTTGATGACGCCCGGGCCAATCAGAGAGAGTACCCGGGAATCCTTTTTCGCCAGATACTCCGCAGCCAGGGCAGGCATGGCGCCGGTCCGCATGGCGCTTAAGAGATTGGCCGACATAACTGCCAGAGGCGCCCCGGTGTCCACATCGGAAAGTGTTACCAGAAGGATGGAACGGGGCAGCCCCTTCTGCAGATTGTGGCTGTTGGAACCATAATATTTCTGCCCGGCCACATGATATTTTCCGCCCAGGTAGGCCGGCATGGCCATGAAACGCCGGTCCGGCCCGTCATCCAGCGGAAAGCCGGGAATATCGGATTTCGCCGGGAAATTCACCTGCAGGCCATGCTCGTCGGCCCTCGGCCCACCCAGCAGGAAATCCTTTTTTCCAAAGAGAGACATGGTCTCCCGCATGGCTTCGATGCAGCGGGCGGCGTCCAGCACGCCCGCTTCTATCATATCCTTCTCACTCAGATACAGAAAATCAATACTCATTCATACCGCCTCGATTGCTGTAAAATATTCTGCCGTCACTCTTTCAGCCTCGTCCACATCTCGTCATAGATGGCCAGCGTGTCCGTGTCCAGATTCTGCACATACTCGCCTGCCGCGATAACATCTGCGGGGGGATTCTTCGCTTCATTTCCGGAATACTCTTCACCCATGGCTTCCACTGCCGCCGTATTCGGATTCAGGTACGGGAACTCCTCCGATACCATCTGAGACACCTCGGAATCCAGCATGAAGTTGATAAATTCCATGGCTTCGTCATAATGCTCTGTTCCTTTCATGACCGCCCAGTTATCCATAAAGAGGTAGGCTCCCTCCTCAGGATATACGATCTCAATATCCGGATTCTCCTCCATGGCCAGAGCCGCCTCCGCGCTCCACACATAGCCCACGGCGCAGTCCCCGGAAATCAGCGCGGACTTGGGACTGTCAGAATCATACAGACGGATATTATCCTTCAGCGTCAGCAGTTTCTCTTCGATCTGGGAGAGGAGCTCCGGGTCTGTCTCATTCATGCTGTAACCCATGCTGCGGGCCGTCATGCCGATCACTGCCCGGTAATCGTCCAGGACTACCAGGGAATCTGCCAGCGCGGAATCAAAGAGATCCGCATAGGAGGTGATATCGATATCCACCATGGAAGTGTTGACCGCGATAGCTGCTACGCCGCCCTGGTAAGGCACGGAATAGACGTTGCCGGGATCATAGGAGGGGTCCAGATAGGCCTCCCCGATATTGGACAGGTTCGTAAGCGCGTCCTGATCCAGCTCCTCCAGCATATCCTGGGCGATCATCTGCTCAATCATATAATCGCTGGGAAGCACCACATCGTAAGCGCCCTCAGACTCGGATCTTACCTTCGCCAGCATATCTTCATTGGACGAATAGGTGGATACGTTGACCGTGATCCCGGTTTCCTCCTCAAATTTTTCAAATACCGCGTCCGGAACGTATTCCGTCCAGACAAAAATATTCAGTTCCCCTGCCGTTCCGGCCGCGCTTCCGGAAGAGCTTCCGCAGCCTGTCAGAAGACCAGCCGCCAGCGTCAGTGTCAGCGCAGAACAAATCCATCTCTTTTTCATAATACTTCCTCCTTTTTCCTCTTTTTCACTTTCCTTTTTACTTTTAAAAGATCACTCTGAGTCAGAACCACCAGTACAATCGTACCCAGCAGAATCAGAGTGGAAAGTGCGTTCACATCCGGCGCCACGCCGCTCTTGATGCTCTCCATGACCTTGAGCGGAAAGGTCTTCGTCTGGCCATTTACAAAATAGCTGATAATCACATCATCGATGGAGAGCGTAAAGGCCAGAAGCGCTCCTCCCGCGATTCCCGGCGCCAGCACCGGAAGGGTAATCTCAAAAAAGGTCCGTACCCGGTTCGCGCCCAGGTCAAGGCTTGCTTCCTCGATGGAGCTGTCATAGCCCGCAAGCCTGGCTCTTACATTAAAGATTACATATGGAACGCAGAAGGTCACATGAGCCAGAATCAGCGTCAGCATGCCTCTGGGAATATCCACAAGGGCAAAGATCGTCAGAAGGGAGATTCCAAGTACGATCTCCGGAATCACCACCGGTATGTACAGAAGGCCGTCCAGAAGATTTTTTCCCTTAAACTTATACCGGTACATGCCTACCGCTCCCAGGGTCCCGATGACCGTCGCCAGCAGAGTACTGACAAGGGCAATCACCATGGTATTCCCGAAGGATTCCAGCAGCGCGGAATTATCAAACAATTCCACATACCAGTCCAGCGTAAACCCCTTCCAGCTCAGATAAGGCTTTGAGGTGGTGGCGTTCGTGGAATTTACCACAATGACGCTGATGGGAAGAAATAAAAACAGATAAACCAGAGCGCAGAACAGGGCTCCCAGCCGTTTTCTGGCCCGTTCTCTCTTTTTTCTTTTCATTCAGACTCCTCCTTCCCCGTCAGACGCCAAGGCTCTCCATGCTGCCGCCCATCCTCTGGTACAGCTTCACAAGGATCAGCGTAATCACAATCAGCACGATGGACAGGGCCGCGCCCAGAGGCCAGTTGTTTCCGCTCTGGAACTGCCGTTCAATCAGGTTTCCGATCACATCCGAATTGCCGCCGCCCAGGATATCCGAGATGAAAAAGTATCCGAGGCAGGGAATAAATATCATAATGCTTCCGGAAAAAATGCCTCCGGAGGTCAGCGGCAGGACTACCTCCAGAAAAGTCTTTGCCCGCTTTGCTCCCAGATCCGCCGAAGCCTCCAGAAGGCTCTGATCCAGCTTTTCGATGGACGTGTACAGCGGCAGAATCATAAACGGAAGCAGGCAGTAGACCATGCCCAGAATCGTCGTTCCCCGGTTATACAGGAAATCCAGCGGCCCGTCTGTCAGATGCAGGAACTGCAGCGCCGTATTCAGCCAGCCGTTCGTTCCCAGAAAGGTTCTCCACCCATAGACGCGGATCAGCGAGTTGGTCCAGAAGGGAACGATCACCAGCATATACAGAATCTTTTTGTATTTGCTTTTCGTCCGGGCAATCAGCCAGGAAAAGGGATATCCAATCAGGATACAGATGACCGTGGTCACAAAAGCTATCAGAAGGGACTGCCCGTAGATTTTCAGATAATCCAGGCTGACCAGGCGGGCGTAATTCTCAGTGGTAAAGCGGAAAACCACATTATAATACTCGTCAATGGAGCAGAAACTCATGACTCCCACATAGATCAGCGGGGCAGCCACAAGAAGAAGCAGCAGAAGCGTCATCGGGCCTGTCATCACCACTGCCGGCAGCGTATTGCTCCGAAAACTGTGCCGGGAATGTTTCTTCGTCTTTTCCAAATTTACGCCACCTCCCTATATCAAAGGCATACTGTCTATCATTTTCAGCACCTGATTCTCCGGATTGTGGAGCAGCACCGCGTCCTTTTCCTCCCACCAGGGATGAATGATGCTTCCGGGTTCCGGCAGTTCCTCTCCTGCCAGGCGGTCCATCTTGATCTCCATGCCGTTCTGCAGAACCGCGATGCATTTCACCACAGAACCCGCGTAGACGTAATCCTTCACCTGAGCCTCCAGCTGGAAGCCCTTGACCGGAGCTGCAGAAAATTTCATCTTCTCCGGCCGCACGGAAACTGTGATGTACTCGTTTCTGGAAAAACCATATCCGCAGCCCCGGATCACGCCGTTTTCAATCCGGACTGCCACCCTGCCCATGGCAAGCTCCTTGATATTGCCCTCGAAAATGTTCGTCTCTCCGATAAAGGTCGCCACAAATTTCGTCCGGGGCTGCTCGTAAATTTCCTCCGGAGTCCCAAGCTGATCCAGAATCCCGTCGTGCATGACCGCGATCCGGTCGCTCATGGTCAGCGCCTCCTCCTGGTCGTGGGTCACATAGATGAAGGTAATGTTCAGCTTCCTCTGGAGCCGCTTCAGCTCCAGCTGCATCTGCTTGCGCAGCTTCAGATCCAGTGCTCCCAGAGGCTCATCCAGAAGCAGCACGCGGGGCCGGTTTATAAGGGCCCGGGCGATGGCCACTCTCTGCTTCTGCCCGCCGGAAAGCTGGGACGGATACCGCTCCTCAAAGCCTGTGAGCTGTACCAGAGTCATGATTTCCTTCACTCTCCGGGCGATCTCCGTCTTCGGCACCTTCTTCATTTTCAGTCCGTAGGCGACGTTATCGTAAATGGTTTTATGGGGAAACAGAGCATAGCTCTGAAATACCGTATTGACGTTTCTTTCAAAAGGCTCCTTTTCCTCCACCGCCTGGCCCTCCACCAGGATGCTGCCCGAAGTCGGCTCCTCGAAACCCGCGATCATCCGCAGCGTCGTGGTCTTGCCGCAGCCTGATGAACCCAGCAGGGTCAGAAACTCTCCTTCTTCCACGGAAAGGTTCAAATTCTTTACCACATGATTTTTTCCGAAATATTTGTTTACACCTTCCAGCTGTACAATGCCGCTCATATATCCACCTCTTCCGACTGCTCTTTTTCTGAAGCGGGCAGGCCCGCGTCCGCCGTCCGCTACAGAGCTTTGAATCCCCGCTCTCCTGTACGGATACGGACGACCTCCTCAATGTTTCTCACAAAGATTTTTCCGTCTCCCGCATGGTCTGTGGCGCATTTTTCCCGGACGGCCGAGATAATCGGCTCCACATCCTGATCCTGGACCACCACCTCAATGCGGATCTTGGGCAGCAGATTGATGGTCGTCTGAAAGCCCTTCAGCTCTCTGGTTCCCTGTTCCTCCACCATGCCTTTCTGAGTTCCGCAGCCCATGACCGTGGACAGAGTCATGCCTCCGCAGTTCACCTCGTCCAGAATATGCTTAATATCCTCCAGCTTTTCAGGTCTTACGATAATGATAATTTCTTTCATAAATGCTCCTCCGTTCACCATCTGTCCATATACGGCAAAGGGAGCTGTCTTTTGAGACAGCTCCCTTGCTTTCAGGTCTTGCTATAAGATTTTCGTTTTTCTGCTAATTGATATCTGAGAATATACTCCTTTCCGTACCACGTTTCAAGTGCTCTTTCAGACCATCTTTCCGGGTATTTCGTACCATTTCTGGCCCTTTTGTGTTATATTCCGCCTGCTTTTATTCCATCTCCCGCACCATTTTGAAAAGCTGTACCCTGCTTCTGGTTCCCATTTTATGGTGAATGCTGGAGATATGTTTCTTCAGGGTGTTCGGACTGATGGAGGCCTCCTCGCAGATCCCGGCGCTGTCTTTTCCTTCCAGAAGAAGCTTCAGAATCGCGGTCTCCCTCCGGGTCAGCTCATAGCGCTCCGCCGCCTGGGATACCGAAAGCTTTCCACCCGCCTGTTCGTCCCGGTTCCTGCTGCGGGACAGGCGCCAGGCCAGATGCTCCTTTAAAATGTCCAGCACAAAGATATCCTCATACTGGAAATCCTGCTTCCCGATGGTCCGGTACAGGCTCACCACGCCGAGAAATCTCTTGTTTCTCGCAAGCACCATCTGCAGAGCGAAATGCCAGTTGTTCGGCCTGTAGACCTTCTGGTAATATTCCGTCTGCACCCGGGCCTCATCGGAGATAATATCCGTCTCCCTGTAAATCAGCGTCTTGCCGCTGTACATGATTCCCCTGCTGTAATCCAGCTCGTCATAGGCGGCGCTTAAGCCCGGGTCACAGTTGATGGTCACCGGATCGCAAAGGCCTTCGCCCTCCTGGCTGGCCAGATAAAAATCCGCGCTGTCAAAGTCAATCACCATTTTCAGCTGCTCCAGGAACTGCTGCCGCATGGTCTCAAAATCCTCCGTGGTATAAATCCTGTAGATCATGCTGTTCAGCAGCAGCCAGTCGTTCGTCTCAAAAGCTCTCATGGTCCCACCTCCGTATACCATTATCCTGCTCTGTGGCAGGGAACCCTGTCTCCGGGGAAAAAAGGGGGCTCCCCGCTCTCGCGGGAAGCCCCCTTCGGCCTGCGCGCCTGAAAGCGCGCGTCTTTTTGCTTTATTATAGCGGCATCAAAAAAGAAATGCAAGCGGCAAATCTGACACATAACACCCCCGCCGGCTCCTTCTTTCCCCTCCTTATGGCTGCAACGGCTGCACTTTAATCAAAAATTCTCGTAATATCCCTGTACCGATTTACCACCCGGTAAATCTCCACATACTCTTCTCCCACTTTATAAATGATCACATAATTCTCCCAAACTGCATACTTGTAATCTGTTCGGAAACTGACTCTTTTGGAGAGATCTGCACCTATCCCCGGAAACATTTGAAGATTCTCAAATTTACCATAAATTTCTTTCATCGTCTTTGCAGCATATTCTGCATTATCCTCAGCGATATAATCACGAATTTCCTTTAAATCCGTTGCAACCAATGGGTTAATTCGTAATTTCAGCATCGTTTACTCCCCTACAAGTGCTTTTAATTCGTCCAAACTAAGCCAGCCTTCGCCGTCTTTTACTGCCTCCTCTGCCTCCTGCAGCTTCATTAATAGTTTTTTCTCTGCACGATCACGCTCATAATCTTCTATATCAAGCACAACAAACCGTCCTCTGCCATTCTTAGTAAGATATACAGGTTCACCTTTGCGACAGTTTTTCAGGACTTCATTATAATTTCTCAAATCAGATACCGGTAAAATATTTGCCATATTCTTTCAGCTCCTTCCTTGATTCCATATTGTTTCTGCTATCTATATTATACCCAAAAAGCTGTAAAATTCAACGTGAAATTTTACAGCTTTTATTCATGTACCATTTTCCATTAATCAGCAAAGTAACGTCTATACCCTATAGAGCAAATGAAAACCACTGACCACACAGTTCTCACAGCAGAATCATAGATACCACCACCGTGATAATACCGCAGACGCCGATAGCAAGGCCGCTCATGGCTCCTTCCGTCTCGCCCAGCTCCAGCGCCCGGGAGGTTCCCACCGCGTGGCTGCAGGCTCCGATGGCCAGGCCGGCTGTCACGGGATTGTCCACCCGAAACAGGCGGATCAGGAAAGGCGCCAGAATGCTTCCGAGAATTCCCGTGAAAATCACCGCGATCACAGTCACCGGCACAATACCGCCGTGGGACTGGCAGACCTCCATGGCAATGGGGGTGGTGATGGATTTCGGGATCAGGGAGGCTGTCATGGCCTCATCCAGGCCGAAAAGCTGACAGAGCAGCCAGACGCTTCCCATGGACGCCAGGGAACCTACCGTACAGCCCACCACAATGGGAATACAGTTTTTCTTCAGGATCTGTATCTTTGTATAGATCGACACTGCCAGGCAGGCCGTGGCAGGGGTCAGAAACATATTGATGACGGCTCCGCCCTCGTTGTAGCTCTCATAGGGAATATCAAAAGCCAGAAGCACCACCGATGTAAGCAGGATCGCAATCAGCAGCGGATTGCACAGAACCGATTTCAGCTGCTTCTGAAGCTTTACGCCGATCCAGAAGGTCAGAATACTGAGCGCGATTCCAAAGAAAGGAGAAGAAAATATATCACTCATCTGTCTGCTCCTTTCCTCCGGCCAAGCAGCCAGATGGTAAGACGGATGCTGTAGGCAGTGGCCGCAAAGGTGATAACCGTGGTAATCACGCAGATCAGCAGAAGCGGCAGCCAGTTCGCTTTCAGGATATCCAGATAGTTGATCACATTCACTCCGGCCGGAATGAAAAAGAAAGCCATATTCGCCAGAAGAAAATCCGACTTCTCCCGGATATGGTCAATCTTCAGCACGCCTGTCATCAGACAGAGCAGCAGAAGCAGCATGGCAATGACACTGGCCGGAAAGGCGATGGGTAAAAGCCCCTCAATCACCGTGGCGATCCAGCACAGGGAAAAGATAATCCCGAACTGTTTGATAATTTTCATAACTTACTCCCTCCTGCCGCCTCCCCGGGCGGCAATGTTTCTCATAAAGTACTTAAATCCACCCGCCGTCCAGCCGGATGATCTGTCCGGTCAGATAGGACGGGCGCTCCGCAAGGGTATAAATCAGATCCGCCGCTTCCGAAGGAAGGGCAAACCGTCCGGCAGGGATCTCCTCTGCAATCTCCTGACGCTCCTCCGGAGAAAAACAGGCGTTCATATCCGTATCCACCGCTCCGCAGGCCACCGCGTTCACCGCGATGCCGCTGGGAGCCAGTTCCTTGGCCAGCGCCCGGGTCAGGGCATTGACCGCTCCTTTGGAGGCGGAATAGGCCGCCTCGCAGGAAGCCCCCACACAGCCCCAGACGGAGGACACATTGATGATGGAACCGGACTTTCTGCGGAGCATATAGGGAATGGCCGCTCTTGCGCAGAGGAAAGCAGAGGTTACATTGGTGCGCATAACCTCCTCCCATTCTTCCAGGGACATTTCCTCCAGAAGGCCCACCCGGGAGATTCCCGCGTTATTAACCAGCACGCCGGCGCCCCCGAAGCTCTCTTCTATCCTGCCGAAAAATTCCCGGACCGCTTCCTCCCGTCCCATGTCTCCCATATAGGTCAGGCAGGTGATCCCCCATTTGGCGTGAAGTCTCCGGGCCAGCTCCTCCAGTGTTTCCCGGGAACGGACACAGGAAAGAGCCAGGTTCCAGCCGCCGGCCGCGAAGCGCTCTGCCGCCGCGGCTCCTATCCCCCGGGACGCTCCCGTGATCACCGCGCATTTCTGTTTCATTCTATGCAAATCCTTTCTGTTTTCTTACAGTCATGTTCCCTTTTCCTTCGGAATCCGCCGCGTTTTTCGGATTCGGAACGGGCAGGAAACGTAAAAGCCGTATTCATGATACACCACTTTATTTATTTTCACAAGACACAGTTTACACGCATATCTTATGGGTGAAGAATGTACTTTCAGTTGATAAGGAGATTGCATGGCGACAAAAATAGTAGTGGACGCCGGACACGGCGGGAGCAACCCCGGCGCGGTATATCAGGGCCGCCGGGAAAGCGATGACGCCCTGCGCCTTGCCATGGCGGTAGGACGGATTCTGGAGGAAAACGGCTATGATGTGAGCTACACAAGAACTACGGACACCACCCAGTCCGTAGGGCAGAAGGCAGCCATCGCCAACGAAGAAGGAGCGGATCTTTTCGTCTCGATTCACCGGAACGCTGCAGAGTATCCCGGGAAATATTCGGGAGTCCAGACACTGATCTACGACGATTCCGGCATCAAAAAGGAAATGGCCCAGAACATCAACGCCAATCTGGAGCGTCTGGGGTTCCGCAACGCAGGCGTAAGCATCCGTCCCAATCTGGTGGTGCTGAACAGCACTCAGATGCCCGCCCTTCTTGTGGAGGCAGGATTCATCGACAGCACTACAGATAATCAGCTGTTTGATTCCCGATTCCAGGCCATAGCCCAGGGGATCGCTGACGGCATCATGGAAACACTGGAAAATCAGAATGTATCAGGAGGAGGAAATATGACTGGAAATTCGATGGGAAACAATATGGGAAATAATATAATGGGAAACGGGCAGAACTGCCCTGTATGCCCCTCCATGCCTGAGGGCACAGGCCCGGAGCAGGAACTGTACCGGGTGCAGGCAGGGGCCTTCCGCGACCGGCAGAACGCCGACAATCTGTTAAGCCTTCTGGAAAACGACGGCTTCCCGGCCTACATCATTTACCAGGATGGCCTGTATAAGGTGCAGGTAGGAGCATATTCCCGTTTAAGCAACGCCATCGCCATGGAGCGGGAAGTGCGCCAGAAGGGATACAATACTTATATTACCACGTAAATACCATACACGAAGGGAGCCGCCCACTGAAGGAACGGCTCCCTGCTTTCATTCTTTCAGCTCTTTCGGCCGGATTTTCCATACATTCTCAGCAGTCCCACTGATACTTTTTCAAATCCACACAGCCGTTTCTTTTCAGCTCCACGCCTTCCTCACGCAGCAGCTCCTCCTGCTCTCTCCAGCCCGGCGCCGGCCTTCCCGCATGGTTCACGACCCGGTGGCAGGGATACTGCCCGTAATATTCCGCCATGCTTAACACCTTTCCCACCAGCCTGGAATTTTTCTCCCGGCCAATGAGTCTGGCGATCTGTCCATAGGTGGCCACACATCCTTCCGGGATCTCTTCCACCACGGAAAGAATCTCATAAATCAGGTCTTCATCCAGAACGTGCTTCATTCCCCGTGCTCCGCGTCCTTGACTGCCTCTCCGTAATTTCGGATGATGACCTCTTTTCCGGTCCGCTTCTTCGGATCGGAATTGATGGCCCGGCGCACGTCAATCTCCTCAATCAGAAAACCGTCATACAGTTCCCGGATCAGCTCCGTATTATGGTTGGTCAGCATGCAGTATACGCCTTCGTCCGTCAGCCGGCGGAACAGGCCTGCCAGCCGGCGGTGCTCCTCCTCCGCAAAGCCTTCCTTCGTATAAGAATCAAAAGAGGTGGGATTCAAAGGGGCATAGGGGCTGTCAAAATAAACGAAATCCCCTTTCTTTATCCCTTTCAGGGATGCCTCAAAGTCCTGACAGGTGATTGTCACAGATTTCAGAAAAGCGGAAATCCGTTTAATGTTCTCCATATCCATGGAGCGTACCTGCTGCTTCTGATTCCAGGGCACATTAAACTGGCCCTGGGTATTCACCCGGTACAGGCCGTTAAAGCAGTGCTTGTTCAGATAAATGAACAGGGCTGCCATCTCTGTGTCATAATCCTGCAGCCTCAGCTTCTCATTGTAGCGGCTCCGCATCTCATAATAGTATTCCTTAGTACAGGTCACCTTGTCCATGGTATCCAGGAGCACCAGAATCGTATCCAGATGATCCCGGATCTCTGTATAGGTATGGACCAGTTCTCTGTTAATATCATTTAAGAAAGCCCGCTCCGGCTCCAGATAGAGAGCCAGGGCTCCGCCTCCCACAAAGGGTTCATAATATATTCCATATTCATCAGGCATGCGCAACGTAAGCTGCTCCAGCATCTGTCTTTTTCCGCCTGCCCACTTCACAAACGGCACCATCATTCCTGTATTCATCATTTCTCCCCGTTCTTCTTATATTCCTTCTGCCTCCGGCAGTCTTTCCCTTATCACAGGAACACAGCGGGCATGACGCCCGCTGCGCATATCTCTAGTCTACCCCAAACGCACCGTCTGGTCAATCCTTGCATGGCAAATCATGATTCCGAAGGTTCTTTCCCGGTTACTGTCAAAACTTTCTTATCTCATCCTCATCCCCGGCGTCTTTTTCAATGGAACGGATCACCACGTCGTAGCCGCCGTCTCCCACCTGTACATGGACCCGGTCTCCCGCCTTATGACCCTGGATGGCCTTTCCAAGGGGCGATTCAATGCTGATGCGCCCTTCCATGGAATTTCCGCGGATGGAAGTCACGAGCTTGATCCATTCTGTCTCGTCCTCATCCTCATAATAAAGCTCCACGCGGGTATTCAGCCCTATCTCATCGGCGCCGGATTCATCCTCGATAATCTCAGCCGTGCGCAGCATCCGCTCCAGGTAGCGGATTCGGCTTTCATTCTGGTTTTTCTCGCGCTTTGCCGCGTAATACTCAAAATTTTCGCTTAAGTCTCCCTGCGCCCGGGCCTCTTTCACCGCCTCGATAGCCTCTTTGCGCACCACAAGCTTTCTGTGGTCAATCTCTTCCTGTATCTTTTCCACGTCATGCTTTGTCAGCTGCTCCCGCATCAAAAATCCCTCTTTTCCATATTTCTTTTGTCCAGTGTCCGGACAGAGATACCGTTGACCTCCACAGAATCGTCCACCGGGATCACCAGACACTGGCGGCCATCTATCATTCTGGTTTCCACCAGATCGGCCCTTTCCGGATTCACCTGAATCACCACATCCGGCGTCTTAATCTCAAATTTTCTCGTATTGATGATATTGGAGGCCAGAAATTCTGTCTGGGCGCCCGCCGTCTCCTCGTAGCGCTCCTCCAGCTCTTCAAACTTCTCCGCGTCCACGCCGCTGCCTGCCAGAAGCTGTTTTACCTCAGCCTTGTCAAGCACCAGCGGCTCCGGCTCGTCTTTCCGCTCCTCCACCAGCTCCTGGAGCTTTTCGTGGATATTGCGGACCGCCTCATAATCGCATTCCTCCCCCAGAGTCTCCTCAATCATGGCGTTGAAGGTTTCCTTCTGATCTCCCGCGGACAGAGGCGTGCTGCAGCCAAAAAGCTTTTCCACAAAGTCATCCCGCAGCTCCTCCGGATTCTTGGAATAATATAGCATACTGTGCAGATCTGTGCTTCTGTCCTGGAACGCCGGAAACAGGAAGCCTGCCATGGGAAGCTCCACCAGCCAGTCCCGCACCCGGGAGCCGAACCGGTTATTCTCCGCGTCGTAGCTTAAGCCTGCTTTGGACAGGTTTACAGGACAGACTGCACAGAGCAGATACTCGTACACCTCGTCGGAAGCGTCAAACATTTCCTCGTTGTCAGAAGACTTTCCCGGTATATCATATGCGCCATGGACCAGAAGAATCAGATAATTTTCTCCATAGTCAAAGCTCTCGATGATCCGGTCATAAAATTCCTCCAGAAGCTCGTCGTCCTTCAGACGGCTTTCCTTAAGGCGCATGAGAAATTCCTGGGCCCCGCCCTCCATCTCCGCGTCCAGCGGAAATTCCAGATTGATCAGGTTCTTTCCTACGGTTCCCGACAGGCTCTTCCGGAAAATCTCAAAATACTTGAAGCACTCTTCCTCCGATTGCGAGAGAAACGCTTCCTTCATCTCGCTTTTTTTATTCTTTTCTCCGTCCACATAGCAGGCGCAGAGCCGCGTCAGCGCACAGTTCTCCGGCGTCAGCTGCTTTTTGATTTCGGATATCTCTTTCTTATTCATCTATATCTCCTGCTTTCCTCATTCTCTGTCATTTTGTAACGGTTCCGTTTCTTTCCTGTAAGAATTGGGCCCGCACTGAATCGCTATCCGTTTTCTTCTTCCGTACTTCCTGCGCGGATCTCATCGATGAGCCGCCGCGTGTCCTCCGAAAGCTGCTCAAACAGGTAGTTCTTTCCGCCCGGCTCCGTCTGGCTGACCGTCTCCCGCAGCTGTTCCTTCGTAAGCTGCACTAGCTCATGAAGTCCGGCCGCCGACAGCCTGGCCGCTCCCTGGCCCAGAATAATCACCTGTTCCAGACCGTCGGACGTAGCCACCGTCACCCGGTGCTTTCTTCCGATCTCGTGAACCGTCTTTTCTATGTACTGATCGGCCGTCTCGGCCTCCTTTGTATACACTACATGGATATTGTGGTATTTCAGGACTTCGCCCCGGTTTCCTTCCACCCGGTAGGCGTCAAATACCAGAATCACCGTACAGCCAAGAGCTCCCTGCAGATCGCAGAGAATGTCCATCAGCCGTCCCCTGGCCGATTCCAGGTTCAGCTCTGACAGCTCTTTGAGCTCGTCCCAGGCAAAAATAATATTGTAGCCGTCCACCAGAAGATATTCCTTTTCTCCTCTCCGGCTCTTGATCTTACGGACCGGCTCATCCTCCGGCTCGGGATGGAAGACCCTCTCCCGGCGTCCCACACCCTGCCGGTCACGGCGGATAGGGCCATAAGTACGCTCAAAAATTTCCTCCAGCTCCTTCGGATCTACCGCGCCCAGAGAGGAACGGCTCTGCCTGGCGGCGGCAAGGCCGGTGCGCTCTGCCGTCTTTTCAGGCCGGAGCGCGCTTTCCAGGTGCATATAGGAAAAGACCTGATTCCAGGGCACATAAAAGCCTGCCCCGTGGGCGCAGAAGACAGACCCTGTGGGATTCTCCGCATCCAGTTCCGAGTCGTAGCCTGCTGCCGCGATCACCTCATCCGCGTCCGCACAGGGACCGTAGCCCTTCAGCACGCAGGAAAATCTGCCTTCTCCTTTTGTGTAGGCAGTCACCTCAGCGCTGTACCCCTGCAGCTTCGATACCGGAGCCATGCCGGTCAGCAGCATCAGTCTGCCTTCCTGGCCCGGCTCAGAAAAGCTTCCTCCCATCTTCTGGATGTCCGTCATGGCCCGTCCTACCCGGTCCGGCGGCACCTCCAGACGGAACTCATAAAAGGGCTCCAGAAGCACAGACTCCGCCTGCTTCAGGCCCTGGCGCACTGCCCGGTAGGTAGCCTGGCGGAAATCACCGCCCTCCGTGTGCTTGGGATGGGCCCTGCCGGACATCAGCGTGATCTTCATATCCGTGATGTCCGATCCCGTCAGCACTCCCGGATGGTTCCTCTCCCGCAGATGAGTCAGAATCAGCCTCTGCCAGTTCCGGTCCAGCACATCCTCACTGCAGCGGCTTTCAAAGACCAGTCCGCTGCCCGGCTCCCCTGGCTCCAGCAGAAGATGGACCTCCGCATAGTGGCGCAGGGGCTCAAAATGGCCCACGCCCTCCACGGTGTTCTGAATCGTCTCCTTATATACGATACTGCCCGCGCCGAATTCCACCGGCACGCCAAAGCGCTCTTCCATCAGATTTTTTAAAATCTCCAGCTGAACCTCGCCCATCACACGGACATGAATCTCTCCAAGCTCCTCTCTCCAGACCACATGGAGCTCCGGAAGCTCCTCCTCCAGGGTCCTTAAATTTCCCAGAAGCTCATGAAGATTGACGCCCTCCGGCGGAAGAAGCTGATAAGTCAGCACAGGTTCCAGCTCCGGCACAGGTCCGTTCTCCTCAAGGCCAAGTCCCTCTCCCGCATAAGTGTGGGACAGACCCGTCACTGCGCAGACCGTCCCTGCCTCCGCTTCCTGAATGGGCTGAAATCCGGCCCCGGAGTAGAGCCGGAGCTGGTCTGCCTTCTCTTCCCAGACCTCTCCGTCCCGCTCTCCGGTCAGATTCTGCTTCACCTTCAGGCTGCCTCCGGTCACCTTCAGATAGCTCAGACGGTTTCCCTGGCCGTCTCTTCCTATCTTATAGACACGCGCGCCAAACTCCCCGGGATAAGACGGGCAGATCAGAAAACGCCCAAGCCCCTTCAGGAACTCTTCCACGCCCTCATCCTTCAAAGCGGAACCAAAATAACAGGGAAACACCTTTCTGTCCGCTATCTTTTCCGCGATTCGTTCATCCGGGAGCTCTCCCTTCTCCAGATATGCTTCCAGAAGCTCCTCATCACAGACCGCCAGATCCTCCCAGAGCTCCCCGGGCTCCCGTCC
>ERZ1643250.658-NODE-658-length-35012-cov-9.911749_pt1 | contig 35012 bp, 38 predicted proteins | sample MGYA00579262_ERZ1643250 | MGnify/ENA primary metagenome ERZ1643250 (study PRJEB29033, sample SAMEA4952265) | chicken gut metagenome | biome: Broiler Chicken; feature: Gastrointestinal Tract; material: Caecum | place: Ireland | collected 2018 | study: Broiler...
CTGTCCAGCCCGCAGAAGGATGAGTTTGGCGCCTGGGCTTTCGTATCGGAGGATCAAAGTGAGGCGCTCATCAGTATCGTAATGTTAAAACAGCATGGCAATATGACTGTCAACTATGTAAAAATGCGCGGCCTGATTCCGGATGCATTCTATCAGATTGAAGGACATGACCGGATCTACAGCGGGGCTGCATTGATGCAGGCAGGACTTCCTGTGCCGATTGAGAGCGGAGAGTACCTTGCCTACCAGAGATATTTAAGACGTGTAGAACAATAAAGGGGCTTAAGAATAGTGGGAAGAGCAAAAAAAAGTGATAAAGAATTTCAGGCACGCATGGAGAAGCATCAGGACGAGCTGAAATGGCTTTATATGGAGCTGTATCAGAATGAAGACATGTATGCGGAACTGTGCAGCCAGATGTATCAATACTATACAGAAAGAAAAGCCGCATTGAAAAAGCGGGATCGCGAGCGGGAAGTACATCCGGACTGGTACCGCAGGAAGGATATGCTTGGCATGATGCTCTACATCGACAATTTTGCCGGCAATCTGAAAGGAGTGCAGAAAAAGCTCGACTATATCAAAGAGAGTAATGTCTCCTTCATTCATCTGATGCCGTTTCTTGATACCGTAAAAGGAAAATCCGACGGCGGATACGCGGTGGCAGACTTCCGGAAAGTCCGCCCGGATCTGGGAACCATGGACGATCTGGCAAGACTTGCCGCCAAATGCCATAATATGGGAATCGATGTGTGCATGGATTTCGTCATGAACCATACATCCGAGGAACATGAATGGGCTGTCCGCGCAAGAAACGGCGAAGGCGAGTATATGAGCCGGTATTTCTTCTACGACAATGCCTGGATTCCGGAACAGTTTGAAAAGACCGTGCCGCAGGTATTCCCGACGACGGCGCCGGGGAATTTTACCTGGATTCCGGAGATCGGACACTATGTGATGACGACGTTCTATCCATATCAGTGGGATTTAAATTACGGAAATCCAAGGGTATTTAACGAAATGATGTATAATTTCCTCTTCTTTGCCAACCAGGGAATGGACATCATCCGGATTGACGCGGTTCCATATATCTGGAAAGAGATGGGCACATCCTGCCGGAATTTAAAACAGGTACATACCATTGTCCGGATGATGCGTATAATCGGAGAGATCGTCTGCCCGGCCGTGGCACTTCTGGGAGAAGTAGTCATGGAACCGGAAAAAGTCGTGCCATACTTCGGAACCGTGGATAAACCGGAATGTCACATGCTTTACAATGTGACAACCATGGCAACCACCTGGCACACCGTGGCCGTACACGACATCAGACTGCTGAAAAAGCAGCTTGACATTGTAAACCGCCTTCCAAAGGAATATACATTCCTGAATTATCTCCGCTGCCACGATGACATCGGATGGGGGCTGGATTACGACACACTGAAACAATGGCAGATGGAGGAAATTCCACACAAACAGTACCTGAACGATTACTTCACCGGAAAGTATCCGGGAAGCGAAAGCAGAGGAGAACTCTACAACGATGACCCCGTGACAAAAGACGCCAGATTCTGCGGAACAACCGCATCCATGTGCGGCATCGAAAGCGCCGGGTTTGAACAGGATAAAGAAAAAATGGAAAAAGCCGTCCGCAAAGATCTCATGCTCCACGCCTACATGTTCATGCAGGCCGGCATCCCGATGATCTACAGCGGAGACGAAATCGGGCAGGTCAACGACTACACCTATAAAGAAGACGAAGAGAAAAAAACGGACTCCCGGTATATCCACAGAGGCACCTTCAAATGGGATCTCGCCCAAAACAGGGATGACCAGAACACCGTAGAAGGACAAATCTTCCAGACCCTCTCCTACATGGAAAAAATAAGAGCACAGGAAGATATCCTCGGACCGGAAGCAGAAGTCACCACCTGGGACACCGGAGACCAGGAAGTCCTCGGAATCATCCGGAAACACAACGGAAAAAGTCTCACAGGCCTTTTCAACTTTAACAATTGTAAAAAACAGTTAACACTTCCGGAAGAAGGGATCTACCACGAACTCTTCACAGGCGAAATCCTGGAAAACGGCACAATTACACTGCCCGAATACGGATTCACATGGTGCATAAAACAATAGATTTTATTTTTGGGGACGTGTTCCGATGCATCGGAACACGTCCCCAATGGAAAAAGTGTGACAAATATGAAGTGAATATTGTAAATGTTGAGATTCTGTTACGTCTGGGCGTAATGGAATTTTTTTAGTGTTTGTGTGTTACACACCGTTGTCCGGGTTACAGGAATCCGCCGTCGAACCCGATGATCTGTCCGGTCATGTAGGCGGGTGCGTTGAGGGTGTTCCAGATCATCCGGGCTGCTTCTTCGGGTGAGGCGAAGTAGCCGGCCGGGATCTCCTCTGCGAGGGCGCGTCGTTCTTCGGCATCGAGCATCCGGTTCATGTCGGTGTCAATGACGCCGAAAGCGATGGCGTTGACCTGGATATTGCTTGGAGCGAGTTCTTTGGCGAGGGCCTGGGTCAGTCCCTGGATGCCGGCTTTGGATGCGGAGTAGGCTGCTTCGCAGGATGCGCCGCTTCGTCCCCACATGGAGGAGACGTTGAGTATTTTTCCGGATTTTTTGGACACCATATGAGGGATGGCTTCCCGGCAGCAGTAAAAGGCGGAGGAGAGGTTGGTGGCGATCAGGCGGCTCCACTCCTCATCGGTCATGTCGCTCAGAAGGCCGATGTGGGAAATGCCTGCATTGTTGATCAGGATGTCGAGTCCTCCGTCTGTATGTTCGGAACTGGCAATCGTTGCGAAGATTTTACGGACCTGGTCCGGGTTGCCGACATCCCCCGGGCAGAGTTCGCAGGAGCCGCCTGGAATCGAGAGAATTTCCCGGCGGACTTCCTCCAGTGCTTCTATATGATGTGCGCTGTTTAAGAAAATATGAAAACCGTGTCCGGCAAGGAGAAGGGCGCATGCCCGTCCGATGCCTCTGGAAGCTCCGGTAATCAGTACACCTGATTTTTGTTTCATCTTAGATATCCCCTTTTTGAACATTTTTTGCATATATGTTGACATTACATATATGTTGACATCATCCAGTATACGTCAGAAGTGACATGTATGAAAGAAAAAACTTGATTTTATTTTTCAAAGTGGTAACCTTAAAGTGTAAATGCAAACAGTTGGAAAGGAAATCAAATATGATGATAGACCGGGCAATCGAATTTGCGACAAAGGCACACGAAGGACAGTTTCGAAAAGGGACCAGGCGTCCTTATATCGTTCATCCGATTGAAGTGGGAGATATCGTCTCGACGATGACAACCGATGAAGAGGTGATCAGCGCGGCGATTCTGCACGATACGATCGAGGACTGCAAGGGGGTGACGCGGGAGGTCCTTGCGGAGAATTTTTCGGAGCGTGTTGCATCGCTGGTTGCCCAGGAGAGCGAGGACAAATCCAAATCATGGATGGAGAGGAAAGGTTCGACCATCGAGCGGATCCGGACGGCGTCTTTTGAGGTGCAGATGATCGGGCTTGCGGACAAGCTTTCCAATATGCGGGATATTGACCGTGACTATCCGGTGGTCGGCGAAGACTTGTGGAACCGTTTCCGTATGAAGGATAAAAAAACAATTGGCTGGTATTACAGGGGAATTCAGGAGGCACTGCGGGAGAGATTTGCCAGAGTGCCGGCGTATGAAGAGTACTGCCATCTGGTGGACCGCCATTTTGGCGGGAACTGACAGAAAATGTGATAGATCAAAAAACAGCAGGTGAAGAAGTGGTATGATGCCCAGGCAGGACATTCACTTCCGCACCTGCTGTTTTCTTCCCTGAATATGTTATGTTACTGCGCTGCAGGCCGAAATGCCATCTTTTTAAAGGCTGCCGTAAGGACAAGCCCTTTGAAAATACTGGAAATCGTAATACTCCACCAGATTCCGTTCAGTCCGAGCGGCGTAGAGATCAAAAGCAGGGCAAGAGGAATTCTTGCTGTCGTAAGCGTGATGCTGACGACAGACGGAGGAAGTGTCCGCCCAAGCCCGGAAAATGCTCCGGCGGTCGTGATTTCCATACACATGAACAGCTGTGAGACCCCGAGGATCTGCAGGTAAGCCACTCCCATCGGGAGGACGTCCGTCTCCGGAATGAAAATCCGGAAAATCGGCGCCGGAAAGACGATCAGGACGATCGTACAGAAGACACCCCACAGCAGGACGACCACCATAGAGCAACGGTAGCCTTTCTTTGCCCTTGCAGCATTGCCTGCGCCGAAATTCTGGGCGATAAAAGAATTGACCGCGGCGGCGAATCCATCCGACGTCATCCAGGAAATAGACTCGATCTGAGAGCCGACTTTCTGGACAGCCACGGCTGAATCTCCGAACCCGGCAACAATCCGGGCGATTACCATGGAAATGCCGGTGAAAATCATGCTCTGGACAGAAGAAGGCAGTCCGATACGGATCAGCTCTTTTAGCACAGAAAGCTGAGGCTTTGTAAAAAAGTGAAGATTCATAAAAATATCCGGCTCTTTACGGACGGAAAGCAGGAAAACGACGGTGACCACAGCCTGGGCAAATACTGTGGCAATTGCAGCACCTGCCACATCAAGTTTCGGAAACGGACCGATGCCGAAGATCAGAACCGGATCCAGAACGATGTTGATGATAAGACCGGCAGCGGTTGCGAGAAAGGAAGTACGGCTGTTGCCCATGGCAGTCAGAATTCCTGTAAAAACCTGATTTAAAAAGGAAAAAACGACAAGCCCGCAGGTGATGGCAAGATAAATTTCTGCATTCTGAATGACTGCCGGAGAATTCAGCCGGAAAAATCCGATCAGCGGCTTTTGAAAAAGAAGGCAGATGATGCCGTAGGCAAGTCCGAGAATCAGGGAAAGCTGGATCGCATTCCGGGCATAGCCGCATGCCTCGGTCCGTTCGCCGGCGCCAAGAGAATGTCCGACCTTGACCTGTCCGCCCATTTTTGCAAGTACAGTGATTCCATTCGCAAACCACATGTACATGCCGGCAGCCCCGACAGATGCGACCGCGTCACTGCTGATTCTTCCGATCCAGATCATATCGGTGAGATTGTATGCCATCTGGACAAGAGATGTCGCCATAATCGGGAGAGCAAGTCTGGTCAGTGACGGGAAAACCGGTCCGTTCAGTAAATCAATCTTTTGTCTCATTTGTAATCCCCCATTTGTAAAAGCTTTATTGCAATCAGGCCTTGTGGCCGAATATCTACATTTTATCATAAAAGGATGCAAAATCCTATAAGCCGGTTGATTTCCGGCCGGAATTTCCTTATACTAAAATCATAGAATAATCCCCATCCGGACATCCGGTGGGGCTTTTCACTGATGGAACGAAGTATGTAAAGAGAGGAAAACCAAATGAAGAAAATATTGATGATTGGAACCGGAGGGACGATTGCCTCAAAGCAGACGGAAAACGGACTGGCCCCGGGCCTGACGCCGAATGACATTCTGGCCTGCATTCCTCAGGTGAAACATGTATGTGGGGTGGAGACGCTGCAGGTGTGCAATATCGACAGTACCAATGTAACACCGGAGCACTGGAAGCTGATGGTGGAAGCGGTGGAGAAGCACTACGATGCCTATGACGGGTTTGTGATCTGCCATGGAACCGACACCCTTGCCTACACAGCAGCGGCGCTTTCCTATATGATTCAGAATTCCCCAAAGCCGATTGTCGTGACCGGAGCACAGAAGCCGATCAATATGGACGTGACGGATGCAAAGACCAATCTGCTGGACAGCTTTATCTACGCGGCGGATGACGATTCCGAAGATGTCAGCATCGTGTTTGACGGCAAAGTCATTATTGGAACAAGGGCGAAAAAGGAGCGGGCAAAAAGCTACAATGCATTTTCCAGCATTAATTTCCCGTACCCGGCTGTGATTCAGGACGGTCAGGTGATCCGGTACATCCCGCCGGTACGGCATAAGGGAGAAGTACGGTTTTACCATGACATGAAAGATAGTGTTTATGTGCTGAAACTGGTTCCGGGCATGCGAAGCGGCGTGCTGACTCAGATTCTGGAACAGTATGACTGTGTCGTGATCGAGAGCTTTGGCGTAGGCGGACTTCCGGACAGCATTACTGCGGAAGTCTATGAGGGAATGAAGAAGTGGAAAAAAGAAGGAAAACTGATTGTCATGACGACACAGGTTGTAAGTGAAGGAAGCAATATGACAGTCTACGAGGTCGGAAAAAAGGTAAAGCAGGATTTTGATCTTCTGGAAGCCTATGACATGACACTGGAGGCTACGATTACAAAACTCATGTGGCTGATGGCGCAGCCGGCAAAAGATTATGAGGAAATCAAAAAACGATTCTACAGAATGATTAATCACGATATCCTGTTCGCGGGATTCAGAGAGGATAAGTAAAAGAGTATGGGAAAACGGGAACTAATGCGGGACAGATTGAAGACGCTGTCCGATGAAGCCTATAAGGAATTCAACGACCGGATTTTAAATGCACCGTCCATGCCGACGCTTGGCATCCGGATACCGAAGCTTCGGGAACTTGCAAAAGAAGCGGCAAAAGAGCCGGAGGGCGGATGGCTTGATGAAATGCTCCGGGATCATGGGAGCTGCGTCTATCAGGAAGAGCACATGCTCTTTGGGATGGCTTCCGGATACAGAAAAGCATCCAGAGAAGAACATGCGGCCATGCTCGATATCTGGGTACCGGGAGTTCTGTCCTGGGCGGACTGTGACTGCAGCACTTCCACGTATAAATGGATGGAAAAGGATCCGGAATTCTGGTTTTCCTATCTGGAAAAATGGCTGAACAGCAGCCGGGAATTTGAGCTCCGGTTTGGTGTAATCGCACTGATGGACCATTTCCTGAATGACCGGTATATAGATGAAGTACTGCGCCGGTATGCGGATATCAGGTCAGAAGACTATTATGTCCGGATGGGGATCGCCTGGGGCGTGGCAACCGCATATGTGAAGTACCCGGAAAAAGTACTTGGACTTCTGAAAGAAAAGAAGCTGGATATCTGGACCCACAACAAGGCGATCCAGAAATGCAGAGAGTCGAGACGGGTCAGCGCTCAGGACAAGGAAATGCTTAATGCACTGAAACGAAAACAGGAGGAAGAACATGGGAATACCAGGATTTGACACCGTCTTTCTGGATCTGGACGGAACGCTCATCGATTCGGAGCCGGGAATAATCAATTCAGTAGTCTACGCTCTGAAAAAATTTGGAATTGAAAAGGAACGAAAGGAACTGCTTCCGTTTATCGGGCCTCCGCTTCTCACTTCGTTCCAGAAATACACCGGGCTGAGTGAAACAGAGGCAAGAAAAGCGGTGGAATATTACAGGGAAAATTTCGGAACAAAAGGTGTGTATGAGTACCGTCTGTACGACGGGGTGGAAACCATGCTGAGGGAGCTCAAAGAAGCAGGCCTCCGCATTGTCATGGCCACCTCCAAGCCGGAACATTATGCCGGAATCATTGCCGGAGATGCCGGGATTGAGTCATACTTCACTTACATCTGCGGGGCGACTATGGATGAGAGCAGGCTGACAAAAGAAGATGTCATTGCCTATGCGCTGGAAACGTGCGGGAAAAAACCGGGAGATCCATCGGTTATCATGGTGGGAGACAGGGAACATGACATCCTTGGCGCCAGGACATTCGGACTTGCCTCAGCCGGAGTCCTCTACGGATTCGGAAGCCGGAAGGAGCTGGAGGCGGCCGGAGCGGATATGATTTTTGACTCGGTCGAAGAATTGAAAGAGTTTCTGAAGGGAGAGGCCTAGAACCTTAAGATTCCATGAAAATTCCATGAACTCCTTGACAAATCGGGGGCTGATGACTATGATTATCATAGTTTCATATTTAAAGGTGTTGATAAAGAGGAGTACACACCTGCCCTTGACAGAGAGAATTACCCGCTGGCTGGAAGGTGATTACAAGAAGGAGTTGTGGAAGGTAGCTTTGGAGCCGGATGTCTGAATGTGTCCGATTGAGAGAAAGGACAGTAGGAGATCCCGGAGTAGTTCCCGTTATAGAACGAAGAGATATACATCTGTCAGAGAGGACAGGTGTATAAAAAAGGTGGTACCGCGTTTTGACGCCCTTTACATATGTAAAGGGCGTTTTGTTATTCACAGGAACGCTTGAAATGAGGAGGTAATGATGAGCAGACAGTTGGACAAAACGTACAATCCGAAGGAGATTGAACCGAAGCTTTATGAAAAATGGTGTGAGAATAAGTATTTTCACGCAGAAGTAGACAGGAGCAGAAAGCCGTTTACGACGGTGATGCCGCCGCCGAATATCACAGGAAAGCTGCACATGGGACATGCCCTGGACAATACGCTTCAGGATATCCTGATCCGTTATAAGAGAATGCAAGGATACAATGCCCTCTGGATTCCGGGTACGGACCATGCGGCGATCTCCACCGAAGTTAAGGTGACGAATCAGTTAAAAGAAGAGGGCATCGACAAGAGGGAGCTTGGAAGAGAAGGCTTTCTGGATCGTGTCTGGGAGTGGAAAGAGGAGTATGCAGGGACGATTGAATCCCAGTTAAAGAAACTTGGCGTATCCTGTGACTGGGACAGAGAGCGGTTCACGATGGACGAAGGATGCAGCAGGGCTGTAGAGGAAGTGTTCGTACGCCTTTATGAAAAAGGATATATCTACAAAGGTTCCCGGATCATCAACTGGTGTCCGGTATGCCAGACATCCCTTTCCGATGCGGAAGTAGAGCATGAGGAACAGGCCGGACATTTCTGGCACATCCGTTATCCGATCGTAGGCACGGACAGAAGCCTTGTGATCGCGACGACACGTCCGGAGACGATGCTTGGAGATACTGCGATTGTAGTAAATCCGGAAGATGAACGTTATACCGATATTATTGGAAAGAAAGCGCTTCTGCCGCTTGTAAACAAGGAAATCCCGATCATTGCGGATGCCTATGTAGACAAGGAATTCGGAACCGGTGCCATGAAAGTGACTCCGGCACATGACCCGAACGACTTCGAGATCGGAAAGAGACACGGCCTGGAAGAGATCAACATCATGAATGATGACGCGACGATCAATGAAAACGGCGGCAAGTACGCAGGCATGGGGCGCTACGAAGCAAGAGAAGCGATCGTGCAGGATCTGAAAGACCAGGGATATCTGGTAAAAGTGGAAGATTATGCACATAATGTAGGTGTACACGAGAGATGTAAGCAGACGGTCGAGCCGTTAATCAAGCAGCAGTGGTTTGTCAAGATGGAAGAGCTTGCAAAGCCGGCCATCAAAGCACTGGAGACAGGAGAGTTAAAGCTGATTCCGGAACGTATGAACAAAATATACCTGCAGTGGCTGAACAATATCCGTGACTGGTGTATTTCCAGACAGATCTGGTGGGGACACCGGATTCCGGCATACTACTGCGACGAATGCGGCGAAATGATTGTACAAAGAGGCGGAGCTCCGGCCGTATGCCCGAAATGCGGATGCACGCACTTTACACAGGATGAGGATACACTGGATACCTGGTTCTCCTCCGCACTGTGGCCGTTCTCCACACTTGGATGGCCGGATCAGACAGAGGAGCTGGATTACTTCTATCCGACAGATGTCCTTGTAACCGGATATGACATCATCTTCTTCTGGGTAATCCGTATGGTATTCTCAGGATTTGAGCAGACCGGAAAATGCCCGTTCCACACGGTATTCTTCCACGGCCTGATCCGGGATGACCAGGGAAGAAAGATGAGCAAGTCGCTTGGAAACGGGATCGATCCGCTGGAAATCATCGACGAGTACGGTGCTGATGCGCTCCGTCTTACGGTGGTGACAGGAAACGCGCCTGGAAACGATATGCGTTTCTATAAAGAAAAAGTAGAAGCAAACCGTAACTTTGCAAACAAAGTATGGAACGCTTCCAGGTTTATCCTGATGAATATGGAAGATAAAGTGATCAGCCGTCCGGATGCCCAGGATCTTACAGCAGCTGACAGGTGGATCCTTTCCAGAGCAAACCGTCTGATCAAAGATGTGACGGAAAACATGGATAAATTTGAACTGGGAATTGCAGTACAGAAAGTATACGACTTTATCTGGGATGAATTCTGTGACTGGTACATCGAGATGGCAAAATACCGTATTTACCATTCCGATGAAAATTATAAGGCAGCCAATGCAGCGCTTTGGACCTTGAAAACGGTTCTTGCGGACGCACTTAAACTTCTGCATCCGTACATGCCGTTTGTGACAGAAGAAATCTACAGTGCCCTTGTTCCGTCAGAAGAATCTCTGATGATGTCTGACTGGCCGGAATACGATGAAGCACTGAACTTCCCGGAGGAAGAAAATATCGTTGATCATGTCAAGGATATTGTAAGGGGTGTAAGAAATGCACGTGCTGAGATGAACGTGCCAAACAGCCGGAAGGCAAAAGTATTTATTGTTTGTGAGAATGAGACACTTTGTGAGGGGTTTGAAACATTAAAAGAATCAGTGAAACCATTGATGAATGCAAGCGATCTCATCATTCAGGGAACGAAAGAGGGAATCTCTGAGGATGCGGTTTCTATTGTAGTTCCGGATGGAGCAGTGTATATGCCGCTTGAGGATCTGATTGATTTTGAACAGGAGAAGGAACGTCTCTTAAAAGAAGAAGAAAAGCTGAAAAAAGAACTTGCCCGTGTAAACGGCATGCTGAACAATGAGAAATTCATGAGTAAGGCGCCGGAGGCAAAGGTCAATGAAGAGCGGGCCAAGCTGGAAAAATATACACAGATGATGGAACAGGTTCAGGAACGTCTTGCATCGATCATGAAATAGCAGACAAGGGGAAATCATGAAGAAAATCCATTTTAAGAAACCGGATATCAAAGGAAAAATAGAGAGACTGCGTCACCTGAGCAGAGAGGATATTAAGAACAATTTGAAAAAAAGAAAAGAACGCCGGCAGCGGATTCTGGAAGAACGCAAAAACAGCGCTTTTTCCAGAAAGATGGCGCCGGTGTACAAGTGGATGAATATTTTTTCCCTTCCGCTTCACGCGGTTTGGGCAATGGTCATCAACCTGATCATTGAAAGTATTTCACGCCATTCTGTTTTCGCGGCATGGAATTATATGGTAGAAACGCCGCTTGTATTTCTTTACAATGCGTTTATGATTTTTGTAACATTTTCAATTGTCTATCTGTTCCGGCGGAGGGTGTTTGTTCGGATTTTGATCAGTGTATTCTGGCTGATGCTTGGAGTTGTAAACGGAGCGATGCTTTTAAAGAGGGTCACGCCGTTTAATGCACAGGACCTGAAGGCACTGACCGAAGGACTGTCCCTGTTTACCAATTATTTTGCTGTCTATGAGCTGATCATTATGGCAGTCGGTGTTGTTGCGGTGATCATATGGGTGATTGCCATGTGGCGCCGGGGCGGACAGTATCAGGGGAAGATGCACAGGTGGCTCGCGCTGGCCGGTGTCGGGATCTGCTGCGGAGCATATGTGGTTTTGACAAATCTTGCGGTTGACCATCGTGTGGTATCGACTTATTTTGGAAATATTGCTTTTGCATATGAAGATTATGGACTTCCGTACTGCTTTTCTGCCAGTCTGTTCAACACGGGAATTGATAAACCGAACGGATACAGTGAAGAGACGATCGATGAGATTAACAAGGACGGAACTTTGACAAAGAGTGAAACAAGTCTGAAAGAAGGCGAGATGCCAAATATTATTTTTGTGCAGCTGGAATCCTTCTTTGATCCGACGGAGGTGGAATTCTACCAGCTCTCCAAGGACCCGATTCCGTTCCTGAGGTCATTGTTTAATGAGTATTCGACCGGATACTTCAAGGTACCGTCTGTCGGTGCGGGAACTGCAAATACAGAGTTTGAGGTATTGACCGGAATGAACATGCGGTATTTCGGACCGGGCGAGTATCCATTTAAGACAAAATTAAAGACGGAAGTCTGCGAAAGTGCGGCAACAGCGCTTTCTGCTCTCGGATACGGAACTCACGGAATACACAATAACGGCGGAAATTTCTACAGCCGTGCGCGGGTGTACAATAATACCGGATTTGATACGTTTACGAGCAAGGAATTTATGAATATCCTTCAGACTACACCGAATAACTGGTCAAAGGATGATATTCTTGTGGAACACATCATGGACGCACTGGATTCGGATGAACAGCAGGATTTTGTCTTTACTATCAGTGTGCAGGGGCATGGTGATTATCCGACAGAGAAAGTGATTGAGAATCCGGAGATTACCGTTTCCGGAATGGAAGACCAGGAGAAGCAGAATGCATGGGAATACTATGTAAACCAGATCTACGAGATGGATCAGTTCGCCCGGCACCTTGTGGAAGAGGTGGAAAAAAGAGATGAGCCGAGCGTCATCGTATTTTACGGGGACCATCTTCCGACCATGGGACTGGAAGCGAAGGATCTGAAGAGCAGGTATCTCTATAATACCAATTACGTGATCTGGGACAACATCGGACTTGAGAAAGAGGACAGAAACATACCGTCCTACCAGATTATGGCAGATGTGTTTGAACGTCTGGGAATCCATTCGGGAACGGTGTTCAACTATCATCAGCAGAGAAGGCAGACAGAAGATTATCTGAAAGATCTGGAACTTCTGCAGTATGACATTCTCTACGGAGAGCAGTACGTGTACGACGGCAACCCGCCGATCACGGAAGGACATATGAGAATGGGCGTCAAGGATGTGACGCTGAATAATATTGTGCCGCAGCCTGGAGAGGAAAATTCCTACAGTCTGTACGGAGAAAATATGACGCGGAACAGCAAGATCTTTGTCAACGGGGAACAGCAGGACAGTAAGTTCCTCAATAATACCCATGTGGTGTTAAATGACTGTGCTTTGGAGGACGGAGATATTATCACTGTGATCCAGATGGGATCCAGCAGTACGGTATTTGCCACCTCTCAGAAATATGTCTACCAGAACGGAACGCTCACCTTGGCTCCGGAAGAGGAACAGGATGAGCCGGCAAAGAACTGGGTAGAAGCGTTTGAAGGCACAAGCGATGAGGAATAATATGATGAATTATGAAGAAGCGGTAAACTATATTGACAGGCTTCAGATGTTTGCAAAAAAACATTCCCTGGACCATACGAGAGTATTTTTATCGTATCTGGGTATGCCCCAGCGCGAGAAAAAGATCATCCATGTGGCAGGGACCAACGGGAAAGGAAGCGTGTGCAGATATCTGCAGGCGCTTCTGACCGGAGAGGGGAAGAAGACGGGACTGTTTACTTCCCCTCATCTTGTTACGATCCGGGAGCGGATCCGTATCGGCGAAGAAATGATATCCGAAGAACAATTTGTCCGGATATTTGAGGAAGTTCGAAAAGCCGCCGGAGAGATGGAAAAAGAAGGACTTGGCCACCCGACTTATTTTGAGTTTTTATTCGGAATGGCGATGAAATTCTTTGACGAAGAAGAGGCGGAATATATCATTCTGGAGACCGGTCTCGGAGGAAGACTGGATGCGACAAACAGCATTGAACATCCGGTCCTGACCGTGATCACGTCCATCGGAATGGATCATACGGAGATTCTGGGAGATACGATCGAAAAGATTGCTGCGGAAAAAGCGGGAATCATCAAACCGGGTGTGCCGCTGATCTGTGACGCGACAGATGAAAAGGCACTTGGTGTCCTGAAAAAAACGGCGGAAAATGCCGGCGCGGAATGTAGAGAAATCTCGGAAAATGCGTTCAAAATCATGAAAATTACGGGAAAGGATCTTGAATTTTCAACGTCAAATCGGTATGATGATACTGCAATGTGGAAACTGCCGACGACAGCATCGTATCAGCCGATGAATGCAGTGCTCGCGCTGGAGGCAATGAAGCGTCTGGTCAAAGAGCCGACGGCATCGTGGAGGAAGATTCTGGAGACGACGTCCTGGAAGGGAAGGATGGAGGAAGCGCTTCCGGGGATCGTACTGGACGGCGCACACAATATGCCGGCTGTCAGAGCGCTTGCGAAAAGTATCCGGATGCAGGAGAAATTTCGCAGTCCGGATGGAAAGCTGATCGTATTGTTTTCCGCGGTGAAGGAAAAGGACTATCATGAAATGATCCGTTTTGTCTGCCGTGAAATTCCGGCAGATTTGATTGTTGTAACAAAGATTCCGGATGAGCGGGGAGTAAATCCCGGAGAGCTTCAGAAGGATTTTGCTCAATGGACGGACAGCCGCGTGGTAGTCAAAGATACGGTAAAAGAGGCGTGCAGCTATGTCACTGCCTGCAAACGGGAACAGGATCAGGTATACTGTTTTGGTTCCCTGTACCTTGTAGGAGAAATGGAAACATTACTAAGGGAGGCAGCCAGATGTTAAATTTTGAAGAAGAACTGAAGAAATTTCAGCCAAGCCTGGAAGTAGATGAGATCGAAGAAGAGGCCTTGAGTGAGGATCTGACGGATCTGTCGGATCTTTTAAAAGATATCTTGGAAACAACGAGATAACAGAACGGGGAGATATAAATGGATATCAGAGGAGAACTGAGGTACCGGTCCCTGTACTGGTATAATGATGGATTGAGAAAAGCGAAAATACGGGACCTGACAGGAGCAGAAAACTCACTGAAAAAAAGTATTCAATTTGATAAATATAATAAGGATGCAAGGAATCTTCTGGGACTTGTCTATTATGGCAGAGGAGATGTGACGCGTGCGCTTGTTGTCTGGACAGTGAGCCTGAAGCTGGTTCCTGCTGACAATATCGCATCCGACTATATCGATGAATTCAAATCTTCCAGGGGGGATCTGGAAGCAGTCGATCAGACTGCGAAGAAGTACAACCAGTGCCTGCAGTACTGCAGACAGGGAGGGGAAGATCTGGCTGTCATCCAGCTGAAAAAGATCGTAACCGAACACCCTGATTTTCTGAAAGCATATCAGCTTCTGGCACTGTTGTATCTGCACACGGAGCAGTATGCTAAGGCGAGACAGGTGCTCAGAAAGGCACAGAAGCTGGATACGACAGATCCGATCACGCTGAACTATATTTACGAGCTGAACCGGATGCACAGAAAACGTACGTCCGGACAGAAGGATGTGAAGGAACAGCAGACCGTAAGCTATAAACTCGGCAATGAAACAATCATCCAGCCGGTGGAAACAAAAGAACGGGAAAAAGGAATGGCGTTTACGATTGCCAATATTGTCATCGGCCTTGTGGTCGGAGCGGCAGTGATGTGGTTTCTGATTATGCCGGCGGTCAATGAGTCCCAGGCAAGACAGATGAATGAAAGCATTGTGGAGGCAAGCGACCAGATCGCTTCCCAGGAGTCTGAGATCAGCGCCCTGGAAAAGGAGCTGGAAAGCTACCGGACCCAGAGTGATGAGGCACAGACGGCAAAAGAGACCGCGGAGTCCACAAAGAGCAGCTACGAGTCTCTGATGGATATTCAGACCAAATACCGCAACGGCTCGGAGTCGAATGAAAACCTGGCGGATGAGCTTCTGGCCATCAATCAGGATTCTCTTGGAGATCTGGGAAAAGAACAGTTTACAGAACTGACAGAGAGCATTTACCCGTCAGCCTGCCGGAGACAGTACAACCGGGGAGTGGCCAACTCGGATGTGGAAAACTACGAGGCGGCAATCGAGAATCTGTCGAAAGTTGTCAGGATGGACGAGACTTATGACGATGGAAACGCCATGTATCTTCTTGCTCAGGCTTATGAGGAGACAGGCGACACGGAAAATGCAAAGAACTATTATCAGAAAGTAACGGAGCAGTTCTCCGGTACATCTCTGGCGGAGGAGGCGCAGTCGGCTCTTGAGAGCCTGAATGCAGCCGGTTCGGGAAATACAGGAGAATAACAGCCGGATAAAAGATCCGATACTACAAAAGAGGATGGTGCACAGTGTGCATCATCCTCTTTTTGTTCCGGCGGACATCCCGGGAAGGCGGTGTCGTGAAAAACCGGAAAGGAAACAACGGAAAGGGGAGAGACCGCATGAAATATCAGATAGAAGAAAACTGTCTGACAATCTTTCTGCCAAAGGAGCTGGACCATCATCAGACGGAAGAAATCCGCAGGGAGGCAGACCGGCAGATTGAAAGAAATCATGTGAAATATGTGATTTTTGATTTTGGGGAGACAAGCTTTATGGACAGCTCCGGAATCGGGGTGATGATGGGAAGATACAGAAAACTGAGCCTGACCGGAGGAGAAGTCTGGGCGGCGAATCTGAATGACCGGATGAAAAAGATCCTGAAAATGTCAGGAGCTGCAAAGATTATTCGAATTTACGAGGAGGAAAGACAATGAAACAGGATACGAATGAAATGGAGATTATATTTGACAGCTGCTCGGAAAACGAAGGGTTTGCCAGGGTGGCAGTGGCATCGTTCATGACACAGCTCAATCCAACACTGGAGGAAGTGGCGGATGTCAAGACCGCTGTCTCCGAGGCGGTCACCAATGCGGTGATTCATGGCTACAATCAGGAAATACATAAAATCTACATCCGATGTGTGACAGCAGGACATGCGCTGGAAATCGAAGTACGGGACGAAGGAAAAGGAATTGAAAATATTGAAGAAGCAATGCAGCCGATGTTTACGACACGGCCGGAACTGGACCGTTCCGGGATGGGATTTGCCTTTATGGAGGCCTTTATGGATGAGCTGGCGGTGGAATCAAGTCCCGGATGCGGGACAACCGTCCGTATGAAGAAAATCATCGGCAAAGGACGTGACGGATGGATCATACCGCAGAGCTGATTGAAAAGGCACATCAGGGTGACGCGGATGCAAGAGCACTTCTTGTAGAAGAAAACGTCGGGCTTGTCTGGTGCATTGTTCGAAGATACAGTGGACGGGGAACCGAGGCAGAGGACCTGTTCCAGATCGGGAGTATCGGTCTGTTAAAGGCGATTGACAAGTTTGATCTGACATACGACGTTCGTTTTTCGACCTACGCGGTACCAATGATATCCGGGGAAATCAGACGGTTTCTCCGGGATGACGGAATGCTCAAAGTCAGCCGTTCTCTCAAGGAAATTTCCTGTAAAGCATGTCAGGCGAAAGAAGAATTTACGAAAAAGTACAACCGGGAACCGACAATCCGGGAACTGTCGGAGATTTCCGGAATCGGAAAGGAAGAACTGGTAGAGGCTATGGAAGCATCTGCCGAAGTGGAGTCTTTGCACCGGCCGGTCTACAAGAAAGACGGAAGCGAGGTGGAGCTTCTGGAAAAACTGGAAAAGGAGGAAAAAACAGAAGAAAAGATTATTGACCAGATGTTTCTATATTCCCTTCTGGAAAAGCTGGGAAAAGAGGAACGGCAGCTGATTTATCTCAGATATTTTGAAAACAAAACCCAATCCGAGACCGGGAAAAGGCTTGGCATGTCGCAGGTGCAGGTCTCGCGGCTGGAAAAGAAGATCCTGAAACGGATGAAAGAATACGGCAGTCCGCCGGCGTAAAAAAGAATCAGGCATATCCGGTATAAAAAAAGCCAGAACAGACATACTACCTTTGAAAGAAAGGAAAGGTGAAGGAGAATGGAACAGGCAAAAAGAAGAATCCGGATATGCCTGATCTGCGTTGTCACATCAGCTGTTATCCTGGGAATTCTGTATTATGTAATGTCACAGCAACGGCCCGTATCGGAAGAAAACGGAACGCTTGTCAGTGTCAGCATGGAAGAAGGAGGAAACGATGGGAACATCCGGACATACACTCTATATCAAAGGGGAGAAAAATAAGGAACTGGCAAAAACAGAAGTGCTTCTTGGGGATGTGCTTTCGATGGAATGTACCGATCAGACCGTTGTCAGCCGGTTAAAGACAGTGAAACTTCTCCGAGGCTCTTTAAAGAAACGGTATGTCATATCCATTCTGGAAGTTATCTCCAGAATCCATGAGATTTATCCGAATCTCACCGTGGAAAATATGGGCGAGACAGATCTGATTATTACCATCGAAGATCAGAAAAAGAACGGGAAAGTGATTCCGTTTTTGAAAAGTGTGTTTGTACTTCTTGTAACCTTTATCGGTGCCGGGTTTTCCATCATGTCGTTTAACAATGACGTGGATGTACCAAAACTGTTTAATCAGATCTATTTCCTTGTGACAGGAAACCGGTCGGACGGCTTTGGAATTCTGGAACTGACATACTGTATCGGGATGAGCGTGGGAATTCTGCTGTTTTTCAACCACTTTGGGAAAAGACGTTTTACTGTGGATCCGACGCCGATGGAAGTGGAAATGCGGACGTACGAGGAGGAAATCGAGATGACACTGATCGATGAATACTCACGGAAGAAGGAAGAAAAAGATGTGGGCTGAGCAGATCGTTCTTGGAATCATCGGATTTTCATCCGGCGCGGTCATTGCAGGGGGAATGTTTTCTTTTCTTATCGGGCTTGGGCTGATTTCAGTGTTTGCGGACAGGACCCATACCGGGAAACACATTTTGATGTATGAAAATGCTATTGCCCTCGGCGGAATTCTGTTCAATCTGTTCTTTATCTATCAGATAAAGATACCGGCAGGCAGCTTCCTTCTGGCGCTGTTCGGGCTGTTTTCCGGAATCTTTGTGGGCTGCTGGGCCATGGCGCTTGCAGATATTCTCAATGTATTTCCGATCTTTATCCGGAGGCTGAAAATCATTAAAACCATACCATATATTATCATCGGCCTGTCTCTTGGGAAAACAGCGGGAGCGCTTGTTTATTTTCTGGGAAGATGGGGCGTGTAAGGAGGGATCTGTTTGAAAGAACCGATTAACAGACAACAGGCGAAAAAGCAGAAAAGCTACGAAGAATATGTAAAGCAGAAGACACCGGTGCATAATGTCTGGAAAAACATGTTCCGTGCATTTATCACAGGAGGAACGATCTGTACGATTGGCCAGATCATTTCCAATTATGTGTCCGGCACCGGCATGGACAAGGAGATGACAAGCTGTTATACATCCATGATTCTTGTTCTGTTAAGTGTCGTTTTGACAGGACTGGGACTGTATCCCAAAATCGCGAAATGGGGCGGGGCGGGAGCGCTTGTCCCGATCACCGGATTTGCCAATTCTGTGGCGGCGCCTGCAATCGAATATAAAAAAGAAGGCCAGGTGTTCGGAATCGGATGTAAGATTTTTACTATTGCCGGACCGGTCATTTTGTACGGAATCGTCACGAGCTGGCTGTTTGGACTGATTTACTATTTCCTGCTGAAAGCGGGAATCAGCTGGTAGAGAAAGGTGGGATTGCAGATGAAAAGCGGAATGGCAAAAGGAGCGCAGAGTCTCGGATTTGCAGAGGCGCCCTTCCTGCTGAGCGCGGGAACGATTGTCGGGCAGAAAGAAAGCCAGGGGCCGCTTGGAAAACTGTTCGACGAGCATGGAGAAGACAAGGAAAATCTTTTCGGGAAAGAAACATGGGAGGAGGCAGAAAGCGAAATGCAGAAACGGGCCTGTCTGCGTGCCATACAAAAGGCGCAGATTCCGCAGGAGAAGATCCGCTTTCTGTTCGGCGGCGACCTGTTAAGGCAGGGAACGGCCACCTCCCTTGGAATTGAAAGCCTCCAGATTCCTTTATTCGGACTGTTTGGAGCATGTTCCACATCAGGGGAGGCCATTGCCCTTGGGGCGATGAGCGTGGCAGCCGGATATGCGGACTACGTTCTTGCGGTCACATCCAGCCACTTTGGAAGCGCGGAAAAGGAATTCCGGTTTCCGCTTGGATACGCTTCCCAGAGGCCCCTCTCGGCACAGTGGACGGTAACCGGAAGCGGAGCCTTTGTCATCGGAAAGGAAAAATCGAAGGTGCGGATTTCCGGAGTGACAGTCGGGAAAATCGTAGACTACGGGCTGAAAGATTCCCAGAATATGGGAGGATGCATGGCTCCGGCGGCATGTGACACCATTCTGGCAAACAGAAAAGATTTTGGCAGGGAGATGGAAGAGTATGATCAGATCGTCACCGGAGATCTCGGATATATTGGAAGCACGATCCTGTTGGAACTTCTGAAGAAAAACGGAGTGGACATTGAGGAAAGACACATGGACTGCGGGATGAAAATTTTCGATCAGAAGACACAGGATACCCATGCCGGAGGCAGCGGCTGTGGGTGCGCGGCAGTGACACTGGGATCTTATGTTCTTCCGAAAATCATAAAAGGTGAGTGGAAGAAAGTACTCTTTGTCCCGACCGGTGCATTGATGTCAACGGTCAGCTTCAATGAAGGCGAGAGCATTCCGGGCATTGCCCATGGCATTGTGCTGGAACGTGCATGTTGACAAAGGAGGAGAAACGATGGAATATTTTAACGCGTTCTGGGCAGGAGGCCTGATCTGCGCGCTTGTACAGATCCTTCTGGACAGGACAAAACTGATGCCGGGAAGAGTCATGGTGCTTCTTGTAACATCCGGAACTGTGCTGGGATTTCTGGGCGTATATGATCCCCTGATCGAAATGGTCGGCTGCGGGGCAAGCGTTCCGCTTCTTGGATTTGGAAACACTCTGTTCCAGGGAGTCAAAGAGGCCGTCCTGAAAGACGGATTCATCGGGATCTTTGAAGGAGGATTTACCGCAAGCGCGGCAGGAATCTCGGCGGCACTGGTCTTCGGATATCTTGCATCCTGGATTTTTGAACCGAAAATGAAAAAATAACGGAGGGAAGCCCTCCGTTTTACATAATGCAGCCGCTCTTAATCTTCTTCGATGACCTGGATTTCCAGAAAGTCAAAGTCAATACTGTCAATAAAACTGTCCTGGTAAAACCGCGCTTTGGCATGACGCCGGAACTCATTGATATTGCTGTCAAGCCAGATCGGCTGGCTTAAATCAAACTGATAACAGATCTCTTCCAAAGCCCGGAATACTTTATGTGTTCTTGTGTCGGATGAGTCGTCACAGATCACCGTATCTGACAGCATGCGGTTGTTCTTCCATGTCTTTGCCCACAATCGAAACATCCTGAAAACTCCTTTCTCTGTTTGATCATCATACCATTCTATTAAAGAAATGTAAAGTCTGTCCAGGGTTCCTTTACGCACTTTGGAAATCGTGTTACAATACAGAAAACATGCAGGGAGGAGGAAGAAAATGAAAGAACTTCTGGTCGTGATTGATATGCAGAATGACTTTGTGACGGGAAGCCTTGGGACGAAAGAGGCCTGCGGGATTGTGGACAATGTCAAAAACAAGATTGAGGAATATGTAAAGAAAGGGCAGGAGATTGTCTTTACAAGAGATACACATACAGAGCAGTATCCGGAAACTCAGGAGGGACGTCTCCTGCCGGTGGAACACTGTATCAAAGGAAACAAAGGATGGGAGCTGATTCCGGAGATCCGTCCGTATTCGGAAGGCCGCAGTGTCTTTGACAAGACGACATTCGGAAGCGTTCCGCTTGCAGAGTATATCCGGGACGGTGGATTTGATGCCGTGGAGATGATCGGTCTTTGCACAGATATCTGTGTTGTGTCCAATGCCCTCCTGGCAAAAGCGTATGTGCCGGAGCTGCCGGTCCGGGTTGATCCGGCCTGCTGCGCAGGTGTTACACCCGAAAGCCATGAATCGGCATTATGCACAATGAAGATGTGCCAGATTTTAATATAGTAGAGAAAATAATATAGAAAATGTGAAATAAATGACAAATATATAAAAATATGTTATACTATAAAATGGCGCGTAAATGCGGTAAGCATAAAAATGCAGTCTTTTTCGTGAAAGGTGGAAAAGGATGAATGTAAAAAACTATGAAGATGTAGACAGCTGGAAAACCATGATGTTTCTATATAACGCGGCATTAAAAGAAGTAGGCACAAAGCTGGAAATTTTAAATGATGAGTTCCAGCATGTACATCGGTACAATCCGATTGAACATATCAAAAAGAGAATCAAGACACCGGAGAGCATCGTCAAGAAGCTGAAGAGACAGGGACATGAAAGTTCCATTGAAAATATGGTAAAGTATATCAATGACATTGCAGGAGTCAGACTGATCTGCTCGTTCACTTCGGACATCTATCGTCTGGCTGAGATGATCGGCAATCAGAGTGATCTGAAAGTGCTTTCCATCAAGGATTATATCAAGCATCCGAAGGAAAGCGGATACAAAAGTTATCATATGTTGATCTCGGTTCCGATTTTCCTGACGGACAGTGTGGTAGACACGAAGGTAGAGATCCAGATCCGGACGATTGCCATGGACTTCTGGGCCAGTCTGGAGCACAAGATTTACTATAAGTTTGAAGGAAATGCGCCGGAGTATATCAGCAGAGAGCTGAAAGAATGTGCAAAAATGGTATCAGAACTGGACGATAAAATGCTCTCGCTGAATGAAGCGATTCTGAAATGTCTCGAGCAGGCGGAAGAGGAAAGCAGGCAGCTTGAACTTCTAACGGATCGGGACGGGAATCCGATTTTGAATGAATAGAGGAACACTATGAAATCATTAGTAATCGCAGAAAAGCCATCTGTGGCAAGAGACATTGCCAGGGTGCTGAAATGTAAGAAAAACGGACAGGGAACCATCGAGGGAGAACGGTATATTGTCACCTGGGGGCTTGGCCATCTTGTGACACTTGCTGATCCGGAAGAATATAAGCCGGAATGGAAAGAGTGGAAGATGGATGTGCTTCCGATGATGCCGAAGACATGGAAGCTTTCCGTGATCCGCCAGACAGCAAAGCAGTACAATGCGGTAAAGAGCCAGATACACAGAAAGGATGTCGGAGAGATCATTATTGCCACGGACGCAGGAAGGGAAGGAGAGCTGGTGGCAAGATGGATTCTTGAAAAGGCAGGAAATCAGAAACCGGTGAAGCGGCTCTGGATTTCCTCCGTGACGGACCGGGCCATCCGGGAAGGATTTGGACGTCTCCGTGACGGAAGAGACTATCAGAATCTCTATGATGCTGCCCGGTCCCGCGCAAAGGCGGACTGGCTTGTAGGAATCAATGCGACCCGGGCGCTGACATGCAAATATAACGCAAAGCTGACCTGCGGGCGGGTGCAGACACCGACCCTTGCGCTGATCGCAAACAGGGAGGATGAGATTCGTTCTTTCCGGCCGAAGCCGTATTATGGACTGAAAGTTTATGCGGACGGGATCTGCTTTACCTGGCAGGATGGAAAGTCCGGCAGTACGAGATCCTTTGATCCGGAGCGGATCCGTCGGATTTCCGAAGAGATCCGGGGAGAACGGCTGGTGCTGGACAGCGTGGAGAAAAAATCCAGAAAGACGTATGCACCGGGCCTTTATGATCTGACGGAGCTTCAAAGAGAGGCGAACCGTCGTTTCGGATATTCTGCCAAAGAGACTCTCAATATTATGCAGAGATTATATGAGCACCACAAAGTGCTGACCTATCCGCGGACAGACTCCAGATATCTGAGTTCAGACATCGTACCGACCTTAAAAGAACGGATCGAGGCATGCCAGACCGGGCCGTACCGGGCGCTGGCACGTGCTCTTCATGGAAAGCAGTTTACAGCGGACAAGCGGTTTGTGGATGACAGCAAAGTCAGTGACCATCACGCGATTATCCCGACAGAACAGTACGTGGATCTGACTCATATGACTTCGGAGGAGCGTAAGATCTATGATCTTGTCGTACGCAGATTTCTGGCGGTGCTCTATCCGCCGGCTGAATTTGAGCAGATCAGCGTCAAGGCGTCGGTCAAAGGAGAACACTTTGCGGCAAAAGGCGAGACGATCCGGGAAGCCGGATGGAGAGCCGTATATGACAGTGATATCGAAGAAGAAGACGAAGATGACAGCCTGAAAGATCAGATTCTGCCGGAACTGAAGAAAGGGCAGAGCCTGCCTGTCAAAAAGCTGGAAGTGACGGAAGGAAAGACAAAACCTCCGGCACACTATACCGAGGCAACTCTTCTTACCTCCATGGAAAAAGGCGGGCTTGGAACCGTTGCCACAAGGGCGGATATCATTGAAAAGCTGTTCAATACTTTTTATATGGAGAAAAAAGGGAACGATCTTCTGATTACCTCCAAGGGCCGTCAGCTTCTGGAACTTGTTCCGTCAGATCTGAAAAAGCCGGAGCTGACAGCCAGATGGGAGAAGGAACTGCAGAAAATTTCGGACGGCAGGCAAAAAGAGAAGACGTTCATGAAAGAGATTGAGCAGTATACCAACAATGTGATGCAGGACATCCGTACAAGCGAAGCGACCTTCCGGCATGACAATCTGACAAACCGGAAATGTCCGCGGTGCGGAAAACGGATGCTGGCAGTCAATGGAAAGAACAGTAAACTGCTCGTCTGCCAGGACAGGGAGTGCGGATATCGTGAGACGGTTTCGCGGACAACCAATGCCAGATGTCCGGTCTGCCATAAACGGATGGAGCTTGTCGGAAAAGGAGAGGACCAGACTTTTGTCTGTGCCTGCGGCCATAAAGAAAAGATGGCGGCCTTTGAGGCAAGAAGAAAGCGGGAAGGCAAAGATGTCAGCAGACAGGATGTCAGACGCTACATGAAACAGCAGCAAAAAGAAGCAGAGCAGCCGCTGAACAACGCGTTTGCGGAAGCTCTGGCAAAGATGAAGATAGAATAAACCGAACAGGAACGGACGTTTCAGTAAGTACCGAACTCGTCCAGATAGAGGTCGATCTTTTTGAGCTTGCGCTCGATGGATCGGCCTTTGCATTTCCTGCTGATGGTATTTAAAAGCACCTCTGTCAGAAACTGGGCGGCACTTAGAGAATTAAAGAAAGAAGTGCTGTTGACCGGAATGGTAAACAGAATGTCGGCATATTCACTTAACAGGGCGCTTGGCTTGTCGGTAAAGAGAATCACTTTTGCGCCTGCGGATTTAGCAAGTTTCAGGGCCAGTTCGTCTATGGAGGAGTAGCGCGGGAAACTGAAAACGATCACGCAGTCGTCGGACGAAATGTCCGCCATCAGGTCAAAAGGACTGACCGATGCGGAGGCGGTATGGATGACGTGATCGGTCATGTGGTGAAGATACAGATTCAGATAGACGCCAAGACAGGCATTCCCGCGGGAAGCAACAATGTATTTCCGGCCGGAAGCAAGAATCAGATCCGCAGCTGCATCCAGCGTCTCCGGACGGTTGGAGGCAAGGGCCTGCTCCAGATTGCCTAATGTATTCTGATATTCATTTGCAAGAATATCGGACGGAAGATCAAGCCGGGAAAGGGCGGCGGCACGGTCGGAAGGGACAGGGAGCCGGTCCGAGATCCGGAAGAGATCACCGTGGTATTCTTTCCGCAGCGCGTTTTGAAAATCGGTGTAGCCGGAAAAGCCAAGAGCCCGGCAGAACCGGATCACAGAAGGCTCACTGATGCCAAGTTTTTCCGCCAGCTTGGTGGAACTCATAAAACAGACCTCTACTGCATGGTCTAATACGAATGATGCGAGGGCCGACTGCACCCGCGTTAATTTTTGGTTTTGAATGAAATTCTGGATTGCTTTCATAGAGATCCTCTTTTCTGTTTGATATAGCTTGATTTAATCACAAATATCTGCAAAAGGCAAGCTTGAGGGAGAAATATGCAATAATTTAAAAATTAACAATTATTGCAAATGCAATTCCGATGTTGTATCATGAATTTAGAGAAATGTAGAAAACGATACAAAGAGAATCGAAAAATTAGGCGATTCTACAAAATGAAATGAAGGAGGGCAAACGATGAAAATCGGATGTGTGAAGGAAATCAAGAACAGAGAGTACCGTGTAGGACTTATTCCGGACAATGCAAAAAGCTATGTAAACGCAGGACATGAAGTATGGATTGAAAAAGGAGCAGGACTTGGATCCGGTTTTACGGATGCGGAATATGAAAAAGCCGGAGCAAAGCTTGTAGATACAGCAAAAGAAGTATGGGACGGCGTGGATATGATGGTTAAGGTCAAAGAGCCTCTTCCGGAAGAGTACGGCTATTTCAGAAAAGATCTCGTTTTATTCACCTATCTCCATCTGGCGGCAGACAAACCACTGACTGATGCGATGCTTGCATCCGGCATGAAAGGATTTGCCTATGAGACACTGATCGAACGGGACGGAAGTATTCCGCTTCTGGCGCCGATGAGCCAGATTGCCGGAAGACTCAGCATCCAGGAGGGAGCAAAGTACCTGGAAAAGACATTCGGAGGATCCGGAGTTCTTTTATCCGGTGTTCCTGGAACACCAAAGGCCAATATCGTCATTATCGGAGGCGGATCCGTGGGAACCAACGCCTGCAAGATTGCGGTCGGAATGGGCGCCAATGTGACGATTCTTGATATCAGCCTTCCAAGACTTGCGTACCTGGATGATATTTTCGGCGCAAGGATCCAGACACTGGTAAGCACGGACACCAATATTGAAAATGCAGTCAAGGAAGCGGATCTCGTGATCGGAAGCGTACTGATCCCGGGAAAAGCGGCGCCGAAGCTGATGAAGAAAGCCTACTTAAAAGAGATGAAGCCGGGCAGCGTGATTGTGGACGTTGCGGTAGACCAGGGCGGATGCTGCGAAACGACGAAGGTTACATACCATGACGATCCGATCTATGAAGTGGACGGAATCATCCATTACTGTGTCGGAAATATGCCGGGAGCGGTACCGAGAACATCTACCATCGCTCTGACCAATGCAACACTGCGCTATGGACTTGCCATTGCGGAGCACGGACTGGAAGAAGCGTGCAGGAAGAATCCTGTCATGATCTCCGGCGTCAATACCTATGATGGAAAACTGACCTGTAAAAATGTGGCAGAAAGCTTCCAAATGGAATATACTGATTTGCAAAGTCTTCTGTAAAAGGAAATATTAAAAAAGAATGAATGCCGGCTTTCGGACCTTCAGAATATCTTCAGTTTCTAAAGAATATCTTTCGTTGAAGTGATATGAGGACGGTGCTAAAATTACCTCATACCAGAACGAAGGAGGGATATTTATGAAAAGAACTCTGGGAACGAAGGCCGGTTTTGGGATTGGAGCATTACTGGATAAACTGCACAGACACCTTTATCAGGATCCGAACGGGCGTGATCAGGATGAAATAGATATGATTATTGTGACAGGGGACGGCGTTATCGTGAACGATTCCTACTATAATAAAGAGCGGATTAAAGAACTGGTTCAGGAAGCCCTGGATACAAAAGGACGAAAAAGAAGAGTCCGAATTGAAAGGACAGGAGTGCTCTCATGCTGGATTCCTGAAGTCGGAAAAGCGGTACAGAGAAGCGACGGATCCATTGAGATCGGCGGCATAGAGATTCAGAAAAGATCCTGGCTTCATCACGAAATAGAAAAGCTGTTTGCGGAGGAACGTCCGGCGTAAAATAGAAAGAAAAAGAGCTCTGAAAAATGTTAATAATTTTTCGGAGCTCGTTTTTTGTGTCCTTTTATAACCGTTTTTCGAAGTTTCCTTCCACCGAGCAGCCTTCGGTAAAGATCATAAAGGCGTTCGGGTCAATGCTGTGGACAATCCGGCGGATCTGGTTCACTTCGTACTTGGAAATCATGACGAAGAGAATATAGGATGTTTCGTTCGTGTAGGCACCGGCCCCCTCCCAGTTGGTGACGCCGCGGCCCGTCTCTTCCATGATCGCCTTGGAAATCCCAAGCTTTTTCGTGAAGATCATGACGCTCATATTGATGTTCTGGATATGGATCCGGTCACATGCTACGGAAGAAATGACTCCGTAGATCAGGGAATAGATCACGGTTTCCAGATTGAACATCAGAAGACAGATCCCGTACACAAAGACATTGATAATAGTTGCCATCTTGCCGACACTGAAATTGCGAAACTTCTTTGTAAAATAAAGGCCAAGGATGTCCTGGCCGCCGCCGGAACTGCCGCCGCGCAGTACCAGCCCGGTTCCAAATCCGGCCACCAGACCTCCGATGACACAGGAAGTCAGACGGTCATCGATGAGAGAGCGTTCCGGAACCGGGATAAAAGTAAGGGCTGCGGTTTCTACAATGACGGTGACAACGGTACGGAAAAAGAATCCGCGTCCCATTTTGCTCCACGCCAGATACAGAAGAGGCAGGTTTACGATAAAATAAATGATACCTGCGATATCGGTCTGGCCGAAAGAAAGATGCAGAGCCGAAGTTAAAAAGGTACGAATCAACTGAGCAATTCCCATGAAACCGCCGTTGTACAAGTCAAGCGGTGTAATAAACAGATTGACACCGGCTGCGAAAAGCACCCCGCCGCATACGGAGTAAAGCAGGCCTGTGATCTGTTTTTTCTGATCTGATTTTACTGACATTTCTTTTCCCCTTCCTACTGATATAAAATCCACATTCCTTCTATAATAAAGAAATGGTTCAGTACATTTTGCACTCATTCTATCATTCTGTAATCGGAGTGGCAAGTATTGTTTGAAATATAACAATAAAATTCATGTAAAATTCTCGGATGGAAGAAAAATGATTTTACAATTTCTTCATATAAAAAACTAATTTTCCGTTTCTGGAATGAAAAATCAAGAAAGAGGGAAGATATTTTACATAGATTTAACCATTTATTTTTAACAGATTTAACATTCGTGCTTTATGATAGGCACTGTCGACAAGGAAACAAGAAAAAATGTAAAATATGAAATCAGGGAGAGAAAAAATATGAAATTCAGAAAAGTTACAGCAATTATTGGAGCAGCAGTTATGATGATGTCTCTTGCAGCATGCGGAAGCAGCAATGACGGAGGAAGCAGCGAAGGCGGAGACGGCGGATCTTCTTCAGGCGGAAGCATCAACGTTATTTCCCGTGAGGACGGTTCCGGAACAAGAGGAGCTTTCGTAGAACTCTTCGGTGTAGAAGAAGAAGTAGACGGAGAAAAAGTTGATAATACAACAACAGATGCAACAGTTACAAACAATACATCTGTTATGCTTTCCACAGTAGCACAGGATCCAAACGCAATCGGATATGTTTCACTCGGATCTCTGAGCGATGATGTAAAAGCAGTCAAGATCGATGGAGCAGAAGCAACAGCAGAGAACATCGAAAGCGGTACTTATAAAGTGTCCCGTCCATTCAACATCGTAACAAAAGACGGACTCAGCGATGTAGCACAGGATTTCATCAACTTCATCATGAGCACACAGGGACAGGAAGTAGTTGCTGATGAAGGATATATTCCGGTAGATACAACAACAGAGTATGCAGCTTCCGGATTAAGCGGAACAGTTACAGTATCCGGATCTTCTTCCGTATCTCCGGTAATGGAAAAACTTTCTGAAGCATATCAGGAACTGAATGCAGATGTTAAAGTTGAACTTCAGACAAGTGACTCTACAACAGGTGTATCCAATGCGGTAGAAGGAATCAGCGATATCGGTATGGCATCCCGTGAACTGAAAGATTCTGAAACATCTCAGGGTGTAACAGCAACAGTTATCGCAACAGATGGTATCGCAGTCATCGTAAGCAACGACAACAGCGTAGATGAGCTTACAACAGATCAGGTAAAACAGATTTTCACAGGTGAAATCACTTCTTGGGATGAGGTAACAGAGTAATTATGAAAGATTGGAAGGAAAAAGGCATGCAGGGAGTATTCTTCCTTGCTGCCTGTGCTTCCGTTTTAGCGGTAGCACTGATTTGTATTTTCTTGTTCGCAAATGGTATCCCGGCCATGTCAGAGATCGGAATCTTTGACTTCCTGCTTGGGGAAGAGTGGAGACCGAGCAATAATATTTACGGCATTCTTCCGATGATCATGGGAAGTATTTATGTAACAGCGGGAGCCATCGTGATTGGTGTGCCGATTGGTATTTTTACATCCGTATTTATGGCACATTACTGTCCGAAAAAGATTTATCCGTTTTTAAAATCAGCGACAGAGCTTCTGGCAGGAATTCCGTCTGTTGTATACGGTTTCTTTGGTCTGGTTGTGATCGTACCGATGATCAGAAATTATACTGCAGCACAGGGAATAGGCGGAAACGGACAGACGATGCTGACAGCATCCATTATTCTTGGAATTATGATTCTGCCGACCATCATCGGGGTTACAGAATCCGCGATGAGAAGTGTGCCGGATCAGTATTATGAGGGATCTCTCGCACTTGGAGCAACAAAGGAGAGAACGATCTTCCGTATCGTAATCCCGGCTGCCAAATCCGGTGTGATCGCCGGTATTGTCCTCGGTATCGGACGTGCGATCGGTGAGACGATGGCAGTTATCATGGTAGCAGGAAACCAGCCGAGAATGCCGCAGGGTATTCTGGAAGGTGTGCGTACGATGACAACAAACATCGTAATGGAGATGGGATATGCAGCAGATCTTCACAGAGAAGCGCTGATTGCGACAGCAGTTGTGCTGTTTGTATTCATTCTTATTATCAATGCGTGTGTATCATTATTGAACAGGAGGAGCGAACATGACTAAAGGCAGAAAAATAGAAAGTATCATTTTAAGGGTACTGATTTATGCGGCAGCCGCAATTACATTTGCGGTACTTTTGTTCCTCCTTGCGTATATTCTGATCAACGGAGTTCCGAATCTGAAGCCGTCACTGTTTTCACTGGAATATAATACGGAAAATGCATCTTTGATGCCGGCCCTGATCAATACTGTCATCATGACGTTGCTGTCACTGGTGATCGCGATTCCGTTTGGAATCTTTTCCGCGATTTTCCTGGTGGAATATGCGAAAAAAGGAAACAGGTTTGTCGGAATCATCCGTCTGACAACCGAGACATTACAGGGAATTCCATCCATCGTATACGGACTTTTCGGTATGCTGTTTTTCGTTACGGCTCTCGGATGGGGATATTCCATCCTGGCAGGTGCATTTACCATGTCTATCATGATCCTGCCTCTGATTATGAGAACGACAGAAGAAGCATTAAAAGCAGTACCTGATACATACAGGGAAGGAAGCTTTGGACTTGGAGCGGGAAAGCTCCGTACAATTTTCAGAATTGTACTTCCGGCAGCAGTTCCGGGAATCATGGCAGGAGTGATCCTGGCAATCGGAAGAATTATGGGAGAAACTGCGGCGCTCATGTACACGGCAGGAACGGTACCGGATATTGCGGCAACACCGATGTCTTCCGGACGTACGCTGGCTGTTCACATGTACAACCTGTCAAGTGAAGGTCTTTACATGGATCAGGCATACGCGACGGCAGTTATCTTATTGGTAGTGGTAGTAGCAATGAATGCATTATCTGCATTTGCGGCCAGAAAACTTACAAAGGGGACACGGTAATGGGTAAAATAGATATTAAAGATATGGACTTGTTTTACGGTTCTTTCCAGGCGCTGAAAAACGTCAACCTGGAAATTGAGCCGAATAAGATTACAGCGTTCATCGGACCTAGTGGATGTGGAAAATCCACACTTCTGAAGTCCTTGAACAGAATGAACGATCTGGTAGAAGGATGTCGGATTGACGGAAAAATTCTTCTGGATGGACAGGATATTTACGCAAAATCAATGGATGTCAACACACTTCGGAAGCGTGTCGGAATGGTATTCCAGAAACCGAACCCGTTCCCGATGAGCATCTATGACAATGTGGCTTACGGACCGCGTACACACGGAATCCGTTCCAAAGCAAAACTCGATGAGATTGTAGAGCGTTCTTTAAGAAACGCCGCAATCTGGGATGAAGTAAAAGACAGACTGAAAAAGAGCGCCCTTGGCATGTCCGGAGGACAGCAGCAGAGACTTTGTATCGCAAGAGCGCTGGCAGTAGAACCGGAAGTGCTTCTGATGGATGAACCGACCTCCGCGCTGGACCCGATTTCTACTTCCAAGATTGAAGACCTTGCAGCAGATCTGAAAAAAGATTATACTATTGTTATGGTAACACATAACATGCAGCAGGCAGTACGAATTTCCGATAATACAGCATTTTTCCTGCTTGGAGAAATGATTGAGTACAATAATACGGAAAAATTATTCTCTATACCATCAGATAAGAGAACAGAAGATTATATCACAGGGAGGTTCGGCTAAATATGAGAAACAAATTCGATATGCAGCTTGACTCATTAAAAGAGCAGCTCACAACAATGGGCGAGCTCTGCGAGGTCGCAATCACAAAAGCGACAGAAGCGATTCTGGAAGGAAAAGAAGAGCAGGCAAGAGAAGTCATTCAGGCTGACGAGGAGATCGACCAGGCGGAAAAAGACATTGAGAGACTTTGTCTGAGACTGCTCCTTCAGCAGCAGCCGGTGGCGAAGGATCTACGCCAGATTTCAGCGGCTCTGAAGATGATTACGGATATGGAACGTATCGGAGATCAGGCTTCCGATATCGCAGAGATTCTGCTTTCCACAGATCTGAAAGTGGAAAAAAACAATAAAGACATTGGCGTGATGGCACAGGCAGCGGCTAAAATGGTCAGAGAAAGTGTTCGTGCATACGTAGAACAGAATATGATGCTGGCCAAAAAGGTTATGACCGCGGATGATGAAGTAGACAGACTTTTTGACAAGATCAGACAGGAAATCATCGATTATATTGCCAAAGAAGGCGGCGATGGAGGCGAAGCAGCAGTAGATCTCATCATGGTTGCAAAATATCTGGAAAGAATCGGAGACCATGCAACCAATATTGCAGAATGGGTAGAGTTTTCCATCACCGGAAATCACCGCATTGCCACAGAAGTTCATGAAAACAGAAATTCAGGAGAAACGAAATGATTTTTTGTGTAGAAGACGACAGGAATATTAGAGAACTGGTAGTATACACATTATCAAGTACAGGCATGGAAGCGGAAGGATTTGAAGACGGCGAAGTGTTTTTTAAAGCTTTGGCAGAACGGCTGCCAGAGCTTATTTTACTTGATATTATGCTGCCGGGAGAGGATGGCATGGCCATTCTCAAAAAGCTGAAAAACAATAAAAAGACGAAAGACATTCCGGTCATCATGGTGACGGCGAAAGGAACAGAGTATGACAAGGTTTCAGGGCTTGACGCCGGTGCGGATGATTATGTGACAAAACCGTTTGGAATGATGGAACTTGTCTCCAGAATCAAGGCGGTCCTGCGGCGCACGAAGAAAAAAGAAGAGATCGAAGTACTCAAGGCAGGCCCGATTGTACTGAATGAAAAGAAGCATGAGGTCCTTGTAGACGGAGCGCATGTCAGCCTGACGCTGAAAGAATACGAGATGCTCAAAAGACTGATGCACAATAAAGGAATTGTCCTTACACGGGACCGGCTTCTTGAGGAAATCTGGGGATATGATTTCGACGGCGAGACACGTACAGTTGACGTACATATCCGGACGCTGCGCCAGAAGCTTGGAAAAGCGGGAGAGGAAATCGAGACCGTACGCGGTGTCGGTTACCGGATCACGGAGGACCAGGAGGAAGTATGAGAAACAAGATCCAGAGAAATATGGTGTTTGTCATTGTTCTGACGCTCCTGACATCATATGCATTTATTATCGGGATTGTCTACAACCAGACATACCGGATCATGCAGCAGGACGCAAGGCAGGAGGCTTCCTACATCAAGGAAGCCATCAATCTGCTGGGAAGTGATTATCTGCAGGAAATGGATGATGTCAATAGCGACACGAGGGTAACACAGATCGACCAGAACGGGAAAGTACTGTATGATTCCCACGGAATTGACAGCAAGGACGAGAATCATGCCCGGCGAAAAGAAGTCATGGAAGCACTTGAGAATGGAACAGGACAGGACAAACGGGTCTCAGAGACGGTAGGGCAGGAGCTGTTTTATTATGCCACGCTTCTCGATGACGGGACGGTTCTTCGTGTCGCGAAGTCCATGGACGGCGTAAGCGGTACGGCAGTAAGGATTCTTCCTTACATGTTCGGCATCGGTCTGATCCTTGTGATTGTTGCGTGGAGACTTTCCAAGTGGGTGGCAAACCGGCTCGTTCAGCCGATTAATGAGCTGGATCTGGAACATCCGATCGATAACGATGTATACGAAGAGCTGACGCCGCTTCTGCTCAGCATGGAAAACCAGAAGAAAGAAAAAGAGAAAAATGAGCAGATGCGTAAAGAGTTTTCGGCCAACGTTTCCCATGAGCTGAAAACTCCGCTGACATCCATATCAGGTTATGCGGAGATTATGAAAAGCGGGCTTGTAAAGCAGGAGGATGTGCCGGGATTTGCCGAACGCATTTATAAAGAGGCAAGCCGTCTGATTGTGCTTGTGGAGGATATCATCAAGCTTTCCAAACTGGATGAAGGCGGTGTGGGACTGGAAAAAGAAAAAGTGGATCTCTACAGTATCTGCGAGGACGTTCTGATCCGTCTGGAAAATATGGCCAACCGTCACCATGTTTCGATGGAACTGAGCGGGGAGAAAGTGGAATATGAAGGAGTTTACCGGGTTCTGGATGAGATGGTCTGGAATCTGTGTGAAAATGCAGTCAAATATAATAAGCCGGGCGGACATGTACATGTCTGGGTCGGCAATACATTAAGCGGCCCGAAGATTATTGTGAAAGATACCGGAATCGGAATTCCGAAAGAAGAACAGGAACGGATCTTCGAACGCTTCTACCGGGTGGATAAGAGCCACTCCAAGGAGACGGGAGGTACAGGACTTGGCCTGTCCATCGTCAAGCATGGAGCGGTCATCCATAACATTCAAATCCGGACTGACAGTGAGGTTGGAAAAGGAACCGCGATTACTCTTTCCTTTTCAAAAGGCAATTCAGCGTCAGCGACTGAAGAGCAGTAAAGCCGATCCCGGTCAGAACGGATGTAATTCCATAAGAGAGAAGTCCGAAAAGCAGTACGCACGTATTGATGAGATACATGGTAAGTGCGATATTGATTTTCGGATTTTTTTTGTTCAGAATCAATGCAATGACATCAAAGCCTACAGCAGTGGATTCGGAACTGATGCAGAAATAATATCCGGTGCCGACAAGGAATCCGGCCAGAACCATGCCGATGACCGGATGAACCAGGATTGCATATCCCAGACCGTGCAGGACGGAAAACAGGATGAGATAACAGAAACAGCTGAATACGGTTCCTGTGAAAAATTTCTTTCCAA
>ERZ1643250.660-NODE-660-length-34895-cov-9.538863_pt1 | contig 34895 bp, 36 predicted proteins | sample MGYA00579262_ERZ1643250 | MGnify/ENA primary metagenome ERZ1643250 (study PRJEB29033, sample SAMEA4952265) | chicken gut metagenome | biome: Broiler Chicken; feature: Gastrointestinal Tract; material: Caecum | place: Ireland | collected 2018 | study: Broiler...
GCCTGAGCCGCCGGGAGGATGATTTCTGTATCGAATGTTCCGAGGACGGCTCCGTATTCCATCAGATGCGTGTCTGCCATATGCACGAGGCAGCGGGCACCGTCCGTTTCGGTATCTATGCCTGCAGCCCGGAGGATTCTTCCTTCCGCGCCGTTTTCACAAACATGGAACTGACGGAGTGCAAGTGGCTGGCGCATGACGGCCAGCAGCCGGATGAAGAAATCTAAGCTGCCAAAGCAGCCAACAAAAACAAACCTCTATGATAAAAGCTGCCGCGGGTCTGCGGCAGCTTACATGGTATGTTCTATTTAAAAATGATTCCTCTTATGCTTTTTAAAATGATTTCCTTGTTTCTTGGATGTAAATAAGTTTTATTTAGTCTGGATTTCGTGTAACTAAGATAAGTATCTTTTGTCTCTTGTATCAACAATCTGGTGAAATATCTTTCCCAGCTAAAAAATTCCTTTCCATCAATATATTCTTCCGGCTTTTTTAATATCTCATCTATCTGTTTTCCGCCGATTAATCCGGAGGACAAAATAATCCATTCAAAGGACTCTGGTAAATATAAATTAATATTCTCCATTCTTTCCGCTATCTGAAACAAACGGCTCATCTCAGGGCCAATTGCCGCTCCATCAGCAATCACACAGATTTCTTCATTTTTAACACTCTCTAATTTTGAAAAAATATTGGATTTTCCACCAGCACTTTCACATAATACCCCGGATTCTTTTCCGACTGCGTCAAAAAAATCATATCCCGCATTGGAATCTTCCACAATCATTTTTTCAGGCTTCACAGGCAGGTTATGGGTATTCGTGTAGATTCTATACAATTGCTGATACACTTTCTTTGTATTCTGATATTTTCCGGAGGCATACAAACCGTATATTTCTTCCACACTGTAGGGAAGATTATAAAGATTTTCTCTTGTGATCAATACAAAGTAATTATCTGAACCGCGGACGGCCGCTGCAAACTCTTCTGTATTAATAAATGTATTTTCTTCATCTGTAAAAAAGATACTCCCCGACACATTTTCTACGATTAATTTCCAGTTAGCGCCTTCCAAAACTCTGCATGGCACATCACACTGCACATCAATACCGCTTGATCTTCCCATATTTTCTGCCTGGCGAAGCATGTTGATCAGTGTAGTTTTGCCCGTCGCGCTGTCTCCCTGAATAATCGTAATATTTCTTTTTATTTCAAATTCATAATGTAATCGGTTATTCTGGATTATAACTTTATGCTTCCCTTTCATATATCCTCACCTATACATATTTTCCTGCAATACGGACAAATTCCAGCATATTATGAACCATTTCCCCCGTATTTAAAATTTTCGCTTCAAATTCTTCTTCCCCAAAATCCATAATATGCCGAAGATTGATCGTCAAATCTTTTTCCTGTCCGATTTTTAAAATCCATTTTGCACAGTTATCTCCACAAGCGGAGGCGTTGAACACTTCACCCGAGCGGTCAAATGCCATCAAAATCAACGTTTTTACTCCGCCTGATATTTCCTTTACAGATATTGGTCCGAGAACCGGACTCTCAATTAAATGCGGGCCGATCACTTCTGATTTATCCACATCGCGTATCATCGCAACAGACAGTTCTTCTGTAATCCACTGATCTTCATACTGATTGTCAAAATAAACCGGAGGATAATAAATGGCTTCTTCCATTTTTCCCAAATATATACTCAGCACAGGCACAACCCCTCCTCTTTTTTGTGTACTGCCTTACAGTGTAGCACAATGGGCGGCACTTCGCCATGGATATCTGCGAAAAAATTTTCTGGCAGATATCCATTCGATATCTGCCAGAATGTTTTTGACGACGCATTATTGCTTATTGCCCCGATTCGCCGCCCATGAGTGTTTTTAATGTTGCTTCATCGGTCCACACATAGACAGTTTTCTCTCCGTAACCGTCGTTGAAATGTACAACCACATCGCAGTTCAGCGGCGTACTCTCTCCCTCATACCCTGTCGCATAGAAAGCAAAGTTATTGCAGTCAAGAATCAGTTTCTCTTTCACGGACTGGATCACTGCCGGATCTGTCACCTTCCAGTAATTTTCTCCATCCTCGTCGCTGTACCGGCTGATCTCGATGTCAGATATGTCGACATCAGCAAGAGTCTTATTGATATCGTATCCTTTGCTGCTGAGGAAGGCAAGGGTCTTTGTGAAGGACGGGTAAACGTAATAAAAATCTGTCGAATAATCATCGCCTTCGTCTGTTTTGTGATCGACAGAAAGTTCTGCCACTGGAATCACCGTCCGCATTTCCTCGTTGGTCAGGGTGCTGAGTTCCTCCAGATAGGTGGTGAGGAATTCCTTTTGTTCGTCTTCTGTCAGCCGCAGGGTCTGTTCCTCCAGTTTATTATTGCAGGATATATCCGTAATCTGATCCCAGTCGGCGGTATAAAGGGAGTATATGCTCTCACGGAAACTTTCCATACCGTAAGCGGTCTCCATAATTTCATCGGCCGTATCTTCCGGCAGATCGAAATTCCTCTTTATTTCGCTTCCGTTCTTCATATGATAAATTACCTGGATGCCTTTATTTCCTTCCTCCGAAAGCCTGCGTCCGGTCACACTGTCATAAAAACCGGTATAATCGCCGGATCCTTTCTCCGCGGCGCCGTCAGCATCGCTGCCTTCTTTCTGTACCGCCGTCTTTAACATGGAAAGAATCTCTTCCTTCTCACTTCCGGTGATTTCGTTCTTCTCTTTTCCCCAGAAATAACTCTCCCTGACGCTTACCACATCATCTTTAAGCATCACACTTTCCACTGCACCTGCTGCAGGAACAAAACGGTCATAACCGTACAGATCCAGATAAAAGGACGCCGTGAGACAGAGCACCGCTGCAAGAGTCAGCACCATCTGTTTTTTATGGCTCCACATGCCGCGGATATCGAACTGATAAATGCATTCGATGATCCCGTGGAAAAGCACGGTTCCGATGATCACGCCGATGAACACCCAGATTCTTGAAGTACCCAGTGTCATACTGTAAAGATAAGAACCGGCAAATACCGCCGCCGGGATGACCAGAAGCACCCGGATGACCGGATTGATCTTTGGAAACGCCATGGACCTTCCTGCAGTCTCCGACGGCCGGCGGTCAAACAGGAACTGGCAAAGCAGCGCCAGAATCACGATCCAAACAAAGACAGCCAGCATCAGCGGCGCTTTCTGAGACCACTTCCAACCTTCCGCCAGCGGCTGCAGGCGAACCGCCAGATAGACGGGAGAGCCGTAATCAAAAAGCTGAAAGACCTTTGACGGTTCCACATAAGCCGCAAAAAAGTTCTGCTGTAATTCGATAAACATAAATTTTATGAGCACCGGCGCCCAGGTGATAAACACTGCCGTTCCGAGGATTCCCACCACGATATGGCCGGTCATGATCATGGCCAGAGCCGCCGTAAAAAACGCCGCTCCAAAGGCCAGCAGACTGCAGAGCATCCCCAGCAGCAGATGCGCCAGCACTTCCAGGGTAAAATAACCCAGGACGAGGGTGATCACGGCGTCTATCACCGATGCGGCGATGAGCAGCACCGCAAACACCAGAAAACTATTGGCTGTTATTGACCAGAAAATGCTCTTTCTTCTCACCGGCAGAGAGTGATAAAAATCTGTCTTCGTTCTGGAATGTAAATAGGCAAATCCACAAAGCGCGGTCACCGCTCCCAGCGCTGCGCACAAAATCACGAGGCTGCTCGGTCCCGTGGCAGACAATATCGTTTCATATACATTTTCGTCCCAGACCATGGCATTCTGAATTTCAATCACGAAATACAGCAGCGTAAACAGAAAATAAATCAGTGTCACCACATTCATGGCCAGACGATGCCGCATATTTTCTTTCATTAATTTAGAAAATGATATTCTTGATGTCATAGCCGACTACCTCCGTTTCACTGATAAAGATTTCTTCCAGAGAAAGCGGGAGTACTTCCATAAATACCGGCTTCAGCTCCCCGATTCTCTTCAATATGTCTTCCTCGCTGCCCCGCACCGTGAGAGTGAGAAGTTTTCCCCTCCGGTTCATGGTCAGGATCTCCAGAGACTCTCTCAAATGTTCCTCCGCCTCTTCCGGCAGCACACACTGGATTTTATGAAGATTTAATTTCAGATCTCCCAGATCCCTGGACAGCAGCACACCGCCTTTATGAAGAAGTCCGATATGATCGCAGATATCTTCCAGCTCCCGCAGATTATGGGAAGCGATCACCGGCGTCAGTCCCTTCTCATCAATCTCTCTGGCAAAGATTCCTTTGATTCCCTGGCGCATCACCGGGTCCAGCCCGTCGAAAGTCTCATCACAGAGCAGATAAGATACATTGGAACAAAGTCCCAAAAGCAGCGAAAGCTGTTTCTTCATGCCCTTGGAATAGGTCTGAACCTTCCGCTCTCCCTCGAGACCGAACCGCAGCAGAAACTTCCGGAACCGCCGCTGGTCAAAATCCGGATAGTACACTTTATAAATCTCTGCCATCTTTTCCGCCGTGGTGTTGGGATAGAAAAACTGTTCATCGGAAATGTAAAAAATCTTACTCTTAGCCCGGGGATTATCCCAAACATTGTCTCCGTCAATGAGAATCTCTCCTTCGTCCGGCTTCAGCACGCCCGCTATCATCCGGAGCAGAGTACTCTTTCCCGCACCGTTGGTTCCCAGCAGACCGAAAACATTCTCCTCTTTCCATGTCAGGCTGACCCCGGAAACCGCCTCAATATCTCCAAAACTCTTGCTGACGTTCTTAATCTCGATCATTTGACACCTCCTCATAGACCTTATCCACACTGGCCAGGATATTTTCTCTGGTTATCCCCTGCTCTTTGCAGGATATCAACTGTTTCTCCAGCGCAGACAGCAGCTTTCTCTGCTGCTTTTCCTTCAAATGTTCATCAGCCCGGACAAAATTGCCGCGGCCCTTTACGGAATAAATGAATCCGCTTCTCTCCAGTTCACTGTACGCCCGCTGTATGGTATTGGGATTGATGGACAGTTCCACCGCCAGCGAGCGCACCGAAGGAAGCTTCTCGTCCGGTTCCAGCGCACCGCCCGCAATGAGTGTCTGCATCTTATCCACAATCTGCTCATAAATCGGCCGTTTATCATTATAATCAAGGATGATCACATGTTCGCCTCCTTATAAAAAAATAACTAAGTGTACTAATACTATTAGTACACTTAGTATACACAGCATCCTGTGCTCTGTCAATGCTTTTTTATTTTCTTCTGAGAGTCCGGAGATATTTTTTCATTTCCGGGGAAATGCGGCGGCTCTCCACCGCTTTCTGAATGGTCTTATTATGTACCCAGACAGGAAGACGGTTTTCCATGAGATACGGCAGGATGCTCTCTTCCTGTTTTGCCAGCGCCGTGGCCATATACCAGGCGCACATCATGTTGACATAATATTCTTCCGAGACGATATCCGCCACCAGCTGCGGCATCTCCGGCCGGAATTCCTCATCGAGGAAATTGGTCATCAATAACCCGACACCATACCGGATCGTGTAGGTCTGCCCGCTGGCAATCATTCGTTTTGCCTTTTCATAGACCTGCTCCGGATACCGCTTAAATATCTTCGGTGAAAAACTGTCACAGGTAGCCCAGTTATCCACGTAGGGAAGGAAGCGTTCGGTCTCCTCCATGGCTTTCTCATAATCTTTTATGGTTTCAATGACAAAGGCGTGAAGATTATTTTCTTCATAATAATAATGAGGAAGTATGTGCAGATATTCCTCTGCCTCCGGCGTCTTTGCAAACTTCCTGGCATATTTCCGAAGCTCCGGCGTCCGGACGCCGATGATCCTGTCTGGTTCCACCGTCGGTATCAATTTCTCATGAAATGTTTTGTAGCCGGTATCCTGCATGGAAAACAGCGCTTCTCTTACCATTTTTTCCGTCTCTTGGCCGCAGCCGGTGTTCTCCCCTTCCATCTTTTTGTTTCTTTCCTCAGTTCTTTCATCGCTTTTCATGTTTCTTGTCCTCCCGAATACTTTCCTGCTTTTTCCGGAGATCATCCTGCCTCGCCCGGGGAACAGGTTTTCTCCTGTACTGTACCCACTATTATATGGACTCTGTCTTCTTTTTTCAAAAGAATTCTTTTTGAAATACCGGGTATCATAAAATTTATAGAGAAAAAATTTTCAAAAAACATAAATTCTGTTTATTTTAAATTTAAAAATAGCTGTTAGTATATAGCCATAGACAACACAAGAGAAAAAATAAAAATAATCGCTTAAAAACAAGGAGGTATTCATATGACAAAGAAAATCATGTTTTTATTAACCGCATCTATTCTCTCTCTGGGAATCATGACCGGATGTTCCGGCAATTCCGGAAATACACAGTCTGACAACGGCAATAACGCCGTATCCCAGGCGGATACCCAGAATGTATCCGATAACAGCGCCGACGACGCGGCCGGCAGCAGCGTAAACACTGTGGTTGGTTCCGGGATCACCGATAATACCGGTGACAATGCCGGCACAACGGCGGCATCCACACAGGCTGCCGATGCCAGCGGCGGTTACATCACCGAGGAAGAAGCTTCTTCCATCGCTCTGGCGGAAGTAGACGGAGCCACCGCAGATGAGTTACGGATCTACAAGGATACCGATGACGGCAGAAACATTTACGAAGGTTCCATCTATCACGATAACACCGAATATGATTTCGAGATTGACGCTCAGACCGGTGCCATCATTGACTGGAGCAGCGAAAGAGATGATGATAACTGGAACAACACCCAGAACAGCGGTAACGGCAATCTGATTTCTGAGAAAAAAGCCAAAAACATCGCTTTAGGTCAGGTAGAAGGCGCCACAGAATCCGATCTGCGCATCCACAGAGATAACGACGACGGCAGAGATATTTATGAAGGCTCCATCTTCTACAACGAGATGGAATATGAATTCGAAATCGACGCCCAGACCGGCGATATCATTGAATGGAGCAGCGAGTCCATTTACGATTGATCTCTCTTTCCTTTTCATACATTTTCATATCTTTAACCAGTCTCCCGGATTTCCCTTTGGGAATCCGGGAGATTTTTTTGTCCGTTTCCCACAGGAATCCGGGTAACCGGCCGGGAATGCGCCACAGAGAGTTTCCAGGACAGCATCGCTGACCTGTTACAATTCCAAAAAAATCATCGGAAAATGTATTGACAAAAACTTATATATGCTGTAATATTTGATATATAAAAATTTTATATATACAAAAAAAACAAAGAAAGGAGTGTCCATATGTACTATCCTGTTTCATCGGTTCTGATTGAATGTCTGATCCTTTCCATTGTGGCCAGCAGCGATTCCTATGGCTACGAAATCAGTCAGACAGTCAAGCTGGCCGCCAGCATCAAGGAGTCTTCTCTCTATCCGATTCTCCGGAAGCTGGAACAGAACGGCTACCTTTCCACCTATAATCAGGAGTTTCAGGGAAGAAACCGGAAATACTATTCCATCACAGAAAAAGGAAAGGAACAGCTGCTTTATCTGAAAGAAGAATGGAAGATTTACAAGGAGACCATCGACGGGATCATTGAAGGGAGGTTGAAGAAATGAACCGTGAACAATATTTAAAAGAGCTGCGCAAATATTTAAAGCGTCTGCCGAAAGATGATTATGAAAATGCCATGGAATATTTTACAGAATATTTCGATGACGCCGGAAATGACGAGGAAGCCATCCGGGAACTGGGGAACCCCCGGGAGGCCGCTTCAGAACTTTTAACCGCGCTGCTGGATAAAAAGACCGGAGATTCCCTGTCAGTCACCACATTTTCCAGCGGAGAAACCGGCCAGAGAGGCAGAAGATACCGCAGGGGCGATCCTGTTCCGGAGCCGGACAGCAAGGATTCTCCTCTTTCCATCCTGCTCATTGTCTGCCTGTCCATCCTGGCTGCTCCCATCGCAGCGCCGCTGGCTCTGACAGCGTTTGTACTGTTGTTGGTGGGCGTTATCCTCATATTATTTGCTGTTTTTTGTGTTTTTGTATGCAGCGTATCCTTTGTCATCATCGGTGTCTTTTCGCTGATCAAAGGAGCTGCCTTTGCCGCAGCCTCCGTTCCCGGATTTCTCGTGATATTCGGCGGCAGCCTGCTTTCCGTCGGCCTGGGCGTTCTCCTTTTCATCGCCGGTATCTTCTTCTGCAAATGGCTGGTACTGGCGCTGGCACGGCTGATTCAGCGAATGCTTCATAAAAGGAGGGTGAAAAAAGATGAATAAACTTGCAAGACGTACATTATTGGCAGCCGCGGGACTCTGCATCGCCGGAGGTATCCTTTTTGCCGTCGGCACAGGGCTCGGAGGTATGCGTTTTCTGGCTACCGCTGATTTAAGCACCATAGGCTCGCCGAATTCTTCCAGAAAACTTTATGAGATGGATAAGACCAAACTGGATGATTTCTCCCGCCTGGAAGCAGATATCACTTACATGGATATCTCCATCCTTCCTTCCGAGGATGATTCCTGTTACCTCTCTTACCAGATCACCGGCAGCGGCGCAGAGAACCCATTTCAATATACGATTCAAGACGGCACTTTGACTTTGAAGGAAGATCTTTCCGCTGAATCCCAGTTCTTTGTGGGTATTGATTACAGTTTTCTGGCCCGGCTGTTTACCGGCCGCGTCGTCACAGATGCCCCGGATAATGTCTCTGACAACCTGACACTGTATCTGCCGAAAGACAAATATCTGGATTACGCTGCCATCTCCGGAGGCGACGGCGATATCATTTTGCGTGGACTTCAGACAGAACAGCTCACTCTGGAATCCTCCTACGGCGATCTTATCATGTCTGACGTCAACGCCAAATCCGGCAGTCTCTCCCTGGGAGACGGTGACGCACAGATGGATACCGTTACCACCGGACAAATGGATTTTGATACTTCCTACGGGGATGTTTCCGTCAATCATTGTTCTCTGGGAACCGTTACCTTCCAGTCCAGCGACGGGGACTTCACCAGCGAAAACACCGCCTATACCGGGAACTGCTCCTTTGATCTTTCTTACGGCAGCGTCAGCTTCCGGCTTGATGACAGCCAGAAAGAGACTCTGTCCATGGACCTCAAAACGGATTACGGAGATATTTCCGTTGCAGAAGACCTTCCGAACAGCTCCTATACCCAGTATGAGGACGAGGATACCAAAAGCTACCGGAAAACCGGAAGCGCAGATGCCGGAAAAGTATCGGTTTATTGCGCCGACGGTGACATTTCCATCAGATAACCCTTTCTTCCTTCTCTCCGCCGGAAAACGGCGCGGGAGAAGAACGATAAACGCCGCGCCAGGCGTCTATGCCCGGCACGGCGTTATTTTTGGTTTTCTTTCTAAAATTCGCTGGCTCTCTTCTCCACATTTTTCTTAAAATTCATAACTTCATGATCGTAGGTCTGGTCCATGAGCGTGGAATGGATCATAAAATCTGCTGTCGCCTTGTTGTTGGCGATCGGTATATCATAGACCTGAGCAATCCGCAGCAAAGCCTTCACATCCGGATCATGCGGCTGCGCCGTCAGCGGGTCAGAAAAGAAAATGAGGAAATCCACTTTTCCTTCCACAATCTTGGCTCCAATCTGCTGGTCGCCGCCCAGAGGACCGCTGTTATATCCCTTCACCGGCAGAGAGGTTCTCTCCGTAATCAGCCGCGCTGTGGTTCCGGTCCCACATAGAAAATGCTTCTTTAAAATGTCCTGATTTTTGTCACACCACTGAATCAATTCTTCCTTCTTGTTATCGTGCGCGATCAGCGCGATATTCTTCTGTTTCTCGATGGTCAAAGTGATCGTTTCCTGTGCCATACATAAAACCCCTTTCCTGTGCTGTTTCCGGCAAAGCCTCTCTCCCGCTGCACTGCGGCAGGTTCCGCCATGCCCGCATAAAATCATTATACCTGAAAAAACCGGAAATGTAAGCTGTCCTGGCAGCAGTTTATCCGTTTTTTGTGAGGAAATTGTCAACATTCCGGGAGAAATCTGTGTTTTCCCGCACTTCCCTCCCTGCTTTTGAATACCATAGAATAGGAAACTCCTATGGGGAGGTATCAATATGTATCTTTCTTTCTGCCGCAATGACAGAAACTGTGACACAGGCAGGGCCTGTTTGCATACAATGAGCTGCAGCAAAATATTTGATTCCATGGCAGCGGACTGTGCCAATTCGGATCTCACGGGCCGCACCGGTTCCAAAAGCCGGACCCTCGGTGACCTTGCTCCCGGCTGTCATGCCATCGTCTCCGCGCTTCTTGCCTCCGGCGGCATGCGCCGCCGTCTTCTGGATATAGGTCTGACGCCCGGTACACGGGTGGAATGTCTGGGGAAAAGCCCTCTGGGCGACCCGTCCGCCTTTCTCATCCGGGGCGCGGTCATCGCTCTGCGAAAGGGGGACTGCCGGGATATCCTGATCGAGGAACCCCGACAGGAGCATCTGCCGGCTGCCGGCACAGAAGTTCTGATACAAAACGAGGCACGGGAGGAATAAATCATGGGTCTGACCAATCATTCTGTGGGAATCAACGCACTGGACTCCGGTCTCACCATCACCAGACGCACTCCCGAAGATAAAGTGATCGCGCTGGCCGGCAACCCCAATGTGGGAAAGAGCACCATTTTCAATGCTCTTACGGGCATGAACCAACATACCGGAAACTGGCCGGGAAAAACTGTATCCAACGCTCAGGGCTTCTGCCAGTCTAAGAAAAATTCTTATGTACTTGTGGATATCCCCGGCACCTATTCGCTGATGGCGCATTCCGCTGAGGAGGAAATTGCCCGGAATTTTATCTGTTTCGGAGAACCGGACGCCGTGGTGGTGGTCTGCGACGCCACCTGTCTTGAACGGAATCTGAATCTGGTTCTGCAGACCATGGAAATCTCTTCCCGGGTGATCGTCTGCGTCAATCTGATGGACGAGGCCGGGCGCAAAAAGATTCATCTGAATCTGCCGCTGCTGTCCCGCCGTCTGGGCGTCCCTGTGGTTGGCACTTCCGCCCGGAAAAAAAGTACTCTGGAACCGCTCCTTCACGCCCTTGACCAGGTGACCGCCCCCACCTTCACCGCTTTTCCCGCGAAAGTCCGCTATCCGGACTGCATCGAACACGCCATCCGCATGATCGAGCCGCTCATAGAAGAAAAAACCGGCGGCCGTTTAAACAGCCGCTGGCTCAGTCTCCGTCTTCTCCACCAGGACTGCTCCCTGCTTCGGGAACTATCGGGCCATCTGGGAGAAGATTTCCTGCGGGACCCGGAGCTGCTCCGGGGCATTACCCTGGCAAGGAAGCAGCTGAAAAGAGAGATTTCCAGTCCGGAACAGTGGAACGACGCCGTCGCCGGCGCCATTGTATCCACAGCAGAAAAGTTGTGCCGGGACGTGGTCTCTTATGAAAATTCCTCATACCGTAAACTGGATTTTGCCATCGACCGGCTGTTCACCAGCCGTCTGACAGGATTTCCGCTGATGCTCCTGCTGCTGGCCGTCATATTCTGGATCACCATTTACGGCGCCAACTATCCTTCTGCCCTGCTCTCTGACGGACTGTTCTTTATTCAGGACCGGCTGACCGGCCTTTTTCACTGGCTCCACGCCCCCTCCTGGCTCCACGGTCTGCTGGTGCTGGGACTTTACCGGGTGCTGGCCTGGGTCGTATCGGTGATGCTTCCGCCCATGGCCATCTTTTTCCCGCTCTTTACGCTGCTGGAAGACGCCGGATACCTGCCCCGCATCGCCTACAATCTGGATAAACCCTTCCAGTGCTGCCGTGCCTGCGGCAAACAGGCACTGACCATGTGCATGGGCTTTTTGTCTGCATATCCTCCGTATGGATTTGATCTGTTTTTTAGTCTTTATCGGATTCCTCCCACTTGTTCAGTCCGGACGGCTTAATGAGTTTTCCCTGTTCCGCCAGGGAAAACAGCGCTTTCCGCACTTCCCTGGACTGACAGTTGGCCGCCGCGATCTTTGACATATTTTTCTCGCCGGCACCCAGCCCCCGGTTGTGCAAAAACTCCGTGATATTGCTGACCGTCTTATTTTTTATAGTGCTGAAATATTTCACACTGCTCTCTCCTTCCTGCCCTGTATTTCCCTGATCGTCTCCCGTGCCGCCTTCCGGTTTGGTTTCTGTTTCTGCTCCGGAATCCCCGTCCTTCTGCTTTGGCGTCACAAACCATTTTTCTTTTTTTCCCTGACCGGTGATCCGGTTCAGATCAATCTTCTCGTCAAAGCCCGGGCAGGTGCCTTCTGACGTATACTGATGGAGGTCCGCCCCCGCATGGCAGGGATACGCCGCATCATATTTTCCGTTGTTTAATCCATATCTGGCTTCCCACCAGACACATTTTCCCGGACGGGCAGCCAGTATATTCTTATATTTGTCATATTGCGCATACATGGTGTAAACCATCATCTTGTAATCCAGCGTTTTCAGATAATCCATGGCCTTCTGCACGCCGGATGCAGGATTGCCCGCTTCCACATCCAGAACATATCCCATGAAATATTCTCCGATTTTATCTTTGCAGGTTTTCACCAGGAATTTCGCCTGTGCCAATTCGTCTCCCTTATTCAGGTACACGTACAGCCAATAGGGGATTCCTCTCTTTTCACACTGTTTCACAACGCCTGCCATGGCGCTGTCTACAAAAGAGGTCCCCTGCGTCGCCTTCGTGATCAAAAACGGGCAGTTCTTTGCCACTTTATTCCAGTCCTCCACCGTATGGTGGTGGGAAATATCCGGATAATATTTACTCATCTGACTCCTCCTTACACTCCGGAAGTCCCGCAATGGATGTCAGCAGTGATACAACTCCGGCCAGCAGTGCCGTCGATATGGTCATAACGGTATCCACCTGAGCAAATACCGTCGCCGTCCCTATGGCTGCCACCGCCGTCTGCGCTACAGTCCGGGCCGCGCGGATTCCGGCACATTTCAGCCATTTTTTTGTTTTACTGCTTATTTTCATATTGATCCTCCTCCATATTCACAGAAGACCACCGCGCCGGCTGCTGGCTGTTTTCCGCACCATGTCCCGTGGCGCGGGATCGTCTCTTACATCACGCCCTGTGCCCGGCGGTCTCTGTACTATCATAATATTGCGATCATCCGTTTTGGTTCCTCATTTTCCGACAAAATTCCTTCTTTCCCGGCGAAGGCATTCCTGCGTTTTGCCGCTCCCGGCCGGAAGGCTCTGTCTTTGCTGCTGCACACAATTTACCTTCTTCCTCCAGCATTCTGTAAAAGGATTCGCTTTGTCCATTTCTTTTTATGAAAATGTCCTCCGGCCGGCCGCAGCAGACGCCATCCGGATTCTTCATGATGATCCTGACCATAAAACTCCTCCTTCCTGTATATTTATGCGAAAGGAGATGTCCCTGTTTCCGAAAAACAGGCATCTTCTTACAGAAAAAATCATAATTTATGACAAACAGCTGCCTTGAAAAAGGGGGAATCCGCCATGCCCACCGCCGCCTGTTACGTGAGAGTCTCCACAGACCATCAGAGGGAAAATTACAGCATCAGCGAACAGACGTCCCGCCTGCAGGCATTCTGTCAGGCCAAAGATATTACCATTGGAAAAATATATACGGACGGAGGATATTCCGGCGGCAACTTAAACCGCCCGGCCCTCCGGGAAATGTTATCACATTTGAAAGAGTATGATGTGGTGATCGTCTATAAACTGGACCGTCTGTCCCGCAGCCAGAAAGATACGCTCCTGCTGATCGAAGATTATTTCCTTGCCAGCAAGGTGGATTTCATCTCTGTCTGTGAGAATTTTGACACCTCAACACCTCTTGGCCGCGCCATGATCGGCATGCTGTCGGTCTTCGCCCAGCTGGAAAAGGACCAGATCACAGAGCGATTCACCATGGGCCGCATCGCCCGGGCCAAAAACGGCTATTATCACGGCGGCTCCACGGCGCCCACCGGCTATGATTACGTGGACGGCCGCCTGGTGATCAATGAAGAGGAAGCCCGTCAGGTACAGGAGCTCTATGAGCGCTTCCGTCAGGGACATTCCATCCATGACTGCTGGCAGTATATGAAGTCCCGCTATCACACAAAATACGGCGGATGGAACAGTGAAACTCTGGTGAGAAATGTACTGCGCAACGAGGTATACATCGGAAAAGTAAAATTTAACCAGCAGTCTTATCCCGGAAATCACAGGCCCATCATCAGAGAAGAGCTGTTCCGGGAGGTCCAAAAACTTCTTCAGGACCGCAGCCAGAAAGATTTTTCTTCCGGCAGCAGTTCCCGGAAAGCTCCCTTCACTCCCAGAACCCTGCTCTCAGGTCTCCTTTACTGCGGCCGCTGCGGTGCCCGGTTTCACGGCGAGCACGGCAATTATTCCTGCTACAGCCGCACCAAAGGTTCCAGAAAATATATCAAAGATCCGGCCTGCCGGAACCGCAAATGGAAAATCGCCGAACTGGATATTCTCATCATCAACGCGGTCTGCCGCCTGCAGCTGGAGCCTCTGCCGGGCCATCAGCCGCCGGACACTTCTCCTGCAGACGCCCGGGAAACCCCTGATCCTTCTTCCGGCGAGCTGCTCTTTCATCTGCTAAGCGGCACCAATCCCCGGTCTCTTCCCCGCCGCCGGGCCTGTCTGACCAAACTCATAGAAAAAATATATCTGGACGGGGAAGAGATCACCATCATCCTCAAAAATGTATTCTGAAAAAGCCCATGTGCATGGGCTTCGGCTGCAATGCCGCCGGAGTAGTTGGCTGCCGGATCATTGATTCGCCCCGGGAGCGTCTGCTGGCAGTTCTGACCAATAGTTTTGTTCCGTGCAACGGGCGTTTTCCGACTCTGATCGCTCTGATCACCATGTTTTTTGTGGGGACAGGAGGAACTTTTTTCGACTCGGTACTGTCGGCCGTCCTGTTAACCGGAGTGATCGTGCTTGGCGTCGCGGTCACCTTCCTGACCACCCGCTTTTTATCCGCTACTATCTTAAAGGGCGTTCCTTCTTCTTTTACTCTGGAGCTGCCGCCGTACCGGCGTCCGCAGATTGGAAAAGTCATCATCCGCTCTGTCATGGAACGAACACTCTTTGTCCTCGGCAGAGCGGCGGCGGTAGCGGCGCCGGCCGGCATGCTCCTCTGGATCATGGCAAACGTCACCGTCGGCGGAACCAGCCTCCTGGCCATCTGCTCCGGATTTCTCGATCCTTTTGCCCGGCTGATGGGCCTTGACGGAGTGATCCTGCTGGCCTTTGTGCTGGGATTTCCGGCCAATGAGATCGTTCTTCCGATCATCGTCATGGCCTATCTGGCGGAAGGAAGCATCGCCGACACAGGCAGCCTCATGGAGATGAAAGCACTCTTCACCGCCCATGGATGGACAGCGACCACCGCCCTCTGCACCATGTTGTTCTCTCTGATGCACTGGCCCTGCTCCACCACGCTCTGGACCATAAAAAAAGAAACGGGAAGCTGGAAATGGACGGCGCTTGCCGCCTTCCTTCCAGCTTCCCTGGGAATCATCTGCTGCATGGCAATTCATACGATCAGCGTATTTCTTTCATTCTTCTTATGAAAATCGTCAGAAATTCGTGAGAAAAAATTGACACATTCTATACAATTATCGTGTATACTAACACCATCAGAACAACGAAAGCTGTTTTGATAGTCATAGATTTTTTCATACTTTTCTCTCTTCAAAAAAAGATACTGCCGACGGGCAGTATCTTTTTTATTTTATTTCATAGGAAATTGCATTCCTATGAAATAAAAAACGCTCCACGAGGATCGCACTGCGGCGGATAGGAAGATATCGCTTTCGCGACCCGCCGCAGGCAGAGAATCCTGCTTTGCAGGATTCTTTCTTGTATCACATCAGAGATTTCTGAAACGGCTCAGGAACTCTTTTGTCTTCTCTTTCTGCGGGTTACCAAAGATCTCTTCGCTGGTGCCTTCCTCCTCGATAACGCCGTCGGCCATGAAAATAATATGGCTGGAAATATCTCTGGCAAAAGCCATCTCGTGGGTAACGATGAGCATGGTCATGCCTTCTTCCGCCAGAGTGCTCATGACATTTAACACCTCTCCCACCATCTGCGGATCCAGAGCGGAGGTCGGCTCATCAAAGAGCAGCACTTCCGGTTCCATGGCCAGCGCTCTGGCAATGGCTACCCTCTGTTTCTGACCGCCGGACAGCTGGCGCGGTTTGGCGTTGATAAACTGCTCCATACCTACCTTTTCCAGGAACTGCATGGCCAGATTTCTGGCTGTGGTCTTATCTTTCTTTGCCACCTTTTCCGGACCGATCATACAATTTTCCAGTACCGTCAGATTATTAAACAGGTTGAAGCTCTGGAAAACCATACCCACTTTCTCCCGGTATGCCGGAACGGACATCTTCGGATTGGTGATATCCTCTCCGTGATAGAAAATGCTTCCGCCGGTCGGGTTCTCCAGCAGGTTGATACAGCGGAGCATGGTGGACTTGCCGGAACCGGACGCTCCGATGATGGAGATGACATCTCCCTTTTTCACTGTAAAATCAATGTCCTTTAACACCTCATGGGAACCGAAGCTCTTCATCAGGTGGGAGACCTCCAGAATATTATTTGTGTTGTCCATTATAATCTCCCCTTTCCATCCTGACCGAACTGTGTTCCCACACCCATGGTGTCTACCAGTTCGTAATTATCGTCGCCATCCAGCTTCTTCTCCCACAATAACAGCAGACGGGAGGAGATCAGCGTCATAACAAGATAAATGCACATGACGATGGTGGCTGACTCAAAGTAGGTGTAAAGTGCGCCGGATACGCTCTTATGTACAAAGAACAGATCCACAACACCAATGACGGACAGCACTGAGGAGTCCTTGATATTGATGATAAAGTTATTGCCGATCTGCGGAATAATGTTCCGGAAAGCCTGCGGAAGAATGATATGCACCATCGCCTGAAAATGCGTCATACCGATGGCTTTCGCTCCTTCCATCTGTCCCGGATCCACGGAAATGATACCGCCCCGGACAGATTCCGTCATGTAAGCTCCTGTGTTGATGGACACAACGAAAAACGCTGCCTGCCACATACCCATATGGATATTAAATACCTGGGATGCGCCGTAATAGATAAACACGGCCTGCACCATCATTGGCGTTCCACGGAAAATCTCCACGTAAGCCTTGAAAATTACTTTTACCACTCTTAACAAAATCCGTTTCAGCAGGCCGTCTCTCTTCGGATCGATCGGAATGGTCTGCACGATACCCACGGCAAAACCGATGATACATCCGATGATCGTGGAGACAATGGCAATGGCCAGCGTGGTACCGGCTCCCTGCAGAAACGACATACCGTAATTCTGGAGCAGATAAATGATTCTCTCCAGAAAGTTCATCTCGGAAATCATTGTTTCATCCTTTCTCATACATAGCATATGGGGGCAAAATCTTCTGCCCCCGATACGCAAAATCAATCATGCTGCTTATATCTTCACAAACCTCTGCTCCGCCAGTTTTACTCGGATAACGGCTGAACAGAAATAGCTTCCTGCATCATAGCGTCGTAATCGTCTGTGGTCATGGTGTCCAGCACAGAATTAATCTGGTCTAACAGTTCTGTGTTACCCTTCTGCACAGAGATACCGATGTTGATCTCCTCATCGGAAACCTGGAAATCATCGTCAGTGCCGGAGAAATCCAGCAGCTGGAAATCCGGATAAGCTACCTGTGCAGCCATACCGGTTGGCATATCGGTAACAACCACATCCGTACGTCCGCTCTCAAGAGCCACCAGCATAGCCGGTGCGGATTCCTGAGCCGGCTGAATGTTGGCGTCCGGAATCTGCGGCAGACAAATATCATACCAGATAGTTCCCAGCTGGGAAGTACAGGTTGCTCCGGCCAGATCTGCCACGCCTTTTGCATTGGCGTAAGCGCCGTCTTTCTTCACCAGAGTAACGATGGATGCGTAATAATACGGTTCACTGAAATCTACCATCTGCAGACGTTCTGATGTGATAGACTGTCCTGCGATCACACAGTCCACACTGCCGGACTGTACCGCCGGAACCAGAGAATCCCAGTCAAGCTTTACGATCTCCAGATTATATCCCAGCGCATCGGCAATCTTCTTAGCCATCATAACGTCATAACCATAGGCATAATCTTTACTGTCCTTGATCGGCACCGCGCCGTTGGAATCATCGGACTGTGTCCAGTTGTACGGTGCATAACCACACTCCATGGCTACCGTCAGTGTTTTTTTGCCGTTATCACCTGTGGACTCTGCTGCATTGTCGCCGGATCCACCGCAGCCTGCCAGGCCGATGACCATGGTCGCTGCAAGAACTAAGCTTAATATTTTCTTCTTCATACCCATTCTCCTTCTTACGTAAAAAAATAAAAACTTCATGTTGCTTTCTATTTACATCAATGTTCCCCGGTCATATCCGGACCGGCCGGACAGACAAGGAACATACACGTCCCTATGTTACCAGATTCTTTCCCACAAAGCAAATATTTTTGCAGGATAATCGACAGAAAACTGCAAAAAAAGAGAAATTCCTTTCAGAATTTCCCCTTTGAAATGTTTCTCTTTATTAAAATAAGCTGTCATGATTCCGGTTTTATCACTTTTCTGACAAATGACCCTGGTCCGGATCCCTTTTTGTGCGCTCTAGAAGGTTACCGTAATCTCGGTTCCCTTGCCCTCTTCGCTTTCCAGAGAAATAGAAGCGTTGTGGAGCGCCACAATGTGTTTTACGATGGCAAGCCCCAGTCCGGTGCCTCCCGTCTGTTTGGAACGACTCTTATCCACCCGGTAGAAACGCTCAAACACTCTTTCCTGATGTTCCTTCGGTATGCCGATCCCCGTATCTTTTACCCTGAGAAAGGCGTGCCCCTCTCTGGCTCCCACTTCCACCAGAACATTTCCGTTCTGGTTGTTATAACGGATCGCGTTATTGCACAGATTATCAATGAGTTCCCCGATCATCTCCCGGCTGCCTGTCACGCAGGTGGAAACCCCGATGCAGGCGATGGTCACCTCATGTTTGCGGGCGTACATTTTCAGATTGTCCACGCACCGCTCCGCCAGCTCATTCAGATCAAAAGTCTCCATGATGGTATCCCTCGCCGCCCCGTTATCAAGCTCCGAGAGACGGATGGTATCAGTGATCAGCGAGAGCAGCCGTTCCACGTTCTGACGGATCTTGGCGGAAAAAGTGGCAACCTCATCCTGTCCCACCATTCCATTTTCCATCAGTTCCGCATACCCGGAAATGGCTGTCAGCGGCGTCTTCAGCTCATGGGATACATTTGCCGTGAAATCCTGCCGCATCTTGGCAGCTCCCAGGATATCCGCATGCTGTTTCCTTATGAGCTGTGCAAACGGTACCAGCTCTTTGTAGGCCGGTGTGATCGTGTAGTCATCAATGTTCACCGCCATCTCCTCGATCGGCGCAATGATGCTTCTGGTAAAAAATCTCGCCAGAATGATGCACAGGATGATCATAAACAGCATCATGCCCGCAATGGCCGGAATCATATTGTTGGCGATGCTCCAGACATTCTCCTCATCTTTGGACACCCGGAGCACAGAACCGTCAGAGAGCCGCAGCGCATAATAGTAAGTGCTCTGGTTCAGTGTCTCTGATTCCCTGACAGACTCCCCGGAGCCACTGCGAAACGCTTCCACGACCTCCGGTCTCTCCGCATGATTTTCCATTTTGTGTTCATCCGCACTGTTATCATACAATACCTTTCCGTCCTCTCCAATCCACGTGACACGCAGATAGGAGGGATCAAAGGCATACCCTGTCTGATTGTCTTCCTGAAAAATATTCGCGTCGCTCAAAGTATGCGCCACCGTCGCCAGGTCCTCTTTCACCTGCTCCCTGTACACATCATAGAAAATGCGGAACATGACCAGCATCGTGATCACGATCGCCAGCACAGATATACCGATAAATTGTAAATTAATTTTCCTTTTCATATCACTTATTCCATCACGTAGCCCACATTGCGGACAGTCTTGATATGCGCACCGTTTTCTCCGAGTTTTTTCCGGAGGGTCTTGATATGCATGTCCACAGTTCTGGACTCTCCTTCAAATTCTGTATCCCAGACACGCTGCATGATCATCTCTCTCGTCATAACGATTCCCGCATTTCTCATGAGCAGCTTCAAAAGTTCGTATTCTTTATATGTAAGTTCCACGGCCTCGTTTTTGGAATACGCCATATGGCGCTCATCATCCAGAAAAACATCACCGATGGTCAGAAATTTATTCTCCGCCTGCTCCACGGTCCGGCGCAGGACTGCCTTCACTCTCGTGATAAATTCAATGATGGAGAAAGGCTTCTTAATATAATCATCGGCCCCGATATCAAGGCCCCTGACCATATCGATCTCTGAAGTCTTCGCGGTCACCATGATGACCGGCATCTTTTTGGTGATCGGATTCTGTCTGATCTTCTTTACGATCTCATAGCCATCCTCATCCGGGAGCATCACATCAAGAATCGCCAGATCCGGCACCTTTTCTTTGATCTTTTTATAAAAATGCGCTGCATCATCAAAGGTGTATACTTTATGTCCGCTGTTTTTTAATGCAATCGCCTCGATTTCCTGAATATTCGTATCGTCTTCCACTACATAAATTATTGCCATAATCTCATCCTTCTTTTGCTGCAGGTTACGGACAACTTCGGTCGCATGCTGTCCGGCGGGCTTTTCCGCCCGCAGGCTGTTTTTATTATATCTTGTTCAAAGCCCAATGACAAGATAATAACAGAAGAAGACTGAATGACCGCAGCCACATCAGTCCCCAATAATATTTCTGTGATTTCGCCTGAATCTGCCGGCTTTCATCTGAAATCCGGAAAATTATTCGTGTTTTCCTGTGATAGAAAAAATTGCCCACTCCGCGATGTTTGTCGCATGGTCGCCGATTCTCTCAAAATACTTGGCAACCATCAGCAGGTCTGCCGCCTGGTTGGCGCAGTTGGAATCTTTCTGGATAATATCGATCAATTCCCCTTTTACCTGAACAAACAGATTGTCAATAATATCATCATGGGAAATTACTTCCTCTGCCTTATCATAATTTCTTTCCACGTAAGCTTCCAGTCCCTGGATCAGCATTACCATGGTCTCTTTTGCCATACGCTCGATGTGCGTCAGCTGCTCAATGTGAGGCAGATCAGATAACACAATGGCAAGCTCAGAAATATCTGTGGCGTGATCGCCGATTCTTTCCATGTCGGTGATCATTTTCAGAGCTGCGGAAATCACACGCAGATCTCTTGCCACCGGCTGCTGCTGAAGAAGAAGACGGAGACAGAGATTCTCGATCGTCTTTTCTTTGGCGTCGATCTCTTCGTCGGACTCCATAGCTTCATGCGCCTTGTTCACATCCTGTTTGATGAGGGCCTCAATGGCCATGCCGATGGCCTGCTCAACCAGGGTTCCCATATTGATAATTTCTTTATTCAGCTGTTCCAGCTGTTCGTCAAAATGAATACGCATAATCAACCAAACCTTCCTGTAATATAGTCCTCTGTTCTCTTATCCTTAGGCATGGAGAACAATTCTTCTGTCTTTCCGGTTTCAATGATCTCTCCCAGAAGGAAGAATACGGTCTTATCGGAAACACGGGTTGCCTGCTGCATGTTATGTGTGACCATTACGATAGTGTAATCTTTTTTCAGCTCCATGGCCAGCTCTTCGATTTTGATGGTTGAGATCGGGTCCAGGGCTGAAGTCGGCTCATCCATCAGAAGCACTTCCGGCTGAACGGCCAGCGCACGGGCAATACAAAGTCTCTGCTGCTGTCCGCCGGATAATCCCAGAGCGCTCTTTTTTAATCTGTCTTTCAACTCATCCCAGATAGCTGCTTTGCGGAGAGAATCCTCCACGATGGCATCCAGTTTTGCTTTGGAACGGATACCATGGGTTCTCGGTCCGTAAGCGATATTATCATAGACGCTCATTGGGAACGGATTCGGTTTCTGGAATACCATTCCGACTCTTTTTCTTAAAAGGTTTACATCAAGGTCTCTGTAAATATCTGTATCATCAAGGGTTACCTTACCGGTAATTTTACATCCCTCCACCAGATCATTCATTCTGTTTAATGATTTTAATAATGTAGATTTTCCGCATCCTGATGGTCCGATAAACGCCGTGATCTCATTGGCGTAGATATCCAGGTTCATATCTTTTAACGCATGAAACTGGCCGTAATATAAATCCAGACCTTCAATCGCCATTTTTGCAGTGCTCAAAGTTCCACTCCTTCCAAATTTCTACGTTATACCTTCTGAATCTTCTTCGCCAGGAATGAGGATAACGCATTTATCAAAATAACAAGTATAAGTAATACAACGGCCGTCGCGTAAGCCTGATCCACATGAAGACCTTCACTGGCCAGCACGTACATGTGTACGGCCAGGGTTCTTCCTGAGGAAAAGAGATTCTTTGGAATCGCTGCCACGGTACCCGCTGTGTACATCAATGCAGCTGTCTCGCCGACAATTCTTCCCACGGAAAGGATCACACCGGAAAGAATTCCCGGTACGGCAGACGGCAGAATGATCTTAAAGATCGTACGAAGTTTTCCGGCGCCAAGACCGAAACTTCCTTCCCGGAAGGAATCCGGAACCGCCATCAGCGCTTCCTCTGTGGTTCTTAATATAACCGGAAGGACCATGATCGCCAGTGTGCAGGCACCTGCCAGAATGGAAAATCTCCAGTGCAGGGCGGTTACAAAGAAAAGCATACCGAACAGACCATATACGATTGACGGGATACCTGTCAGTGTCTCGGCGGTAACACGCACCACCTTTACAAGTTTATTTCCTTTTTTTGCATATTCCACCAGATAAATGGCAGAACCGATTCCAAAAGGAATGGCAAAAAGGAGAGAAATAAGAGCCATAATCACTGTATTAATGATAGCCGGTACCACAGATACATTTTCTGAGGTATATGTCCATGAAAACAGATCCGCATTCAGATACGGAACACCGTTCACCAAAATATAAACTAAAAGATAGACGAGGGCAATGATCGTGATCGCCGCTGCCAGTAATACCAGAAGCATCACTATAAAAGAACCCGGAGTTCTCTTATAAGAAGCAATACGGTCTTTCAGTGTCTGACGGTTCATGGCATCAATTTTTTCCGGCACAACTTCATTTACATTTTCTTCGACATTGTCTAATACTGCCATGATTTAATTCCTTTCTCCACGCATTTTCACAACAGAAAATGCCAGGTTGATAAGAAGGACAAAGACGAAAAGCACAACACCTGTGGCAATCAGAGCCTCTCTGTGAAGTCCCTCCGCATATCCCATCTCAATAACGATGTTGGCAGTCATTGTACGGATACCCTGGAAAATACCCTGCGGCATTCTCGCCTGGTTTCCGGCTACCATGATCACCGCCATAGTTTCACCGATCGCACGTCCGACACCAAGGATGATACCCGCGAGGATACCGGATTTTGCTGCCGGTAAGATCGCGCAGAACACGCTTCTCTCATGGGTTGCTCCCAATGCCAGCGAACCTTCATAATAACTTTCCGGCACGGCCCGAATGGACGCCTCGGACTGACTGATAATGGTAGGAAGAATCATCATACCAAGGAGGATAGACGCCGCCAGAATACTGCTTCCGCTTCCGCCGAAATTATTTCTGATAAACGGTACGATAACCACCATACCAAAGAAACCGTAGACAACGGATGGAATACCTGCCAGAAGTTCCACACCCGGTTTTACCACTTTATACATTCCAGCCGGACAATACCTTGCCAGAAATACTGCTGTGAGGAGGCCGATCGGCACTCCGATAATAATTGCTCCTGCCGTTACATAAATACTGCCGAGAATCATCGGGAAAATACCATATATGTCATTTCCCGGTCTCCACTCTCTTCCTAAAAGGAAATCGGCAAAGCCGATTTCCTTCATAGCCGGAACACCATTTGCAAATAAGAATACGCAAATCAATGCGACAGCAAGGATAGAGACACAGGCGGCAAGGAGGAAGACAACTTCCATTGTTTTTTCTTTATATTTTGCCATGTGTCATTCACTCCTTAATTTATCTTACTGTGCTGCTGTTGTTGCTTCAGCTGCTGTGCTGGAAGTAATGTCTGCCCAGTCTGTGGTCTCACCTGTGAAGATGCTCTTAACCTGGTCAGATGTTAAATCTGTCACACTGTTTTCGTTGTTTACGATGACTGCGATACCATCCTGTGCGATCGTGGTAGGTGTTACGCCCTGTGCCAGCTCCTCGTCTTTGATCTCTCTGGATGCCATACCGATATCGTAGCTTCCTTCTACTGTGGAAGAAACGCCTGTTGTGCTGTCTGTTGTCTGAAGCTCAACGCTCACGTTTGGATTTGCTTCGCCGTAAGCTTCGATGATCGCTTCCATAACAGGGGATACGGAAGAGGAACCGCCCACAACGATGTTTCCTTCTGCTGCCGGATCTGCAGTATATGCTGCTGCATCTCCCACAGGAATGTATCCGTTTTCTTCAACAACTGCCTGTCCCTCGGAGCTCATGATGTAATTTGTGAAGTCTGTCACTGCCGGGTTTGTCTGGCCTTCTTTTACTACAATGTTAAAAGGTCTTACCACTTTGTATGAACCATTCTCAACGTTTTCCACAGATGCTGCGGCACCGTCGATGTTTACTGCTTTTACAGTATCATTTAAAGAACCAAGAGAAATGTATCCGATCGCATTGGTATCGTTTGCTACGGAGGACATCATAACCGCTGTGCTGTTGGTGATGCTGGCGTCTACGGTTGTCATATCAACTTTTTCTCCGCTCTCATTTTCCTGCTCGATTCCGAACAGCTCGATGAAAGCTCCTCTTGTTCCTGATCCGTCTTCTCTGGATAATACGGTGATTGCTCCGCCGTTGCCTGCGCTTCCGCTGCCTGTGCTTCCGTCGCTTCCGCTGTTACCGCCGCAGCCTGCTAAACATGCTGCAGATAATGCTACTACTAATGCTGTACCTAAAAACTTTCTCATAATGAAATTTCCTTTCTTCTCTTTTAATGAAATATTTTGCTTTTTTTGTTTTTCAAAGCCTTACCTTTGCTACCCCCATAGATTATTACCCTTTTGTAAAGTCCAAAACCTGACTTATATAAAATCTATGAAAAGTTTTTGTATAACATTTTACATTCTCTACACTTTTGTACTTTTTCTAAAACAATAACCGCTTTTTTCTTTACTTCACATTTTCCCCTGGAAATGTATCTTTATGCATAAAATCATTTTGCCCGCTCTGTTTTCCCTCCGCATAAATTTCGCAAAGATTCCTGCCATACTTTTTCTATAACGTAAAAAGAATCCGGATTTCCCATCCCCGCCGGGACGTGATCTCTCGGATTCTCATAATTTCTCAATCTGTTTGCGAAGCTTCAAAAAGCGCTTGTCAATCTCCGCAATGTCAATGGCGCAGGCCTTAAGCTCTCTGCGAAGCTTCTCCGTATCTTTCTTTTCATTTTTATAGAACAGCTGATGGTCCAGGATTGCCCAGTAATTCATGGCCACAGACCGGACCTGGATCTCCACCCGCACCGTTTCTTCATTATGAAGCACCTCTCCGATCACATGGATGCTCCGATAACCGCTGGATTTGGGATGGGAAATGTAATTTTTTACCTTGATCACTTTCAGACTTCTGATCTTGCGGATTGCCTTTGCCATCCGGTACACATCATCCTGAAACGGACACACCACCCGGATACCGGCCATATCATTCAATGTCTCCAATGCACAGTCCAGGGTAATTTCCCTGTGTTTCCTTCTCAATTTACAGGCGATGCTCTCCGGCGTCTTGATTCTCCAGCTGATATTATCCATCACCTGCCGTCCGCACTCCGCAGAAATGCGCCGGCTGACTTCATTGATCTCCGGGATGATATCCCAGATCACTTCCGCATAAACCGCTTTCAGTCCACTTTCGTTCAGCTCCTGTTCCAGCTTTCTTTTCTTCTGTTCAAAAGAGTTTTCCTTCAAAAAATGCATTCCTCCTCTCAGTTTCTGCTTCCGGCCCGGCGTCCCTTCTCCGGCGGCGGCGCCGGGCCTTTGTATGTTTTCTACTATTTTATATTCTGTGCTGTTGTTTTTTCACAAAATACCGCCGGAAACTGCCATTGGATGGATTAAGTATATACAAAAAATGTAAAATCTATTCAATATATATGGAAATTTTCCGTAAATTTTGAGCAAAGAAAATCATCGTTTTCTCCCCTTTTCTTTACCGATCAGAGCGGCTCCGAGGGCGCCTGCATAACGTCCCTTTTCCCGGGGCGTGATCTCTGCTCCCAGCTTCTCCCTGCTCCGCCAGAAGAAATAGTTCTTCCAGCGTCACGCCCAGACGGTTCGCCATCACTTCCAGAAACTTTCCAGTTCCGGCGGAACATTTATCATTCATCAGAAAATCGGTCACCGCACCATTTTCAATGACGATAACCTTCGTATCCTGACCTCCCACATCCACAATAAAGCAGTCGCCGCCAAAGAGCTCCCGGCCGCCTCTTCCGTGACAGGTGATCTCCGTGACCACCTTATCCGCATAGTCCACCGCCACCCGGCCGTAACCGGTGGCAACCACCGTGGCGTTCTCCGCCCCCACATCAATTCCCTGTTCCAACAGATATTCTTTTATTTTAAGCGCCGTCTCCTTACTGCTCCATCCTGTTGGCCAGACAAAATATAATTCTTTTTCTCCCAGCACCCAGACTTTAGAGGCTGTGGATCCGATATCAATACCAATGTAATACATCTTTCCCCCGTCTTTTTATAACATTTCGATAAACGCAGCGATCCTTGTGGAAAGCTGTCCCACATCCGCCTGGGAATAATCCGTCTCCAGACTCATATATGGAATCTTTTTCTCCCCGTTGACAAATCTCTTGATCCGGAGACTCTCCACCGCGTAGGTATGGCAGGCCTGCAATTCCATATCGATGACACCGTCCACCTGGTATTCATCGATCAGGCGATCCAGCAGTCTGATCCGGTTATCATTTGGGGTCATCACAGAACAGCCGATGTTCACATATTTTCTCGCCAGCGCCTCATATACATCCGGCAGACTCTCATCCACATTTTCTTCCATGGATTTTACGCCGCTGCAGTTCTCATAACAGACCACAACTCCGCCGTTGTCTTCCACCGCCTGCACCACTTTCATGGTGGCGCCGCCCATAGGACAGCCGGTGATGAGGATCCTCGGCTGTTTCTGCCGTGCCCCTCCCTCCGCCTTGATTTTTTCAATGAGGGCGTCCATCTGTGCCGGAATCTCCTCCCGGTTAAAATTAAAGGTGGTGCCTATCAGCGTATTCAGCAGATCCATGCCGGAAATCGGAGCCGGGTCTGCCTTCATGACGGAATACAGCCGCTTCAGAGCGCTTCTCTCCGCATTCTTCACCCGGATGCCCCGGCGGATATCCTCCTCTGTGATGGTCACGCCGAAGGTCTCTTCCAGCTTTTCTTTCATGCGGATGATCTCCTTCCGGTACATGGCGACGCCTTCCTCCGTCGGACAGTTGGGCAGTTCCATCACGTGCACCGGCTTGAACTCGCCCATATATTCATACATTTTCTTCTTTCCATCGCAGGTGGTCTCCCCCACTACCAAGTCTGAGAAGAAGAAAAACGGACATTTGTCTGTCTTCCCGAAACCGTAGCTGGATTTAATCAATGGACAGAGGTTCTTTGGCAGATCCTGTTCCGCCGCCGGAATGGTCTCATCAGATGTGGCGCACAGCGATACCACCGCCGCATCCATAGCCACCGCCAGTTCCTGCGGAAAATATGTACAAAAGATTCCGATGACCGGCTTGTCCGCGTCTTTAATCTTCTTTACATTTAAAAATGCCTGTTTCCTTCCCTCGGCAAAGTCTTCAAAAATCTCCGATTAACCGTCTAAGAAAGACTCCTGCTTTGCAGGATTCTCCGCCTGCGGCGGGTCGCTTCAGCGACATCTTCCAATCCGCCGCAGTGCGATCCTCGCGGAGCGTTTTTTATTTTATAGAAACGCAGTTTCCTATAAAATAAAAAAACAGCTTCATAAATGCGATATTTTCTTATATAATAAATCTGATACTTTCATCATAATGAAGCTGATACTTGAATTATGATGAAGCCGATGCTTTTCATTATACAAAGGAACATATATTTTTGATCATATCTACATTTTATTGAAGGAAGGATTTCTTATGGACAACAAAACACAGAACACACCAACCGATAAGCAAAAGACTGATTTAACAAAGACTGATTATTTACCAGGGCAGGAAACCAGCACTTCCGGCGGCTCCGCAGAACGTCTCCGCCGTCAGATGGCTTTCTGTCTGGAAATTGACAAAGAAAAGTTCATCGGAAGGCAGACCTACTTATCCGACGGAGAACGGAAAGAAAACGATGCGGAACACGCCTGGCATATGGCCGTCATGACCCTGCTGCTCAGCGAATACGCCAATCAGGAGATTGACGTTTTAAAGACTATGGGTATGCTGCTGATTCATGATCTGGTGGAGATCTATGCCGGAGATACCTACGCCTACGATGAAGAGGGAAAGAAAACCCAGAAGGCCCGGGAGACAGCCGCCGCCGACCGTCTTTTCGGCATACTGCCGGAAGATCAGGGCAGCCGCCTGCGCTCCTGGTGGGAAGAATTCGACGAAGGCGACACGCCGGAAGCCCGGTTTGCCCGGGCCATGGATCACATCCAGCCGCTGATGCTAAACGCTTCCACCCACGGAAAAAGCTGGGAGGAACACGGCATCCGTCTGTCGCAGATCTTAAACCGCAACAAAGAAACGGACAAGGGTTCCTCCCAGCTGTGGGATTACGCCTATAATAATTTTATTCTGCCGAACCTGGCCGCCGGAAAGATCACTCCGGATGAGTGATCACGACACGGCGGGCAGCAGCCGGACACAGGAGCACTCTATCGAGCACTCTGTCTGAACGTGCAGCCTCCGGCGCTGCGCCTCTTTCCGACCGGTCAGCCGGTTAGTTTTCCACCGGCAGCACCTGACAGCAGGCCATGGTGGTGAGGGCGGCCCGGTGGTTCTCCGGTGTGGTGCCTGCACAGCAGGAAGGGTCCACGTAAACCGGCACTTCCGGCAGAGCCGCTTTCAGGATCAGCGCGTTGGAGACCACGCAGATATCCGTACACAGGCCGATACACTCAATCCTCCTGATCGGATGTTCCCTGTGCATGTCCTGCATCATTTCCATCAGCTCCATGGAACCAAAGGCCGGTTTTTCACAGACCGGCCAGTCATTTTCCTGCCGCATCTGTTCCAGATTCCCGGCCAGCTGCCAGCCGTCACTGCCTTTGATGCAGTGTTCCACCGGAAGCAGACGCCCCTCCTGGGTGGAAAGATAATCCGCCTCGTGGGTGTCCTTTGTGAAGATGACCTGCCCCGGCCAGTTCTTTACCTTCTCCTCCACCGCCGGCAAAATGGCCTGTGCCTCTGCAGTGCCCAAAGCACCGTCCACAAAATCCTTCTGCATGTCAATGACAATCAATACATTTTCTTTCATAAGCAACCTCCTGTCTCCAAAAACTTTACGCCGATCCGTCAGAAAACCGTCCCGTCAGATTTTCTTCAGAAATCCTTCACGAAATTTTGATTTAGAGTTCACAGTCTGTTCATATACTCTCTGTATACTATAAATCACAAAACGGAAAACGTTTTGGACTCATAAATTTTTTCATACTTTTCTCTCTTTTGTTGTGGAACCGCCGTCCCGGATCTAGTATCCCGGACGGCGGTTCTTTTTTATCCGAGGCTTGCCAGCTTTGACAACAGCACCCGCTGAAATTCCGGCAGATTTACCTGATCCAGCAGGTAAACCGGCGCCGACAGAGACAAGTCCTCAGCGTCATCTCCTGTACCGACAACGCCGGCGTCAGGACATTCCGCACAGATCGTTCTCCCGCGGTTTTCACCCCAGGAGCAGTCCACCTGCACTGCTGCATTTTTTCCGGAAAACAGATCCGGATCAGTGAGAAAGAGAATGGTCACCGCATCATGGATGGCTACCATATTCTCCTCTCCTTCGTGTCTGGTGGTATTCAAATAGAAGGAAAGCATCTGGCCGCAGGCCTGTTCCACTTTCTGGTCACTTTGACAGAGTTTCTTAATCTGCGCACCGTCCAACCCGCTTTTCAAAGTCACATCCAGCCCGCACATGACGATCGGCAGTCCGGCCCCAAAAACCATATGCGCCGCCTCCGGGTCCGCCCAGATATTAAACTCCGCCGCCGGCGTCACATTTCCACCCGAAGAAGAACCGCCCATGAGCACGATCTGTTCTATCCGCTGCCGCACTTCCGGAAACGTCCCAAGAAGAAGAGCGATATTGGTCAAAGGCCCCGTGGGCACCAGGGTGACCTGCTCACCGGCCGGCAGCTCCATAATGCGGGTGTACATGTAGAAGATCCCGCTCTCTGAAGCCGTCTGTTTTGTGGCGGCCGGCAATTGGCAGTCCCCAAGACCGGTGCTGCCGTGAACATCTCCGGCCGGCTCCACCGGACGCACCAGCGGACCGCGGGCGCCCCGCACCACAGGCACATCTTCCATGCCAAGAAATGACGCCAGCTTCAGCGCATTTCCGGTCACCCGGTCACTGATCTGATTGCCGGCCACTGTGGAAATACCAAGGATATTTAACTGATCCCGGCTGGCCGCCGCCATGGCAAGAGCCACGGCGTCATCAATACCCGGATCACAGTCTATCCAGATGTTTCTTTGTTTCATCGGTGCATCCCTCCATCTTTACTATACAAATCTTCATATGGATCCTCTGTTCTTATTCTATCATTTTCCGGGAAAATGTACACTGTCTCGTATTTTACGACCGTCCGAATTCCGCCAGTTCCAGCCCTTCGTTTCTCTCAAGAGTCATGCCAATGCTCCAGCTGTTGACAAACAACAGCAGCGGACGTCCTTTCAGGTCTTTAATCTTCTTCATATCAGAAGTTCCCCGGATCTTATCCAGATCGATATCCGGATTTTCAATCCAGCGGATATATTCATATGGAAGGCCTTCCATGATGATCTCCACATTATACTCGTGATTCAGGCGGTATTTGAGCACATCGAACTGCAGAGTACCCACCACGCCGACGATAATCTCTTCCATACCGGTATTGAACTCCTGGAAGATCTGGATAGCGCCCTCCTGGGCAATCTGATTGATTCCCTTGATAAACTGTTTTCTCTTCATGGTGTTGACCTGACGCACTCTGGCAAAATGCTCCGGCGCAAAGGTCGGGATGCCTTCATAGGCAAACTTTTTATCCGAAGTGGTCAGAGTGTCTCCGATGGAGAAAATACCCGGATCGAAGATACCGATGATATCTCCGGCATAGGCCTCCTCGATCATCTTACGCTCGCTGGCCATCATCTGCTGCGGCTGCGCCAGACGGACCTTTTTGCCGCCCTGAACGTGGAACGCATCCATACCCGCCACAAACTTGCCGGAACAGATACGCATGAAGGCGATACGGTCCCGGTGGGCCTTATTCATATTGGCCTGGATTTTAAAGACGAAAGCAGAAAACTCTTCTTCCTCTGCCGGATCGATGAGTCCCTGGTCGGACATTCTCGGCAGCGGCGGCGTTGTCATGGCAAGGAAATAATTTAAGAAGGTCTCCACGCCAAAGTTCATGAGGGCAGAACCGAAGAACACCGGAGACAGCCGGCCCGCGTCCACCTCGCTCTGATCAAACTCCGCGCTGGCACCGTCTAAAAGCTCAATCTCCTCGGAAAGCTGTGCCAGGGCGTCTTCCGTCACATAGGAAGTCACTTCCGGCGCATCCAAAGCCACCTCTTTCATGGTTCCCATACGGGTTCCCTTCATGGTATCCTCAAACAGGTCGATGACCTTTTTCTCCCGGTCATAGACGCCGGCAAACTGTTTGCCGGAACCGATCGGCCAGTTGACCGGACAGGTCGGGATTCCCAGCTCCTTCTCGATCTCATCCAGCAGGTCGAAGGTGTCCCTGGCCTCCCGGTCCATTTTATTGATAAATGTAAAAATCGGGATATGACGCATAGCGCAGACCTTGAACAGTTTCCTGGTCTGGGCCTCCACACCCTTGGAAGCGTCGATGACCATGACGGCGGAATCCGCCGCCATCAGCGTCCGGTAAGTATCCTCGGAGAAATCCTGATGGCCCGGTGTATCCAAAATGTTGATACAGCAGCCGCCGTACTCAAACTGCAGCACCGAGGAAGTCACCGAGATACCCCTCTCCTTCTCAATATCCATCCAGTCGGACACGGCGTGCTTTGCCGTGGCCTTTCCCTTGACGGAGCCGGCCTGGTTGATGGCGCCGCCGTACAGGAGGAACTTCTCTGTCAGCGTCGTCTTTCCGGCATCCGGGTGGGAAATGATGGCAAAGGTCCGTCGTTTCTTTATTTCGTCTGTAATTGCTTTATTCATGGCAGATTTCCTTTCTTTATATACATCAAAAAAGGAACACCGTTTCCGGCGTTCCCCCTAATCGGCAGAAACAGCACATTCCTAATTATATCTGCTTTTTCTAAAAAATCAATCTATTCTGCCATTTTTCTGCTCTTCCAGTCCGATGGCCTCGTCAATCGGTATAGATACGAGGATACCGTGGGCCGGTGTGCGCAGTCCGCAGGAATTGATGATGGCTGCCATCACTTCCTGTTTCTTTTCTGTTGGAACAATGATCATGACGAATTCCTGCTCATCCTGCATGGCGATGCCCAGATGCTGGCTGGCCCGCTCGGAACTCCGTCTTCTTCCTTTCATGACAGTTCCACCTCTGGCTCCGGCATCCCTGGCCACATCGATCACATCATCACTGTAGCCGCCCGCCACAGAAACCCATATCATTGTATATTTCGCTTTTTGATGTACCTCGCTCATATCCTTCCTCACCTTCTCTCTTATTTTTTCTATTGCGGCATCTCCCGCCTCTTTGTCCAGTACTTTGATCACGCAGTTCTGAAGTCCTGTCACCGGCAGGCTGACGGCGATACCTCCGCCTTTACGTTTATAGTACATATGGTCATTCATGTGGGAAAATACTTCCTGCACTTTGTCTTTCGGAAGAACAGCAAGGGTAACCAGACGGGTGGAACCTCCCAGTCCGAATATATCCATGATCTCAGAAGGAGCCGTACCCTTGCCCCGGCACTGATAAAAAATCGGCAAATGCAGCTCATCCAATATTTTTTCCAGCTTCTTCCCATCTTTCACATCCGTGACAGAAATCAGCATACGCGGGAAAAAATGTCCGCCTTCCTGTAACATACTCATTCTTTGTCCTCCTCAAACTCTACAACAATATCATCCGATAAATCTCCCGGCAATACCGGCACGGTTTTCGACTTATGCTCATAAATCACGCCCATCAGCTGCACGGCAATAAGCGGCGCCAGGGCAACCAGAGCGACAATTCCAAAGGCGTCCGTCACCACATTTCCTCCGATGGCCGTGCTGGCACCCATAGCCAGAGGCAGCAAAAAGGTTGAAGTCATGGGACCGCTGGCAACGCCGCCGGAGTCAAAGGCGATACCGACAAAGACCTTCGGCACAAACCTGCTGAGCACCAGAGCGATAATATAACCCGGAATGATCACCCAGTAGATATTGATCCCTGTCAGCACCCGCACCATGGCCAACGCCACCGCACCGGCCACGCCAATGGACAGCGCTATATTCATCATGCCCCGGGAAACCGCTCCTCCGGTGAGATCCTCCACCTGCTCGTTGAGCACCTGCACCGCCGGCTCCGCCTTTACAATATAGTAACCGATGATGATTCCAATGGGAACCAGGATCCATTTAAACGAGCTTCCTGACAAACCAGTTCCAAGAAGATTACCAACCGGGGCAAATCCAATATTTACTCCGGTCAGAAACAGGATCAGCCCCACAATGGTATAGACAAAACCGATGGCCATACGCAGCAGCTGTCTTTTTCTGTAATTCTTCGTCAATATCTGAAATACCACCAGCACGCCTATTACTGGAAGCATACTACGAATCACCTCATTTGTATAGTCCGGAAATGCTTCCACAAACTGGTAAACCACATCTCTCGTGGTAACGACCGGCGTGATTTCCACCGCGGTATACACTGCCTCCGTCGGATGATAGAAGATTCCCAGCAAAAGAACCATCATGATCGGTCCGATACTGCAGAGGGCAATCAGTCCGAAACTGTCTCCCTCACCTTCTTTATCACTTCGGGCCGCAGATAAACCGATACCGACCGCCATGATAAACGGAACTGTCATGGGACCTGTGGTAACGCCGCCGGCGTCAAAGGCCACCGCAGTAAATTCAGATGGAGAAAAAAACGATAAAATAAATAACAGAACGTACAGAATCATCAGCAGTCTGGAAAGACTGACCTGAAACAAAATACGAAGCACCGCTGCGGCGAGAAAGATACCGACGCCCACAGCGACTGTCCAGATTAACACGTTATTGGGAATGGAAGCCACCTGATTGGCCAGTACCTGCAGGTCCGGCTCAGAAATCGTAATAATCGCTCCCATCAGAAAACATACCACAACAATCACAGGCAGCCGGCTTCCTTTCACCAGCTTACCACCGACCCCCTGACCCAGCGGGGTCATTGACATTTCGGCTCCTAACTGAAAGAACCCCATGCCCACGATCAAAAGTACCGCTCCTGCCAGAAACAGGGCCAGGGTCCCGATCTCCATGGGGACCAGCGTCACGCTCAAAAACAGCACGATGATTGTTATCGGCAACACACTCGACAATGATTCTTTAATCTTTTCTTTTAACTTTTCATTCATAACAAAAGTATGCCTTCCTCCCTTCTCTC
>ERZ1643250.663-NODE-663-length-34687-cov-48.901392_pt1 | contig 34687 bp, 36 predicted proteins | sample MGYA00579262_ERZ1643250 | MGnify/ENA primary metagenome ERZ1643250 (study PRJEB29033, sample SAMEA4952265) | chicken gut metagenome | biome: Broiler Chicken; feature: Gastrointestinal Tract; material: Caecum | place: Ireland | collected 2018 | study: Broiler...
CTTTCCAGTCTACTGCTGTAGATTAAAACTTCGGATAAATTCTTTTCTTACGGTTTCTGTATCTGTAAATTTGTTCTTCAGTCCCAAAAGTCTTTTCAGAAAATCCTTCTGCCCTTCGGAGAGAGGCAGTTCCTCATACCAGGCCCCTCTTTTTTCTCCCCTGTAGCTGGAATACAGGAGATACAGATGAAAGCACGCTTTTTCTTGCGTGCTTTTGCTGTTTGTGGTAATATAACAGATAAGAAAAGAAGAAAAGGTGAAAAGAGATTATGGCAGTAACAATACAGCAGATTGCTGAGAAGGCAGGAGTTTCCAGAGGAACTGTGGACCGGGCCCTCCACAACAGAGGAAGGATTAATCCACAGGTAGCAGAACGGATCTGGGAACTTGCAGATGAGATGGGCTATGTGCCCAAAGAGAGAAAGAAAAGAGAAAACGGCAAAAAGAAAATAAAAATAGGTGTGGTGACTCAGCTTGCCAAAGCATCTTTTATGCTGGAGGTAAACAGGGGAATCCGGACGGCTGCTTTAGAACTGGCTGACCGGGGTATTGAACTGATTTTAAAAGAGGGTATTTACGTAGATGAAGAGGAACAATTAACGGCTGTCCGGGAATTGCTTGAGGAAGGAATACAGGGACTGGCGATTATGCCAGTGGATTGTGAAGGCGTCAGGGCAGAGCTGAATCGTCTGACAGATGAAGAACATATTCCGGTGGTGACTTTTAACTCAGATATTGTGGGGACCAGAAGGCGCTGTTTTGTGGGAATGGATAACCGGCAGAGCGGGAGAACTGCCGCAGGGCTCATGGGGCTTCTCACAGGCGGCAGGGGAAAGGTTTTGCTTATCACAGGATATTTCAGCAATGATGTAGATAACCAGAGGGTAGATGGATTTATTGAAGAGGCAAAGAAAAGTTATCCAGATCTGGAGATTGCAGGTGTTCAGGGCAGTTTCGATGATACTGATGAGGTAGAGCGGATTGTGGAGAACGCTATGACAGGTATTGCCGGGATCAGAGGGATCCTGGTAGTCTCCGGAGGCCAGGCAGGAGTGGGAAGAGCCTTTGAAAAGCTGAATATCCAGGACCGGCCTTATGTGATCATTTATGACCAGACGCCTAAGAATGAACGGGCTTTAAAGAGCAATGTAGTGGATTTTCTTATTGACCAGAATGGATATGTGCAGGGCTATCGTCCGCCTCATATTCTGGCAGATCTTCTTCTAAAAGGAAGGGAGCCGGAAAGGGAATTCTGGTTCACAGATATAAATATAAAAACAAAATATAATTTGTAAGGACACAGAGACTGCTGTATTGAACAGAAAGGGAAAATATTCCCCGATATGTTTTATGAGGCAGTCTCTTTTTATGTATGCGTGCCAAGAAAAATGCGTGCATAATATAAAATAACGCAAAATATAAAAATGTACGCAAATAGCACTTGTGCATTTTGACGTAAAGTGTTATTATGAGCATATAAAGAAACTGTACACTATCAGTAACGAGAACTGAAAGAAAAGGAGAAAGTAAAATGGGAGAAATCAAAAAACTGGGTTACTATGTAAACGGTTCTTTTAAGGAATCTAAGACGGAGAAGTACACAGATGCTTACGATCCAAGTACGGGAGAAGTGATCGCGAAGGTTCCCTGCTGTACCCCTGACGAAGTAGAGGAGGCTATCCAGGCAGCGAAAGCGGCATTCCCAGGCTGGTCTGGCACACCTGTAAAGAAAAGGGTCCAGATCCTTTACAAGGTACGGGAACTCCTTTATGCGCATATGGATGAGCTGACTATGTCTGTGGCAAAAGAGAACGGCAAGGCCTGGGCAGAAGCAGAGGGAGATGTGCTGAAAGCTATCGAAGGCACAGAGCAGGCGATTTCCGCACCTTCCCTTATGATGGGTGAGAGCCTGATGAACGCATCTAAAGGATATGACACAGTTTCCTACAGAGAGCCTCTGGGAGTTTTTGCAGGAATTATTCCTTTTAACTTCCCTGCTATGATACCTATGGGCTGGATGACTCCTATCTGTATCGCCTGCGGTAATACTATTGTACTGAAAGCAGCTACTTTTACACCTCAGACCTGCATGCGCATTGCAGAGCTGTACAAAGAAGCCGGACTTCCTGACGGCGTAATCAATATTGTTACCTGCTCACGCCATGAGGCAGAGATTTTCCTGAGCCATCCAGATGTAAAGGGTATTACTTTTGTAGGCTCCACTTCTGTTGGAAAACATATTTATGCTACGGCAGCTTCCAATGGTAAGAGAGTACAGGCTCTCTGCGAAGCTAAGAACCATGCTCTGGTACTGGAAGATGCGCCTATTGAGAGAACAGCAGCAGGAATCATCAACGCTTCTTTTGGATGTGCAGGAGAAAGATGTATGGCCCTTCCTGTAGTGGTAGTACAGGAAAGTATTGCTGACCAGCTGGTAAATGCCATTGTAGAAAAAGCAAAGGCACTGAAAGTAGGACCGGCTTATGACAAGGCTTCTGGCATGGGTCCGGTAATCAATGCTAAGCATAAAGAATCTGTGGTTAACTGGATCAATAAAGGTATCGAAGAAGGTGCAGAACTGGTACTGGACGGAAGAGACATTGTGGTTGAAGGCTATGAGAACGGCTTCTACGTAGGACCAACAATCCTGGATCATGTAAAACCGGGAATGACTGTAGGGGACAGAGAAATTTTCGGACCAGTGCTCTGCATTAAGAGAGTAAAAGATTTCGAGGAAGGTCTGGCTGTAATGAATGCAAATCCATTTGCAAATGGATCTGTGATCTTTACGCAGAATGGTCATTATGCAAGAGAATTTGTCAGCCGCACAGACGGAGGTATGGTAGGAGTAAATGTAGGTATTCCTGTACCTATCGGCATGTTCCCATTTAATGGACACAAACAGTCCTTCTTTGGAGACCTCCATACTCTGGGCAAAGACGGCTACCGTTTCTATACAGAGCGGAAAGTAGTTACCACCCGGTGGTTTGATGAAGAAGAAAAGAAAGTAAAAACCGTTTCTACATGGGACGGAACCATCTGATGGCCGGATACGCCTTAAGCACGGAGAAAAAACGGAGGTAAGGTATGAAATATATAGAATTTGACCAGTCCAGGCCTATGGATCTGGTACTTCTGGGACGAGTGGCCATTGACTTCAACCCTGCGTACAATGACCAGGTAAAAGAAGAGTTTAAGCCTTTGAAAAAGGTACATATGTTTGAAAAATTCGTAGGAGGCTCCCCTGCAAACATTGCGGTGGGAGTCACCCGCCACGGACTGAAGGCAGGATTTATCGGAAAAGTTTCCGACGACCAGTTTGGAGATTTTGTTACCGAGTATTTCCAGGAACAGGGAATTGATACTTCTCATATTACAAGATGTAAAAATGGAGAAAAACTGGGCCTGACTTTTACGGAAATGCTGTCTCCAAAAGAGAGCAGCATCCTGATGTATCGGAACTGTATCGCAGATCTTCAACTTCATGTAGATGATATTGATGAAGATTATATCCGTCAGACCAAGGCCCTTCTGATTTCAGGAACCTCTCTGGCAGAAAGCCCTTCCAGAGAAGCGGCTATTAAGGCTGTTATGCTGGCAAAGAAGAACCAGACCAAGGTAATCTTTGACATTGACTACCGGGCATACAACTGGAAAAACAGCGACGAGATCTCTATTTACTATTCTATAGTGGCGAAAGAAGCAGATATTATCATGGGCTCCAGAGAAGAATTTGACCTGACAGAAAAACTGATAAGACCTGGAATGACCGATGAAGAAAGTGCTGCTTACTGGCAGAACTGTAATGCAAAGATCGTGGTGATCAAGCATGGTATGCAAGGCTCTACTGCCTATACATGCGATGGAGAAAAGTTCAGCATTAAGCCATTCCCTGTAGAAGCCAGAAAAGGCTTCGGCGGAGGAGACGGATACGGCTCAGGATTTCTTTATGGCCTGTACCAGGGCTGGCCCATCATAGACTGTCTGGAGTTTGGCTCTGCAGAGGCTTCTATGATGGTGAGAAGCAATAACTGCTCAGATTCCCTTCCCGGCCCCCAGGAGGTCCATGATTTTATAAAAGAGGAAAAAGAAAAATTTGGCGAGATGATCGCAAGAGTATAGAGACCAGAAAAGGAGAGTAGAGGTCATGGGGAAAACAACCAGAATGACGACGGCCCAGGCCATCGTGAAATTTTTAGATAATCAGTATGTGTCCATGGACGGTGTGGAGACAAAGTTTGTAGAAGGCTTCTTTACAATTTTCGGTCATGGTATTGCAGTAGGTCTGGGAGAAGCTCTTGATACAAACCCTGGACAGCTCCGTGTCTTTCAGGGTAGAAATGAGCAGGGTATGTGCCATGTGGCAACAGCCTTTGCAAAACAGAGCAGCCGGAAACGGATCATTCCCTGCGCTTCATCCATAGGCCCAGGTGCGGCAAATATGGTAACAGCCTGTGCTACTGCTACAGTAAACAATATCCCTCTGCTGGTATTTCCTGCGGACAGTTTTGCTTCCAGGCAGCCAGACCCAGTGCTTCAGCAGCTGGAGCAGAGCAGCAGTCTGGCAACAACTACCAATGATGCATTTAAGCCCGTATGTAAATACTGGGATAGAGTTACCAGGCCGGAAATGATCATGACAGCTCTGATAAATGCCATGCGTGTGCTGACAGATCCGGCGGAGACCGGTGCATGCTGCATCGCCCTGTGCCAGGATGTAGAGGGAGAATCCTTTGATTTTCCAGATTATTTCTTCAAAAAAAGAGTGCACAGGATTACCAGACCTGTGGCTGTAGAGGAAGAACTGGAGGACCTGGTTCAGGTTATTTCAGAGGCCAAAAAGCCTCTGGTCATTGTAGGCGGCGGCGTACGCTATTCAGAAGCTGGAGAGACCGTGGAGAACTTCTGTGAAGAATTCGGGATTCCTTTTGGCGAGACCCAGGGAGGAAAAAGCGCCTGCAGATCCAGCCATCCCTATTGTCTTGGCGGCATTGGAGTAACAGGAACCTATGCTTCTAATATTATCGCAAAGGACGCAGATGTAGTCATTGCTGTAGGCTCCAGACTGTCAGACTTCACTACCAGTTCCAAGCATTTGTTCCGGAACGAGAATGTGCAGTTTGTGACCATCAACAACAGCCGTTTCCACGCTTATAAGATGGATGCGGTTAAGGCAGTGGGAGATGCAAAGGTGACAGTGGAAGCCCTGGCCGAGAAACTGCGGGCCAAAGGTTATCATTCAGCCTATACAGATGAAATTAAAAAGGCAAAGGAAGCCTGGGATAAAGAAATGGAGCGTCTGGGAGCCATTGCCTATACAGGTGAGGATTTTGAGCCTCTTATCAAAGCAAGAGATCCCAGAACCATACCGGAGTTTGTGAAGCTGACCAAAGGCGTGATCACACAGACTGCCGCCCTGGCTGCAATTAACAGGACGATTGATAAAGATGCCACAATTATTACAGCAGGAGGCTCTCTGCCAAGCTGTATGCAGAGAATGTGGAGAACAGATAAACGGGGCGGCTATCATGCAGAATATGGTTATTCCTGTATGGGATATGAAGTGGCTGCTACTCTGGGTGTAAAATTCGCAGAACCGGAAAATGAGGTCTACTGTGTAGTAGGAGATTCCAGTTTCCAGATGCTTCACAGCGAGATTATGACTATTATGCAGGAGAGACAGAAAGTCAATATTCTGATCTTCGATAACTGTGGCTTTGGATGTATCAACAATCTGGAGATGAATCACGGAATCGGCAGTCTTGCCACAGAGTTCCGCTATACAGACGGCAAGAAGCCTACAGGAGATCTGATCCCGGTAGACTACGCTAAAATCGGAGAGGGATACGGACTGAAGACCTATACCTGCCATACTATAGAAGAGCTGGTAAATGCCCTGGAAGACGCAAAGAAACAGGATAAGGCCTGCCTTTTTGACCTGAAGGTGCTTCCAAAGACCATGACTGACGGTTATGAGTCCTGGTGGGATGTGGGAATTGCCACTACCTCAGAAAAAGAAAGCGTGCGGAAAGCCTGTGAAGGCGTTCTGAAAGGAAGAGAAGAGGCCAGAGTATATTAAGGAGAGAAGCAAAATGGGAAAAGTATTTGGTTACCCGGAATTCGATGAAAAGGGAGAAAAAATCCTGACTACCTATGATAATGACTACAAAGATATGATGATGGACATCCGTGTTTATCGTATGAAAGCAGGTGAGACCAGGACATTTGGTTTTGAAGGAGAAGAGACAGCAGTGCTGCTTCTGGAAGGAAAAATAACCTTTTCCTGGGATGACCAGAAGGCCCAGGTGAGCCGGGAAAGTGTATTTACAGAAGGACCCTGGTGCGTTCATGTGTGTACCGGAGCAAAAGTTTCTGTTACCGCAGATACAGAGGCAGAGATTTTGGTGCAGAGGACAAAAAATGAGAAAGAATTTCCAGGAAAACTCTATAAGCCGGAGGATGCTCCCTGGGGTTATTCCTGTGTGGGCAAATTTGGGAATGTAGCAAAGAGAAGAGTTAATACCATCTTTGATCACGACATTGCTCCCTGGTCTAATATGGTCCTGGGAGAGGTGCTCAATGACAGAGGAAACTGGTCAGGATATCTGCCTCACAGACATCCCCAGCCAGAGACTTATTATTTTAAGTTTGACCGTCCGGAAGGCTTTGGCGCCAGCTTTGTAGGAGATCAGGTGTTTAAGAGTGTGGAAGGAAGTTTCTCTGCCATTCCGGGAGGAGAACTTCATCCACAGGCAGTGGCTCCGGGATTCCAGATGTATACCTGCTGGATGATCCGCCACATTGACGGAAATCCCTGGCTGCAGACAGACCGCTGCGAAGACGAAAAATATACATGGCTCCATGAGGCGGAGTTTTAGACAGAGGGAGAGAGAAAAAATGGCCAGAGAGTTTATTATGCCGGGACATATTATTTCAGGACCGGGAGCATTGGAACAGGCAGGAACATGGTTTGCCTCTTTTGGGAAAAACGCATTTATCGTTACAGATCAGATGATGATCCAGCTGGGAAACTGTCAAAAACTGGAAGAAGTGTTAAAAGCTCATGGGGTAGATTACTACATCTTCAGTGAGATAACAGGAGAGCCTACAGACCTTATGGTAAAAAAAGGGCTGGCTGCATACAAGGAACAGAGCTGTGATTTCCTCATCGCTCTGGGTGGAGGAAGCGCTATTGATGCTATGAAAGCAGTGGCCTCCCTGGCAGAGTCTGGCGGAGAGATTTCTGACTACATGGGAAAAGAGATTCAGGTAAAAACTCCTCCTATGGCTGCCATTCCTACAACTGCAGGAACCGGGTCAGAGGCTACCCAGTTTACGATTATCACAGATACAGAGAAGGACATTAAAATGCTCCTGAAAGGGCGGGTGCTTATGCCGGATATGGCAGTGATCGACGCCAGATTTACCATGACTGCGCCGCCTAAAATTACGGCGGCCACAGGTCTGGACGCGCTCTGCCATGGAATAGAAGCATATACTTCCAGGAAGGCCCAGCCTATGTCTGATACCTTTGCCCTTTCGGCAGTAAAGCGTATTTTCAGATATCTGCCTAAGGCTTACAGAGACGGGAAAGACCAGGAGGCAAGAGAGCAAATGGCTCTGGCAGCCCTGGAAGCAGGGATTGCTTTTAATAATTCCTCTGTGACGGTTATCCACGGTATGAGCCGTCCTATCGGAGCCCTGTTCCATGTGGCTCATGGACTGTCCAATGCCATGCTCATGAAAGAATGTCTTGCTTTTGCTCTTTCCGGGGCAAAGGAAAGATTCGGGGACCTTGGAAGAGCTGTGGGAGTCGCATCTGAAAATGATACAGATGAGGAGGCTGGCAGAAAATTTCTGGCCGGAGTAGAAGCCCTTGTAAAAGAACTGGATATCCCTGATCTGGAGGGCGCAGGGATCCAGCGGGAGAAATTTTTTGAATTGATCGACAAAATGGCTCATGACGCCATGGAAAGCGGAAGCCCTCAGAATACTATGAGAGATATAACCGAAGAAGAAGTAAAAGAAATTTATAAAAAACTTTGGTAAAAGGAGAAGGAAGAATGGTTAAGGTAGGTATTATCGGAGCAGGAAGAATTGGGAGAGTACATATTACCAGCATTACAACAAGAGTCCCTAACGCAAAGATTAAGACAGTGGCAGATCCTTTTCTGTCAGAAGAGACAGCAGACTGGGCAAAAAGCATGGGAGTAGAAAAAACTACAAAAGATTATAAAGAAATCATTGAGGACCCAGAGATTGACGCAGTGCTGATCTGCTCTTCCACAGATACACATTCCCCTATTTCTGTAGAAGCGATTAAGGCAGGGAAACATGTATTCTGTGAGAAGCCTATTGATCATGATGTAGAAAAGATCATGGAAGTAATTAAGGCCCTGGAGGGAACAAACCTGAAATATCAGGTAGGATTTAATCGGCGCTTTGACCACAATTTCCAGTCTCTTCAGGAAGCGGTAGCTCAGGGAAAAGTGGGAACTCCTCAGATTATTAAGATTACTTCCAGAGACCCTGAACCGCCCAGCATTGATTACGTAAAAGTATCCGGAGGCATGTTCCTGGATATGACAATCCATGATTTTGACATGGTTCGTTTCCTGGCAGGCTGTGATGCAGAAGAAGTTTATGTTCAGAGCACAAATCTGGTAGATCCTGCTATTGGAGAGGCTGGAGATGTGGATACGGCAGTGATCACTCTGAAAATGGAAAATGGAGCCATTGCGGTAATCGACAACTGCAGAAAGGCTGTTTATGGTTATGACCAGAGAGCAGAAGTCTTCGGTTCCGAAGGAATGGCTGCAATTTCCAATGACAGCCAGTCTAACATGGTAGTCAGCAATGCTCAGGGAGTTACAGGGGAGAAACCAATGTTCTTCTTCCTGGAGAGATATATGGATGCCTATGGCAAAGAAATCGCTGCCTTTATTGATGCTATTGAAAACGATAAAGAGACGCCCCTTAATGTATATGACGGCTTAAAGCCTGTGCTTATGGGACTTGCAGCTAAAAAATCCAGCCAGGAACACCGTCCTGTTAAAATTTCTGAGATTATGGGAGAATAGGAGGAAGGAACAATGCTGGATAAAAATAAAGTAAAATTGGGAATTGCTCCTATTGCATGGACCAATGACGACCTTCCGGACTTGGGAGGAGAAAATACTTTTGAACAGTGTGTCAGTGAGATGGCTCTGGCAGGATTTACTGGTTCAGAGGTGGGAAATAAATACCCCAAAGATACAGAAGCGCTGAAAAAAGCTTTGGAACTTCGGAACCTGGAAATCTGTAACCAGTGGTTTTCCAGCTTTCTCCTTACAAAACCCTTTGAAGAAGTGGAGAAAGAATTTCGTGCACAGCTGGAATTTCTGAGAACTATGGGTGCCAAGATTATCGGTGCCTCTGAGCAGAGCTACAGCGTCCAGGGCCAGGAGGACACGCCGGTTTTCGGGAAGAAATATGTTATGAATGATCAGGAGTGGGAAACCCTCTGTGACGGTCTGAACAGACTGGGAAAAATCGCCAAAGAAGAATATGGCATCTCCCTTACTTTCCATCATCATATGGGTACAGTTGTCCAGGATCCAGATGAGGTAGAAAGGCTTATGAAAGGCACAGATCCGGAGTATGTAAGCCTTCTCTATGATACCGGCCACTTTGCGTACTGCGGTGCAGACCCTCTGGAAATGGTGAAAAAGTATGCAGACAGGATCAAACATGTGCATCTGAAAGATATCCGTCCGGAAGTGGTTCGGAGAGTGAAAGAAGAGGGACTCAGCTTCCTGGATGGGGTGCGGGCAGGAGCCTTTACTGTTCCAGGAGACGGTTCTATTGACTTTGTCCCTATCTTCAGAGTGCTGGAAGAGACTGGGTATGAAGGATACATGCTGGTAGAGGCGGAGCAGGACCCTGCCAAAGCAAATCCTCTGGAATACGCCATCAAGGCCAGAAAATATATTGCTGAAAATACAGGACTGTAAAACTTCATAGCTGCCGTATGAAACGTATGTCAGGAATATTTAACGATGAATATTCTAGAGCGTTGTTTCATACGGCGGCTTTTTTGTTCTATAGGAAAACACACTTTGTTCAAAGGAACAGTTCAGGTATTTTTTCCTTTTCTATATTGGGTAGGGGTCCTGCCTTTCTTTTGCCGGAACAGTCTGGAAAAATACAAGGCATTGTCATATCCTACAGATCTGGCAATATCACTGATGGGCAGTTCAGTTTCCTTCAGCAGACTGCAGGCCCTGCGGATACGGAAATCTTGCTGCTCCTGATCGACAGTTCTATTGTAGAAATTTTTGTAAACCAGGGAGAAATAGTGTTTACCACTAGGATTTATCTGGAAAAGAATGAAAGAGAAATCTCCTTTCAGCAGTGGGAAAATATTTCACTGGAAACAGTAAAAGAATAAAGAAGAATTAAAATTACCCCCAGGATACAGAGGACGCTGGTACCGTTGTATCCTGGGGGTTTTTGCTGCATTGACAGGCAGCAGGTTAGGCTAGATCTGTATGCTCATAGAAATAGACAGATAAGCAGGCGGATACTATAAGCATCAGGAAGCTGACAGATAAGAGCATGCCGTAAAAAAGGGACGGGGGCAAAGGCTGGATAAGTCTCTTGAACATATCAGCTTTGCTCAGAACAAAAGGAGCCAGAAAGGGGCAAGCCATAATGATGATCGTGGTAACAAACTTCGTCTTCTCAAATCCCAGGCGGTATTGGAGGGGAAGGTAAATACCGTAGAAGACCGTTACGATAGAAAATACCAGAATAGCCATCGTGGCGTGAAATCTTCCCAGTCTGGGCAGAAGCAGAGATTCCAGCAGGTAGAGCAAAGTGCAGACGGTATAGAGTACCAGGCAGAAGGCGTATTTTCCAAGTACCATCAGCCGCCGTGGATAAGGCGATGAACAGAGGAGAAGGGATGCTTTGGGAGACTGATATTCTTTCAGAAAAACATACTGTAGAAGCAGAAATATGGAGTAGACTACAGAGATAAAATAAGTCAGAGGTCCTGCAAATTCCGGCAGCCGGGAGAGCAGAAAAAGAGGCAATAGTAAACAGAGTGCAGCCATAAAAAGCACGTATTTTTTTACCAGAATAAAATCTTTTCTAATTAAATTCAGCAGCATTTTCTTTTCCCCTTTCTATATAACTCAGCATGATATCCTCCACTGTGGGACGTTCTACAAGGATGTTGGGAAGACGCTTCTGTATTTGGGATATATGGCTGGTCATGCCGGCGAAACCGAAATCCGTTTCATGAATACTAAGAAACAGACTACGGATATTTTCATTTAAATCCCCTTTACTGCCTTTAATAATACGATATCTGTCCATAAGCTGGTCTTTTTCTTCTTGGAATACAATACGCCCTTCATTTATCATAATCAGCATATCTGCGATTTTGTCTAAATCCGAGGTGATATGAGTAGAAAACAATACGCCTTTTCCGCCCTGTTCCATATAATCTCTCAAAACATTCAGAAGCTGGATGCGGGATAAAGGGTCCAGACCGCTGGTAGGTTCATCCATGATCAGCAGCTCTGCCTTATGAGAGAGTGCCAGAGCCAGGGCATACTTCACCTTCATTCCCCTGGAGAGATTTTTGATCTTTTCCTTTGGATTCAGGGAAAATCTTTCCAGATAAGATTGGTAATCCTGCTCACACCAGGAGGAATAAGCCGGTGCAAGGATTCTCTTCATCTCATCCAGAGACAAATCTTCATAGAAACCGCCGCTGTCCAGAACTACGCCGATGCGGTCTTTGATCTGCTTTTCATTTTTTCCCATATCCATGCCAAAAAAACGGACATTTCCAGTAACGCCTCTGGCCAGGCCAAGAATGGACCGAAGAGTGGTGGTCTTTCCGGCACCGTTTATTCCGATAAATCCGGTAATGCAGCCCTCAGGCAGGGAAAAGCTCACGTCTTTCAGAGAAAAACTATCATAGGATTTGTTTAATCCAGTTACATCTAAAACCGTATCCATTTCCTCACTCCTCCTCGTATAAAATCTCCATCATGGCATTTAATTCTTCTCTAGTGATGCCCAGAGAACGGGCAGTATCGATCATATCCTGCATTTTTTCCTCCACAAGCCGCCGTCGGGAGTCCCGGAGAAGTTCTGCGTTGCCGGCAGATACAAAGGTTCCAATTCCCACCTGACTTGTGACAAAGCCTTCTTTCTCCAACTCCTCATAAACCCTCCGTATAGTCAGAACACTGACCTTCAGATCATTTGCAAAAGAGCGGATAGAAGGAAGGGGATCTCCTTCCTTCAGTTCCTCCCGTAAAATGGCATCCTTGATCTGTTCTTTAATCTGCTGATAGAGGGGACTGTCGGAAGTGTTTGATATAAGTATGTTCAAAGAGAGCTGTACCTCCAGTCTGTAGTGTGATGTTTATATATACACACTATATACTATGAGCACATAAGTGTCAATAGATGTTAGGAAAAGAAAAATTGCAATTTTTTGAAAATCAGGTAAACTAAGAGATAGAATAAATAGCCAACGGGGTGTATGGAAATGACAGAAAAGCTGAGTATTCTCTGTGTTTTAAATCAGGGGGGAAAGTACCGGATCATAAAAGAAGCCGTGAAAGAAGGAGAAAGTCCGGAGGAATGTCTGCTAAGAACGGCTAAAATAAGAGAAAACAATCCATCTCTATCCTGGAGAGCCAGAGGAATCCTTACTTTGGTCAGAGAGGGAAAATTCACGGAATACGTGTTTTTATTCAGTGCTCACGGCTCTGATTCCATGGAAAAAGAAAAATCCGCGAATATTGTTTCCTGGGAAAACGCAGGCGAAGTCTTGAATAAGGTTGCAGGAGAGGAGGAAAAGATCTGTTTTCGGTTTCTGATGGATGACGGTCCTTTCTTTTCTTTGAAAGTGATCCTGGACAGGAGAAATATCCTTCAACTGGCTTCTTTGAACGGAAAATCTCTGGAGCTTTTCGATATTCTCAGGGAAGACGGAAGTGTATCGGGCATCGTTCGGGAACGTGGCGTGGCCCATCTGGATGGCAGTCTTCATCCCACTTCTCATATCTGGATCGTCCGAAGAAATCAGAAAAGCGGCTGGGACCTTCTGCTCCAGAAGAGAAGCCTGATGAAAGATTCGAATCCCGGGTGCTATGATATTTCTTCTGCAGGCCATGTAGCCGCAGGAGACGCCTATCTCCCTGCTGCTCTGAGGGAGCTTGAGGAAGAGCTGGGAATCCGGGCAGAGGAGAAAGACCTTCGTCTGGCAGGCATGCGGAAAGCATACTTTGAAGATGTATTTTATGGAAAGCCTTTCCGGGATTATGAGATAAGTGCAGTCTACATATATGACAGACCGGTAGATGAGGAAAACCTGATTCTTCAGGAATCTGAAGTAGAGGCGGTAAAGTGGATGGATTTTAAAGAGTGCTGCCGGGAAGTAAAGGAAGGCAGTATGAAGAACTGTATTTATATGGACGAGTTGGAGATTGTTGGAAAATATTTAGATATATGGAATACAGAGAAGGATGAAGGATATGATCCAAAAAGAGGGAATGGAGGAAAAATATGCCGGTGACTTTAGAAGAAATAGCCAAAGCAGCAGGGGTCTCCAGAGGTACTGTAGACAGAGCTCTTCATGACAGAGGCAGGATTCGCCCGGAAGTTGCGGCTGAAATTAAAAAGCTTGCCCTGGAAATGGGGTATCAGCCCAGTAGAGCAGGTAAGGCTCTTGCTATGTCCGGAAAAAAGATAAAGATTGGTGTGATTCTTCAATATGTGGAAACTCCCTTCATGATGCAGACTCTAAAAGGAGTCCAGGAGGGAAAACAAGAAGTGGAGAGTCTGGGCGGCATTGTACAAATATGCGAAATCGAAAAAGTAAGACCTGACAAGGTTATAAAACTTATGGAGGATATGCACCAGCAGGGATTTCAGGGAATTGCCCTTACGCCATCAGAGAATCCTGAATTGAAAAAGGTAATCAGTAAATACCGCAAAGAGTATGGGATTCCTATAGTCATGATGAATGCAGATTTAGAAGACACGGGGAGACTATGCTTTGTAGGGCAGGATAATTATCAGAGTGGCCGGACTGCTGCAGGACTTATGGGAGAAATTACAGGAGGAGAAGGGCAGGTGGGAGTGATTACCGGAGAAGTTTCCAACCCTGGACTAAAGGCCAGGCGGAACGGCTTTACAGAGGAACTTCAGAAATGCTATCCTCATATACAGGTGGCAGCTGTCTGTTATTCTCATGATGAGGAAGAAGAAGCTGCCAGAGCAACAGAACAGCTTCTGGTCCAGTATCCGCAACTGACAGGAATCTATGTAACAGGCCATGGCGTCAGCGGCGTATGCAGAGCTTTAAAGAAAGCAGGAAAAGATGGAAAGATACGTATGATTGCCAATGATTTTCTGGAAGAGAATAAGAAATGGCTGAAAGAGGGAACCATAAATTTCCTTATAGGACAGGATGCCAGGACTCAGGGATATGAACCGGTAATGATTTTGTTCCGACTGCTTTTTGATCAGATCAAACCGGAAAAGGAGCTTCTGCATACAGAGATCGCTATAAAGACAAGGTATAATATATAATAAAGCAGACGAGAGTTCTGTACGGATCAGGTTTGTAAAAATCAATAAACAGAGAGGATTAAATTTGGTAAAAAGTATAGATTGCGTTCACGTGCACATAATGATATTATATACGATATATAAAGGAAATATGAATGATCGGGAGAAAATGCATATGAAGATTGGGTTTAATGAAGCCACTGCCTTGGAATGTAAGGGACAATCACTGATGGCAGACTTGGAAATGTGCGAAAAGTATGGATTTGATTATATTGAAATCCGCTTTGACTGCCTGAAAGAATATTTAAAGGAGCATACACTGGAAGAGTTAGCAGAATGGTTTGGCAGCCACCGATTAAAGCCCTGGGCTTACAATACCCTTTTGTATTTTAATCAAAGGGATGAGGCAGGAAAACAGGAAGTAGATGAAGAAGTAGAGTTTATTCTGAAGGTTTCTAAAGCCATTGGACTGAAAATGCTGATTACAGTGCCGACTTGCGGGGTAAAGGATAAAACAGTATCTGAGATTCGTGAAGAAGCAGTAGAACGTCTTCGGTATCTTTCCCATAAGGTGGGAAAAGATATGAGGATTTCGCTGGAATTCTGTGGCGCTCCGGATTGCTCTATTAATCAGTTTGGCACAGCCTATGACATTGTGAAAGAAGTGGACAGAGATAATGTAGGGATTACTTTGGACACCTTCCATTTTCATGAGATGTGCTCTAGGCTGGAAGATCTGAAGGCCGCCGACGGAAAGAAAATCTTTGCCTATCATTTAAATGACTGTGAAGACCTGCCTCTGGGGTCCTGTGGAGACGATAAGAGACTGTGGCCGGGAGAAGGCGTAGTAGATCACGAGGGCATTGCTGAGGCATTAAAAGAAATCGGATTTGACGGCGTATGTACCATTGAAGAATTTCGCCCGGAGTATTATGCCATGTCCCATGAAGAGAATATAAAAAAAGCCGCCCAGGTGACAAAAGATTTTGTGAACCACTATTTCGGATAGAATCACTGCCTGTAAATTTCCAGCAGCTGCCGGATCTGAAGATTCAGACTTTCCGGCAGCTGTTTTTCTGCTTTTCCGGAAAACCTCAGCCACAAATGAAGGCGCTGATATCTGGAAGTTTTCCTCTTCCCTGATGTGACAGGTTTTTGAACTGCCTTTATTTTTACAAGAACTCTTCGCTGTTCAAAAAGAGGAATGACAATGTAATAGAACCGGTCATCAGGAAAAGACAGATATCCCAGTTCCTGTCCGGCACAGTTTTTCAGATACAGTCTGTGGCCTTTCAGTCTGGAGGGGAAAAGAGATTCTCCATTCTTAAGATTTGCAAAACTCCGGGTGATTTCCAGCATTGCAGGCAGGTAGTAGACTCCACCCTCTTCTTTTTCATAGGAGACTTTCTTTGACAGTTCTTTAAGGAGAGCAGTTCCATCCATAAACTGTTGAGCCAGAAGATAGGTAAGCTGGGGCTGGATTCTTTGGCGGAGAGAAGGAGGTTCCTCCCTTTGAAGGGATGCGTCGATTTCGTCCAGCACTTCCTGACTGCAGCGGTAAAGACTCAGGAGGAATAAAGAAAAATCTTCTTCTGCTGTCCACAGATATTTTCCACGGGAAATGGTAAAATTCCCCAGAATATTTCCTTCACAATCCTCTGCATAGTGGAGGATATCCCGCTCCTTCCATGCATTGGAATTCGTGGGCGCGTTCCAGTGAAGAAGATTGTCCTGAAAACTCTTTTCTTTTTCTGAAAAAGAAATGCTTTCCAATTCTGTGAACCCTTTTTTTAAAACAGCATAGGCCAGGTTGATCTCCTGGACACTGTATTCATAGCCGACTTCAGAAGAGCCGGAAACATCCGGGTGAAACTGGAGCATAAGCTTTCGGTATTGTTTTTTGATCTGTTCCATATCTGCCTCTGGGGAAATGTCCAGGATTCTGCAGGCTTCTGCTAGTGTCATGGTCTGTGGCCTTCCTTTCTCGGATTTCCTGTTTTTATGCTTGTTTCATGATAACACAGATAGAAAATGAACTCAAATTGTTTGAAAAAGTGAAAAAGAACACTTGTTCGAGTTGTTTTCTTATGTTATGATAGTAAAAGAAGATATTTTACATATTAAAGAACATAGGAGGCCCTGATATGACTGAGAGAACCTATATTGCTATTGATCTGAAATCTTTCTATGCCTCTGTGGAATGTATAGAGCGAGAACTGGACCCCATGACGACCAATCTGGTAGTGGCGGACAGAACCAGGACAGAGAAAACCATCTGCCTTGCAGTGTCTCCTTCTCTTAAAGCCTATGGGATTCCGGGCAGAGCAAGACTTTTTGAAGTGATTCAGAAAGTCAGAGAGATCAATGGGATACGAAGGCAGTCAGCACCTGGGCAAAAATTCATCGGATCTTCCTGTCAAGAGCCAGAACTTCGAGAGAACCCGGCTCTTGAGGCAGATTATATAACAGCCCCGCCTCAGATGGCGAAGTACATGGAGATCAGCAGCAGGATTTATCAGATCTATCTGAAGTATATAGCGCCGGAAGACATTCATGTTTATTCCATTGATGAAGTTTTTATTGATGCTACATCTTACCTGAAGACCTATGGAATAACTGCCCGGGAACTGGCCATGAAGATGATCCTGGATGTGCTTGAGAATATTGGTATTACGGCAGCAGCAGGAATCGGCACCAACCTGTATCTTGCCAAAGCAGCTATGGATATTGTGGCAAAACACATTCCGGCAGATGAAAATGGTGTGCGTATTGCACAGTTAGATGAAATGTCCTACCGCAGACAGCTGTGGTCTCACAGGCCTCTTACGGATTTTTGGCGGGTGGGGAGAGGCTATGCCAGAAAGCTGGAAGCCCATGGGCTGTATACCATGGGAGACATTGCCCGCTGTTCTCTGGGAAAACCTGGGGACTATTATCAGGAGGAGCTTCTATATGAGCTTTTTGGCGTTAATGCAGAGCTGCTCATCGACCATGCCTGGGGCTGGGAACCTTGCACCATGGCAGATATCAAAGCCTATAGACCACAGAACAGCAGTGTGGGGTCCGGACAGGTGCTGCAGTGTCCCTATCCTTTTGACAAGGCAAGACTGGTAGTCCGGGAAATGGCGGATATGCTGGCTCTGGACCTGGTAGACAAGGGGCTTGTTACCGACCAGCTTGTCCTGACAGTGGGGTATGATATCGACAATTTGAAAGACTCTGATCTGCGAAAGCAATATAGGGGAGAGGTTACTACAGATATGTATGGAAGACAAATTCCCAAGCACGCCCATGGTACCATAAATTTAAATGGGCATACCTCTTCTTCCCGGCAGATTCTCCAGGGAGTTACAGAGCTTTTTGACAAGATTGTGGACCAAAAGTTACTGGTACGCCGCATCAATATGGCAGCGGAGCATGTAATACCGGAATATCAGGCAGAGAATAAAACACAGTTTCAGCAAATGGACCTTTTTACCGACTATGAGGCCCTTAGCAGAAAGCAGGAGAAAGAGGATGCGGAAAGAGAACGGGAACAGAAAATGCAGAAGGCTGTACTGGAGATCAAGAAAAAATTCGGAAAGAATGCTGTTTTAAGAGGTATGAGTCTGGAAAAAGGAGCAACAGCCAGAGACAGGAACTGTCAGATAGGAGGACACAGGGCATGAGCAGAGAGAGCCAGGAGAAAAATTATGAGGACATTATAAATCTTCCTCATCATATATCCAGGGCGCATCCGCCTATGCCGCTCTCTGGGAGAGCGGCTCAGTTTGCACCCTTTGCCGCATTAACCGGTTATGGGGAAGTAATAAAAGAGACAGCCCGACAGACGGAAAGAAAGCCAGAGCTGTCTGAAGATGAAAAGCAGGCACTGAATTATAAGCTTCAGAGGGCAGTAAATGCTCCTGGGGAAAAGCCCATAGTTACCGTTACCTATTTTCTGCCGGATCAGAAGAAAACAGGAGGAGCATATTTCGAAGCTTTTGGAAGAATCAGAAAAGCAGACGGGGACAGTGGGATGCTTATTATGGAGGAGGGAAGAAAGATAGAGCTTGACCAGATAGTGGACATTATTATCCACAGCATATAACAAAGGAAAAGGCGTTGTCAGACAGCCAAAAAAGCTGTCAGGCAGCGCTTTTTCTTTGCTCTGCCAAGAGAAGTTTATAAAATTTTCATAAAAGAAACACAAAAACTCCAATGAAAGAACACAGAGAATGGCTAACATGGATACAGTACAAATTGCGCAGAAAGGAAAGAAACAGATGATCGAAGTAAAAAATCTGACCAAGTATTACGGAAATCATAAGGCTGTAGACCATATTTCTTTTTCTATCAAAGAAGGCACAGTCTGCGGTTTCCTGGGGCCCAATGGGGCGGGTAAATCCACTACCATGAATATTATGACGGGCTGTCTGTCTGCCACTTCCGGCAATGTTTCCATAGGGGAATATGACATTTTTGAACAACCTATAGAGGCCAAAAAGATGATCGGATATCTTCCGGAGCAGCCGCCTCTGTATCTGGAAGAGACTCCCAGAGAATATCTGAGATTTGTGGCTCAGGCGAAAAAAATCCCACGGGAATCTATAAGAGAAGAGATTGAAAATGTTATGAAGGAGACCCAGATTATACGAGGAGTAGTTATGGAGATACTTTCTATTATGAACGGAGCCGCAGATCTTGAAATATAGGAGATGATCAAGAAGTTTGCCCTGCTGAAAGGTTTTCTTACCTGGACCCCTGAAAGTGGACCAGGTAAGAAAGGAATTTCCCACCGGACCGTTCTGGCTGTAACAGATCAAAAAGGTGTTGAACTCTACGGAGGGATACTGCAAAGCCTTTGCAGAGAAAACTGCCCTGTAATTTTGCTTTTGTCCAGAGAAAAGGAAATCCGCCAGCTGGATAAAAATTCAGAATATACTTCTGTTTTTATTTCCAGGGCCTTTTCATTCCAGGAATTCCAGAGAATCCTTCACAGATATGTCCAGGAAGATGCAATGAAGGACAGGAGACGCTGCTTTGGAAAAATGCAGATGGAAGAAAAACAGCATCTGTTAATTCGAAAAGGAAGAGAGGTTCGGATAGGGCCTTACGAGTTTGAGGTTCTCTTCTATATGCTGGAGCATATAGGGGCAGTAGTGAGCAGAGAAGAAATCAATGAGGCTCTTCCTTCAAGAAAAAGAGACGGTGGCAGAAATGTAGACACACACATAAAAAATCTGCGGAGGAGACTGGACATGCATGATGTGATCTTAAGTGTCCGATCTGTGGGGTACCGGATTGATGAGGAAAAGTTCTACAGGAAAGTGACAGGAAAGGATTTCTAAAATAAATGTATCAATCCTGGCATAGTTGTAAATAAGCAAAGACCAATGGGAATTTCCCGGAAATATTGCTATAATAAGAACATAAAAAATTGGAGGATAAACAGGTGGCAGTAGTTTTGGGAATCGATGTAGGAACTTCCAGTATCAAGGCAATGCTTCTGGATACGGAAAAAGGTGTCAGGGGAATCTGCTCAAAGACCTATGAGGTAGATATTCCCCGCCAGGGATACGCGGAGCAGGATCCCCGGATGTGGTGGACTTCCCTTCTGGAAGTCCTGGGACAGCTCAGAGAAAACTTCAGGGAAGATTATAAAAGAATTGCTGCAGTGGGATATTCCGGGCAGATGCATGGTGTGGTTCTTATAGAAGAAAGCGGAGAGCCTTTAAGACCTGGGATAATTTGGCTGGACCAGAGAGCCGAGAAGCAGTTGGATGAGATCTATAGTGCATATACAAAGGAAGAAATGGGGAGATTGTTGTGCAACCGTGTCAGCAGCGGCTTTGCCTTCCCCTCTCTTCTATGGGTAAAGGAAGAGGAACCAGAGATATTTTCCAGAGTGAGAAAGATCCTCTCTCCAAAGGATTACCTGCGGTTTAAGATGACAGGAAATATAGGAGCAGAGGTCAGTGATGCTTCTGCCACAGGAATGTTTTCTACGGCTAGTAGAGACTGGGCCTGGGAGCTTTTAGACAGGTTCGGACTGCCAGAGGAGATTTTCCCTTCTGTGGCTGAATCCTGTGCCATTGCAGGGACAGTCAGCCGCCGCTGTGCCGAAGAGACAGGCCTTTCTCAGGGAATTCCGGTGATCTATGGTGCCGGAGATCAGCAGGCGCAAAGTGTGGGAAATGGAATGATTCGTTCGGGAAGGGTAATCTCCAATATCGGTACAGGAGGGCAGGTTTCCGCCTTTCTCCCGGAACCTGTCTATGATAAAAAGCTGCGGACAAATACCTTCTGTCATGCTATAGAAGGCGCATATACCATATTTGGGGCTACTCTGTGCAGCGGAATGTCTATGAGCTGGATAAAAAACAAGATCCTGAACATTGATGACTACTATAAAGTCAATGAACTGGCTGCTCTGGCCGGACCAGGAGCAGAAGGACTTCTTTATCTTCCTTATCTTTCTGGTGAAAGGACTCCTCATATGGATCCAAAGGCCAGAGGAGTATTTTTCGGTATGACACTGGGACATGGATCAGGACATTTTCTCCGGGCAGTCATGGAAGGAGTTACCTATAGTCTGAAAGAGTGTATGGAGATTCTGGAAGGATTAGGTGTAGAGGCTTCCGCTGTGATTGCCTCAGGAGGAGGCGCTGCCTCCCGGCAATGGCTTCAGATCCAGGCGGACATCTTTGAAAAGCCAGTTTATGTAAGCAAAGTAAAAGAGCAGGCCTGTCTGGGTGCCTGTATACTGGCAGCGGCGGGGACATCTATTCTTCCTTCTGTGGAGGAGGGATGTAAGAAATTTTCTCTTTTAGAGAAGGAAATATTTCTTCCTCAAAAAGAAAATCAGGAGATATATCGGAGGGGATTAAAAAAATACAAAGAGTTATATAAAAGAGTGAAAGACCTGATGTAGATGGAAATGCAAAGGAAGGGTCTGCCCTGGCGACGGGGCAGACCCTTCCTTTAGGTATAGCGTCCAGCATTACAAAATGAAAATATCTGATAAAAAGTTTTTATTTTATTTAAAAAATTTCCCCGCTTATTTTAGATTTACTGCTTACTCTATATTCAAGAATTAAATCTCCGGAAATTATAATGACAGAGGAGCAGGGCAAGGATATGGAAAACCGACTTAAGAAGCTGACAAAAAATCAGCAAATGCAAAAATACATTCTGGCAGCTGCCTTAAACAAACAGATGAAGCAATACAGACAGAAAAAAGTGAAAAGGGAATTCGGATGAAATAAATTAAAAACGAAGGTGTGGAAATGTCAATACGAAAAAAGATTATTATTTCTAATTTGCTGGTGCTTTTTGTACCCCTTGTCCTGCTGCTTTCTATGGGATTTCTGTGGCTGCAGACAGCAGGACAGAAATACTGGCAGCCTATAGAAGAAATGTATGAGGATAAAAATGGGGTAATCTCGGCCCAGAATCTGATCTATGCCTATCAGGAGGAACTCTGGAATACAAATTGGAGGGAATTAGAAAATATAGACGAAGAAGTCATGAGCGGGGGAGAACTCAGACAATCTCCTGAGATGATAAGACTTCGTAAAGAATTGACGGATCTGGGATACCATTTTATGGTCACCCTGAATGATGAAACCTTGTATGCAAATGTTTCAGAAGCAGAGTGGAGCCAGGTAGAAAAGCTGATCGGCCCCATTCCAGAACAGGCGAATTCAGTTACCGTGGGAAATGAAGAGGTTTCTGTGATCAGATGCAGTTTTTATGAGGATAATGAAGAGTGCTCGATTATTGCGATCAGCAACGGAGAGGGAAATGTTCTGGGAAGTAAAAGCTATCTCCAGAAATATGTGATTCCGTATATCTGGATTTTCGGTATCTGTACAATACTGATCAGTGTTCTTGTCAATGCATGCTGTTCCCGATGGATCAGTTCCCTGATCATTCCTCCTATGAAAGAAATCAGGCGAGGAATGCAGAAAGTGAAAAGCGGAGTGCTGGACAACGAAATCCCTGTGCTGCGCCAGGATGAATTAGGGGAAGTATGCGAAGAATTCAACGAGATGCAGAGACAGCTTAAACGTTCCAAGGAAGAACAGACGAAATATGAAACATACAGGAAAGAACTGATTTCTGGAATTTCTCACGATTTGCGCACACCGTTGACAACTATCAAAGGTTATGTGGGAGGAATTTTGGACGGAATTGCCGATACGGAGGAAAAACAGAAGAAATATTTGCTGGCTGTACAGACGCGAACCGGGGATCTGGAAAATCTGGTGAATCAGCTCTCTTCCTATAACAAAATGGAAAACCACATGTTTCGATATGAGATGGAACAGACAGATTTAAAAGAGTTTGTCAGGGAATATCTGGAGGAAAATGAGGAGTTTATCAGAGAAAACAAGCTGGACTTCCTGCTGTCTGCAGAAGAGGGAGTAAAACTTGCAATAGACAGAAGTGCTTTTAAAAGGATTCTGGATAATCTGCTGACAAACAGTGTCCGTTATCGGGAAAAAGATAGGAGCCATATTGAGATTACTATACAGAAGAGGACTGACCGGATTTTCTGGAGTGTAGCAGATGATGGGCCTGGAGTGGCAGAAAACTGTCTGGAAAAAATTTTTGAGAGCTTTTGCAGGCTGGATGAAGCAAGAACACATTGCAGTGAGGGCAGCGGCCTGGGACTTGCCATTGTAAAGCGGATTGTGGCAGACCATGGGGGAACCATCTATGCCAGGGACAGAATGGGCCTGGAAATCTGCATGGAATTTCCAGGTAATAAAGAAAATCAGGATTAATATTTCGGAAACAAAACAGAAACGCTTTCCCAATATTCGAGAGCTATTCTTATATCGTCAAAGGCAGAGAAATCAAAGGAGGAAACAATTATGGCAAAGTCAAAACTTGTAAAAGCAAATGAGAAAATTGCTGAAAAAGTAGTCAACGGATATAAGAAAATCGAGGAGACTGTGGTCGGCGGCTACAAAAAAATCGAAGAAGGCGCAGTAAACGGCTTTACCAAAATATCAGATTCTTTTGTAGATGAATTCCTGACAAAAGAAGGGGAAAATGTTGAAGAAGCCAAGGCAAGACTGGCAGCAGAGCAGCGGGAAAGAGAGGCGGGACGATGAAAACAATTTTGAAGGCAGCGGCAGGCATATCTGCCCTGGGAATGACAGTCCTGGGAATTAAGGCACTGTGGAACAAGCGCCGGAGAAGGAATATCAGAATTTAGAGGGAAAATGCAGCAAAATTTGATTGTACAGGAAGGGAAAATCGTCTATACTTTCATTAAGTATAGGCGATTTTTGCAGAAAGCGGGGATTATAAGATGAGATACAGAGAACTGGGAAAAACAGGATTAAAGGTAAGCGAAATCGGACTTGGAGCCGAATGGCTGGAACGTCACAATACAGAAGAGGTTAAAGAGGTCATTGCCTGCTGTGAAAGCTACGGGATCAATATTCTGGACTGCTGGATGTCTGAGCCAAATGTCCGCTCTAATATTGGCAAAGCTTTGGAAGGAAAACGAGAGAAATGGATCATCCAGGGCCATTTCGGCTCTACCTGGCAGAATGGACAGTATGTTCGTACCAGAGAGATGGACAAGGTAAAGGAGGCATTTGAAGACCTGCTTGTGCGCCTGCAGACAGATTATATAGACCTTGGCATGATTCACTTTGTAGATGAAGAAGCAGAATTTGATCGCATCATGAATGGAGAGTTCTTGACTTATGTGAAGGAGCAAAAGGAGAAAGGAGTCATCCGCCATATCGGCATGAGCACCCATAATCCCAGAGTTGCAAAGCTGGCAGCTTTAAGCGGTGAGATTGAAATGATATTGTTCAGCATCAATCCGGCTTTTGATCTTCTTCCGGCCAGTGAGGATCTGAATACTTATTTTGCGGAAACTTATGAGGAGAGCCTGGGAGGTATTGACCCAGAGCGGGCAGAGCTTTACCGGATCTGTGAACAGCAGGGAGTGGGAATTACGGTTATGAAAGGATATGCCGGAGGAAGGCTGTTTTCACCTCAGACTTCTCCCTTTGGGGTAGCACTGACCCCGGTCCAGTGCATTCATTATGCACTGACGAGACCAGCCGTAGCCAGCATACTGACTGGCTGTGATACTCCGGAGCATGTAAAAGAGGCTGCTGCATATGAGACAGCCAAAGAGGAGGAGAAGGACTATGCCAGCGTATTGGCAAAAGCCCCTCATCACGCCTATTCCGGCCAGTGTACTTATTGTGGGCACTGTGCTCCATGTCCAGTCCAGATCGATATTGCCATGGTGAATAAACTCTATGACCTGGCTGTTATGCAGGAGGAAATCCCGGCCAGCCTTCGGGCTCATTATGAGGAGCTGTCCGCTAATGCAGAAGACTGTATTGGCTGCGGCGGCTGTGAAGAGAGATGCCCCTTTGGGGTTCCTGTAATAGAAAGAATGGAGAAGGCGAGAGAATTGTTCCTCCGAAAAAACTAAAAGCAAGCAGAGCAGAATAGATAAAGCACTTGGGTTATTAAAGAAATTGGCTATACCCGATACAGAACAGCTTTTAGCCGGGCGGCCAAAGCCATGTCATGCATGGACTGGAAAATACAGAAGCCGGGTTCTGTATCTGTCTGCGTTTGAAAAGAGATTCTTCAGAAACAGGAGGGATATCAGAATGTACCAATGGATCATATTGATCATTTTTGGTTTTTGCCTGTGGAAAATACCGGAAATGGTAAAGAACAGGCGAAAAACAGGAAAAACAGTGGATCTGCTGCAAATGATCGTTGTCATCTGTCTGGGAATCGCAGCAATCTGGGCGCTGTCATACTTCAGATAAACTTCAGACAAAACACAGATAGATTCCAGATATAAAAAATTTATCACGCTTTGGAGGTATGCTTATGGAAATCCGTGTTTTGCGATATTTTTTGGCTATAGTACGTGAAGAGAGTATTACAAAAGCTGCTGAATTGCTGCATATTACACAGCCTACTTTAAGCCGGCAGATTGCGCAGATGGAAGAAGATATGGGAGTTAAACTGTTTGACAGAGGCACACGGAAGATTGTTCTTACTAACGAAGGTCTTTTGCTGCGCCGCCGCGCTGAAGAAATACTGGAGTTGGTTGATAAAACCGAAAGAGAGCTCGCAGAGCAGGACGAAAAGGTAGAGGGTACTGTATCCATCGGCTGTGGAGATTTAGCGGCAGTACAGATGATGCCTGAACTGATAAAAAAATTCCGTGAGCGTTATCCGGCTGTAAACTTTGACCTCTATACTGCTACGGCAGATCACATTAAGGATCGTATGGATCGGGGCTTAACCGACATAGGATTATTGCTGGAGCCAATCAATATGGAGAAGTATGATTATATACGTCTGAATAGAGAAGAACAATGGGTGGCTGTAATACCGCCGGATTCACCACTGGCGAAATTAGAATATATTACACCAGAAGATTTGCGGGGGATGCCATTAATTCTGCCACGCCGGTTGAATGTACAGAGTGAACTGGCGAGATGGTTTGGTGATGAGTTTGAAAAACTGAATGTTGTATTTACATCTAATCTTCCGTCTAATAGTTCTATTATGGTGCATCACGGGTTAGCATGTTCTTTAATTATTCAAGGATCAATTTCTTTTTGGGATAAGGAAAAAATTGTGTATCGACCTTTGTCTCCAAGATTAACAGCAACAAGTGTGCTGGCATGGAAACGGAAACAACCGTTTGGCCTTGCTGCGGAAAAATTTATCAAGTATATGAAAGAAAACCTGCATACAGGACAGGTTGATTAAGCCTGTAAAGCAAGGGACAAACCCATGCTTAATAGGTATTGAATTTCATAAAAAGCAGGTATTAGACATGAGACTCTGCCGTTTTTATAATGTAAGTGTAGTTGAGGAAAGACTTTCTCACTACACTTACTTTTTTTGCAGAAATGGAGAAGGAAAATGACCTTACAGGATGCAAGTGAATAATGAGATTCATGGAAAACAACAGGCGTTGGCTCAGCTGGATTATCTCATTCTTGAGATAAAACAACAGAAAGTATAGGAGGTATAGGTACATGAAACGATGGATCGTATTATTAATGACTGCGATGTTTACTTTCCCATTGGCAGCATGCCAGGGGCAGGAAAATACACAGCCAGATAACAATGCCCCATCCGAAGAGACGCAGGTGCAGGACGAAACCGGAGAAAATGCAGAGACAGAGTCCGAAGAAACGGAAAGCAATATATTGATTGCATACTTTTCGCTGGGGCGAAACGCGGAATATCCGGACAATATTGAGGCAAGCACTTCGGCAAGTCTGGTATTGGATGGGGAAGAAATGACGGGTACTACAGAATATGTAGCACGTCTGATCCAGGATAATGTGGGTGGAGATTTACATTCTATTGAGACAGAAGAGCCTTATTCGACAGACTTTGATACTGTAGTAGATCAAAATCATGAAGAAATGAATGCGGGAACATTGCCGGCGCTGGTTCCAACGGATCTGGATATTTCAGGATATGATACGATATTTATCGGCTATCCTATATGGGCTACAAATGCTCCTCAGGTGGTTTTTTCTTTCCTTTCACAATATGATCTGTCCGGTAAAACAATCGTTCCATTCTGTACTCATGACGGGTATGGCCCTGGAAGCAGTTATGCTGACATTGCTGATGCTGTAGAAGGAGAAGCCTCAGTGCTGGAAGGGCTCGCGATTGAAGCCCCGGATGTACCTGAGGCGGCAGATACAGTGGCAGGCTGGCTCAATGATATAGGTATGGAATCAAGTGCCGGTTATTTAGCAAAGGCAGGCAAGACACCGATTACAATTACGATCAGAGATACTGTTCTGGACGGTGTACTTTACGATACAGCATTGGCGCAGGAAATTCAGGAATATTTTCCGCTGACCATATCCATGAATGGTTTTGGCGGCAGGGAATATTACGGAGGCGTAGATTTTTATCCGGAAAATCTGGAGGGTGGCCAGACGACATTTGAAAATGGTCATATTACATACTGCGATGCCCACCATAACATGGCAATCTTCTACGCACAGACGGATGATCCGGAGCTTTCTGTCGAAGTAATTCCAATCGGCATGGTGACATCTGATCTTACTGTTTTTGAAGAACTTCCGGGAAATGTTAAAGTAACATTTGCTCTGGCAGAATAATCGAATTTAGTTATAAGGAGGTAAAAGACAATGAAGAAATGGACAGCAATTTTATTAACACTTATTTCGACCTTTTCGCTGGCAGCCTGCAGCGGCGGTGAAACACAGGAAACTTCCGAACAGGATCCGGCAGACAGTGCACAGGTTTCAGAGGAAGAAGTCCTCTCTGAAACAGAGGAAGAAGTTTCAATGGAGGAAGAGACTGGTGCAGAGGGAACAGCAGAGGAAACGGCAGATACTAATATGTTGGTAGCCTATTTCAGTTATGTAGAAAATGCAGATCTGCCAGATGGTGTGGATGCGTCTTCCACTGCCAGTATCCAGGTGTGGAATGATGAAATTACCGGTAATACCGGCGTTGTGGCGGCAATGATTGCGGACGCTGCCGGGGCAGATATGTTCTCTATCGAGACGGTAGAAAAATATCCGGATACTTATGATGCAACGATTAATCAGGGGCAGGAAGAAAGGAATGCGGATGCAAGACCAGAATTGGCAACGCATGTGGAAAATCTTGATGATTACGATGTGATTTTCCTGGGTTTTCCTAACTGGTGGGGAGATATGCCTATGGCCGTATACAGCTTTTTAGATGAGGTGGATCTCTCAGGAAAAACAGTTGTTCCCTTCGTTACATCCGGTGGAAGTGGATTTTCTAATACAATCAGTACAATCGAAAGCATGGAATCCGGAGCAATGGTGCAGGAGGGATTATCAATCAGTGGGTCCAGTGTCATGAATGCACAGGATCAGATCACAGAATGGCTCAGCGGTTTGGGATATATTGCATAGGAGGGGGAGCATTGAAAAAAACGTATCCTTTGGAAACAAGTTTGAAAGAAATGTGATTCCTGCATGTCAGGAGTTAGAAGTAGGTTTTGTACCTTTCTCACCTCTTGGCGCTGGCTTTTTAAGTGGTAAATATACCAGTAAGAACACTTTTCGAGTTTGACATAAGAGAAAATCATGAAAAAGAACTTGCAAACAAATTTGAATTAGTTCAAACAGTTTATGAGTAAGTATTTGGAAGAGACACTGAGGAATATTTTAAGGGAAGCGGGAGATATCAGCAGAAATGCTGTGTCCAGCAAAACCGGACCACACCGTCATTCCGTATCTCCAATGGCTCTGGGCAGGAACTGATTCCATACCAGTTAAGCATTTTTCAGCATGTTGTACAGGTATTAGACATCCTTAAAAATGCTCAATATACTGTAATTGTACAAGAAAAACACAACCAGGAAGTAACAGGATAACCGTTGAGCGAAAGGAGACGAGCATGAAAGAAAGAGGAATTGCTTTATTACTAACACTAATACTTGGAATTGGCACAACAGGCTGTAGAATACAGTCAGAAGAAACAAATGACAGTATCCAGACATCGCAGACCCGGAATGACACGGATATCGGCAAAGCACAGGAAGAAACTGCACAAAACGCTGTAGGCAGTCAGGGGAATGTTCTGGTGGCCTATTTTTCCTGGGCAGACAATGCAGTCCTTGCAGGGGACGTGGATACCGTGACCTCACCCAGTGTAATCTCACCGGGAAACGTACAGCAGCTTGCAGGCTGGGTACAGGAAGAAACAGGCGGGGATTTGTTCTCCATTCGTGTGGCAGATCCCTATTCAAGTGACTGGGACGAATGCCTTGAGCGTGCTAATGAAGAACGGTCTGAGGACGCCCTTCCGGAGCTTGTGGAAAATGTAGAGAATATTGATGAATATGATACCGTTTTTCTCGGCTATCCTAACTGGTGGTACGGTGTTCCCATGGGCCTGCTCTCTTTTCTTGAGGAAAATGACCTGTCAGAAAAACAGGTTTACCTGTTCTGTTCTCACGGTACCGGCGGCCTTGCAAACAGCGTGGAAATTATAACAGAGGCAGTACCGGATGCAGAGATTTCGGATAATATCTTCGATTGCTATGAGGAAGATGCATCTTCCTCTCAGGGGGGTATTCAGGAATGGGTGGCAGAAATCGGATATTAAGGAAGAGGGAATAAGATGGAACTGCGTGTGCTGAAATACTTTCTGACAGTAGCGGAGGAAGGCAATATTACGAGAGTCGCTGATATTCTTCATGTTACCCAGCCGACACTCAGCCGTCAGTTAATGGAGTTGGAGGATGAAATGGGAACAGCGTTGCTGATCAGGGGAAAACGTTCTGTTACGCTGACGGACGAAGGGTTTCTGTTTAAACAACAGGCGGAAACCATCGTAGAACTTGCAGATAAGCTGGAACATACATTTACAGATCAAAAGGATATCATCTGCGGCACGATCAGGATCGGTGCAACGGAAGCAGTAGGTGGTCGTACTTTGGCTGCTGATATGAAAGAATTCAGGGAAAAATATCCTGACGTTCAGTTTGATCTTTATAATGGCATGGCGGATAATATCAAAGAGATGGTCGAGCATGGTCTGCTTGATCTGGGACTTGTGATGGAGCCTATTGATACAGCAAAATTTGAATATGTCAGGCTTCCCCAAAAGGAAACATGGGGGATCCTCATCCGGCGGGAGCATGAGCTGGCGGAAAAAAAGACAGTAACAGTGGACGATATAAAGCAGTACCCCTTGATCATGCCAGGTAGAGAAAATGCGAAAAATCAGATTCTTCATTGGCTGCAGTGCGAAGAAAGGCAACTGAACATTCCGGCATATTATAATATACTTTCCAACGCTGCGCTGCTGGTGGAGGCAGGAATGGGATGCGCAGTCTGTCTGGACGGCGCTCTTGCCATACATGCGGATACAGAACTCTGTTTCCGTCAGATCCTTCCGGAACATATCACCAGGAGCGTGATCCTGTGGAAGAAAAACCATCTGTTTTCTCAGGCGTCGTCTCTTTTCGTACAGAAAATACAGGAACATTGAAAATGGTTATGGTATCAGCATATGCACTTGATACCATAACCATTTTCAGTATACGGAGAAAACAAGATAGGACTAAAGCATAATTTTATCATGCATGGCAGGAATGATTTATGATAAAGGACAGGCATTAGACAGGACACGGGAATCAGAGGATAATGAACTAAGAAAAATTCAGACGATCAGGTGCTGAAAAATAAGTGGTAAAGGATGAATGATTGTATGAAAGGAAATATTTTAATTGCATGTTATTCTTATTCCGGAAAAACCCGTAAGATTGCAGAAGTGATACAGGAACAGACGGGAGGAAGACTCAGCCAGATTTATCCGAGGCAGCCTTATCCGGCGGATTTTGAGCGTCTTCTGAATCAAGTGAGAGAGGAAAGCAGATCCGGAAAGTTTCCTACACTGCTTCCTGTCACCGAAAGTGCTGACCAATATGACGTCATTTTTGCCGGTTCGCCTAACTGGTGCGGGACCATTGCACCTCCTCTGGCGGCATGGCTGAAGGGAAATGATATGACAGGAAAGCTCCTTCTTCCCTTTTTTAGCCATTGCGGCGGAGAAGATAAAGGAATGGAACAGGCGGTCAGAAAACTATGCCCGGCAGCGAAAATGGGGAGCAGCCTGTATGTACTGGAAAATGGGAGAGAAAATCTGCAGTATATAGTACAGACATGGCTGGAAGAAAATTTCCTCGAAAAAGAAAGGAAAGTTGATAATGGTGAGTGAAGGAAAGAAAAAAATGAAATTAAGATCAAAGATCAGACTGGCAGTCGATCTTCTGATGACCCTGGCGCTTTTATTCCTGATGGGGTATCAGCTTTGGGGAGAAATGGCCCATGAATGGGCGGGAACAGGAATGTTCGTGCTGTTTATTGCCCATCATCTGCTGAACCTTGCCTGGTACAAAAATTTGTTCCGGGGGAAATATACTGTAATGAGAGTGCTGATCAGTGTGGTGGATCTGGCGCTTCTTGTTGTTATGATCTGCCTGATAGCAAGCGGAATCATAATGTCCCGGCACGTGTTCGCATTTCTTCCTATTGACGGCGGGATGGGAACAGCAAGACTGGTGCATATGGCGGCCTGCTACTGGGGCTTTGTGCTGATGGCGCTGCACCTGGGATTCCACTGGGGCATGATAATGGCAAGAGTGAGAAATATTTCAGGAGTGACAAAGCCATCCAGGATCCGCCGGGTGATCTTTCTGATTTCAGGTATCGTGATCGCAGGATACGGTCTCTATGTATTTGTGACAAGAGATCTGGTGACTTATATGTTCTTGAGAACACAGTTTGTTTTCCTGGATTACAGCGAGTCGCCGATATCTTTTTATATAGACTATCTGGCTATGATGGGGCTGTTTATCTGGATCGCCCACTATCTGTCCGTGGTTCTTAAGAAATACGGAAAGAAACTCCCTCAGACGAACGGAAAAATAGCCCCTGAAAAGGTCGGAAACAAAAAAATTAGAAACATGTGAAACTGCCGCTTCATAAAAAGGAGGACCTATGAGAAAAAAAGTTGTGAGTACACTGATTGCCGCTATTACTGCCATGAGCGTGTTTGTCGGTTGCAGCCAGGAAACAGAAAAACCGGCAGAAGATACATCAGGAGAGATTCCCGCACAGACAGAAGATAATACAGAAGGGAATATGCAGGAAGAAGCGGGCGGCTCATCTGCTGATATTTCCGGGACAGACAATACATCGGGCTCTCCGGCTGTTTATATGACCACAGATATCAGTTCGGACGGGCTGATCGCAGTCTATGAAGCCCTTCAGGCGTCACCGGAAGGAAACATTGCAGTGAAGCTCTCCACCGGAGAGCCGGGAAGCAACTATCTCCGTACAAACCTGATCGGGGATCTGGTGCAGTCTTTTGATGATCCCACCATCGTGGAATGTAATACGGCATACGGCGGTTCACGTGCCAATACAGCCATGCACTATCAGGTGGCGGAAGACCATGGATATACTGAAATCGCAGATGTGGACATCATGGACGAGGACGGTTCCATGACTCTGCCCGTGACCGGAGGCACAAACCTGGAAGAGAATTATGTGGGAAGCCATTTTGCAGATTATGATTATTATGTTGTGCTGTCTCATTTTAAAGGACATTCCATGGCGGGATACGGCGGCGCCATCAAGAATATTTCCATAGGTATTGCCTCTGCGGAAGGCAAGTCCCATATTCACAGCGGCGGTACCGGCGGAAGCATGTGGGACGGAGATCAGGATGCGTTCCTGGAGTCCATGGCGGAAGCAGGAAAGTCCGTGGTGGATTATCTGGACGGCAATATCCTTTATATCAATGTCATGAACCGTCTATCTGTGGACTGTGACTGCGACGGGAATCCTGCTGAGCCGGATATGCATGACATCGGGATCCTTGCATCTTACGATCCGGTGGCTCTGGATCAGGCATGTATCGATCTGGTCTACAGCGCCCAGGACGGTGATTCTCTGGTAGAGCGGATCGAATCCAGAAACGGCCTGCATACACTGGAACATGCGGAGAATATCGGTCTGGGAAGCAGGACTTATGAACTGGTAAATATTGACGGTTAGGAAGACAAAGTACATGGATATTTTGAGAAGAGAATTTATTTACGTCTGGTACTATTTCAGTATTCAGCTTGAACAGGTGTTTTTCTACTGGGTAATGGGAATGGTGATCGGTTCCGCAATTTCTGTGTTTGGAAAGGGGAAGATCCATTCTGCTTTCCAGGCGCTGGGAAAGAAAAGGCTAGGAGTCCTGGGCCTTATCCCTGCCAGTTTGCTGGGAATCGTGTCCCCGCTGTGCATGTACGGTACGATCCCCATTGCAGCGTCATTCTCCCAGAAAGGCATGAAAGATGATATGCTGGCGGCCTTTATGATGAGTTCCATCTTGCTGAATCCTCAGCTTCTGATCACAAGCGGCATCCTCGGCCCGGAGGCAGTGACAGTGAGATTTCTGTCCAGTTTTCTGGGAGGCCTGGGGGCGGGACTTTGTGTGAGACTTTTTTATAAAGACAAAAGTTATTTTGATTTCACCGTTTTTTCCGAAGCGTCAAACCGGGATACGGATCCGAATCCAGCCATGCGGTTCCTGAAAAATCTGGGGAGAAATATACGGGCCACTGCTCCCTGGTTCCTTATGGGTGTGCTTCTCTCCGCCCTGTTTCAGAGATATGTACCCTCAGATGCCTTTGCAGAACTTTTCGGCGAACAGGAGGGATTTGGCGTACTGCTGGCCGCAACCATCGGAGTGCCTCTCTACGCCTGTGGCGGAGGTACGGTTCCTTTATTACAGCAGTGGCTTGCGTCTGGAATGAGCATGGGTTCTGCTGCGGCGTTTATGATCACCGGTCCGGCGACCAAGATCACGAATCTGGGGGCGCTGAAGATTGTACTGGGGATGAAAAGATTTGTCCTTTATCTGGCTTATGTGATCCTGCTATCAGTGGTGATCGGACTTGCAGTGGACAGGATTCTATAAAAAGAAATATAAAAGTACCATTCATAAAATGCATGATAAATGATAAAGGACAGGCATTAGACTTGCTAATGGATTCGTTCTACAATATATTCGAAAACAGAAATTAAGCTGTAAGAGAAAGGAAGTAACAGATCATGAAGAAGAATATTGGAAAGAGCCTTGCACTTTATCCCACGCCACTTGTTGTAGTAGGAACAATGGTAAATGGAAAACCGAATTATGTCCTGGTAGGACATGTGGGGATCATCGGGCATGACCGGATCATGGTCAGCCTTGCAAAACCCCATTACACCAACCAGGGAATCAAAGAAACCAGGGCATTGACAGTAAATATCGTGGATGAGGCTATGCTGAAAAAAGCGGACCGTACAGGATGTGTCAGCGGAAATAAGGTGGATAAATCGGATATGTTCGCATTCCATACAGAAGGAACAGGAGCTCCTGTAATTGACGAGGCTCCGGTAGTTATGGACTGTAGGGTGGACGACGTCTATGAGACGGAAGGCTTCGAGAGTTTTATCTGCAAGATCGACGGGGTTTATGCAGAAGAGAGCGTGCTAAATGAAACAGGGAAAATCGATTACAACATTCTGAAACC
>ERZ1643250.665-NODE-665-length-34578-cov-10.892159_pt1 | contig 34578 bp, 34 predicted proteins | sample MGYA00579262_ERZ1643250 | MGnify/ENA primary metagenome ERZ1643250 (study PRJEB29033, sample SAMEA4952265) | chicken gut metagenome | biome: Broiler Chicken; feature: Gastrointestinal Tract; material: Caecum | place: Ireland | collected 2018 | study: Broiler...
GAGCACTTGACTTTTAATCAAGTTGTCCGGGGTTCGAATCCCCGATGTCTCATGTTAAAACCGTTGAAGAAATTCAACGGTTTTTTCTTTTATATAAATAAAATCACTCTTTTAATATCATCAGGAATCATAGAAGGAATCTGTAAAATGAATACTCCCATTTATAGTAAATTGTTAAAACTGAAAAATGAAAAGAGAATTCCCTTTCATATGCCGGGGCACAAACGAAGGGGAAGTGGTGTTTTTAAAGAAATAGAAAAAATGGATATCACAGAAATCACAGATTATGATAATCTTCATCATCCGGAAGGAATCATCCGGGAGTCCATGGATCATTTAAGAGAGATATATGGTACCAGGGAATCCTGGTATCTGGTCAATGGCAGTACAGTGGGAATTCTGGCAGCGATTTCTGCCTGTTGTGATGTGGGGGATGGTATCTTGCTCAGCCGGAATTGTCATAAATCTGTGTATAATGCGGTAAGACTGCTGCATCTCCATGCATATTACTTTTACCCTGAAATTTCTGATGAGTATGATGTTATTGAGGGGATAGAGGAAAATCAAATAGAAGAAATCAGAGAAATTTTAAATGCTCACAGAGAGATTAAAGCAGTGATTCTTCCATCGCCAACCTATGAGGGGGTGGTCATGGATATTGAAAAGCTGAGAAAGGCCATAGAACCTTACCAGGTATTTTTTATTGTGGATGAAGCTCATGGAGCACATTTTCCCTTCCATGAATACTTTCCGAAAAGTGCCACAGAATGTGGAGCAGATCTGGTCATCCAGAGTACCCATAAAACGCTGCCGGCTATGACCCAGACAGCTCTTCTTCATCTGTGCAGCGACAGAATTTCCCCGGAAATTATAAGTAATATGCTTTCGGTTTATGAATCTTCCAGCCCCTCTTACATACTGATGGCTTCTGCAGAATATTCGGTGGCATATATGAAAGAAAATGTGGATGCTGTACAGCAGTATGTGGATAACCTTCAGAATTTCCGGAAGAAATGTGCACAACTGCGTCGGATCCATGTCATTGACAGGGAAGATCTCAGATGCCGGGATTGTGACAGAAGTAAACTGGTATTTTCTGTGAAGAATACCGGATGGAATGGAATTACCTTATTTGAGCGTTTACTGCGGGATTATCATATAGAACTGGAAATGTCGGACAGCTCCAATTGTATTGCCATGACTTCCGTGTGCGACAGCGAAGAGATGTATGATGCTTTATTTGATGCCTTAAAAGAACTGGATGAAGAAATAGATATCCAGATGACAGAAAGCAGGCGCCCGGAATGGGAAAACAATGTTCAGTCGTACATTTCCTGTGGGAAAAAGATGCATGAAAAGGTGCTGGAGTCCTGGCAATGCGAAAGAAAAGAAAAGGAAAAAGTGATACTTGATGAGGCGGAGGGAAGGATTTCCGGTGATTATGTGATGTTGTATCCGCCGGGAATCCCTCTGCTGGTGCCAGGAGAAAAAATACTGAAAGAAACAGTGGAAAATCTAAGATATTACATTTATAATGGATATAATGTACTTGGTTTATCCGGAGATCATATGATCGTACTGCGATAAGGACAATATCAGGAGGATACAAATGAAAGGAATATTCATCGTGATGGAGGGACCGGATGGTTCCGGCAAATCAACACAGATTGCGCTTCTGAAAGAGTATCTGGATAAGATCGGCTGCGAGTGTCTGATCACCAGAGAGCCGGGAGGCACGGCAATCGGGGAGGCAGTGAGAAAGATTATATTGAATCCGGAATATAAGGAAATGTCTGATGTGACAGAGATGCTTCTCTATGCGGCTTCCCGGGCGCAGCTCATGGCGGAGGTTATCGGACCGGCTCTTGAGGCAGGGAAAATCGTTATCAGTGACCGTTTTGTGGATTCTTCCATCGTCTATCAGGGTATTGCCAGAGGACTTGGAACTGACACGGTGGCCGCAGTCAATCGTCCGGGGATTGGAAAATATGAGCCGGACTGCATTTTCTTTATCGATATCTCAGAGGAGGAAGGAATCCGGAGGAAAAAAGTACAGAAAAAACTGGACAGAATGGAACAGGAAAGTATAGATTTTCATGCCATGGTGTCCAGAGGATACAGAGAAGTTTTGTCAGGAAGAAAAGAAGTCATATATATTGACGGGGCGGCTGCTGCAGAACAGATTCAGCAGCAGATCCGGGAAGAGATTCACAGAAGAATCGAAGCCATGCGGAATCAGCGGCAGAAAGACGGACCGGTTTAAAAAACGGACTGGTTTAGATAATATGAAGTTGAAGGATGAAGAGCAGTGCCAGATTTGAAGGATATTCTCGGGAATGAAGTGCTGAAAGATCATTTCCGGACAGCATTACAACAGAATAAAGTTTCCCATGCCTATATCATTGAGGGAGAGAGGGGAAGCGGCAAAAAAATGATTGCAGCGGCTTTTGCAAAGATTCTTCAATGTGAGACAAGGCAGGCGCAGAGAGAGAAGGAAGGAACAGATCTCACAGAGGCCTGCGGCACTTGTGCCTCCTGTATACAGGTAGAACATAAGAATCATCCGGATGTAATCTGGGTGACGCATGAGAAGCCGGGAGTGATCAGTGTGGGAGAGGTCCGGGAGCAGATTGTGGGCACCATGGATGTGATGCCTTACAAAGGGCCTTATAAGATTTATATCGTGGACGAGGCGGAGAAAATGAATCCTGCGGCCCAGAACGCCATTTTAAAGACCATTGAGGAACCGCCGTCTTATGGAATCATTCTGCTGCTCACCACCAACCGGGGAGCGTTCCTGCCGACGATCCTGTCCAGATGTATTCTGCTTTCGATGAAGCCTGTACCGGACGGGGCCATCAGAGATTATCTGGTGAATCATCTTCATGTGCCTGACCAGACTGCGCAGTTCTGCGTGGGATTCTCCATGGGAAATATGGGAAAGGCAGTCAATGCCGCCCTGTCGGAAGAATTCCTGGAGCTGCGACAATTTTCTGTTTCTGTGTTACAATATATTCATGAGGCAGAGCCTTCCACTCTGGCGGAACAGGTGAAGAACCTGAAAAAATGGAAAGAATCGGTGGGTGATTTTCTGGATATCCTGTTAATGTGGTTTCGGGATGTGCTGGTGATGAAGCTGGCCGGCGGAGAAAATGAGATAATTTTTAAAGAGGAATATCTTTATATCAAAAAACAAAGTCAGAAGCTTTCTTTTGAATCACTCAACGCGGTTTTTCTTGAGATAGAACACACGAGAGCAAGGCTCAGAGCCAATGTGAATTATGACGCCTCCCTGGAGGTTTTACTGATGTTTATCAGAGATAAATGTAATGATGGAGGTAATACATGACAAAAGTAATAGGAGTCCGTTTCCGGGATAACGGGAAGATTTATTATTTTTCCGGCGGAAATCTGGGCGTGAAAATAGGTGACAGTGTCATTGTGGAGACTGCCAGAGGAGTGGAATACGGACGGGTTGTTCTGGGAGACAGAGAGGTGGAAGAAGAGAAGATCATTTCCACGCTGAAACCTGTCCTTCGTATTGCCACGGAAGAAGATGAAAAGATTCATCGAAAGAATCAGGAAAAAAGCAAAGAAGCCTTTGGTATCTGTCTTGAGAAGATCAAAAAGCACGGTCTGGAGATGAAGCTCATAGACTGCGAGTATACTTTTGACAATAATAAGGTTTTGTTTTATTTTACCGCGGAGGGAAGAATCGACTTCCGGGAGCTGGTAAAAGATCTGGCCTCTGTATTTAAGACGAGGATTGAACTGAGGCAGATCGGCGTGAGGGACGAGACCAAAATCATGGGTGGTATTGGTATCTGCGGACGCAACCTTTGCTGCAATACATTTTTATCGGAGTTTATTCCGGTGTCCATTAAGATGGCAAAAGAACAGAATCTTTCCCTGAATCCAACAAAGATTTCCGGCGTGTGCGGCAGACTCATGTGCTGCCTGAAAAATGAGCAGGAAACCTATGAATACTTAAACAGTAAACTTCCGGATGTGGGAAGCGAAGTAAAAATCGTCGGAGGCGGCAAGGGAACCGTGCAGAGCGTCAACGTGCTCAGACAGCGCGTGAAGGTTCTGATCACCAATGAGAAAGGTGAAAAAGAGATCGCAGAGTACAAAGTGGAAGATTTACATTTTCGTCCGAGACGAAAAAAAGAAAAAGTAAAGATGGATGACGAGCTTAAGAGACTGGAAGCACTGGAGAAAAAAGAAAGAAAATCGAAGCTGCAGTGATGATTTTCTTAAAATATTTTCGTATGAGAAAAGTAAAACAGGTGGTATAATAAATGGGGCTGGATCAGGAGAAAAATAAGGCGGACAGCGATAGACTACAACGGAATAAAGAAATGGATCAGGCGGATAACGGCCGCATAATTCTGAATCCCAACGAGAGAGTGGATGATCTTCAGATTAACGGTTTCAAGATCATACAGAATCCGGATAAGTTCTGCTTTGGCATGGACGCCGTTCTGCTCTCGGATTATGCCGGAATCAAAAAAGACAGCCGGGTGATGGATTTATGCAGCGGTACAGGGATCGTTCCTATTCTTCTGGAAGCGAAATACGAGGCAGCATATATCGAAGGTCTGGAATACCAGAAAGACTGTGTGGATATGGCCAGAAGAAGCGTAACGATGAACGGTCTCGATGGCAGGATCATGATGACTGAGGGAGATGTGAGGGAAGTAAAAGAACATTATCCTCAGGGTTCTTTTGATTATGTCACCTGCAATCCCCCTTATATGACAGGCCACCACGGACAGACCAATAAAAATTATGGCAAGGCCATCGCGAGACATGAGATACTTTGTTCTCTGGAGGATGTGGTGCTGGCGGCAAAATGGCTTCTGAAAGAAACCGGCCATCTGATCATGGTGCACCGTCCGTTTCGTCTGGCGGAGATTTTTTATTGTCTGAAAGAAAATAAACTGGAACCCAAACGGATGCGTCTCGTGTATCCTTACGTGGATAAAGAACCTAATATGGTTCTCATCGAGGCAGTAAAAGGCGGACGTCAGCGAATCACTGTGGAGTCTCCGCTGATCATCTACAAAAAGGACGGCTCCTATATGAATGAAATCTACAGCATATACGGCGGCCGGGTGTAAGTGGAAAAGGATACAGAAATGACATTTGGAGGAAAATCATGACAGGAACCTTGTTTTTGTGCGCGACGCCCATCGGCAATCTGGAGGATATCACGCTCCGGGTGCTCCGGACTTTAAAAGAGGTGGATCTGATCGCGGCGGAGGATACCAGAAACAGTATCCGGCTGCTGAATCATTTTGAGATTAAGACAAAGCTCACCAGCTATCACGAATATAATAAAATTGAAAAGGCAGCGGTTCTTGTGGAAAAAATGAAACAGGGCGTCAATGTGGCGCTGATTACCGATGCCGGGACGCCGGGAATATCCGATCCGGGCGAAGAGCTGGTCCGCCAGTGTCTGGACGCCAACATTCCGGTGACTTCACTTCCGGGAGCGTGTGCCTGCATCACGGCGCTGACCATGTCCGGGCAGCCTACCCGACGTTTTGCCTTCGAGGCATTTCTTCCCTATGACAAAAAAGAAAGGGAGGAGATTTTAAATGCGCTTAAAAATGAGACGAGGACGATCATTCTCTACGAGGCGCCTCACCATCTCAAAAAGACCTTAAAAGAATGCCGGAAATATCTGGGCAACCGGAATATGACGGTGTGCAAGGAGCTCACAAAGAAATATGAGAAAAAGCTGAGGGGTACCCTCGATGAAGTTATCGCTTTTTATGAAGAAAATGAACCCCGGGGTGAATATGTTCTGGTCTTTGAGGGAAAGAGCCGCCGGGAGTTAAAAGAAGAAGAACAGAAAAAATGGATGGAATTATCTCTCGAAGAACACATGGCGTTGTACCTGGATGAGGGAAAAGACCGGAAGGAGGCCATGAAGCTGGTGGCAAAAGACCGGGGAATCCCGAAACGGGACGTTTACAATGCATTATTAAATAAATAAAAAGGAAAGAAGAGCACAGAAAAATGGAACCATATTTGAGAACCTGGTGTGAGGTGGACTTAAAGGCTATCCGCCAGAATATGTTAAATATCAGGAAGAAAGCAGGAAAAGATATCAAAGTGATGGCCGTGATCAAGGCGGACGGCTACGGACACGGCGCCGTGGAGATTGGCAAATACATTGATCAGGAAGCGGATTATTTTGGTGTCGCGACCATCGAGGAGGCGGTGGAGCTTCGGGAGGCGGAGATCGACAAGCCGATCCTTGTACTGGGATACACCTCCCCGTCTCTGTACGGCCTGAATTTACGGTACGATGTGGAGCAGACCATTTATTCCATGGAGACGGCGGAAAAGATGTCAGAAGAGGCTGTCCGGGCCGGAAAAACGGCAAAAATACATATTGCTCTGGATACGGGAATGACCAGAATCGGCATTACCCCGGATGAGAAGGGACTTGCTTTGGTAAAGGAGATTCGGAATCTGCCGGGACTGGAGATCACAGGTCTGTTTTCTCATTTTTCCTGTGCGGACATGGAAGATAAATCTTATACAGAAGAGCAGATGGAACGATATGATCATTTCGTGAGTCTGCTGGAAGAAAGTCATATTGCCATCCCGGTAAAACATCTGTGCAACAGTGCGGGAATCATGGAATTTGACCACCACCGGTTTGATATGGTGCGGGCGGGTATCATTCTTTATGGCTTGTATCCGTCTGAAGAAGTGAATAAAGATACCCTGGATCTGCAGCCTGCCATGTCCTGGAGGACGCATGTGGTCAATATCATGGAGCCGGAGATGAACCGGGGAATCAGCTATGGGGCCACTTATGTGACAGACCATCCATGCCGGATCGCAACCATCTCCATTGGTTATGCGGACGGTTATCCAAGAAGCCTTTCCAATAAGGGATGGGTGCTGATCCATGGACACAGAGCGCCGATTGTGGGAAGAGTCTGCATGGACCAGACCATGGTGGACATCACGGATATTCCGGATGTAAAAATAGAAGATGTGGTCACTCTCATCGGCCAGGACGGAGAGGAGAGAATCTCCGTGGAGGACATGGCGGACTTATCCGGAAGTTTTAACTATGAATTTGTCTGCGATGTGGGCCAGAGGGTAAAAAGAGTTTATTTTGGATAGATTTCCATCGGCTGAAAGTACACGGCGCATGCGGTCTGCTCCCGGACAGCCGGTGATGAAACCTCATATAATATTAACAGGAAAGGAAGGAAGTTCTATGAAATCACTTGCAATAGAAAGAGAATTTGGAAGCGGAGGCAGAGAAGTTGGAATGAAGGTGGCTGAGGCTGCCGGAATCTCGTATTATGACGGCAATCTGCTGGAAAAAGTGACGGAACGGTACGGAGAGTCCGCCAATATATTAAATACATATGATGAAAAATGGACGGGAAGCCTGCTGTTTAATATTTCCATGGCAGCGGGATACAGCCAGGGCAATGATCAGTCCAAGATTTATCAGATGGGATATGAGGTAGGAGAAACTATTCAGAGACTGCAGAGAGAAGGCCCTTCCGTATTTATCGGACGATGCGCCACACACATTCTCAAAAACAATCCAAATGTACTCCGGGTATTTATCTATTCCTCCGATGAGAAAAAGAGAATTCAGAGAATTGTGGAGACAGAAAAGGTTTCAGAGGCGGAAGCCAGAAAAATGATAGATAAGAGAGATAAGGCAAGAAGGAATTATTTCAAATTCTGGACCCAGAAAGACTGGGGAGACCGGGGAAATTATGATCTGGAGCTGAATACTTCCATTCTCTCCACGGATGAATGTGCGAAGATTCTCCTGTATGCCATGGGCAAACAGGAATAAAAGGAAAATCCGAAGACTGAGAAAAAGTCTTCGGATTTTTCTATTTTTCATATTTTAAGATTTGTCTGTCAGTAAAAGCTGTTTCCTTCGAATGAGATAATATCCGATCCCCAACGCGTCGGCCAGGAACCAGCCAATGGGTACAGACCACCAGATGCCCACAACGCCCAGGGCAGGAATGGCGGACAGAGCATAGGCCAGGGCGACACGAATGCCCAGGGATACGATGGTCAGGACCACAGACATGCCGGGTCTTCCCAGAGCACGGTATAAGCCGTAAAGGAGAAAGAGGATTCCGATCATGAAATAAAAGGACCCTTCAATACGGAGATACCGGGCGCCTTCTGCGATGACAGCTGTCTCTCCTGCATCGATAAACAGTGACATCAGAGGTTCGGAAAAGAGAAATACACAGAGAGAAACAGCCACGCTGAAGGCAACAGAGGTCAAAAAAGCGGTGCGTATTCCTTTTTTGATACGCTCTGTTTTTTTGGCTCCGAAGTTCTGTGCCACAAAAATGGAAAATGCGTTGCCGAAATCCTGCACCGGAAGATAGGCAAAGGCATCAATCTTTACGGCAGCGGCAAAGGAAGCCATGATGGTGGTGCCAAAGCTGTTGACCAGCCCCTGCACGGCCAGAATACCCAGATTCATGATGGATTGCTGCAGGCAGGTGAGAGCCGAAAAACTGGTAATCTCCTTGATCCTGCCGAACCGGAGGCGTACATTTTCATCTCTGCGAAGAAACTCCGGAAACTTTATGCGGGTGTAGATGGTGATTCCGATTCCGGATACATACTGGGAAATCACCGTGGCTTCGGCGGCTCCGGCTACGCCCCGGTGAAGGACGGCCACGAAGAAAAGATCCAGGATAATATTCAGGACGGCGGATACCGCCAGGAATATCAGAGGAATCACGGAGTTACCCAGAGAACGCAGCAGGGAAGCAAAAAAGTTATAAAGAAAGATGCCGATCATTCCCGCAAAAATGACCATAAGGTAATCTTTCATCATACCCTTCAGCTCTTCCGGTGTGCGGAGAAACCAGATAATGCCGTCAATGCCGGCAAAAATAAGGATATTTAAGAAGATGGTGACGATACCCAGAAGACAGAAGGATGCAAGGATTCCTTCTTTTAATCCGATGTCGTCTTTCTCTCCGAAACGGATGGAAAAGACCGTTCCGCTTCCCATGGCGAGACCGAGAATGATGGATGTGAGAAATGTCATGAGGGAGAAAGCAGAGCCGACGGCGGCCAGAGCTTCCTCTCCCAGAAAGCGTCCCACGATCAGCGTGTCGGCAATATTGTAACATTGCTGCAAAAGATCCCCTAAAATCATGGGGATGGCAAAACGCAGCATGGTCTTCATGACAGGTCCATGTGTCAGTTCATTTTCCATGATAATCACCAGTGCTTTCTTTTCGAAATCAATTAATTAACAATCGTAATTAATTATAGTATTTCAATGTATAAAAGTCAAATAGATAATTGCGTTATGTTTGCACCGGATTGACTTATACTGTGCGGATATCGTATAATAACCAGAAATAAAGCGAGAAGCAGGAGGTGAGAGAACATGTTTTTGGATGGTCTGGATGAATTGGATCAGAAGATTGTCCAGCTGTTGATCAAAAATGCCCGCATGTCTTATTCAGAGATCGGACAGCAGATCGGGATATCCCGGGTGGCTGTGAAAATGCGGGTACAGGCTCTGGAGGATAAAGGAATTATTGAGGAGTATACCACCATCATCAATCCGCAGAAGATAAGCGGAGCGGTATCCTGCTACTTTGAAATAGAGACAAAACCGGAGGCTTTGATGGAGGCAGCGGAAGTTCTCAAAAAAAATGACACCATCACTCAGATTTACCGGGTGACGGGCAAAAGCCGTCTCCATGTCCATGCGGTGGCCTCATCCCACGAGGAGATGGAAGCGCTGGTTTCACAGACCATTGATAAATTGCCGGGAGTGACAGAGTGCAGCTGTAATATGATTTTGTCAAGGATCAAAGATATCAAGGGACTTCGGCTGTAGCGGGGATATGACTGTATCTGCGCTTCGGCTGCAGCTGACAGCGGAAATATATCCTATGGAGAATACATCAGTGGAAGTATGGAATTTCTTAAAAGCAGAAGTATGGAATTTCCTAAAAGCATAAGGAAAATGCAGTACATTTTTTGGTGGTATCGTCCATATAATGGAACAAAAAGAAGACTGGTAAAAAGATGCTGAACATTTTATGGGTCGTGATGATGGCAGGAGGGATTCTTTTTGCCTCCTTTCAGGGAACCATGGGAGAGGTGACGGAGTCTTTTATTGATTCGGCCACAGAAGCGGTAAATCTCTGCATTTTTATGCTGGGCGTCATCGGCGTCTGGAACGGCATGATGGAAATTGCGGTGAAAAGCGGTCTGATGAGAAAAATTGCCCGTGTGATGTATCCGTTTATCCACTGGCTGTTTCCGGATATTCCTTCTGGTCATAAAGCCAGCGAGTACATCGCGGCAAATATGGCAGCCAATATGCTTGGACTTGGATGGGCCGCAACGCCGGCGGGACTGAAGGCTATGCAGGAATTGAAAGCATTGGACAGCAGAACAGAGAATGTGCCGTCAGGCAGAAAAAGGCCGCCGGATACCGGGGGAGGTCGGGCTTCGGATATGATGTGCGCCTTTCTGGTGTTAAATATCTCGTCGCTGCAGCTGATTCCCATCAATATGATTGCCTACAGGAGCCAGTACGGATCGGTGGAGCCGGCTTCCATTGTGCTTCCCTCCATCGTTTCCACAGCCATATCGACGCTGGCAGGTATTTTGTTTATTAAAGGGATGGAAATGCTTAGAAAGAAAAGGAGGAGACGCCCATGAGAGGTTTCTTCTATTTTTCTGATTTTATCGTACCTTTTATCATGTTTTACATAGTGATTTACGGCTTTTTCAATAAAACAGATGTATATGAGGACTTTTTGTCCGGGGTGAAGGAAGGGTTCAAGATTGTCATAAAAATTGCTCCTACCATGGTAGCTCTGCTGGTCTCTATTGGAATTTTCCGGGTGTCCGGCGCCCTTGATTTTGTATCTGGGCTTCTGGAACCGGTGGGAAGGCTGCTCCGCATTCCTGCGGCGGTGCTTCCGGTCTTCCTCGTCCGTATTTTTTCTTCATCGGCGGCCACCAGTTTTGTGCTGGACATTTTTAAAGAATATGGTCCGGATTCCAGTATCGGCACCATGGTATCCATTATGATGAGCTGTACGGAAACGGTGATCTATACCATGACGATCTATTATATGAGCGTGAAAGTGACCAAAACCAGATGGACTCTGCCGGGAGCTATGTTTGCCACTATAGCAGGGACCATCGCCAGCGTGGTAATCACCGGGATGATCCTGTGAGGAAATCATGCGGGCGTTGCAAAAAAAAGAACAGTGTAGTATAGTCTAATAATATCTTACAGAAAAGAAGAAGGACCATGATAGAGAATAAACAATCCATAATCATTGACTATTTTAATATAGAGGGCACTCCGGGAGGCAATCAGGACTGGTGTATGGATTTCTGGATGTACCTGGGAGGATGCGCGGCGCTGGCCGCCTGTGATCTGTCCATCTGTCTTTCTAAGAATCTGGGACTGGCGGATTGCTGTCCTTATGATCCGGAGCACATGACGAGAAAGCAGTATGTGGACTTTTCCATGGTGATGAAGCCGTACATTCATCCAAGAATGGGAGGCGTGGCAAAGCTTTCCCTTTTTACGGACGGATATGGAAAGTATTTAAATGACAGGGGATATGATGTAACGTTTGATGTGTGCCCGGGGGAGAAATCCTTTGAAGAGGCGGAAATATTTGTAAAAAATGCATTGAAAAAGAACCTTCCGGTTCCTTTTCTACTGCTCCGTCATAGGGATAAAAGTTTTAAAGATTTGAACTGGCACTGGTTTATGATCACTGGCTATGATGTAAAAAACGAAAGAAGTATTTTAAAATATCATACCTATGGCGAAGAGCAGGAAGCTGATTTTCAGCGATTATGGGCCACCGGCATGTACCGCCGTGGCGGTATGGCAGCCATCAAAGAAATCAGATAGTCGATGTATAAATTACTTACTTATAATCTTCCAGTAACTGTACTAACTGAATTAATTTCTCCTTCTTTTCAGGAGAGAAATCCCGGATGAGATATAAAAGCTCTCTGTCCAGAGAAGTCTCTTTATAATCCTCATCGATGGTACCGGCGAGATAGTCCAGAGACATGCCGGTGAGCTGAGCGTAATAAGTCAGCATTCTCAGTGTCATAAGGCTTCGGTTGTTCTCTACATTACTGATGTAACCCGGAGTTACACCAAGAGCTTTTGCTACCTGATCCTGTGTCAGATGGTTAGCGATTCGAAGCTCTTTGACTTTTTTTCCTAAATCTTTATTCATAGTATCACCATCGTCCCTTCTTAATGGTAAATGGAAAAAGCTGTGCATGGACAAAGAGTTTGCCCTCTGGCAAACTCTTTGCTCAATTACAGAAGATAAACTGGTAATTCAACACCAAATCCGTGGTGAACAAATCCGATATGTTCAAGAGTGATGTGTTCAAGAGTCATTCTGTTTAAGGTCATGCGCATATATATTACCTCCCTGATATTTGTATTATAATTATTATAACAAAAGATGTTGTTTTTGGATAGTAAATATTAGGGAGATTTTATGCTATTTTTCGGTAAATATAAGAAATTTTTTTGACATTTTTTTGTTTGTATAAGATTTAGATAATAAAAGCAACGATAAATTACATTTATTGTATAAATTATTACATGTATTGTAGTATTGTTTTTGCAGGACAAGACAAAAAGGAGGAATACAAATGGAATATCTTGATATCAGAACAAAAGATGGCAGACGGACCGGACAGGTGAAAGCCAGAGAGAAGGTACATGAAGACGGGGACATTCATGGGACTTCCCACGTGTGGATCGCCCGCCGGAATGAAGAAGGACAGTGTGAGGTTCTCCTCCAGAAAAGAAGCGCCCATAAAGACGCCTATCCGGGATGTTATGATATTTCTTCTGCCGGTCATCTTCCTGCCGGCCAGGAGTATCTTCCATCAGCCATCCGGGAACTTGCTGAGGAGCTTGGCATTGAGGCATCGGAAGAAGATCTGCTCTTTCTGGGGATTCATGAAGGGTACAGTGAGGAGATTTTTTACGGGAAGCCGTTTCGGAATCATGAAATCAGTCACGTGTATCTCTATGAGAAACCGGTGGATGTGACGAAACTTCGTCTGCAGGAGAGTGAGGTGGAGTCGGTAAAGTGGATGTCCCTGGAGAAATGTCTTGAAAAAGTAAAGAGCAGGAGTCCGCAATACTGCCTGTTTGAGGAGGAGCTTAACATGATAAAAGATTATTATGGGAAAAAAATTTTTAAAGAGAATTCTTAAAGAGAGTTTTTATCATCAAAAAACCTTCAGGAGCCGGAATGGATATCTGACTCTTGAAGGCTGGTATGTTTCATAATGCGAATATATACAATTATGTAAGATGCACCGGAGACTGGTCAGGATACAACTTCCCACAGTTCCTCTCTGGTCAGCGACATGTTCTCGGCAACAATATGCGCGATATCCATGAAGTGGTCGTTCATCTGTCCGATTTCAGGATATTTGCTGAACAGATACATGAGCTTCTTGATCCAGATGATACCCCGGTAATTAAAAGGTTCTTTGGATAAAATATCGCTGACCTGGTATGGAAGGATCTGCATCCAGATGCTCATGCGGGCCAGAAGATGCATGGTAAAATAAATCTGACGGGTGGAGCCGTACTCCGCTGTGTTGGTGTAGTGCTCTCCGTAATATCGGATATTATCCATGGTCTCCCGCTCCATGATGCCGATCTTGTCCGGGCTGTATTTTAACTGGACGCCGTAGCGGTGCTTGAGCCAGGCGGCGTAGCCTCTGCGCTCAGCGTGATATTCTGACCAGTGCTGGAAAAGAACGGTCTCCGGATTACTGAACAGCTCCTCATAGGAGGAAAGGTGGTTCAGCCGGGCGTAATCTTTGTAATCGCACATATGGGTCAGCTCGTGGAAAACCAGACGATAAAGCTCGCAGTCTTCCACCCGCTCTATGTACGGCCGCTTGAAGATAAGATAAAACGGTTCATCCATGGAACGGGGATACTTCATGCAGGCGGCCACATGTTTCCAGTTCTGGCGGGCAGTGGCTTCGTCCAGAGTCTTGATATCTTCATCGCTGAACCCGTATTTTTTCTGACATTCATACATGTCGTCGGCCAGAATAAACCGCAGGTTCACATCTTTTAATTTAAAATAATTGAAATACGAATTGGCAATTCGCTGAATTTCTTTCATAATCATAATGGTAATCTCCCTCATGATTATTCTAACACAGAAGAAAAACCATTCAAAGAACATCTTTTGGTTCTTTAGGTGTATTTTTCAGGTCACCGCAGATGCCTCGGACGATATATTTTGGTCTTCCCTGTATCTCATCATAAATCTTTGAAATATAATAACCGATGATACCGAGGCTCAGCATGATGATGCTGCCGGTGAACAGATTGATGATGATCACAGTGGTAAAACCTTCCAGGGCGGTTCCGATGATTTTCTGATAGAGAGCGATTCCGCCCAGGATCAGAGAAATCAGCAGCATGACGGAGCCGAGCAGGGAGACGATCTGCATGGGCGCCGCGGAAAAAGAAGAAATGTTGGAGACGGCGTACTTGATCAGCGACCAGGTGGACCATTTGGTCTCCCCGATTTCTCTTTCTCTCACATCAAATTCCACGCTGGTGGTCTTAAAACCGATCCAGGAAGAAAGCGCGCGGAAAAATGCATTTTTCTCCCGGATATTCAGCAGGGCGTTGACGGCTTTCCGGTCCAGCAGTTTGAAATCCGACGCCCGGGTCATATCGATATCCGTGAGACGGCTGATGATTTTATAAAAGCAGCGGGCGGCAAAAAAATGAGCGGGACTCTCTTTTTCTCCCCGGGAATGTTTGACACCCTCCACAATCTCATATCCCTTCTCCCAGAGATGGTACATTTCTATGATCTTTTCAGGGGGATGCTGCAGATCGCAGTCGATGACCACGCAGCAGTCTCCGGCGGCGTAAAACAGGCCGGCGTATATGGCGGATTCCTTTCCAAAATTTCTGGAAAAATTGACGCCTTTTACACAGGAATTGCCGGAAGCTTCCTGGCGGATCTTTTCCCAGGTAGTATCTGTGGAACCGTCGTTGACAAAAATCAGCTCGTAAGAGATTCCGGCCTCTTCCAGAAGTCCCGATATGGTCTTTGAAGTTTTTGGTATCATGCCCTCCTCATTAAAGGAAGGGATGATGACGGATAGTAATTGGTCCATAAGTTATATCTTCCTTTATCTGCTATATGTTGTCCATATAATATACATATTATAATATTTTTGTGATTTCATGTATGAAACTTATTATAACATTCTCTGTCAATTGTTGAAATACAAAATGAGATAACACGGAAATGTAACAAAAGTTTCATAGATTGTTAATCTTCACGGGTTGTATAGAATATAAAAAAGGATTATACTATGAAAATGTGATTTAGAAGGAATGAAGACAGCACATGAAAGAAGGAGTTTCATGATACAGGACATCGGAGAACACAGAATAGATATTGTTTATGACGAAAAAGCAGCTTTAAGAGAATCTGACTGTATCATCGCTTTTCAGGGCAGGAACGTTTACATGAGAAAACGAAAGAAGGGAATGTCCTCCTCGTTTCTCACCTGCGAAGATATTCTTCCGGTGGAATACAGAAAGGAAGCCATGGAGAGATATGTGAAGGATGCCGTCTATCTTCTTTCTCTGGACGGAAAGAAGTTATTTCTTCTTCCGGCTAAATATCTGGCGTCTGCCTATCTGGCAGAGAAACGGGATATTGATATGTTCCGGGAAAAGGATGAGGAAGGAAGAGCCGTCAATTTTGCCATGATTACTGCATGGCATCTGTATTGCTGGTATGAGAAGACGAAGTTTTGCGGCGCCTGCGGTATCCGTCTCCGGCATGGGAAGAAAGAGCGGGCCATGGTATGTCCGATCTGCGGAAATGTGATCTATCCAAGGATGGACCCGGCTATCATCGTGGGGATTTATGAGGAAGACAGAATCCTTCTCACAAAACGATCTCCGTCATCCGGATATTTTTCTCTGGTATCCGGTTACAGTGAACCGGGGGAGACTCTGGAAGAGACAGTCAGGAGAGAGGTGATGGAGGAGACAGGACTTTCCATCAGCCATCTGGTTTATTATAAAAGTCAGCCATGGGCGGCATCCCAGTCGGTTTTAGCAGGTTTTTTTGCAAGATTAGACGGTGATGCGCATATACATATAGACAAGAGTGAATTATCTGACGCCAGATGGGTAAGGCGGGAGGAGCTGGAAGGCTGTTATTCCACCAGCGGCGTCAGCCTCACAGCAGAGATGATCGCATATTTTCATAAACATCCGGAACATTTTCCGGCGTATTTGAATGAAAATATAGATAATTATAAGATTGATTATTAAAGACATGCATTGTTCAGACGGGTACAAAAGAATCCGAGACGTACCGGTTGATTTAGAAGAAAGGGGCACAATCATGGAAGAGAAGGAGAGTAAGAATACTTCTTCGTGGAGTACAGGAAAAAAAGTGGGCGTCATTGTGGCGGCAGTCATAGTGATTTATGCCCTGATTTCGGTATTTTTTCATTTTCATTTTTTTCCGGGAACGGAAATCAACGGATATAAATGCGGTTTCCACAGTGTGGGAAAAGTAAAAGAGATGATAGAGAAAGGTGTGGGAGAATACACCATTTCCATCACAGAAAGAGATGATAAAAAAGAATCGGTCGCTTCTTCTGATGTGGGACTCACCTTTGTGGATGACGGAAGACTGGAGAAAATCAAAGAAGGGCAGAAGGCTTATGCCTGGATTACCTTTCCATTTATCAACAAAAAGTACTCTGACGGGGTGACTCTGGAAGTGGATGAGACTTCCTATGAGAATGCGTTAAACGGACTGAACGCTTTTGATGAGAATCAGGTGGTGGCTCCGGTGGATGCATGGTCTCAGTATAATGAAGAGACGAATTCCTATGATATTGTTGATGAGATATACGGTAACACGGTAAAAAAGGAGGAGTTCTATACGGCACTCAAAGAGGCAGTCATCCGGCAGGATGACAGTATTGATATTGAGGAAGCCGGCTGTTATGAGAACCCTGCTTATACCAAAGATTCTGAAGAGGTGCTTCAGTCCAACGACACGCTCAATAAATATGTCAGCACGGATATTGTCTATGATTTTGACGACAGGACACAGGAGCTGACGGGAAGTACCATCAATAAGTGGCTCAGTGTGACAAAGAAGTTTAAAGTCAAGGTGAATGAGGATAAAGCGGCAAAATATGTGGCAAAGCTTGCCGATAAGTATGATACAGTAGGTATTGAACGGCATTTTACATCCATTGCAGGCAATGATATTGATGTGAAAGGCGGAACCTACGGATGGACCATTGATCAGAATGCGGAGACGGCGAAGCTGGTCAAACAGATCAAAAAGGGAAAGAAAGTAACCAGAGAGCCGGAATATTCTCACTATGCCAAGAGCCGGAAAAAGAATGATATCGGAGATACTTATGTGGAAGTGGATCTGGGTTCCCAGCACATGTGGTTCTATAAGAACGGTGAGACTGTAGTTTCCACTCCGGTAGTTACCGGAAATACCAGTCTTGGACGGGGAACGCCGACAGGTGTATATTATATTCTCTATAAGACCACCAATTATACATTAACAGGACAGGGATATGCATCTCCGGTAGACTACTGGCTGCCGTTTACTCACTCTGGCGTGGGTATTCATGATTCTTCATGGAGAAGCAGTTATGGAGGCAGCATCTATACATATGACGGTTCTCATGGATGTGTCAATACGCCGTATGATGCAGTAAAGACCATTTACAATAACATAGAATCTACGTATCCGGTGGTAGTGCACTGGTAAAAAAGAAAGCTGCGGGCGACCTAACGTCGTCCGCAGCAATTTTTATATTTTTTTCCACTGCCGCAGGGGCAGGGACTGTTGGGATAGATTTTTACTTTTTTCTGTTTAAGTCTCATGGCTTCCGCCGCTGTATATCCTCTGTTGAGAAGAAGGGCAGCGTGCGAGAAGACATTGTTCAGGGCAGAGAGCAGTTTCCGCCCGGAAGCATCGGCGATGCCCGCGTCAAGGATGTCTGCCAGGGTATATCCTGGAGAAGCTTTTGGCTCCGAAGTGCCGGATTTATGACTGACTGCCTTTGGAGATCCGGACGACTGGTTTTCTGACTCTGGAGTTTTTGTCTTCTGATTGCCTGTCTTTGAATGTTCCCGGGATCGAGCGTATTTTTTAAGAAATGTGACGGCGTCCTCCATGGTGCCGCCCTGACGGAACAGAGTCTGGATCTCACCGCTGAGTTCCCGGGCTTTTTCCCGGGTGATTTCTCCTGTGCCGGCAAGAATTTCGGACAGTTGCCCTGTATACTGATCTTCCGGGAAATATCCGAAACGGGACAGATACCGGATTTGTGTTTTGTCCGGCATATAAAAAGGAAGCGTTCCCTGGCATTGCTGTATCTTCTTATATAAAGCATTGGCGTACAGGGCTTCCTGAATGATCAGATCATTTTCCAGAATAAAACTTTGGAAATACGGAGGTATGATTCGTATTTCCTGCAGAATATCTTCCCGTTTCAAAGGTGCTGGCGCGTATGCGTTGTACATTTTCATAAGAATGGACGCCGGAAAACAGCCGTACAAATGCCCTGAAGCGTTGAGACAGTCCAGAAGAAAACTTTTTCTTTGGCGCTCTTTTTCAAAGGCTCCTGTCAAAAGTTCTGCGGAAGTTTCCATCAGCTGCTGCGGAATCTGGTATGAGCCATCTGTATTTTTCAGACAATAGCCGCCCTCATACATCCTCCGGTATAGTGCCGGATGTCCGGATTCCGGGAAATGTATGAGATTCAGTTCGTCATCCCCTAAATAGACAAAAAAGTTATGGATGACGGAAGGGGTATACAGATAGTCCAGAAGATTCCGGGCAAGCTCGTCTTTTTTCATGGATGAATATCCGGACATGCCGTGAAGTTTTGCCAGCTGAATTAAATCTTTTTTTGTTCTTGTTAATAAGTAATTGCTGTATGTGTTCATATAGTATATTTCCTGTCAGTGATAATAAAGAGTATTTATTTCATAAGAAATTACATGGATGCTTTTTTGTTGTCCTGATACATTATACTATTTTTTTCGTGATTTTCCTTATAATTAATGAGCTTTTGGCTCTCTTTTTTTGGTAATATTGTTATTTTATAGTGAAAATAATTTGCATTTCATAAAAAATATTGTTCTGCACTGTTTTTTACTTCCGCTTTCAGGAGGTTCGAGTGTCGGACGGCGCTGATGAAATCATCTCTGGATACGGTATCCCTTGACTGCAGGGCTGCATAGGAAAAAGCCATTTCAAGGAGAGTGAGCGGAAGCTCCGGTCTTCGGGTCCTCTTATCCTGCGGCTGATAGTCTTCCGATGAGAGTCGGATGAGAGTCCGGAGAATCTGAATGGTGACTTCCTGAGAAAATGCATTCCTCACCTTCGTCTCGTATTCCACGGCAGGGATGGTTCCAAGAAGAATGCGGAGTGTCGTATCCGCATCCGGTTCTTCCACGGTGACAGGGTAGAAACGACGGGCCAGAGCCTTGTCGCTTAGAATGTATTTTTGGTACTCATCGCTGGTGGTGGAGCCGATGATTTTGATATCGCCCCGGTCAATATACGGTTTCAGCATATTGGAGATATCATTATTGGAGCTCTCGGTGGAACCTGCCCCGACGATGGTATGGATTTCATCGATGAACAAAATGATTTCCGGATGTCTGTCCAGCTCTTCCATGAGCTGGCGGATGCGCTCTTCCATCTCGCCCACATATTTGGTGCCGCTTAAAAGAGAGGTGGTGGTCAGTTTGTAGATTTCCCTGTTTTTCAGGAGGTCCGGTACCTGTCCTCTCTGCAAAAGCCAGGCAAGTCCTTCGGCCACGGCGGTTTTGCCGACGCCCGCTTCTCCGAGAAGAATCGGAGACTTTTTCGGGGAAATCAAAATCAGTTCCAGATCATTCAGTTCCGCTTCTCTGCCGATGGCAGGGTTTGTAATATAGGAGGCGGCTGTCATGTTATAAGCATATTTATTTAAAATGCTGTCGGAAGACAGATGGGAGCTGCCGCTATGGCGCCGGTATCCCGGAAAGACTTCTTCGGGTGCGTGTTCCCGCAGTCCGGAGAAATCGAGTGCCCGAAGAGCGAGATATTCCGGGAAATCCATCTCGGACAGAGGAGAGGCTTCCCGGAGCAGAGATTCCGGAACAAGGTCCGCCCTGCCCTGGAATCCGTCCTGACTGGTGGTCAGCCGGCATAAAAAGTCCAGCTCTTTTTTCTGGAAATCAGCAAGAAATCCCTCGATGCGGATATCATCCAGAGAAGAAATCTTGCTGGTATACATTTCGTTAAATAATTTTACCAGCCAGATATTCTTTTCTGTGGTGAAACAGGCAAGCTGAAAGCGCAGAATATCCGCCAGAAGTTTTTCGTTCTGTTTCAGGTATATTATATAGGAAGAAGCCCGTTTCGCAATGCGGGCGATGTGCTGCAGGTTTTCCGGTGTGGACTTGATGATGACTGAGTAGAAGTCCTGCAGTGTCCGAAGGAATAAACTCCTGTCTTTAAAGCATGGTTCCAGTCCAAGCATAGTTTGGGCATACACAGAATAAAAGGGTGTTTTTAGATTTTCAAAAAGACTGATGGTGCACTGCAGCCATATATCTTCCGGAAAACTGTTATCGGCAGATGGATCTTCCGATTGTGGAAGAGTATCGCCGGCGGATGGACCTTTTGATTGTGGAAGAGTATTGCCGGTGAATGGATCTGCTGTTGTTTTGGCTGGATCACCGGCGGAACGCATCTGTTCTTTCAGGCGGATGCAGTCTTCAAAGTACCGGTCGTATTCCCGGGCGTTTTCCGGAAAGGAAAAGTTGTTCCGTTCCCGGAGAAGATTTTCGATAAATTTGAGAAAAAGCCCGTCATCGTGGAAAGCCTCGATGCGGGACGGAAGAAGGAACATATTCTGTATGCAGTTGTTTTCAAAAGAGAGGGGCTGTCCGGCATTTTGAACAAGGCGGAAAGCCTGTGATAAAGTGTCAATGATCGTATTCAAGATTGCGATTACTCCTTTACAGATAATTTTTTACTTTAAAGCGAAAAAGTGTTGTGCTTTTGATTTTTTTATGTTAAGATAGCTTCTGGTGACTGCAATAGGCTTTCATTATGCAAATCACCTGTTTATTATAAGGAAAATAATAAAAAAATGCAATGATTGCGGGAGCCACGCTGCAATGCGGAAAAGGAGGGTTTCTGTGATCATGATTACATTCATTGAAAAATCAGATTTTTGGAAGAAAAGGAGAAAAAAGTATCATGGATATGCAGATGAATTTCTATAGAAAATTGCCGATACCGAGAGATCTGAAGAAGCAGTTTCCGGCAGATGAGAGAGTAGTTAAGATTAAAAATGAGAGAGATCCGGAGATTGCAAGGATTTTTGAAGGAAAGTCCGACCGGCTTCTGCTCATCATCGGCCCGTGTTCTGCAGATAATGAGTCTTCAGTGCTGGACTATGTTTCCAGGCTGGCAAAGGTACAGGAAAAAGTAAAGGATAAAATCTGGATCGTTCCGAGAATTTATACAAATAAGCCTCGTACTACGGGAGGCGGATACAAGGGACTGATTCATCAGCCTGATCCGGAAAAGAAGCCGGATATGTGGCAGGGAATCATTGCTGTCCGGGAGCTTCATCAGAAAGCGATTCTGGAAAGCGGTCTGACCTGCGCTGATGAAATGCTGTATCCGGAAAATCAGAGATATCTTTCAGATTTATTATCGTATGTGGCTGTAGGCGCCCGCTCCGTGGAGAACCAGGAGCATCGTCTGGTGGCCAGCGGCGCCGGCGTTCCGGTGGGAATGAAGAATCCGACCGGCGGAGATCTGAGTGTTATGATGAATTCTATTACAGCGGCTCAGAGCGGTCATATGTTTATCTACCGGGGATGGGAAGTGGAGTCCATGGGAAATCCATACGCACACGCAATTTTGCGGGGATATGTGGATAAGCACGGACAGACTTTCCCGAATTATCATTATGAAGATCTGATGCAGCTTTATGAATTATATCAGGAGACCAACCTGAAGAATCCTTCAGTCATCATTGATACCAATCATTCCAATTCCGGTAAAAATTATATGGAACAGATCCGGATTGCCAAAGAGGTTCTTCACAGCTGCCGGATATCAAAAGACATCAGAAAACTGGTGAAAGGATTAATGATCGAGAGTTATATTGAGGATGGATGTCAGAAGATTGGCGGAGGCTGCTATGGTAAATCCATCACAGACCCTTGTCTTGGATGGGAAAAATCTGAGCAGTTGATCTATGAAATCGCAGATTTGTTATAAAATTAATAATTTTTATAAATAAGATATTACGAAAGGCTTTGTATTCATTACAAAGCCTTTGTACATTGTAAACAAAACATGTGTGCAGGCTTGTTTTTTGTAATATTTTTTTGTAAAATGATAACATGTATCGTCGGTTTCTTTTCTGGTAATTCTGTACACTTGTGAGAGAAAATGTTACAATAATTTTAAATAAGTCATTTTTAGAACACTTTTACGTAATATAATTTTAACAAGTAAAGGAAAGGGAGATGGCAGATGCTTCTGAGCAGACTGATGATTTTTAATCAGAAAGAAGAAGAGTGCCGCCAGATGGAAGCTTACTTTGAGGAAAGCGGATATGGCGTCATAAGTTGTTCGGATTTGGATGAATTGATGGATATCATTTCCAAGGGAAGACATAAGCCGGAAGTATTTGTATTTTATATAGATGATTCCGGACGAAAAGGATACGATATCATTGAGAAGGTCCGGGCCGTATCAGATATGGCGATCATCATTATATCAAAGGACAGCCGTCTTGACACTCAGCTGTACGCTTATTCCAAGAAGATTGATGATTACATGGCAGAACCGGTTCCCCTGCCTCTTCTGGAGGCTCATGTGGAAGCAATCCTCAGAAGATTTTCGGAGAAAAAGCTTTCTGTGGAGACAGCAGGAGCGATTACCATTGATTATGAGAGCAGAAAGATTTATCTTGAGGGGAAGGCTCTGAAGGTTACAGCGAAAGAATTCGATTTGATGGAATACTTTATCAAACACAAAGGAATGATTTTATCCAGAGATAAGATCCTGGATTCCGTGTGGGGATATGATTACATTGGCGGATACCGCAGTGTGGATACTTTGGTAAAGAAACTGAGAGCGAAGCTTACAAAGCAATACCCTTATATACAGACTGTGTATGGCGTGGGATACTGCTTTGACGTTTAAAAAATACAAGGAAAGGGGATTTTTATAACGATGAAACGATGGTTAGGTTTATTGATGGTCATTATTATGTGTTTCAGTCTGACAGCGCCGGCTGCGCAGGTGGATGCATCTTCCAGAGTGACGGTGGTGTACAAAGGAAAAACGAAATCATTCGGCGGAAAGAAAACATATGCTTACGTAAATAACAGCAAAATCAAGGTAGCGAAACAGCCGATTTTCCTGAAGAATGGCTGCTACATGGGACCGGTCAATAAGCTTTTCAAGAAAAGTTCCCTGAAAGTGACAGTAAAAAGCAGCGGCAATACGCTGACCATGCAGTATCGTTCCAACATTATCGTTTTGAAAAACGGAAGCCGCAATGTGACGGTAAATGGAGAGACTTCCCGGATGAGTGCACCGGCTATGCAGGTAACTTATCCGAGCGGAAAGACCAAATGGGCAGTGCCTTTAAAGAGTGTCTGCAGCCGTCTCGGAATCACTTATAAGCTGAAAAATGGCGTGATCAAGATGAAAGGAGCGGTGAACTCCGCAACGACATCCTCAAGCAGCAGTTCCTCCAATTCCTCAGCGGAAAACGGACAGATCACCCTGGTTCTCGACGCGGGACACGGCGGCATGGACTCCGGAGCGACGGGAAATGGTTACAGAGAGAAAACGATGACACTCTCCATTCTTCTGGGCGCCAAGAGAATGTTTGATAATGACAGCCGGTTTAAGGTGTACTATACAAGAACATCGGATACATATCCGAGTCTGACAGACAGAAGTAATCTGGCTAACAACTATGACGCAGATTTGTTTGTAAGTATCCATATTAACTCTGCATCGGCTTCGGCTCATGGAACGGAGACTCTGTATAATTCCAGCCGGAATACAGTGACAGCGAAAAATGGACTCACCTCCAGAGAACTGGCAACGTATATCCAGAAATCCGTGGTATCGACCACAGGATTTACCAACAGAGGCCTCAAGAACAGAACAGACCTGAGCGTTCTGAACCGGACAAAAATGCCAGCCTGCCTCATTGAGTACGGTTTCATCAGCAATTCCACGGAAGCCAGACAGATGAATGCCAACGCGACCCGTTATGGTCAGGAGCTTTATCAGGCCATTGTTGGTTATCTGCAGTCCGAGGGTAAATTATAAGCAGAAGTTTAAAAACGGATTCCGGCAATATGCTGGAATCCATCTGTTTAAAATAATAAAAAATAATATGAAAATATGGCATTAAGCTGTCACAAGTGATGTATTCACATCTGGATATTGACAGAGCCGGAAAAGTCGGCTATCATATCCAGATGTGGGCTGCAGAATGTGGCAGCTTCTTTTTATGTCTGATAACTTATTCTTTTGAATCCCCAAGAAACACAATATATAGTAGAATAATATGTTGCATGGCACGATTTGTTGTGCTATAATGGCAATGCTCATGAAATGAGAGAGACAATTTTTTCCGGCAGTATGTTTGGTAAGGCTCTTTCGGAAGTTTTCGGAACCAAAACCACAGCACCGGAATTATCCATATAGACATAACATTTGACAGGAAATCGAGGTAGAGAGTATGAAGATTATCAAGAGAAGCGGCATGGAAGTCGAGTTTGACAGAAGCAAGATCAATAACGCGGTAAAGAAGGCCAACAACAGTGTTGTGCTGCAGGATCAGATGAGCGATGAGCAGATTGAGGAAATCGCGAAAAATGTGGAAATCATCTGTGAGGGTATGGGCCGTGCGCTGAGTGTGGAAGAGATACAGGATCTGGTGGAGAATCAGATCATGAATCAGAAAGCGTTCCGTGTGGCAAGTAATTATATCACTTACCGGTATAAGCGGGCGCTGGTTCGTAAGTCCAATTCCACTGATAAACAGATTTTAAGTCTCCTGGAGTGCAACAATGAAGAGGTCATTCAGGAGAACTCCAATAAGAATCCGACGGTCAACAGTGTCCAGAGAGACTATATGGCCGGAGAGGTCAGCAAGGATATCACAAAACGTTTCCTTCTGCCGGAACATATCGTGGAAGCTCACGAACAGGGTATCATACATTTCCATGATTCCGATTATTTTGCCCAGCACATGCATAACTGCTGCCTGGTGAATCTGGAAGATATGCTGCAGAACGGCACGGTGATCAGTGATGTGATGATCGAGAAGCCGAAGAGTTTCTCCACCGCCTGCAATATCGCCACGCAGAGTGTGGCACAGATTGCCAGCTCCCAGTACGGCGGCCAGAGCATCACTCTCTCCCATCTGGTTCCGTTCGTGCAGATCAGCCGGGATAAGTTCCGGAAGGAAGTGCGGAAAGAGTTTGAAGAGGAAGGCATGCCGATCAATGAGGAGAAGATCAACGAGATCGCTGAGATGCGTGTCCGCAAAGAAATCAAGCAGGGCGTGCAGGTGATCCAGTATCAGGTTATCACCCTCATGACCACCAACGGTCAGGCGCCGTTTGTGACGGTATTTATGTACCTGGATGAGGTGGAAGAAGGACCGGCAAGGGACGATTTGGCGCTGATCATTGAGGAAATGCTCAATCAGCGGATTCTTGGTGTAAAAAATGAAAAGGGCGTGTATATTACGCCGGCGTTCCCGAAGCTCATTTACGTGCTGGAAGAGGATAACATCCATGAAGACAGCAAATACTGGTATCTGACTAAGCTGGCAGCCAAATGTACGGCAAAACGTCTGGTTCCGGATTACATTTCCGAGAAAATGATGAAGAAGTTAAAACAGGGCAACTGCTACCCGTGTATGGGATGCCGTTCCTTCCTGACTGTATATAAAGACGAAAACGGCAAGCCGAAGTTCTACGGAAGATTCAACCAGGGCGTTGTGACCCTGAATCTGGTGGATGTGGCCTGCTCCTCCGGAAAAGATATGGATAAATTCTGGGAGATCTTTGACGAGCGTCTGGAACTCTGTCATGAGGCCCTTATGTGCCGTCATAATCGTCTGAAGGGTACTCCTTCCGATGTGGCTCCGATCCTCTGGCAGAATGGCGCTCTGGCCCGTCTGAAGAAGGGAGAAAAGATTGATAAACTGCTCTACGGCGGTTATTCCACCATCTCCCTCGGCTATGCGGGACTCTGCGAGTGTACCCGTTACATGATGGGCGTCAGCCACACAGACCCGAAAGGCAAAGAATTTGCCCTCAAGGTTATGCAGCACATGAATGACGCCTGCGCTAAATGGAGAGAGGAGAGCAACATCGATTTCAGCCTGTACGGCACTCCTCTGGAATCCACCACTTATAAGTTTGCCAAATGCCTGCAGGAGCGTTTCGGCATCATTCCGGGCGTGACAGACAAGAACTATATTACCAACAGCTATCACGTACATGTCACAGAGCCGATCGACGCCTTCGACAAGCTGTCCTTCGAGGCTCAGTTCCAGGAACTGTCCCCGGGAGGAGCTATCAGCTATGTGGAAGTGCCGAATATGCAGAACAACATCGAGGCGGTTCTGGCAGTCATGAAACACATTTATGACAATATCATGTACGCAGAGCTCAATACCAAGAGCGATTACTGTCAGGTCTGCGGCTACGACGGAGAAATCCAGATCGAGAGCGACGAACATGGCAAACTGATCTGGGTATGTCCGAACTGCGGCAACAAAGACCAGAACAAGATGAACGTGGCCAGAAGAACCTGCGGCTACATCGGAACCCAGTTCTGGAACCAGGGAAGAACCCAGGAGATTAAAGAGAGGGTTATGCATCTGTAATTTTGATACCTCCGTATGAATTTAATTCGTACGGAGGTTTTTTATTTTTCGGAATAAAATATTTTTTATCATTCTGAATTGATTTTTTTCATTTTCTGTGTATAATACAACTTAATACAAAAACTGATTAAAATTTGTATAAAGTTGTTTTGGAAGTGGGCAGGAGTGTGTTTATGAATTATGAATCAATATTTAAACAATACGGAGGAATTATGCGCACGTGTGAACTTAAAAGGGAAGGGGTATCCTATCAGATTCTTCAAGAGTTGATGGCAGAAGGTCTTGTAGAGAAGATTAAATATGGTTACTACCAATGGCAGGACGAAAAGGCTTTCTCAGAAGTTTCAGTCATAAGTGCACTATTTCCGGATGCCATTGTTTGTGATATGTCCGCAGCAATGTATTATGGATATACCGACCGTGTACCTGGTATATGGCATATTGCAGTGGATAATAGATCGGCAAGAAATAAATTTAAAATAGATTTTCCCCAAATAAAACCGCATTTTATTTCTGCAGACAGGTTAGGAATAGGTGTGAGTGAGGGAAAGATTGACGGGATAACTGTAAAAATATATGATAGAGAAAGGGTTATCTGTGATTGTCTCAGACGTATCAATACAATGGATGGAGAGATGTTGAATACTATAATCCAAAGATATGTGGGAGATAAGGATAAAGATTCTGCCAGATTAATGGAATATGCGGCAAGACTTGGTGTGGAAAAAAAAGCAAGAAGGATGATAGGAATATGGCTGTAAAAGAAATTAAAGATATGGGAGCCTCAGTTCTTTCCAGATAAAAAAAACAGTCCAGGGAAACGGGAATTAATTATCAGACTTGTCTCCAACTTTTTGCACAAGAGGAATTTCTTCGTAAACTGGAAATATCCCGATATGCCGGAAATTTTGTTTTAAAAGGTGGGATGTTTTTATATATAATATCTCATTTTGAGGGCAGACCTACTATGGATATTGATTTTATGCTCAGAAAATTATCCAATGATATTTTGGGTATGGAAAAAATAATTAAGGAAATATGTCAGATGGATACTGGAAATGACTTTATAGATATTCAAGTTCTTGGGATAAAAGAAATTACGCCAGAAAAGAAATATTCAGGTGTAGGAATCAATATGAAAGCTTGTATAAAAAATGTTATAATTCCTTTTTCTGTTGATATTGGAGTTGATGATGTGATAATACCTGCACCGATAAAGAGAACGGTAACAACCCGGTTGGCAGGTTTTAAAGAACCGGATATCTATACATACTCTTTAGAAAGTACGATGGCAGAAAAGTTTGATGCTATTTTGAAACGAATGTCAGCTTCCAGTAGAATGAAAGATTTTTATGATATTTTCTATTGGTCAAAGATATTTGATTTTGATGGAGCGGTATTATACAGGGCTATTTTTGAAACTTTGAAACACAGAGGAACTACATATAAAAAAGATAGTTTAGAAAAAATAAAATTATTTCATCAAAATGAATTTATGAGAACGTTATGGAATAATTATAATCCAGGACCGGGACTTGAAAAACCGGATTTTATTTCCGTACTAAATCAAATTGCCTTGTTTATTGGTCCAATATATGAAGCTATACTAAATCAAAAAGATTTTTTTGGAACGTGGTCGGCAAAAGAAAATGTATGGAGTAAATAGAAAGAAATAAACAGGAGAGAATATATGGCAGAAATCGTATGTATCGGGCAGGCAGTCATCGACTGCATCACCAGGGGTAAGGAAGAAAAGCCCCACAAGAAAAATGTATACCGGGCGGAAAAAATCAGTCTGAACACCGGCGGAGACGCCCTCAACGAGTCGGTGATTCTGTCGCGGCTGGGGCATCAGGTGAAGCTGGTCTGCGGCGTGGGCAATGATGTGGCCGGTAATCTGATTCTCCATGAGATGGAGGCCCGCGGCATCGACGTCAGCGATGTGACGCAGAGTGATTCCCTCACCACACCCATTGCCAATCTTATGGTCAACCGGGATGGCACCCGCGTATCCGTCAACAGTGAAGCTACCATGCTCACCGGTTACGCACCGTCCGAGCATGCCATAAAGGGAGCGAATGTTGTCTCTCTTGCCAGCCTGTTCCGGGCGCCCCTGGACAACAGCGATACGATCATCCGTCTCGCCCGGGCGGCCAAGGCACAGGGCGCCATCCTCTGCGCAGACACGAAGATGCCCACCTACCGGAAACTGGCTCTCGATGATATCCGGGAAATCCTTCCGCTCATCGATTACATTTTCCCCAATGAAAATGAGGGGGAGTATTACACCGGAGAGACGGAATGCATGGCCATGGCGGAACATTTCCGCAGTCTCGGCGTAAAAAATGTCATCATCAAAACCGGCGAGAAAGGCTGCACCGTCAGCGGCGGACAGGGCCAGTTTTCCATGCCGGCCTATTCTGTGGATGCAGTGGATTCTACGGGTGGCGGCGACAACTTTGTGGCTGGATTTATCTCCGCTCTGCTTCACGGCGGAAATCTCCGGGAGTGCTGCCAGTACGGAATGGCCTGTGCGGCGGTATGTGTGCAGAGTATCGGGGCGACCACGGGAGTGAAGAGCCGGGAGAGTGTGGAGGAGTTTTTGAAATAGTAGAAAAGGAGAAGAAATAAATGTATTACGGCAACATTAAAAAAAGCGATATCGCCAACGGCATCGGCGTGCGGGTTTCTCTCTTTGTCAGCGGCTGTACCCATCACTGCAAGGGCTGCTTCAATGAGGAAACCTGGGATTTTAAATATGGAGAAATTTTTACAAAGAAGACTCAGGAGCAGATTTTTAAATGGCTGGAGCCTTCCTATGTGAGCGGCCTGACGGTGCTGGGCGGCGAGCCTATGGAATATGTGAACCAGCAGGAACTGCTGCCGTTTCTTAAAGAAGTGAAACGAAGATTTCCGGACAAGACCATCTGGTGTTATACAGGTTATGTGTTTGAGAAAGATATTCTGGAGCGGATGGTGCCGAAGTGGCGGTATACAGGGCCGCTCTTACAGCTCATTGATGTGCTGGTGGACGGCCCGTTCATAGAAGAGTTAAAGGATATCAGTCTGTTGTTCCGGGGGTCTTCCAACCAGAGGCTTATTGATGTGCCAAAGAGCCTGGCGGCCGGCGAGACCGTTCTGTGGGAACATGAAGAGTGATGTGTTTGATTCTAAAAACTGTCTGATAATTCCCACAGCTGTCAGTCGGGATGCCTAGCGGCTGTGTTTTCCGCCCGATGTGGTCAGGAACTGTACCAGTGCGCCTAAAGCGATGATGCAGACTGTCAGAAGCAGCGGATAGGAAGACAGAAGATCCATGTTCATGTACTGTCCCAGTACGGTCAGACATCCGGCTGCGGAGGAACCGCAGACAACGGCTGAGGTGATGATGATCACCGGCCGGATGAAGCGGAGCGCCAGGGATCCGACGATGAATCCGACTACCACGGACAGGAAGAACTGAATGTCTCCTGTGAATGGAAGGACGGATGCGGCGGCCATGAAAGCCAGTCCAAAACACAGAAGAAAGATGCCGGCCTGATAGATGCGGTAGGCAAGGATGGAAAGAACGACCGCTCCCACCAGTGCGCAGACGGCAATGACGACGCCGGAACCATCAAGAAAAGATGCGCCGATCATGCCTCCGGCAACGGCGCCAACCAGAAGTCCGGTGAGGCTCATGAACAGTTTGGACAGCTTGTAGCCGAAAAAGCAGCCCAGAAGAGCGATGATCAGAGAAACGGTGGTGGCGATGATCTTGTAAGAGGTATCGATACCGTCGATATAATTGCTGATGGTATCCAGATGGGCGGCTCCGGTTTCAAAAGAATCCGGAAGAAAGGTACCTGTGTGTAAGAGCTGAGCGGGCAGTTCTGTGATAAATGTAATGAAATCTGAAAACATAAATGTCCTCCTTTGTGTATTTGAGGCCGCGGAAAGCGGCGTGTGTTTCATAGCCTGTCACTACACTAGCATAAAATGAGGTTTTGCGCAATTTTTTCCCGGAAGGCATCTTTCAGATTTTTTACTTTGTTGTTATGTTTTTGTAAGCGGAATCATCGCTGGAATTTAGAATATGGCTTGTTTCCGCCAGGGTTTTATACTATAATACCGGGGAGAATGTCCCTGTGATATGGGCGTAACAGCTGCCGTGGGGAAAAGCCCCTGGCGATACAGTACATTTACCGGGAAAGAAACCCCGGTCCGACAATACATTTGGAAAGAGAGGAAGAAAATATGAGCAAGATCAGAACAAGATTTGCTCCGAGCCCGACGGGAAGAATGCATGTGGGTAATCTGCGTACTGCGTTATATGCATATCTCATTGCGAAACATGAGGGCGGAGATTTTATTTTGAGGATTGAAGACACGGATCAGGAGAGATTTATGGATGAAGCTCTTCCTATTATTTACCGTACGTTGGAAGACACGGGACTGAAGCATGATGAAGGTCCGGACAAGGACGGCGGATGTGGCCCTTATGTTCAGAGTGAGCGCTGTGCTTCCGGTCTCTATATGAAATATGCCAAAGAACTCATTGACAAAGGTGAAGCATACTATTGTTTCTGTGATCAGGAACGTCTGGATTCTCTGAAAAGAGTAGTGGGAGGCAAGGAGATCAGTACTTACGATAAGCACTGTCTGCATCTGTCCAAAGAAGAGATTGAGGCGAACCTGGCGGCCGGCAAGCCGTTTGTCATCCGTGCCAATATTCCAAATGAAGGTGTGACATGCTTCCATGATGAGATTTATGGAGATATTTCTCAGCCAAATGAAGAGCTGGACGATATGATTCTCATTAAATCCGACGGATATCCGACCTACAATTTTGCCAATGTAGTGGACGATCATCTGATGGGAATTACTCATGTGGTAAGAGGAAATGAATATCTGTCTTCTGCACCGAAGTATACCCGTCTGTATCAGGCTTTCGGCTGGGAAGAACCGAAATACATTCATTGTCCGCTGATCACCAATGAGGAACATCAGAAGCTCTCCAAACGTTCCGGACATTCCTCCTACGAGGATCTGATCGAGCAGGGATTTGTTTCTGAGGCCGTTGTAAACTTTGTAGCTCTTCTTGGATGGAGCCCGTCCGATAACAGAGAGATCTTTTCTCTGGATGAGCTGGTAGCAGCCTTTGATTATCATCATATCAGTAAGTCTCCGGCGGTCTTTGATATGACGAAGCTCAAATGGATGAACGGCGAATACCTGAAAGCCATGGATTTTGATAAGTTCTATGAAATGGCAGAACCGTATCTGAAAAAAGCTATCACAAAGGATTATGATTTAAAGAAGATTGCCGCTCTGGTGAAAACGAGAATCGAGATTTTCCCTGATATCTATGAGATGGTGGATTTCTTCGAGCAGGTGCCGGAATATGATGTGGCTATGTACACGCACAAAAAGAACAAGACGACACCGGAGAAGTCACTGGTAGTGTTAAAAGAACTTCTTCCGGTTCTGAAAGAGCAGGAAGATTACTCCAACGATGCTCTTTATCAGACTCTTCGTCAGTTTGCCGCAGACCATGAATATAAGAACGGATTTGTGATGTGGCCGGTTCGTACCGCTGTGTCCGGCAAGCAGATGACGCCGGGCGGCGCCACCGAGATTATGGAAGTCATCGGCAAGGATGAGACCCTCTCCCGGATTGAGGCAGCCATCGCTAAGATTGAAGCGGCCATTGGTTAATTACGCCAGTTTATGTGTGGACAAAAAAGACGTGAAAGCGACTTTTTTGTCCATTTTTTCACCCATGATTCCGATACATTTTCCCATGGTAAAGGCGGCGAAGATGGTGCCGATGCCGAGGCCTTTCAGATGTCCCAGACAGAAAAATGTCATGCAGGCGGTGACCAGCAGACAGATAACGTCGAAGGAAATCTTGACTCTGGAATAACGGATGCTGGTTATCTCGGAAAATTCCCGTGGGAAAAGATCCGTCGGGATAATCGGCATCTGACAGCGGTTTGAAATGGCGATGCCGAAAGAAATCACAAGATAGCTGACGATAAAATACAGAATCCGCAGCGGCAGTGTTGTCGGCAGAAGAGTAACCCACATTTCATGTACATCGATCATGATGCCAAAGAAAAATCCCACTACAAAGCTGAACAGATAAGAAACGACAAAACGTTTTCTCATGATCATGAGGACAGCGATGAGCAGTCCCTGGAAAATGTATGTCCAGGTACCCAGTGTCAGTATGGGGAACACCTCTGAAAAAGCGTAGGGAACGCTTGAAATGGCGGAGATGCCGGAACCGGAGTGAAGCATCAGCACCACGCCGAAACTGTTGATGATGACGGCGAGAACCAGCGCCAGCTCTCCGCGGAATGTATAAGGAGTATCGGTTGTAGACATAAAAAATCCCTCCTGGTGATAAGATATATTGCCATTGCCGTGCAGTGTAAATGCACGGTTTGATATGATTTTACGGTATAACTGTACCACCGGGAAGGATATAATTCTAATGAATATTTTTTATGAAATTATAAATTATATCTATATTATAGCAATTGTACCTACTTTGTGTTATAGAGACAGCCGTCTCCGCCCATCAACGCGGTCATTTCCTCGATGCGTTCCAGAGGAAACGGTGGTCTGGACAGTGGCCGCATGGCGATAGACATAAGTTTCATGGGATTGTCGTCCGCGGCGACCCGGTTGGAACTCAAATGTCCGCAGCGTTTGCAGCGGTGGATGATTGCCCATTCTCCCTTGTTTCTGACCCAGACGCCCACCGGTTCCATGATGCCGCCGCAGTCGGATTCCCGGTCGCCCGGCTCAATGTCCAGATGCAGGCTTGAGAGACAGTTGGGACAGTGATTGCGGTGATTGCTGCCGGAACCGGCAGATACGACCGGGCGTCCGCAGACCTTGCAGGTAAAACTGTCATTGCATGGATGTGTTTTATAGTAGCCTTTCTGATATGATTTTCTTTTATTTTCTCTGTTCATTTTTTACCTCCCTGAAGGGACGGCGCATGAAAATATATTTCCAAAATACGTTTCCAAGGAGAAAAGCCGCTGGCCGCCACATTTTGTGGAGCAGTATTGTTGCGTTAAAAAGCGGTTTCCATATATTTTTTCAGTCCGTCCCGATACTTTTGGGTGAGGAGTAAATATTGCTGCTGTTCTTCTTTCGTCCAATCTGCCCAGATTTTATTTTCGATTTCAAACAGTGGGTAAATTTTACGGCGGGCGTAGTCTTTGCCCTCTCCGGTCAGACAGACAATCGTATTTCTCCCCTTGCCCTGTTCCAGTCTTATGATTCCTTCTTTTTCCAACTTGTGAATGGCGGAATTGATGGTCTGCCGGCTGATGCCTGTCAGTCTGCTGATCTCACTCTGAAGGCAGCAATCCCCCTTTTCACAAATGACGTATAAAATGTTCTGCACGCTGTCAGAGACACCCATTTTGACGGCGGCCTCATGATAGAGTGCATTGATTTCGCCGGCAAGATATGTATATTGATTTGCTTTCAAATAGTGCATAAGTCAACCCC
>ERZ1643250.668-NODE-668-length-34390-cov-57.021814_pt1 | contig 34390 bp, 36 predicted proteins | sample MGYA00579262_ERZ1643250 | MGnify/ENA primary metagenome ERZ1643250 (study PRJEB29033, sample SAMEA4952265) | chicken gut metagenome | biome: Broiler Chicken; feature: Gastrointestinal Tract; material: Caecum | place: Ireland | collected 2018 | study: Broiler...
GTAAGAATGATCTTGGCAATCTTTGCATTAGGCGTTTTAATATGAACAGGATATTGTAAACGTTTTTCATAATTCCACATAATTCAGCACACTCCTTCCCATGGCCAGGGTTCCAGGACCCAGTCCCATTGCCTGCTGCAGGCATCATCTCCAGTATCAATGGTCAGGGGACCGTACTGGGCGGCATATTCTTTCAGGGCCTCGTTCCGGACCATTACTTTTTCCTTAAAAAATTCAAGAGCCTTTTCGTCCTCAGGATGAGTGTCCAGATAAAGCTTTATGTCATCTACTGCAAAGCTGACCTCGTTGATGGTATTTAACAGCTGCTCTCTGGAATATCTGCAATTTTTATTCATCTGCAGCCACCTCGCTTTCCACAAAAAGGTTTGCACAGTTCCGGAAAGATGGTTCCCATCTGCAGGCCTTTACACAAAGAGAAAGTATTGGAAAATTTCTGACAGGGCACATAGGCCATTGTCAGGGGAAGTTCATCTGCATGGGTGTAAATGCAGGTGTCTTCAATCTTATCCGAACTGCCTGAAGAAGGTTGGCAGCCCCAGGAGGGAGACATTTCCCTGGGGCTGATGCGGCAGGAACGGGAAGCTGTATAATTCATTCTGCAATTATCCATTTTTAAACCTCTCAGATCTATCAGCAGAAATATATCTGCCCGAATATTACAGTAATATTTTATGAGACTCTGCATAAAATGTGAAAATCGGATGTCTGTCTTTCTGTTTGCATAAGCCAGTCTGTTTTTGTTAAAATAATGTAAAGATACCAAAAAGGCGGACAGACTTATGAAAAGAATTTTGAAACACACATGGAAAGCAGTCAGACACAATCTGGGAAACCTGCTGCTTTTTGAGACAGGCTATCGTATCCTGACTTTTTTCCTGACCATGCAGATTATAGAAAAGGCAGTGGATATCTCTCTGAAACATCAGGGATTCAGTTATCTTACTGCGGAAAATTACGGGGAGTTTATTAAAAGTCCCTGGACCATACTGCTGTTTCTTGGAGCTTTTGCGGTACTGCTGTTGTTTTTTCTCATAGAGGCCTCGGCGCTGCTCTGGGGTTTCCAGCATTCAGCAGCAAAAAGAAAACTTTATGCAAGTGATTTTTTTATAGAAGGGTTAAAAGGAGTTCTGAGACTCCTCAGACAGAGAAAATTTCTGTGGATTTTCTGGGCAGCTCTGTCCGTTCCTTTTCTTAGCGCCTGTTTTCTGGTGCTGGAGGCTTCCTATGTAGGGCTTCTGGAATTTACGGCAAGAGAGATTTATCAGACAGTGACTCCCCATGGCCTTCTGTATCTGTTTCTGGCAATCCTGCTTCTGATCTCCGGCTGTTCCGTATTCGCTCTTCCCTATTGTTTTTTGGAAAGTGAAAAAAGTCTTGCTGGAATCGGAAAGGGAATCCATCTACTGAAAAAACGCTGGAAACTTATTCTCAGAGGAGGCGTTATCCTTTATCTGATCTTGGCTGTCATTGGAGCGGCATTTTATCTTCTGACCACTGTGGGCATAACCGGAGCTGTTATGCTGCTCAGGCCGGAAGAAGGAAAGATTACAAGTGTGCTGATCTATAAAGAATACATTCATATGGCTATGGGAGTTTTTGCAGGAGGCCTTCAGATGATAGGCAGTCTGGCCTTTGTTTATGCAGTCTATTCCCGCTTTCACAGGCAGAAAAATGAGGATGTTCCCCTCTGCAGACTGGTACGCAGCTACAGCTGGCTTTCCAAACTGGGGCGGCGCAGAGCAGCCGCCTTTCTGACCATATTATTTGTGGGAATGGAAGGGGGATATCTGGCAGCCACGGCAGTGAGTCACGATACGGTTCTGGAAAGTCTGAACGCAGATGCAAATATTACCGCCCACCGGGGCGGAGCTCTCAGAGCACCGGAAAATACTCTCAGTGCCCTGGAGTATACCTGGGAATGTGGAGCAGACTCTGCAGAAATTGACGTGCAGGAAACGAAAGACGGAGTACTGATCCTGCTCCATGATGATTCTCTTGAAAGAATTACAGGCGTAGATAAGAAAGTCTGGGAGATGACCTACCAGGAGATCAGCCAGTTGGATGCAGGAAGTTCTTTCGGAGAGGATTTTAAAGGGGAAAAAATCCCCACTTTGGAAGATGTATTAAAATTTTGCTATGGAAGACTGGACTTAAACATAGAGATTAAGTATAATGGTAAAAATAAGGGGATTGTTCAGAGAGTGATCCAGGTGATCAGGGAGAATGATTTTCAGGAGCACTGCGTGGTCACATCTATGAGTTATCAGTTCCTGGAACAGATAAAAGAAACTGCGCCTGAAATCGGGACAGGCTATATTATGACAATGAGCTATGGGAGTATTTCCCAGGCTGAAGCTGCAGATTTTTTCAGTGTCCGATATGATTATGTGACAGAGAGATTTGTGAGAGAGGCTCATGCTTTGGGAAAAGAGGTTCATGCCTGGACGGTAAATTACAGGGGGAATATAAAACGGATGCTGGACATGGGGGTTGACAATATAATCACAGATGATCCTGTTCTGGTCCGTAAGGTGCAGAATCAGGAGAGCGGTACGAAGACAGGTTTTGCAGAACTGTTGGAGTATGCCCTTGGAATTTAAGCGGGAGGGTAAATAATGCCAAAAAAAAATAAAAAACAGGCGGCAAAACCAAGATATTATGATTATAATCTGGTTGCTATTGTAATTCTGCTGACCTGTTTCGGCCTGGTCATGCTTTACAGCACCAGTGCCTATACTTCTCAGGTAAACTATGAAAACGATATGCGTTTTTTTGGACGTCAGGCCATAATCAGTATAGCCAGTATCCTGGGAGCGCTGCTTATATCCAGATTAGACTATCATGTCCTTTATTATATCAGCGGCGGAATTTATGTGCTCTCTTTGATATTGATGCTTTTGGTTAAATATTCGCCTTTAGGCGTAGAGGTAAACGGCGCCAGAAGATGGCTGACGGTTATTCCGGGGACTGCCCTGCAGTTTCAGCCCTCGGAACTGGCAAAGATCGCAGCTATTACCTTTATTCCCTGTCTGATCATAAAGATGGGAAAGAATGTAAAGACTCTCCGGGGCTCTGTTTTTCTTCTGTGTACAGGCGGTCTTTTGGCAATGGGAGCTTTCCTGCTTACAGAAAATTTAAGTACAGGAATTATTATAGGGGCGATTACCGTAATTATGATTTTCATTGCACATCCAAAGACCAGGCCCTTTATAATTATGGGCGGTATTCTGGCAGTTCTGGTGGTTGTGGGCAGGGTTGTCCTTCAGACAGTGCTGAAGGATGCGGTGATCGACACAGAAAATCTGAGCAGTTTCCGTCTGGGGCGTATCCTGGTATGGCTGAATCCGGAACAGTATTCCAGTGAAGGAGGATACCAGATCATGCAGGCTCTGTACGCCATCGGAAGCGGAGGTTTTTTTGGAAAGGGACTGGGAAACAGTGTGCAGAAACTGGGGCCTGTGCCCGAGGCCCAGAATGACATGATTTTTTCTATCGTGTGTGAGGAACTGGGAGTTTTCGGCGGACTGATAGTTCTTATCCTGTTTGCCTACCTGCTGTACCGTCTGTTTTTTATTGCGGAGAATGCTCCGGATTTTTATGGGTCCCTGGTAGTTGGGGGGATCATGATACATATTGCCCTTCAGGTGATATTGAATATCTGTGTGGTACTGAACTGGATTCCTACAACGGGAATCACCCTTCCTTTCATCAGTTATGGAGGTACGTCAATCCTGTTTTTGATGCTGGAAATCGCCATTGCTTTAAGCATCTCCAGGCAAATTAAATTTACGGAATAAAAAGGGTTGACAAATATAGGGAAAGAAGATATACTTTGAGCATCAAAGTATTCATGACAGCAAAATTCCCATTGGGGATTGAATAATGTAATTTAAAGGAGATAGGAAATCATGTTAGAAAAAATGAAAGAGATCATTGCAGAGCAGTTAAACTGTGACGCAGAAAGCATTACTCTGGAGACATCTTTTAAAGAAGATTTAGGAGCTGACTCCTTAGACCTGTTTGAGCTGGTTATGGCTCTGGAAGATGAATACTCTGTTGAGATTCCTTCCGAGGAATTACAGGATCTGACAACTGTAGGTGCAGTAGTTGACTATCTGAAAACAAAAGGCGTAGAAGAATAAAACAATAGACGGGATCCTTTGAAACCGGCTGTTGTCAGGAATTAAAAACAAGATGGGAGGCCGCAACAGCGTGCTTCCTATTCTTTTAGATAAATACTTTGTTAATCAAAATATTTGGAGATATAAGGAAGGTAAGAACATGGGAAAAACAGCATTTATTTTCCCTGGCCAGGGTGCCCAGTATGTGGGTATGGGCAGGGATTTTTATGAGACATTTCCTGTATGCAGAGAAGTAATAGATAAAGCCTCAGAGATTTCCGGACTGGATCTGAAGACAATCTGTTTTGAGGAGAATGAGAAGATCAATATTACAGAATATACCCAGATCGCCATGCTGGCGGTAGAGGCTGCTATCTTAAAGGCTCTGGAGAAAAAAGGGATCACTCCCGATGCAGCAGGAGGACTGAGCCTTGGAGAATATGGAGCACTGATCGCATCTAAAGCCATGACTATGGAGGATGCTTTTGCAGTGGTAAGAAAAAGAGGAATCTTTATGCAGGAGGCAGTTCCTACGGGGGGAGCCATGTCGGCAGTCCTGGGAACAGAGGCTTCTGTGATTGAAAAAATCTGTCAGGAGACAGAAGGGATCGTATCCATTGCCAACTATAACTGTCCGGGACAGATTGTAATCACCGGAGAGGCTCAGTCAGTAGAAAAAGCTTCCGAAGCCCTTAAAGCAGCAGGCGCTAAGAGGGTGATACCTCTGAAGGTTTCCGGACCGTTCCATTCCAAAATGCTTACAGGTGCAGGGGAAAAATTGGGAGAGGTTCTTAAGGATGTGGTCCTTCAGGAGGTGGAGGTTCCTTACACCACCAATGTTACTGCACAGTACGTAAAGAATAAGGAAGAAATCAAAGACCTTCTGGTGGCTCAGGTTTCTTCTTCTGTACGCTGGCAGCAGTGTGTGGAGACTATGATTGCCGACGGCGTGGATACTTTTGTAGAGATCGGCCCGGGAAAAACCTTAAGTGGTTTTATGAGGAAGATTAACCGGAATGTGAAAGTGATCAACATTCAGACAGTGGAAGACTTTGAAAAGGCAGTGGAAGAACTGCAGCAGGAAATGTGAGGGATAGATATGCTGGATAAGAAAGTAGCGTTAGTCACAGGGGCCAGCAGGGGAATCGGAAGAGAGATTGCTCTGACTTTAGCAGCCCAGGGAAATTTTGTTGTTGTAAATTATAACGGCTCTGAAGCCAGAGCAAAAGAAGTGGTAGAGGCCATTGAGAAAAACGGCGGACAGGCTGCTGCTTATCAGTGCAGCGTGGGAGATTTCAATGCCTGCCAGGAAATGATACAGAGTATCATTAAAGAATATGGACGGCTGGATATCCTGGTGAACAACGCCGGAATTACCAGAGACAATCTGATCATGCGTATGAAAGAAGAAGACTTTGATGCGGTGATCAATACCAATTTAAAGGGAGCTTTTAACACCATCCGTCACAGTGCCCGCCAGATGTTGAAGCAGAAAAGCGGAAAGATCATCAATATCTCTTCCGTATCCGGTATCCTGGGAAATGCAGGACAAGCCAACTATGCGGCAAGCAAGGCCGGGGTTATCGGATTGACCAAAACTATGGCCAGAGAGCTGGCCAGCAGAGGCATTACCGTAAATGCAGTAGCTCCCGGCTTTGTAGATACAGAAATGACAGAAGTATTAGGAGAGGATATTAAAGAAGCTGCCTGCAAGCAGATTCCTCTGGGAAGATTTGGAAAGACGAAAGATATCGCAGAGATGGTAGCTTTTCTGGCGTCAGACAAAGCAGATTATATTACCGGCCAGGTCATCAGCGTTGACGGCGGTATGTGCATGTAGGAGGATATATGAAAAGAGTTGTTGTTACCGGTATGGGAGCCATTACTCCTATCGGATTAAATGTAGAAGAATATTGGAATGGATTAAAAGAGGGGAAGATCGGATTTGGAGAAATTACCAAATTTGACACCTCCGATTATAAAGTGCACCTGGCAGCAGAAGTAAAAGGCTTCCAGGGCAAAGATTATATGGACTTTAAGGCGGCAAAGAGAATGGAGCTTTTCGCCCAGTATGCAGTGGCAGCCGCAAAGGAAGCAATCGAGCAGGCTGGCCTGGATATGGAGAAGGAAGATCCCTTCCGTGTAGGCTGTTCCATCGGTTCCGGTATTGGAAGCCTGCAGGCGGTAGAGAGAGAGCATACAAAACTGGTGGAAAAAGGACCGAACAGAGTAAATCCTCTGATGGTGCCTCTGATGATCTCTAACATGGCTGCAGGAAATGTGTCTATTCAGTTCGGTCTGAAAGGAAAGAGCATCAATGTGGTAACCGCCTGTGCTACAGGAACCCACAGCATTGGCGAAGCCTACAGGAGCATCCAGGCAGGAGATGCAGACGTTATGGTAGCAGGAGGTACAGAGGCCAGCGTAACACCTCTGGGAATCGCCGGATTTACCGCTCTTACTGCTCTGTCAACCAATCCGGACCCTGCACGCTGCTCGGTTCCTTTTGATAAGGAGAGAAGCGGTTTTGTCATGGGTGAAGGATCAGGAGTGGTAGTTCTGGAAGAGCTGGACCATGCGAAAAGGAGAGGTGCCAAGATCCTTGCAGAAGTCGTAGGATATGGAGCTACCAGCGATGCTTACCATATTACTTCTCCGGCAGAAGACGGAGAAGGCGCTGCAAAATGTATGGAATATGCCATCAATGAAGCGGGAATTTCTCTGGAAGAGGTAACTTATATCAACGCTCACGGAACCAGCACTCATCATAACGACCTGTTCGAGACAAGAGCCATTAAGAAATTATTCGGAGACCATGCTTATAAATTAAAGGTAAACTCTACAAAATCTATGATCGGACATCTTCTGGGCGCAGCAGGCGCTGTAGAATTTATTGCCTGTGTGAAAGAAATTGAAAACAGTTATATCCATGAAACTGTAGGATATCAGGTGCCGGACGAAGAGTGTGATCTGGACTATGTAACAGGACAGGGACAGGAAATGGAAATCGAATATGCCCTTTCCAATTCCCTGGGATTTGGAGGACACAACGCCAGCCTGCTGATCAAAAAATATCATGATTGATTGACGGAGGAGATACGATGGAATTAGAAAAAATCATTGAGTTAATTCATACAGTCAGCGAGTCAAACCTTACACAGTTTACCATGGAAGAGGGAAATCTGAAAATCTCCATGAAAACAGATAAACAGACGAAAGTTATTGCCTCACCCCAGGCGGCTGCAGCAGTTCCTGCCGCAATGGTTACAGAAACTGTACAGGCAGCAGTCCCTGCCCGGGAGAACGCTCAACAGACCCAGGAAGAGATTTTAGATGGAAATGTAGTAAAATCCCCTCTTGTAGGAACCTTCTATAATGCTCCTTCACCAGATGCGGAACCTTATGTAAAAGAAGGAGATACGGTGAAAAAAGGCCAGGTACTGGCTATTGTGGAAGCCATGAAACTGATGAATGAGATTGAATCGGAGTTCGACGGTACTGTAGAAAAGGTACTGGTATCCAACGAAGAAGTGGTTGAGTATGGACAGCCGCTGTTCGTGATCAAATAGGAGGGAAAGATAATGAAACTGACAACCAAAGAGATTATGGAGATCATTCCTCACAGACATCCGTTTCTGCTGGTGGATACCATTGAAGAAATGGAGCCGGGAGTAAGAGCCGTAGGAAGAAAATGTGTCACCTACAATGAGCCATTTTTTACAGGACATTTCCCTCAGGAGCCCATTATGCCAGGAGTACTTCAGATTGAAGCTCTGGCTCAGGTGGGGGCAGTGGCAATTCTCAGCAAGCCGGAAAACAAGGGAAAGACCGCTTATTTTGGAGCCATTAACAATGCAAGATTTAAGAATAAAGTAGTACCGGGAGATGTACTGACTCTGGAAGTGGAGATCATTAAGGAAAAGGGTCCTGTAGGCATTGGAAAAGCAGTGGCCAAAAACCAGGATGGAAAAGTTACCGTAATGGGTGAAATGACCTTTATGATCGGGTAAAGGAGTGAAAGGTATGTTTCAGAAAATATTAATCGCAAACCGAGGAGAGATCGCAGTGCGGATCATCCGGGCCTGCAGAGAAATGGGGATCAAGACTGTGGCGGTTTATTCCGAAGCGGACAGAGACGCTCTCCATGCCCAGCTGGCCGATGAGGCAATCTGCATCGGTCCTGCTGCTCCTCAGGACAGCTATCTGAATATGGAAAGGATTTTAAGTGCTACAGTAGCCACAAAGGCAGAGGCTATCCATCCAGGATTTGGATTTCTCTCTGAAAACAGCAGATTTGTAGAAATGTGTGAAAAATGTAATGTGGCCTTTATCGGTCCTTCTGCGGAGATCATCCATAAGATGGGAAACAAATCTGAAGCCAGAAAGACTATGATGGAGGCAGGAGTTCCTGTAGTGCCGGGTACAAAAGAGCCGGTGCACAATGTACAGGAAGCTCTGGAAGCTGCAAAAGAAATCGGTTTCCCCATTATGATAAAGGCTTCCTCAGGAGGCGGCGGAAAGGGAATGAGGGTTTCTGAGAGTCTGGAAGACTTTGAGGAAAACTTCAATACTGCCCAGAGAGAATCTGTAAATGCTTTTGCTGACGATACCATGTATCTGGAGAGATATGTCCGGGAGCCCAGACATATTGAGGTTCAGATTTTAGGTGATAAATTTGGAAATGTAGTCCAGCTGGGAGAGAGAGACTGCTCTATCCAGAGACGTCATCAGAAAATGATCGAAGAGTCCCCTTCCTGCGCCATTGACCAGGCTACCAGAGAAAAGATGGGAGAGACTGCAGTTAAAGCAGCCAAGGCCGTAGGCTATGAGAGTGCAGGAACCATTGAGTTCCTTCTGGACAAGTCCGGAGAATTTTTCTTTATGGAAATGAATACCAGGATCCAGGTAGAACATCCGGTGACAGAATTTGTCTCCGGCGTAGATCTTGTAAAAGAACAGATCCGCATTGCCGCAGGCCTGCCTCTTTCTGTAGAGCAGAAGGATATTGTTATGAGAGGCCATGCCATTGAGTGCAGGATTAACGCAGAAGATCCTTCCAGGAATTTTATGCCTTGTCCGGGAACCATTGAGAACATCCATCTTCCCGGGGGAAACGGTGTCCGGATCGATACCGCTGTATTTAACGGCTACCAGATTCCGCCCAACTATGATTCTATGATCATGAAAGTGATCGTGTACGATAAAGACCGGGCTTCTGCCATTGCAAAAATGAGAAGCACTCTGGGAGAGGTGGTCATTGAGGGAGTCCAGACAAATCTGGATTTCCAATACGATATTCTGAATCAAAAAGATTTTGTAGAGGGAAATGTAACCACCCACTTTATTCCAGAGCACTATGACATGGATTAAAGATTTAAGATAAAGGAGTCACGGAGATGTCCAGATTAAAGGATTTATTTAAAAAGTCTGCCAATGTACAGACACAGGAAGTACAAGGCGAAGAACAGAGGCAGGAACCGGAAGGGGCTCCTTCCGTGCCCGAAGGCCTGTGGGTAAAATGTCCCAAGTGCGGGGAGCTTTTATATAAAGAGGACGTAGTCAGTCATTATTATATCTGTCCGAAATGTAACGGGTATTTTCGTATTAAGGCAAAGACCAGGATCAAGATGGTGGCGGATAAGGGAAGTTTTACCGAATGGTGTACCGGCCTTGCCAACTCCAATCCCCTGGACTATCCGGAGTACGAAGAAAAAATCGCCCAGGTTCAGGCCAAGACCCATCTGGAAGAGGCTGTCCGCATCGGAGAAGCCAAAATTGACGGCCAGAGAGTGGTCCTGGGAGTCTGTGATGCCAGATTCCTTATGGGAAGTATGGGCCATGTAGTGGGTGAAAAGATCACACAATCTTTTGAGCGGGCTACACAGGAAAGACTTCCGGTAATCCTGTTCTGCTGTTCAGGCGGCGCCAGGATGCAGGAAGGGATCATTTCCCTTATGCAGATGGCAAAAACATCCGCAGCCATTAAACGTCACAGCGAAGCCGGCCTTCTTTACATTCCGGTGCTGACGGATCCTACCACAGGAGGGGTTACCGCCAGCTTTGCCATGCTGGGAGATATTATCCTGGCAGAACCGGGAGCCCTGATCGGCTTTGCCGGACCCAGAGTTATCGCTCAGACGATTGGACAGAAGCTGCCTGAGGGATTCCAGAGGTCTGAATTCCTGGTGGAACACGGAATTATCGATGGAATCGTAAGAAGAGAGAATCTGAAACAGACGTTGTCAAATCTTGTGAAACTCCATCAGAGGAATAAGGGCTATTGCCAGTTTTTGAGAATCAGCCTTCCAGAAGAAAATAAGGAAGAAAAGAAATCCAGGAAAAGAAAAAAAGAAAAAGAGATGACAGCCTGGGAAAAAGTAGAGGCGGCCAGGGATTCCAAACGCCTCACCAGTCTGGATTATATAGAAACCATTTTCGACAGTTTTATGGAACTTCACGGAGACCGGGCTTTCCGGGATGACGGAGCTGTTGTAGGGGGCCTGGCAGTATTAGACGGTCAGCCGGTAACGGTTATCGGTGTTCAGAAGGGAAGAAATACCAAGGATAATATTACCAGGAATTTCGGTATGCCTTCTCCGGAAGGATACAGAAAAGCCCTGCGTCTGATGAAGCAGGCAGAGAAATTTAACCGTCCGGTAATCTGTTTCATCGATACTCCGGGAGCTTTCTGCGGCATTGAAGCAGAAGAAAGAGGACAGGGAGAGGCCATTGCCAGAAATCTTCTGGAAATGTCTGATCTGAAAGTGCCGGTCCTTTCTATTGTAATTGGAGAAGGCGGCAGCGGCGGCGCTCTTGCCCTGGGAGTGGCAAATGAAGTATGGATGATGGAAAACGCTACTTATTCCATTCTTTCTCCGGAAGGCTTTGCATCTATTCTCTGGAAAGACAGCAAGAAGGCCAAAGAAGCTGCGGAAGTGATGAAGATCACGGCAAAAGACCTGCTGGAGCTGGGGATTGTGGAACAGGTAATCCCAGAAGATATTCCTGCCTGCAGGGATAACCTGGAAGAGCTGTCTAAAGATATGAAGAGCAGAATGATGGAATTTCTGGAAAAAGCAGAAGGCATGTCAGGAGAAGAGCTGGCAGCCCAGCGTTATGAGAGATTTCGGAAAATGTAAATAGTTGTAGAAAGGAGCTGCTGTATTTCTGCTGCCGGAGAATACATTCTCTGGATAAGACCATACGGCAGCTCTTTTTGGAAATGGAGAGTTAAATGGGTACAGGATTAAAAATCGGTGATTTAGAGGCGAGGATCCCTGTGATACAGGGAGGAATGGGAGTGGGAATCAGTCTTTCACGTCTGGCCGGCACTGTGGCGGCCAACGGCGGAATCGGTATTATCTCTACCGCTCAGATCGGGTGGCGGGAGCCGGATTTTTATCAAAACCCTTTTGAGGCCAACTACAGGGCCATGAAAAAAGAGCTGGCGGCAGCCAGAGAAATTGCCGACGGCGGTATTGTAGGTTTTAATATCATGGTAGCCACCCAGCGCTATGAAGAATATGTAAAAACAGCAGTAGAGGCAGGAGCAGATGTGATCATTTCCGGCGCGGGACTTCCGGTAGATCTGCCCAAATATACAGAGGGTTCTTTTGTAAAAATCGCCCCGATAGTCTCTTCTGTGAAATCTCTCAATGTTCTTATCAGAATGTGGGAGAGAAAATATAACCGATATCCGGATTTTGTGGTAATTGAAGGGCCAAGTGCGGGTGGGCATCTGGGCTTTTCTTTAGAGGAGCTGGAGACTTTTACCCAGGAGCCCTATGACCAGGTGATCCGGGGTATTATTGGCAAAACCAGAGAATATGCAAAAAAAGCTGGAAGAGAAATCCCTGTGGTGGTAGCCGGAGGAATTTTCGACGGAGAAGATATGAAGCACGCGCTGTCTCTGGGGGCAGACGGCGTCCAGGTGGCTACCCGGTTTGTCACTACTGAAGAGTGTGACGCAGCGCCAGCCTACAAAGAAGCTTATATTAAGGCAAAAAAAGAAGATATCTGCATTGTGAAAAGTCCTGTGGGCATGCCAGGCCGGGCCATCCACAATGCCTTTATCGACAAAACCCAGAAAGAAAAATGCAGGATCAAACACTGTTATCATTGTATTACCACCTGTGATCCCGCAAAGATCCCCTACTGCATCACTCAGGCTTTAGTTAATGCTGCAGAAGGAAAACTGGACCAGGCTCTGCTGTTCTGCGGGGAGAACGCCTATCGGTGTGATAAGATCGAGAAGGTTAAGAATATTATGGAAGAATTTGACCGGGCAAATCAAGAGAGATAGAAGAAAAAGACCAGTCCATATAAATCCGGGGCTTTATAAAAGCATGGATTTTACGGACAGGTCTTTTTTTAGTTGTAATGCTTTTGGCGAGACGGTATACTATCCATAAGTAAGGCAGGCGATTTCACGGAAAATACTGTCGGTGGAATACGAGGATATCCGAAAGTATGGACTTTGTTTTTTAAAGGAGTGTCTGCTCATGGAGAAGGTTTAAGCGAAATTATATTAAAGAATGGGAGGAAAAAACTATGTTCCATATCAGTAATTTTACCAACAATGATGATATCAATGTACTGGACTCTATGGGGCCTTTTACTGTGATCGAATACGCACGGGATCTCAGCGTAGCTCCAACCAACGCCATGGCGGCCTATTTCTGCAATGCCATGAATGTGCGGAAGCGCCAGGTTATGTGTGATCTGAGCCAGGCAAATGTGACGGTCCAGTCCGGAGCTATGCAGTGGATGGTGGGAAATGTAAAAGCCACCACAGGGATTAAGGGAGTTGGCGATCTGCTTGGGAAGGCAGTCAGAGGAAAGGTGACAGGAGAGTCGGCTATAAAGCCGGAATATACAGGAGATGGGGTTATGGTATTGGAGCCAACCTATAAGCACATAATCCTTCTGGATGTAGACGAATGGAACGGTTCAGTAGTCCTGGATGACGGCATGTTCCTGGCCTGCGACGCGAATCTCCGGCATAAGGCAGTAATGCGTTCCACCCTTTCTTCTGCAGCAGCAGGCAATGAGGGGCTGTTTAATCTGGGGATCGTAGGAAGCGGAGTCTTATGTCTGGAATCCCCCTGTCCCAAGGAAGAACTGGTGGAAGTGACCCTTCGGGATGATGTGATCAAGATCGACGGCAACATGGCAGTGGCCTGGAGCGGCAGCCTGGACTTTACTGTGGAGAGGTCAGGAAGATCCCTGATGGGTTCCGCTGTGTCCGGAGAAGGTCTGGTAAATGTTTACCGAGGGACAGGTAAGGTATTGTTTGCTCCGGTGAGATAGAGAAAGTCAGAAATGATTTTTCTTTTTTAACCTTGCAAAAGAAAAACAGGTTATGTATAATTTGTGCAGTGGGGTATATGGTTGCGGACCGCATACCCCCTTTCCATGTTTAATTATAAGGCTTCACAGTATTCAATAGATAAGGAGAGAAAAGAATGAGTAAAGTAAGAACAAGATTTGCCCCCAGCCCTACCGGAAGGATGCATGTGGGAAATTTAAGGACTGCACTGTACGCTTATCTCATTGCAAAGCATGAGGGAGGAGATTTCATCCTGCGTATTGAGGACACCGACCAGGTACGTTTTGTAGAAGGGGCCCTGGATATCATTTACCATACCCTGGAGGAGACAGGACTGAAACATGACGAAGGTCCGGATAAAGACGGAGGCTGCGGTCCTTATGTCCAGAGTGAGAGAAACGCCCAGGGTATTTATCTGAAATATGCAAAGCAGCTGATTGACCAGGGAGACGCTTATTACTGCTTCTGTACTAAGGAGAGACTGGAATCCTTAAAGACAAACATTGAAGGAAAAGAAGTGGCTATGTATGACAAGCACTGCCTTCACTTAAGCAAAGAAGAAGTAGAAGCAAAACTGGCTGCAGGAGAGCCCTATGTCATCCGGTTTAACATGCCGGTGGAGGGGACAACCACTTTCCACGATGATATTTACGGAGACATTACTGTGCCTAATAATGAGCTGGATGACCTGATCCTGATCAAATCTGACGGATATCCTACCTACAACTTTGCAAATGTAGTAGACGACCATCTGATGGGGATCACTCATGTAGTAAGAGGTAACGAATACCTCTCCTCTTCACCAAAATATAATCGTATTTATGAGGCTTTTGGCTGGGAAGTTCCTACCTATGTACACTGCCCTCTGATTACCAATGAAGAGCATAAAAAGCTTTCCAAACGTTCCGGCCATTCTTCCTATGAAGACCTGGTAGAACAGGGATTCCTTACAGAGGCCATTGTAAATTATGTGGCGCTTCTGGGATGGTGTCCTGAGGATAATCGTGAGATCTTCTCACTGGAGGAACTGGTAGAAGCCTTTGACTACCGCCATATGAGCAAGTCTCCGGCAGTTTTTGATGTGCAGAAGCTTCGGTGGATGAACGGAGAGTATATGAAGGCTATGGACTTTGACAAGTTCTATGACATGGCGCTGCCCTATATCCAGAAAACCATTACAAGAGACATTGACCTTAAGAAGATCGCTGCCATGGTGAAGACCAGGATTGAAGTATTCCCGGATATTCCGGAGCTGATCGATTTCTTTGAACAGGTGCCGGAATACGATGTTTCCATGTATACCCATAAAAAGATGAAGACAAATCCGGAGCTTTCTTTAGAAGTGCTGGAGAAGATCATTCCTGTGCTGGAAAATCAGGAAGACTACAGCAATGATGCTCTCTATGAACTGCTCTGCGGATTTGCCAAGGAGAATGGATACAAGAACGGTCAGATCCTCTGGCCTATCCGTACAGCTCTTTCCGGAAAGCAGATGACTCCTGCAGGAGCTACGGAAATCCTGGAGGTTCTGGGCAAAGAAGAAAGCCTTAAGAGACTGCAGGCTGCCGTGGAAAAACTTCGCTGAGCTGTAAGGAGGAAGAAAGCAGCAGACTATGAAGATGAACAGTGCCCAGGAAAAGGCGGTCAGGCATTTTAAAGGACCTATGATGCTGCTGGCAGGTCCGGGATCCGGCAAGACCGCTACCATGACCAGAAGAGTTGAGTATCTTCTGGAAAACTATCAGGTAAATCCGGGAAATATTCTGGTGGTGACCTTTACAAAGGCCGCCGCCAGAGAAATGAAAGACAGATTTGAGAAACTCTGTGAAGAGGCCGGGCTGAAGGCGGATTACCGCCGGGTGACTTTTGGTACCTTTCACGGAGTTTTTTACGGAATCCTCCGCCATGCTTATCACCTCACAGGGAAAAATATCCTCAGTGAAGAGCGAAAGTATGAGATGCTTAAAGAAATTGCTTATGGAAAGCACCTGGAAATCGAAGATGAGAAGGACTTTTTCCAGGGACTATCCCAGGAGATCAGCCAGGTAAAAAATACCAGGATTCCTCTGGAACATTATTACTCTGCCAACTGCCCTGATGAGATTTTTCGGAGCATTTATATTGCCTATGTAAATCGCTGCCGCCGGGGCAGACTTCTGGATTTTGACGATATGCTCCTTTACTGCTATGAGCTTCTGGACCAGAGGGAGGATATCCGCCGGGGATGGCAGGGAAAATTTCAGTATATCCTGGTAGACGAATTCCAGGATATTAATAAACTTCAGTATGATATTGTAAAAATGCTGGCAGCGCCTCAGAACAATCTCTTCATTGTAGGTGACGACGACCAGTCTATTTATGCCTTCCGGGGAGCCAGACCGGAGATCATGATGAATTTCCCAAAAGATTTCCCTAAAGTCCAGACAGAACTTCTTTCCTGCAATTACCGTTCTACCCCACAGATCCTGGAGGCGGCGGGAAAAGTGATTGCCGGGAATAAGAAAAGATTCCGGAAAAAGATTTATACAGAAAATCAGCCGGGACCGGTGCCGGTGATCAAAAAGTTTGAAAAGGGACGGGGAGAAGAGCTTTATGTAAAAGACTGTATCCAGAAGGCCAGGAAGGAGGGGTGTCCTTACGAGGAGATGGCAGTTCTTTATCGGACCAATTCCGGCGCCAGATTCCTGGTGGAGATTCTGCTGGAGTACCAGATTCCCTTTCAGATGCGGGACAGTCTTCCCAATCTTTTCGACCACTGGATTGCCCAAAATATGATTTCTTATATGAAGCTGGCTATGGGAGACAGAAGCCGTAAGGAATTTCTCCAGGTCATGAACCGGCCCAACCGCTACATATCCAGAGAAGCCTTGGATGCAGAGACCGTTTCCTTTGAAGAACTGCGGTGGTTCTATGAGGATAAGGAATGGATGTGTGACAGGATTGACCGTATGGAGGAGGATCTGAAGACTCTAAAGGCTATGACGCCTTATGGAGCCATTAATTATATCCGCTATGGAGTAGGCTATGAAGAGTTTCTAAAAGACTATGCCTCCTATCGAAAACTCCGTACCGAGGAGCTTTACGAGGTATTGGATGAACTGGCAGAAAGTGCAAAGGGATATAAGACCTTTGAAGAATGGTTTACTCATATTGCCCAGTATACGGAAAAACTGAAGGAACAGGCTAGACAGCAGAATACAGAAAAAGAAGGCGTAGTAATCTCTACCCTTCACAGTGCCAAAGGCCTGGAATTTGACCGGGTTTTTATTATGGATGTAAATGAAGGGATCATTCCCTACCGGAAAGCGGCAGGGGAGAGCGATGTGGAGGAAGAACGGCGCCTTCTCTATGTAGGGATGACCAGGGCCAGAAAGGAACTTTCCCTTTTCTATGTGGGAGAGCGCCATGAGAAGAAGCTGGAGCCTTCCAGGTTTCTTCTGGAATCTGGTCTGGTGGAAAGGAGTAAGGAACCGTGAAGCCGGGAGTAATTTATCTCTATGCAGGAAAAGTGGAAGAGTGGATCAGAGAATGGAAAGAGGAGAAGAACCGGGAAAGCCTCTGTGGCCGGCTTCTTCTCCTTTGTGGCCTTCAGGAATTGGGCTATGACAGGTTGTTTTCAAGAAATAAAGACCGGAAACAACTGCTAAAAGCCTTGGATGCTTCACTGGAAAAAGGCCCCTACGGGAAGCCATACCTGGCAGGACATCCGGAAATTCATTTTAACATCAGTCATTCAGGGGGCTATGGAGTCTGTGCGATTTCTTCTATGCCCTGTGGGGTAGACATTCAGGAAAAACGGGCCGTAAGGTCCCAGAGAATGATAGAACGGACCATGAACGCCCAGGAGCAGCGACAAATTCTGGAGGCTGAAGACAGTACCAAGGAGTTTATCAAACTCTGGACCTACAAGGAAAGCTGCATCAAGCTTTCCGGAGAAGGACTCCGTCAGGATATGAGAACCCTGAAGGCGCCTGCCTGCCACCAGTTCTTCTGGCTGGAAAAAGATCTGGCCGGCTGTGTGGCCGCAGAAGAACCTTTTCAGCTGGAAATCCGGCACCTATATCCGAGAGAGAAAGAGGCATAAAAAAAGATTGTCCTCATATATATATCTTAAAAAGAGGTGAGGACAATGAAACAGGAAGAAATCGCAAAACTATTTCCTGCCCATATCCGGCAGGCTCTGCTGGCAGCTCATTTTGACATGGAGCAGCTCTATGAAATACGGCTCCGTGTCAATGCTCCTCTGATACTGATTTATCAGGGAAAGGAGTATTTTCTTACAAAAGATGGGGAATTCTCCAGGGAGGAATCCCAGGGCTGCTTTGTAAAGGCAGAAGATCTAAAAGAAACCATGGAATATGTGAGCAGCTATTCCATGTATGCATTTGAAGAGGAAATCCGCCAGGGGTTCATTACCATTCAGGGTGGACACCGGGTGGGCATTGCAGGAAAGACTGTCCTGGAAGGGGACAGGATCAAAAGCGTAAAATACATATCTTATATGAATCTCAGGCTGTCACACCAGATAAAAGGCTGTGCTTCGCCAATACTTCCCTATATTATCAAAAACGGCAGAATCTGCCACACACTGATCATTTCCCCGCCCAGGTGCGGAAAGACCACCCTGCTCCGAGACCTGATCCGTCAGGTCAGCAGCGGCAGTCCTTATATGCCAGGAGTGTCTGTGGGAGTGGTAGATGAAAGATCAGAAATCGGAGGTTCCTATCAGGGAATTCCCCAAAATGACCTGGGAATCCGTACCGATGTCCTGGACTGCTGTCCAAAAGCCGAAGGCATGATGATGCTTATCCGTTCCATGTCTCCAGAGGTAGTGGCAGTAGACGAGCTGGGAGATTATGAGGACATCCACGCCATTGAGTCAGTGATCCACTGCGGCTGTAAACTTTTTGCCACAGTCCATGGCAGTTCTGTGGAGGACATTAAGAGAAAACCCCTTATGCAGAGACTGGTCCGGGAGAGAATCTTTGAGAGGTATATTGTTCTCCACCATCAGGACCGGGCAGGAAGGGTAAAAGCCATCTTTGACGAGAGAGGCACCAGCCTTTTTGACTGGAAACGAAAACAGGGAATCCTATGCTGAAAGCAGTGGGAGCCCTTCTGGTGATTCTTTCCTGCGGAGCCATGGGTTATGGAAAAAGTCTGAGTTATACCAAAAGGCAGAGAGAACTGGAGGAGATACAGAAAATGCTGTATTTTCTTCTGGGGGAGATCACTTACCGCAGGGAAGCTCTGCCAGAGGCCATGGTCCGGGTGGCGGACAAGATCCGCCCTCCTCTTTCAGATTTTCTCAGAGAAGTATCCAGAGCGGCAAAGGAATACCAGGGAGAGCGGTTTTCCAAGATTTTTTCTCAGAAAGCAGAGAAATATCTAAAGGAGACCAGCTTGATGAAAACAGATTTGGAGGAATTTATCCGCCTGGGAGAAGACCTGGGATATATGGATATTACCATGCAGGAAAATACCATAAATCTGTATCTGGAGGAATTGAAAGGAGAGATCCTAAAAACAGAGAAAGAAGGGCCGGCCAGAAAAAAAATGTATCAGGCCCTGGGGCTTATGGCAGGAATGTTTCTGGCGATCATGCTGGTATGAAAAGGAGTCGTGATGGGGGATGAAGGAAGTGAGAGCAGGGAGGAAAGAGCGTGGAGGTTAGTTTACTGTTTAAAATAGGTGCGGTGGGAATTCTGGTATCTGTGCTCTGTCAGATACTGAAACACAGCCAGAGGGAGGAACTGGCCTTTCTCACCAGTCTGGCAGGTCTGGTGCTGGTACTGTTCTGGATACTGCCTTATATTTATGACCTGTTTCGGACAATACAGGAATTATTTGCACTGTAAGGGGGATTGAGGATGGAAGTGGTGAGAATCGTCATGCTGGGGATGACAGGGGTGCTTTTGGGTCTTTTCCTGAAAGGAACAAGACCGGAATATTCTGTCTATCTTAGCCTGGCAGCAGGAATCCTGATCTTTTTCTATATGACGGATAAGCTTTCCTACCTTTTTTCCTCTGTGATGAAAATACAGGATTATCTCCCAGTAGATATCGAATATCTTACTACTCTTTTGAAAATCATAGGGATTACTTATATCGGACAGTTTTCTTCCGGAATCTGCAAAGATGCAGGTTATGGTTCTATAGGAGCTCAGATAGAGATCTTTACCAAGCTTTATATTATGGTCTTGTCTATGCCAGTGCTTCTGGCACTTATGGAAGCCATTCACGGCTTCCTGTCATGAGAAGAAAGAACAGACAAAAGAGGACAGACCTCCCAGCAGGGATTCTTCTGACAATGCTGGCTATGCTGCTTTTTTCCATACCTGTTTCGGCAGCTGATGAAGCCCTTCGGGAAGAGCAGAGTGACAATTCCCAGACAGAAGAAGATCTGCTCAAGGAACAGGAGAAAAGTCAGGAAGCTCTTTTGAAGGGATTGGAACTGGGAGAGATGCAGGAGACAGTAAATGAACTGTTGGGAGAGGAGACTTTTAGTGTTCGCCAAGCTCTGGAGAAGATACTTGCCGGAGAAGAAGTATTTACCCCAGACTTTGTTCTGGAAACAGTCAGAGGATTTTTGTATGAGCATCTGCTGGCAGACCGGGAGGTGCTTTTTCAGGTAGTGCTGCTGGTAATCCTGGCGGCGCTGTTTGCCAATTTTACCAATGTGTTTTCCGGCAGTCAGGCAGGAGAAGCCAGTTTCTACATTGTATATATGCTTCTCCTGGCGCTTCTGATCCACTCCTTCGGAGAACTTAGTGCAGAGCTGTCCGGGAGTCTGGAGGACCTGACTGCTTTTATGCAGGCCCTTATGCCATCCTATTTTCTGGCAGTGACGGCAGCTTCCGGGACAGCCACTGCAATGGTCTTTTACGAAATGGTTTTTGGGGTCATCTATCTGACCCAGGTACTTCTTTTAAAAGCAGTGATCCCCGGTATCCAGGCCTATGTGATCATAGAGCTGATCAACTATCTGCATAAAGAAGACTTCCTTTCAAAGCTGGCAGACCTGCTGAAAACCATTTTGGAATGGACCATGAGAACTATTACAGCGGTGGTTATTGGTATGGAGCTGATCCAGAATATGGTCAGTCCGGCCCTGGATTCACTGAAGAGGGATGCGCTGGGAAAGACGGCGGCTTCCATTCCCGGTATAGGAAATGTGATCAACGGGGCCACAGAAGTAGCCCTTGGAACAGCAGTACTGATCCGCAACTGCCTTGGCGTTATGGGAATTGTGGTTTTAGTGCTGCTGGGCCTTCCTCCTGTCATTAAACTGGCGATGAACTCCCTTGTTTATAAACTCCTGGCGGCTCTGCTCCAGCCGGTTTCTGACAGACGGATGACAGGCTGCCTTTCTGCCATGGGAGAAGGCTGCAGGCTCCTTCTGAAAGTGCTGCTTACCCTGGAACTCCTTTTGTTGATCACCATTGCTATTTTGTCAGTATCTTTCATATCTCATTAAGGGGGCACGGAGATGGCGGAAAGTATTTATTCCTGGATACAGAATCTGGCCTGTTTTTTTATACTGGCCTCTGCGGTGATGCATTTTCTGCCGGAAAACAGCTACAAAAAGTACGTGCAGTTTTATATGGGGCTGCTGCTGATCCTGGTGCTCCTCTCCCCGGCTTTCCAGTTTACCGGTCTGGAGGAAGAGATTGACAGCTTTGTGAAAGAATTCCAGGATTCCCGGACAGACAGGGAAGAGTGGCAGAAAAAAGCCCAGGACTGGGAGGAGTCCTGGAATGAAGACGATGAAGGGGAAGTCATAGAAGGGCAGGAGGTGATTCCATGAAACCTTTGGAAAAATGGATGAAGAAGGAAAATCTGGGAGTCCTGCTTTTAGTTGGGCTGTTACTGCTGGTCATTGCCCTCCCCACCAGACAGGAAAATGAAAATACCATTACAGAGGAGAATACCCAGGAGACAGACCAGAGTCTTCAGGAACAGGATTGGCAGACCAAGATGGAGGAACGGCTGGTGGAGGTGCTGGAGCAGGTTCAGGGAGTGGGAAAGGCAGAAGTATTCCTTACCTGCGAAGGCACCCAGGAAAAGGTTGTGGAAAAGGATGAGACAGAGACCGTCTATGAGCGGGATTCCAGAGGAAATCAGACCCCTTATGTATCTGCGGAAATCTATCCCCAGGTCACAGGAGTTCTGGTAGTGGCTCAGGGCGGAGATGACCCGGTAGTGATCCAAAATATTCAGGAGGCTGTCCAGGTATTATTTCAGGTAGAAGCCCATAAAATTAAAGTAATGAAAATGAATTAGAGGAGAATGTCTATGAAAAAAATCTTCAAGAAAAATCAGGTTATCATTACGGCCCTGGCCATTATGATCGCTGTGGCGGGATACATTAATTACTCAGACAATCATCTGGGAATGGACAGCGCCCTGGAAAACCTGGGGAGTGATGGGGAGGATACTGCCCAGACAGCCTCTGATACAGAGGGGATTGTAGAAGAGATTGACAGCCTGGACTATGACCTGACAGATGAGACGGCTCTGCTGGAAGAAAACAGCCAGGCTGCTCAGGGAGAAGATGGCACTCAGGAAGATGCCGACACCCAGGAGACAGAAAGCCAGGCAGTAGAAGCTCAGGAGGGAACGGACACTGCAGACGCTTCCAGTGGGGATACTGCCCAGACAGAGACTCCCGGAGAAGCAGTACTTACCGGCGCTTCTAATTTTGCCGCCCAGGCAAAGGTGAGCAGAGAACAGGTCCGCTCTGCCAATAAGGAGACCCTTTTAGAAATCATCAACAATGAAAATCTGGGAGATGAGCAGAAGCAGGAAGCAGTAAACTCTATGGTAAATATGACAGACCTGGCAGAGCAGGAAGAGGCAGCAGAACTGCTTTTAGAGGCCCAGGGTTTTACTGATGTGGTAGTAAACCTTACGGGAGAAAGCGCAGACGTAATTGTGCCTCAGGCCTATATGGAAGATGCCAGCAGAGCCCAGATCGAGGATATCGTAAAGCGGAAGACCAGCGTTCCTGTGGAAAATATTGTGATCACACCTTTAGAAGAAGGAACCGGGACAAATGAGTAAAAGGCCCTTGACACCTTTCTGAGGGTATACTACAATAGCGTCAGTGTGCAATTTTGGAGAAAACAACACCTTTAAAATAGAGAAGGAGGGCCAACAGTGGCTGACTATACCAAAGAAATATCAAAAAGACGTACATTTGCAATTATTTCTCATCCGGATGCCGGAAAGACCACTCTGACAGAAAAATTCCTCCTCTACGGAGGAGCCATTAATCTGGCAGGAAGCGTTAAGGGAAAGGCGACTGCCCGTCATGCGGTTTCAGACTGGATGGAAATTGAAAAGGAGAGAGGTATTTCCGTTACCTCCTCTGTGCTGCAGTTTAACTATGACGGTTACTGCATCAACATATTGGATACCCCAGGACATCAGGATTTCTCAGAAGATACCTACCGTACCCTTATGGCAGCAGACTCTGCAGTCATGGTCATCGACGCATCAAAAGGTGTGGAAGCCCAGACCAGAAAGCTTTTTAAGGTATGCGCTATGCGGCATATTCCTATCTTTACTTTTATCAATAAGATGGATAGAGATGCCAATGATACCTTCGACCTATTAGACGATATTGAAAAAGAACTGGGAATCCCTACCTGTCCGGTAAACTGGCCTATTGGTTCCGGAAAAAAATTCCGGGGAGTTTATGACCGGGAGACCAGAAAAGTCCTGACTTTTTCAGATACTATGAAAGGTACCAAGGAAGGTATCGAGGAAGAAGTAGGGATTGAAGAAGCCCGTCTGGATGAAGTCATTGATCCGGATCAGAAGGAACAGCTTTTAGAAGAAATCGAGCTGCTGGATGGAGCCAGTGCAGAGTTTGACCAGGAAAAGGTAGACAGAGGAGCACTGTCCCCAGTGTTTTTTGGTTCCGCGCTTACCAACTTTGGCGTGGAGACCTTTCTGAAACATTTCCTGAAAATGACTTCCTCTCCCCTGCCAAGAATGTCAGATGAGGGAGAGATCGATCCCATGGATCCGGATTTTTCTGCATTTGTCTTTAAGATCCAGGCAAACATGAACAAGAATCACAGGGACCGTATTGCATTTATGCGGATCTGCTCCGGAAAGTTTGAAGCCTCAGCAGAGGTTTACCATGTCCAGGGAAATAAGAAAATGCGTCTGTCCCAGCCCCAGCAGATGATGGCTCAGGACCGCCATGTGGTAGACGAAGCCTATGCAGGAGATATCATCGGCGTATTTGACCCGGGAATCTTTTCTATTGGGGACACGGTCTGTGCTCCGGGAAGAAAAATCCAGTACGAGGGAATCCCCACTTTTGCTCCGGAACATTTCGCCAGAGTACGGCTTTTGGACAGTATGAAGAGAAAACAGTTTGTAAAAGGCATCAACCAGATTGCCCAGGAAGGCGCTATCCAGATTTTCCAGGAAATCATGGGAGGCATGGAAGAAATCATTGTAGGGGTAGTAGGTGTGCTCCAGTTTGACGTGCTGAAATACCGTCTGGAAAATGAATACAATGTGGATATCCGTCTGGAGTCTCTTCCTTATGAGCACATCCGCTGGATTGAAAATAAGGAAGAAGTGGATGTGAAGAAGCTTACAGGAACCTCTGATATGAAGAAGGTTATGGACCTGAAAGGAAATCCGCTGCTTCTGTTTATCAACAGCTGGAGCATTGGAATGACCTTAGACAGAAATGAAGGTTTAAAGCTTGCAGAATTTTCGAAAAACTGAGAATAGGAAGGAAAAGCGGTTTTTTGCGGGAAAAGCAAAAAACCGCTTTTAATTTTCTATGGCTTTTGGTATAATAAATCACAGGATATTTCCTGTTAGGAGGTAGAGATTATGGCGGAAGACAGAAACGTATATAAGATACATGACAACGGCTCTCTTGGAGAAGTGCAGATCGCCGATGAGGTAGTGGCCATCATCGCCGGACTGGCTGCCACAGAGGTAGAGGGCGTGGATTCCATGGCTGGAAATATTACCAACGAACTGGTAGGAAAGCTGGGTATGAAGAACCTTTCCAAAGGCGTGAAGGTAGACGTACTGGAGGATGTGGTATGTGTAGACCTGGCTTTGAATATTAAATATGGATACAATATCCTGGAAACAAGCAAGACTGTTCAGGAGAGAGTGAAGGCAGCTATCGAAAATATGACAGGGCTGACCGTTTCCGATGTAAACGTACGCATTGCCAGCGTGGAGATCGAAAAGACCAAATAGTAGTTCATTGACAAGTAAACATCTAAAAGAGCAGAGAGGTAAGGTGTCTTTTTTAGAGGCACCTTTTTCTTTTGAAGGAGGAAACCATGGGAAGAAGAGAAATGAGAGAACATATCTTTAAGCTTCTGTTTTTAAGGGAGTTTAATGAGGCTGAGGAAATGCCTCAGCAGATAAAGCTGTATTTTGACGCTATGGAGGAGCTGGCTCCCACAGAGCAGGCCTACATGGAAGACAAGTATGGAAAGGTACAGGAACATCTGGAGGAGATCGACAACATATTAAACGAAAAATCCACAGGCTGGAAGACAAAGAGAATGAGCAAGGTAGACTTAAATATCCTTCGTCTGGCTGTATATGAGATGAAATATGATGAGGATGTTCCGGTGAAAGTGGCCATCAATGAAGCTGTGGAGATCAGCAAGACCTTTGGAGGAGAGGATTCCGCTTCCTTTATTAACGGAATTCTGGGAAAAGTAGCAAGAGAGGCATTATGAACAGTATCTATTCCGTAGGACAGGTCAATACTTATATTAAAAACATGTTTAACCAGGATTTTATGCTGAACCGGATCTATATCAAGGGAGAGGTGTCCAACTGTAAGTATCATACCTCAGGACACATTTATTTTTCCCTGAAGGATGAGACGGGGACCATATCCTGTGTGATGTTTGCCGGCCAGAGAAAAGGCCTGGCCTTTCCTATGAAAGACGGAGACCGGGTGGTGGCAGGAGGCAGCGTCAGCGTCTATGAAAGAGACGGAAAGTACCAGCTCTATGCCAGAGAGATTACCCTGGAGGGGGCGGGACTTCTCTATGAGAGATTTCTGGCCCTGAAAAAAGAACTGGAAGAAATGGGAATGTTTGCCCAGGAATACAAACAGCTTATTCCCAAATACGCCCGGAAAGTAGGAGTGGTCACTGCTCCTACCGGTGCTGCCATACAGGATATCCGGAACATTGCAGGAAGACGGAATCCCTATGTGCAGCTTATCCTTTACCCGGCCCTTGTCCAGGGAGATGGGGCTGTTCAGAGCATTGTAAAGGGAATTCAGACCCTGGACAGACTGGGCGTAGATGTTATAATTGTAGGAAGAGGAGGAGGTTCCATAGAAGATTTATGGGCCTTTAATGAAGAGGCAGTGGCCAGAGCAATCTTTGACTGCCGGACTCCGGTAATTTCCGCTGTGGGTCATGAGACAGATACCACCATTGCAGATTATGTGGCGGACCTGCGGGCCCCCACTCCTTCCGGCGCTGCAGAACTGGCAGTAGCAGATATACGGACATTTTTTGATTCTCTGGAGAATTACCAAAGAAAAATGGACAGAGCTATGGAAAACAGGCTTCTGATGTTGAGACAAAATCTGAAGTATTATCAGACCCGGCTGGAACATGGCAGCCCCCGGTACAGGATCCAGGAAATGAGGACCCGGCTCATGGATATCGAAGAAAAGCTGGAGGCCTCTATGAAAAATCAGATTTATCTGGCAAGACAGAGGCTGGATATTTATATCGAGCGGATGAAAGGCCTGTCTCCTTTGGACAAACTGAATCAGGGCTTTTCCTATGTAGAAGACAAGCAGAGACATGCAGTGACCAGCATTACCCAGGCAGAAGTAGGAGACCGGCTGGTCATCCGGGTCACAGACGGTTCTCTGGAGACGGAGGTAAAGAGCAAAAAGCAGGAAGAGAGGAGCGTAAAAAATGGAACAGACAGAAAATAGCAGACAGGAGACCACCATTGAAGAGTCCCTCAAAGAACTGGATGACATCGTGGAAAAGCTGGAGAGCAGAGAAATTTCTCTGGAGGAGTCTTTTACTATGTACCAGAAAGGTATGGAGCTTTTAAAGCAGTGCAGTGGAAAAATCGACAAAGTCGAGAAAAAAATGCTGAAAATAAATGAAGATGGTGATCTAAGTGAATTTTAGAGATGAGTTGGAAAAAAGAACAGAGAGAGCGGAGCAGGTCATCGGGAAATTTCTTCCTGCTGAAGAGGGTTTTTCAAAAAATCTCATAAAGGCCATGAATTACAGCATGGAGGCAGGGGGGAAGCGGCTCAGGCCTATTTTCCTGGGAGAGATGTATCAGGTCTGCGGCGGAGAGGGAGAACTGGCAGAACCTTTTATGGCAGCAATTGAGATGATACACACACACTCCCTGATCCATGATGATCTCCCTGCTATTGATAATGATGAATACCGCCGGGGAAAAAAGACTACACATGTGGTTTTCGGAGAATCTGCGGCTATTCTGGCAGGTGACGCTCTTTTAAACTACGCCTATGAAACGGCCTTCCGGGCTTTTGGCATGGCAAAAGATGATAAAGCCCTTAGAAGGGCGGCCAGAGCTTTGGAAATCCTGGGAAAAAAGACCGGGATCCGGGGAATGTTAGGGGGCCAGGGAGTAGATGTGGAGAATGACGGAAAGCCTTTAACGAGAGAGATGCTGGAATATATATACATTAATAAGACTTCAGCCCTTATTGAAGCCTCACTTATGGCAGGCGCCGCCCTGGCAGGTATGGAAGACCTGGAAAAGATAGAAACTATCGGCAGATATATCGGCCTGGCTTTTCAGATTCAGGATGATATCCTGGATGTAACGGGAAACCAGGAAGAGCTTGGCAAGCCGGTGGGAAGTGATGAAAAAAATCATAAGACAACCTATGTTACGCTGGAAGGAATGGAAAAAGCGGGTCAGGAAGTGGAAAATCTGACAGAGGAAGCCCTGAAGCTCCTTGATGAGCTGCCAGGGGACACGGAGTTCTTAAAAGAACTGTTTCTTTCTCTGTGTACCCGCAGAAAATAGAGGTGCATAGCCCATGCTGTTAGATGAAATAAAGAAAGAAAACGATATAAAGAATATACCTCTGGAGCAGCTTCCCCAGCTTGCAGGGGAGATCCGGACCTTTCTTCTGGAGCATTTAAGCAAAACAGGAGGCCATCTGGCTTCGAATCTGGGGGCAGTAGAACTGACTATGGCCCTCCACTATGTGCTCTGTCTCCCTGAGGATAAGATTATCTGGGATGTGGGACACCAGTCCTACACCCATAAAATCCTTACAGGGAGAAAAGAAGGATTCGAACATCTCCGTATGCTGGGAGGAATGAGCGGATTTCCCAAGCGGAGTGAAAGTCCCTGTGATTCTTTTGACACAGGACACAGCTCCACTTCTATCTCAGCGGGAATGGGGTATGTGTGTGCCAGAGATCTGAATAAAGAGAACTATCAGGTGGTTTCTGTTATCGGAGACGGAGCCCTGACAGGAGGCATGGCCTATGAAGCCCTGAACAATGCCTCACAGCTGAAATCTAATTTTATCATTGTGCTCAACGACAATGAAATGTCTATCTCCAAGAATGTGGGAGGAATCTCCAGTTATCTGGGAAACCTGCGCACTGCGGAAGGGTATAATGACCTGAAAATTGAAGTGAAAAAAGGGCTGAACCGGATTCCGGGAATCGGACCTGCCACAGTGAAGAAAATCCACAAAGCGAAAGACAGTATGAAAAGGCTGCTCATTCCGGGGATGTTTTTTGAAGATATGGGCATTACTTATCTGGGCCCTATAAATGGACATGATTGTGCCAGAATGATCCAGGTATTCCAGGAGGCCAGGAAAATCCAGGGCCCGGTGCTGGTTCATGTAAAGACGGAAAAAGGAAGAGGTTATGAGCCGGCTATGCGCCATCCGGCCAGATTCCACGGTACCGCTGCTTTTGACCTGGAGCATGGAATTCCTTTAAACAAAAATGGAAAAGCCAACTACACCGATATTTTTTCTACAGTTATGCGAAAGTTCGGAGACAGGGAGGAGAAGGTGGTAGCTGTTACCGCTGCAATGCCCGATGGAACCGGACTGAAAAGATTCCGTAATATGTTCCCGGACAGATTCTTTGATGTGGGGATTGCAGAGGAACATGCAGTGACCTTTGCCGCAGGACTGGCTCTGGGAGGCCTGATACCGGTGGTGGCGGTTTATTCTTCTTTCCTTCAGAGAGCCATTGACCAGATCATAGAAGATGTGTGTCTTCAGAAACTTCATGTGATTTTTGCCGTAGACCGGGCAGGATTAGTGGGAAGCGACGGAGAAACCCATCAGGGCTGTTTTGACCTGACCTATCTGTCTATGATCCCCAATATGACAGTAATGGCTCCCAAGAATAAATGGGAACTTTCCGATATGCTGAAATTTGCAGTGAAATATCAGGGCCCCATTGCTATCCGTTACCCAAGAGGTGAGGCTTATGACGGATTGGAAGAATTTCGGGCTCCCATTGTCCTGGGACGCAGCGAATTTCTTTTTGAAGGGGAAAAGACAGCCCTTCTTCCGGTGGGAAGTATGGTAAAGACCGGGGAGAAAGTGTACCGTCAGTTGAAGGAGGATGGGGAGAACCCGACTCTGATCAATGCCAGATTTGTAAAGCCCTTAGATGAAAAGATGCTGGACTTTCTGGCAGCCGGCCACAGCCTGATCGTTACAATGGAAGAGAATGTGAAGACAGGAGGCTTTGGTATGGCAGTAGCTGACTATATGCGGATGAACCATCCTCAGGTTCAGGTACTGATTTTTGCAGTGCCGGACCAGTTCGTGGAGCATGGAAATCCGGAAAAACTGAAAGAAAAACTGGGACTGGACCCGGTATCTATTTACGAGAAAATCAAGGAGGCCAGATAAATGAAAGAGCGTCTGGATGTCTTGCTGGTAAAGCGGGGCCTGGCGGCTTCCAGGGAAAAAGCCAAGGCAGTGATCATGGCTGGAAGCGTATTTGTAGACAATCAGAAGGAAGATAAGGCCGGCACTATGTTTCCCGATACGGTTCAGATTGAAGTAAGGGGAAATACCTTAAAATATGTAAGCCGGGGAGGACTGAAGCTGGAAAAGGCCATGTCCCACTTCGGGCTGAGCCTGGATGGCTGTGTGTGCATGGATGTTGGTTCTTCCACGGGAGGCTTTACAGACTGTATGCTCCAGAACGGAGCAGTAAAAGTTTACGCCATAGACGTAGGCCATGGGCAGTTAGACTGGAAACTGCGGAACGATCCCCGGGTAGTCTGTATGGAAAAGACCAATATCCGCTATGTTACGCCTGAGGATCTGGAAGAAAAAGCAGATTTTTCTTCCATTGATGTGTCCTTTATATCCCTGACCAAAGTGCTGCCTCCTGTCTATGAACTGCTGAAAGACCAGGGACAGGTAGTCTGTCTTATTAAGCCTCAGTTTGAAGCAGGAAGAGAAAAGGTGGGAAAAAAAGGCGTAGTCAGGGATCCGGCAGTTCATCGGGAAGTTATAGAAAAAGTCACAGCCTTTGCCTCTGAGACGGGCTTTGCTCTGCTGAATCTGGAGTATTCACCTATTAAGGGGCCAGAGGGAAATATAGAATATCTTCTTCACCTCCAGAAAAAGCAGGAGGGGGTTCCAGAAGATGGAAATATAGACATAGATGGAATTGTGGCCCAGGCCCACAAAGAACTGGATAAATAGTTATGGATAATTTTTATATTATTGCAAACAGTGATAAAGACGAAGGACTGAAGATTGCTTCCCGGGTGGCAGGATACATAAAGAGCAAAGGAAAGAACTGCTATATCCGTCCTGCATCTACGGGGACCAGAGATAATCTTCATCACTATACGGACATAAATCAGATTCCTCAGGAAGTGGAATGTGTGCTTGTACTGGGAGGAGACGGAACCCTCCTGCAGGCGGCCAGAGATGTGGTCAGCCGGCAGATTCCTCTTTTGGGGATTAATCTGGGAACTTTGGGATATCTGGCAGAGATTGACAGCGGATCTATTGAACCGGCCCTGAATCATCTTATGGCAGATGAATATACCATTGAAAAACGGATGATGCTTAATGGGAAAGTATATCACCGGGGAAAAATGGTGGCAGAGGATGTGGCGTTAAATGATATTGTTATCGGAAGAGATGGCCCTATGGGAGTGACCAGGTTCCGAAATTATATCAACCAGGAATTCCTTAACGCTTATGCGGCAGACGGAATTATTATTTCTACGGCTACAGGCTCTACAGGATACAGCCTTTCAGCAGGAGGCCCTATTGTTTCCCCGGAGACCAATATCATGCTCATGACTCCTATCTCTCCCCACACCTTGAATACCCGGAGCATTATCTTCCCCGGCGAGGACGAGATTGGAGTGGAGATTGCTCAGGGAACTCACAGGGGAAATGGAAAGGCAGTGGCATCTTTTGATGGAGATACCAACATTGCCATGAATGTGGGAGACAGAATCGTGATCCGCCGGTCTGTAAAAGATACCAGGATCATTAAGATCAGTAACATCAGTTTTTTGGAGGTGCTCCGCACCAAAATGAGAGATTAGGAGGCAGATATGAAGATTGCCAGACATTCAAAAATTATAGAATTGGTCAATCATTATGATATCGAGACACAGGAAGAACTGGCTTCCAGGCTGAATGAGGCCGGATTTCGGGTGACTCAGGCCACTGTTTCCAGAGATATCCGGGAGCTGAACCTGACAAAAGTTGCAAAGCCAGGAGGAGGATCCAAATATATGGCTGTAACCTCTCAGGAAACTCCTGACGGAGAAAAATATATCCGGGTTCTGAGAGAAGCTTTTGTATCTATGGACGCGGCCCAGAATATCCTGGTGATCAAGACAGGAGTGGGAATGGCAAACGCAGCGGCGGTAGCCCTGGATCATATGAACTGGCGGGAAGTAGTGGGCAGTATTGCAGGAGACGATACTATTGCATGCTTCAGCAAAAGTCCTGAGGAAACATTGCAGCTTTTGAACAAAATAAAGAAAATCATCAATCAGTAAAAACGGGGTGGATCAGAGATGTTGGTGCATTTACATGTGAAGAACCTGGCGCTGATCCAGGAGGTCCAGGCAGATTTTGGACCGGGACTGAATATACTTACAGGAGAGACCGGCGCAGGAAAATCTATCTTAATGGGTTCCGTGAATCTGGCCCTGGGGCAGAAGATGTCCAGAGGCATGATCCGGGAAGGCGCACCTTATGCCCTGGTGGAACTGGTGTTTCAGGTAGATTCCTGTACAGAGGAAAAACTAAAAGAGCTGGATGTTTTTCCGGAAGAAGGTCAGGTTATCATAACCAGAAAGCTTATGGAAAATCGCAGCATCAGTAAAGTCAATGGAGAGGCCAGCACGGCAGGAAATATTAAAAAGATCGCAGCTCTTTTACTGGATATCCACGGACAGCATGAACATCAGTCCCTTCTTTATCCGGAGAAACAGATGGAGATTCTGGATGAATTCGGCGGCGGGGAGATTCTTGAAAAAAAAGAAGGAGTAAAAGATTTTTACATAGAATACAGCAGGCTGAAAAAAGAGTTGGAAAGCTATCAGATAGATGAAGAGCAGCGGCGGCGGGAAATGGGATTTTTGGAATATGAGATCCAGGAGATTTCCCAGGCCCAGCTGAAGCCAGGAGAGGACCAGGAACTGGAGACTGTCTACAGAAAACTTGCAAATGGAAAGAAAATAACGGAAGGCCTTGGCAGCGTATATCAGATTACCGGATATGAAGGAGAAGGGATGGGAGCCCAGATGGGAAGAGCCATGCAGAAAATTTCCCAGATCCGGGAATATGACAGTGAACTGGAAAATATTTACAGCTCTATGGAAGACATGGACAGTCTTCTCAACGATCTGAACCGGGAATTGTCCTCCTATCTTTCGGAATTTGTTTTTTCAGATGAAGAATTTCAGGAAACGGAGAACCGTCTGGACCTTATTAATCATTTAAAATCCAAATATGGACATACTATTGAGGAAATTCTTTCTTACCAGGGTGAAAAAGAGAAAGAACTGGAAAGACTGGAAAATTTCCAGGCCAGGAAAGAAGAATTGGAAAGAAAGCTGGAGGAGCAGGAGATGCTTTTAAAGAAAGCTTCCCAGGAACTTACCAGATGCAGAAAAGATTGGGCTTCTATGCTGGAGGAGAAGATTATCCAGAGCCTTCAGGACCTGAATTTCTTAAATGTGGAATTTCATATTTCTTTCAGGGAAAAAGAAAGTTATACAGCCCAGGGAAAAGACAGTATAACGTTCATGATCTCTACCAATCCGGGAGAACCGGTGCTGCCTTTGCAGCAGGTGGTATCAGGAGGAGAACTTTCCAGGATCATGCTGGCAATCAAGACTCTGCTGGCAGATAAAGACCAGACGGAGACCCTGATCTTCGATGAGATTGACACCGGGATCAGCGGCAGGACTGCCCAGAAGGTAGCAGAGAAAATGAAGGTTATCGGAGAGAATCATCAGGTTCTGTGCATTACCCATCTTCCGCAGATTGCTTCTCAGGCGGATTACCATTATCTTATAGAGAAAAATGTGGAAAATATGGAAACAAGTACCAGGATCCGCAGACTTTCTTATGATGATTCTGTAGAAGAGCTGGCCAGAATGCTGGGCGGCGCAAAGATAACCGATGCGGTTCTGCAAAATGCTGCAGAAATGAAAGATTTGGCACAGCAACAAAAAAATACAAGATTGAAATAGACAAAAGGTCACATAATAAAAAGGGTACACAGTAGTGTGTATCCTTTTTTCGTATAAAATTAAGAGAGGATGTGATTTTTTGTCGAAAAAACGTAATTATCGTCTCTTTCTTTTCGGATTTTTATTAGCGGACCTGATAGCTGCGGGAGTTCTTTCTCTGGAAGAACTTAAAGACAGGATACCGGATACGGTCTATATCCGGTATGGACAGGAGGAAGGCCTGGGGGATTCTCTGGATATTCCTCTGATAACCTATCCAGAGACCATTGACGTGTCGGACAGAGGAAGCTATCAGATTCCCTGCTCGCTCTTGGGAATGCTCCCCCTGAAGAATGTACAGGTAGAGACGGTAGAGGATCAGTGGGTCTGCGTTTCAGGAAATCCTGTTGGACTGTACATGGAGACTCAGGGTGTGCTCATCGTAGATACGGGAGAGATTACAAACCAAAATGGTATAGCCCTGGAACCTGCGGCAAACATTGTCCAGCCAGGAGACTATATCCTGGAGGTAAATGGAAAAACAGTTTCCAGAAAAAGAGAATTAATTGCAGAAATTGAAGACTGCCAGGGGGAGAATGTAGAGCTGGTGGTAAATCGAAAGGGAGAAGAGATTCCCCTGTCTCTGGAGCCTGTGCTTACCCAGGAAGAAAAATATAAGCTGGGAATTTGGGTAAGGGATAATACCCAGGGAATCGGTACTATGACCTATGTGGATGAGAAAGGCAGATTCGGAGCCCTGGGACACGGTATCAGCGACACAGACACAGGAGAACTTCTGGATGTATCGGGAGGCGAACTTTATCAGGCCCAGATCGTTTCTATAATCCGGGGAGCCCAAGGCGTTCCGGGAGAACTTTCTGGTTATATTGAATATGAAGACGAGAAAAAAATCGGAACCATAGAGAAAAATACAGATATCGGGATTTTCGGCCAGATTTTTTCTGACACCCAGATTTCTGGTGAAAAGGTGAAGATCGGATACAAACAGGAAGTAAAAAAAGGAAAAGCCCAGATTCTTATGCAGTTAGAGGGAAAGGTGGAATATTATGATATAGAGATCACAGATATATACAGCAGTCAGCAGGATACCAATAAATCTTTCCAGATACAGGTGACAGATCCTGAGCTCTTGGCAAAGACAGGAGGAATCGTTCAGGGAATG
>ERZ1643250.670-NODE-670-length-34283-cov-4.816671_pt1 | contig 34283 bp, 26 predicted proteins | sample MGYA00579262_ERZ1643250 | MGnify/ENA primary metagenome ERZ1643250 (study PRJEB29033, sample SAMEA4952265) | chicken gut metagenome | biome: Broiler Chicken; feature: Gastrointestinal Tract; material: Caecum | place: Ireland | collected 2018 | study: Broiler...
GCCCTGCGGCTGCTTCCAGCCGTCGAGATACGAATAGGAGAGCGTCAGGCCGCTCAGGCGCGGCATCGTGTGCACACAGGGCTGCAGATAGCAATCGTCGGCGCGCAGGATGCGCAGCCGCAGGGAACGGCCCTCATAGCCCCCCTGCACGGAGGGACGCCAGTCAGACGGGCAGAGGAACCGGATTGTCACCTGACCGCCGTGCGTGCCGTCGAACAGCGTGTCCCAGTCCTCGTCACAGGGAAGCTTGCGCCAGCCGATCCCGTTGAAATACTCGATGGCAACCTTCTGGGGGGAGGTGTGCGCCGCCTGGTACTGGATCGTTTTCGGCTTGCGCTTGATGATTTTCAGATCCTCCTCCACCTTCGCCTGCGAGAGCGGCACCAGGTGCTCCTGCGAGTCCAGGCGGAAGGAAAGCTCCACGCGCGCGCCGGCCTGGCTGAACACGGCATCTCCGCCGATGCAGCATTCGTCAAAGAGGGAGGCCGTCTCCCCAAAGGGGAGAAACACGGCCGGATTCAGCTCGTTTTCCCCGCCGATCACCACTTCCGGCGGGACATCTCCGCACGACGCGGAGAGCGCCAGTTCCCGCAGTGTCACCGTCTCTGTAACAGGCTCCAGCGCTTCCACGCAGATCTCCGCGCAGTCCTGCGGCGCGGTATGGCTGCCGCGCACCAGCACGAGCGAACCGTCCCGCGCGGAGACGGAATCAAAGGGCAAAAAGCCTTCCTCCGACCGGTAGCGCCAGGAAAAGCGCGCCGGATCGGCGAAGAGCGGCGTCAGATCCTCCCCCTGGGGCCCGCGCAGCCGCACAAACAGCTCCGAACCCGGCAGGGAGCGGAACAGGGTGTCGTCGGAAAGGATCAGCACCCAGCGCTGCACGCCCTCCCTGCTGAAATCAAACAGCGGCACGGGCGGAAGCTCCGGCTCTGCCGTGGGTTCTTCCGGCTCGTGCGGGGCGTCCTCGCCGGGCAGGAGGCGGCGGCCGCGGCCGCCCAGATAGGGAATCAGCTTGCCAAAAAAGCCGGACGCGGCGATCACATCGCGCAGGCGGGAGGAGGTCACATAGAGATCGGAGGTCGTCTCAAACAGGATCTGCCGATCCTCCTCCCCGTTTCCCTGGCCGATCAGGCGCGTGCCGCCCGGCACATAGACGCCCGGCACGCCGCCCTCGAGCAGCTCCAGCACCGCTACGCCGGAGGCAGGATACGCCGGGCGCAGGGAAAGGTTGAGCATGTTCACAAACTCGGTGTGGTATTTATCGAGCACGAGATTCATCTTGCGGATGTTCTCGCTCATCTGGTTTGCAAAAATCAGCGCGACCACGGAACCGACGTCCGGGTTTTCCTCGGAAAACGCCCATTCCGGCGTGTAGGAGGCGGCCAGCCGCTTCAGCTCGGCGCGCAGATCCCGCACGGAACGGAAATCCAGCCTTTCGTCACGATTCGTTTCCATCGGAACCCTCCCCCGCTGCGCCCGCGTTCAGATAGAACGGGAACACAAGATTGTCGCGGCTGTTTGTCTCGGACACGAGATAGCCGACGTCCACAAAGAGGCAGCCGTCATGCACCTCGGGATCGATGTGGATCTCCACATCCGAAATGCGCGGCTCCTGCTCGAGAAGCGTGGTGCGCAGATCGTTTGCCAGCAAATTCAGCATGGTGGCGGAGGTATCCATAAAGGTGTAGCTCATGAGATCGCTGCCGAAATCGGGCAGGAGCCACCGCTCGCCGCGCTGCGTCATGAGAATGAGATAAACGGACTCCTTGACGCTCTGTTCCGCCGTGGAGGTGAGGAAGCGCCCCGTGCCCGGATTCACGCCCGGCGGGAAATGAATCCCCGTGCCCAAAAACATTTTATTGTCCATTGAGGGTGCTCCTTTCTCCGTCAGCCGAGCTTGATGGTGCTGCCGGACACATTGACCATGCCGCTGCTCTCAACCTTAAAGACCGAGGACGCCTTCGCGTTGAACTGCGCGCCCTCGAGCTTGAGCATGCTGTCCGTCTTGAGCTGCACGGAACCGCTCGTCTTCACGGAAAATTCCTTGGCGGAGACGGAGACGCTGCCGGATTCGCCGTTGAGGGTGATCTTGATGCTGTCCCCCACCTGCACCGTGAGGCGGCTCTTGCACTTCACGGTCATCTCGCCGGCCTCCGTCTTCAGCTCCACCATGTTTTCCTTCTTTTTGTCACTGATGCGGATGAGCTTGTTTTCATTGTCGAGCAGGACGGTGTGGGCGGAACCCGCCGTTTCCACGGTGATCTTGTCCTTTTCGCCGCTGCCCTCCTTGTTGTCTTCAAAGGTGATGGAGCTGCCGTTCTTCGTCATGATGCGCTTGTACTGGTTCTGCGCGTCCACCGTTTTCGACACAAGCTTGCTGTTTTCCTTCGGCAAACAGCCGATGACATACGGCTTTTCGATGTTGCCGCCTTCAAAGGCGAGCAGCACCTGATCCCCCACCTCCGGCACAAAATAGTAGCCCCAGTCGCTCCCGCTGCTCGGCAGCGCCTGGCGCGCCCACTGCAGCTCGTTTTTAGTGGAATCGCGCGTGGGAATGGTGACACACACGCGGCCCGGCATGTCTTTATCATAATTCTTGGCCACAATGCCGACCACCACGCCGTAGATGCGGGCGTCCCCCGTCTCCGTTTTTGTAGCCTGCTTTTCCGAGATTTCACCGATGATATCATAAATACTCACTTTTTCACCTCCGAGGCTTTCGCGATCAGCTTTGTCTGATACCCGCTCTCGGAGCGGAAATCGTGCGTGACGCTTGTGACATAGAAGATGTTGTCAATGGGCGATCCGAGGCCGGACACGCGCACAAACTGGCCGGGCGCGAGATCCGGGATGCCCGGACAGGAACACTCCAGCGTGCCGAGGCGGTAGCCGATCTCGTCCGCGAGATAGGAAGCGCGGGCATCCGCCTGCTCCTGCGACATCACCGTGGGATCGATGTACACCTTTTTCGCGCCCGAGATGAGGGGCTTGGCGCGCGTGCCGGTGGAAATGTTCGCCGTGAGCTGCTTCACCGACGAGATGGCCTTGCCGGTGTCCGGATTCATAGCGCGCACCTCCACGCTTCCCACAAGGCCGGTGAGCGTGTAGCTCACCTCGAAGCCGAGAAGGCCGCTGCCGACGCCGAGTTCCATGAGCACGGCGTTTGTACTGCGCGCCTTGCGGAAATAGATCGCCCCGCGGTCCACGAAAAATTCATAGTTGAATTTCTTGGCCGCCTTGACGATGAACTCGTAATCGCTCTCCTCCACCATCTCGATCGTCTCGGCGCTGGCCTTGGAGCCGCCGCCAAGACCGTTGCCGCCCGTCGGGCCGCTCTTTTTGTCCGGCGTATCCGTCACATTGACAGAGGTAACGGCGCCGGTCGTGCGCAGCTTTTCATAGGCGGTGCGGCCCAGAATCTCCGACACGGCTTCGCCGTAAGACTTTGCGGTGAGCTGGGCGGCATAGCTGCTGGCCATCATCAGGCCCTTGGCGTCCATGCCGGTGATCTCGATATACGGCAGATCCGTCGGATCAAACCCGAACGAGATATTCGCCACGAATCCCACAAACACCACGCTCAGCGCGTTGAGGTAGCCGAGCTTGATGGTGAGGGCGGAGCCGAGCGTGACGTCATTCTGGATGAGATCGTACTGGAATTTGCCGGTGGAGGGAGAAAACACGTTATAGAGACGGAAGCGCGCCACGGAGGCTTCAAACCCGCAGGTGGCTTCCACGTTGATGTCTGTGACAATGATGTTGCCCGCTTCAAAGGGTTTTCCGTTGAACTCGATGACGGAGCGGGGAAGGGAAAACTCGTTGTATTTCGTGCGGAGCGCATCGTAGGTGAGCAGAGAGGGCGCGGACTGCAGCGCCGCGGAAAGCGCGCCGGAAACCGCCCCGGACGCGGCCCCCATGGCGGAAGAAAGCAATGACACGACGGGTTTCCCCCCTTTCCCGGCTTCCTCGTCAGAAACCGAAGTTCAAAATGTTCGACAGGCTCTCCGTTTTGCTTTTGCCGCCGGTGTAGAGCTTGTTCCCGTCCGGCGTGAAGCAGCGATCAAACGCGGCGGACCACTTCTGCGCCGCCTGGGCCGTCTCCAGCTTCTGCTGCAGGCTGAGCCGCACAATGCTGCGGATCGGACGCCCGGAGGTGGAGAACATGGTGTAGCGGGCCTGCACCTCGGACACCTCGCCGGTGAAATTCAGATCCATCCACTGGAACGTAACGGTGCGCGTGGCCTCACTCATGAGCATGCCCACAAACGCATTCGTCTGCGGCTGCACGGTGTACACGTTCTTGTTCAAACCCTTGTTCACGATGAGCTGCGTCACATCCTGTGTGGTGACCTTCAGCTTTTCGAGCATGAAAGCGTCCTTCACGTTGACCTGATCAAAGATGAGATCGACCGACATGAGGATCGAGGGCGGGCGCGTGTTCTGGGAGGGAATGCCCGCGTCCACGTTCTGCTGCAGCGTGGTGAGGGGCGTCGCCTCCGCGAAGGCGCGGAAGGAAATGGAGGAGGGATTGTACTGCACCGTGAGCTCCCGGCTGGCAGGCGACGCGGCGGACGCGGCCGCCTGGCTGCCGCCGGCCAGCGCTGCTCCCGCCTGGCTCGCGATCTGCGCGGTGGAAAGGCTCCCGCCCACCCTGGCTGCCGCGCCGGACGCGGCGGACTGCGTGTTCGAGCGGATGATCAGTTTCGCCTTCTGGACGTTGCCCGTGAGGCTCGTGAGAAGATCGCCGGAAAGGGCTGTGAACGGATTGGCCATGTGCAGTTTCCCCCTTTCAGATGCTGATGTTCAGCAGATTGGTGGCGGCCCGCGCTTTCGCCGCCAGGCCGGACGCGCTGTTCAGCGCGCCGGGCACCGTGAACGCCTTTTCAAACTCCTTGACCCACTGCGACTGATCCACCAGGGCAAGCATCTGACGCAGGTGCAGCGAAACCTTCGCGCGGATTGGCCGGCCGGAAACGGAGAACATCGTGTATTCGGCCGAGACGTTCTGCAGCGCCCCGCGGAAGGAGAAATCGCCCCACACAAAGGAGATCACACGCGTTTTCGGCTCGCGCAGCGTGGCAATGAGGCCCTCCACCTCCGGCTGCACCGTGTAGGTCTGCTTGCCTTTCACGGCTGCGTTGACCACGTTGGCCACCGTGCCGCCCACGCCGAGGCGGACCTTATCCCACATGAAAGCGTCGTAGTTGTTGACATGGTCGAAAATCAGATCGACGCTCAGCTGCACGTAGGGCTGCACGACGGCATCGCTGAACGTGGCCTGCGAGTTCGTCTGCTGGTCGTTCTGCGTGTCCTGGTGGCTCACATGATTGACATGGGCGTCGAGCGTGAGGCTGCTGGGGTTGAACTGCACTTCGAAATACCGTTTCACGGGGGAAGAGCCGGCGGTGAGCGCCGCCGCGCCCGTGACATCCCCCAGGAGGGCTGCCCGCGCGCTCCCGATGGTGGAGCCCAGCATGGCCGGGGACGGCACGCTCGGCGTGGAGACGGGCGCGCCGGAGCTCGTGAGAGCTGCGGCAGCTCCGGCCGCGCCGCCCGCCGCCAGGGCGGCGCGATCCACGTTCCGCCAGTCCTCCACGATGAGCATGGCCTGGTTTTTGTTTCCCTTTATCACATTCGCCACCGTGCCGGCGGCGCTGCTCAGCACACTCATTCCCGTCTCTCTCCTTTCCCGCCGTTACGACCAGCCGCGGCGCGCGCGCTCGGAGCGCAGCCGGCGCTCCATCTGGCCGTAGACGCGATCGGAAATCGTGCCGATCTGCCTGGCCAGCGTGCGGTTGATCATCTCGGTGATGTCTTCGGTCGATTTTTCCACCACCTGCTGGCGGACGTTGTTGACCTCCGTCTGGTTCACCTGTTCCTTCGTCACGGTGTGCGTTTCCGCGACCTCATGCGTCTCGTTCAGGCGGCGCTGTTCCAGCAGCTCGAGCAGTTCCTCCGAAACGGAGGGCTCCGGTGCGCGGTGCACCATGCTGGGCGCGGCGGCGCGGCGGCTTTCCGGCCGCGGGGGCGGCGCTTCGCGCTGTTCCGCTTCCAGGAAGCGATCCACCACATGGCCGACATGCTCGCGCACCGTCTCCTGCGTATCCTCGCGCACCTGCCGCAGGTGGCGCAGCTCCTGTGTGCGCTGTGTTTCGATCTCGCGCGAAACGGCGGTGAGCTCAGCCGCGGAGGCCGGGCGCACCAGCCCGCTGCGGATGGCCTCGGCGGGGTTTTCCCGGTATTCGCGCAGCACGCGCATGACCTCGCGCGCGGCGGGGTCCGCGTGGGCCAGCACCGATTCCAGCACCGCGTTTGTGTCCTCGGGGTGATGCTGCTCCGGCGGGGCCTCCTCCCATGCGCGGCGGAAGGCCTCCGGGTTCTCCAGCGCTCGCAGGGAATCCCGGTAGACGCGGGCAGGCTCCGGCGGGGGCGCAGTCTCTTGGCGCGGGGTTTTTGCGGCGATCTCCTGCTGCACGGCGCGCAGCAGCTCGCGGTTGCGCTCGTTGATCCTGTCCAGCTCATGCACAAGCTCCCGCTCCGAAACGGCCTGCGACGGTTCCTGCGGGACGGCCGGGGCGGCCGATTCCTCCTGCGCCGGTTCGCCCTGCTCCGCCTGCTGCTGGAAGACAAGGTTCGTCTCCCCGCGGGTGACGGAGACAGAGGGGCCGTTCTGCACGGAGCGATCCTGCAGAAGGAAACGATCCCCCTCGCGAAGGAAAGCGTCGTTCTTCACAAAGAGAGCTTCCAGCGATTCCAACGTCTGGCGCGCCAGGACGGGCGCCGCTTCCGGAAGCTGGACGGAAAGGGCGGTGCGCGTTTCCGCGCCCGAGAGCTCCCGCACGGTTTCGAGGAAGCGCTCGCCGATCTCGCGCTCCCGCACGCGCAGCAGCTCGCGCTGCACCCGTTCGGAAATCTCCTGCCGCCGGGCGGCAGCCGCAGGCGCGGCCCCCTGCCCTGCCGCGCCGGGCCGCAGAAGGCGGTCGGCCAGCTCGGCCACGCGGCGGATCTCCCGGCGTTCCTGCGCCGGTTCCCGCGCCGGGGCCTGTGCTTCCGGTGCAGTTTCGCCTTCCGGCGCCGCCTCCCCTTCGCGGTAGATCAGCGCGGGCGGGTTATCCCCCGGCGCAGCGGCCGGTTCCAGCCGCGTGCGGAGCGCCGAAACGGTGCGGTAACTCTGCAGCAGCGTGGTGAAAGCCGATTCCTCCTCCCGGTAAAGGGCGGTGAGCGACACGCTTTGCGTGGAATCCCCGCCGCGCAGCGTGAGATCCGTGTGGTAGGAACGGTAGCGTGCCATCGTGTTCTGCATTGACTCATGCACGGCGCTGCGCAGGTCGATCCATTGCTGGTGATGCTCCGGGCGGCTCAGCCGGGTGATCTGCGTGCTGAGCACATTGTCTGTCAAGGAAAGCAGGATCGCCTCCGCGGTCTGCTCGATCACCTGCTGCTCCGTGCGCGGCACGGGGAGCAGTTCGCCCGTCTCATAGCGGTTGACATGGTTCTGCAGCACGGCATAGACGCGCGTGTGCATCGTTTCCTCGTGCGGCGATGCGGCGGCGGAGGCCGGCTGCGAAGGGGCAGGGCCGGCGGCGGACGATGCCGGCCTCGCTTCCTGCGCCTGCGCCTCCGGAGCGGCCGGGGCAGCGCCTGGCCGGGCTTCCTCTTCCCCGGCGCTCTCCCCGCCCTCATGCGCGGCGTAGACAAGCTCAAGATGGCGCTCGGAGAGAAGCGACTGCTTCATGCTCCACAGATGCAGCTCGGCGCTCACGCGCGTCTGCTCCGTGAAGCGAAGCTCATTCCGGGCCAGGTTCACGGCATGGAGCTGGCGGTTCTGCTGCACGGAACGGAACGCCTGGTAAAGCTGCGCCGTCTGCAGCCGCTGGTAGATCTCGCCGTGGAGATAATAGCGCGGGGCGGGAAGCGGGCGGTTTTCCTCCCCGGAGGGAGCGGCCGCCTGCCCGTGCTCCCGTTCCTGCGGGGCGGCAAGCAGCAGGCGAAGCTGCTCATAGTGGTTTTCATACAGGCTCGTAAGGCGGCCGATGCTGACCGACTCCTGATACAGCTCCCGCACCTGGCGCATAAACTGGCTTACATCCGTCACGCCCAGCTTGCGGAGCATGGTGGAGACATAGATGCGGTCCTGATACGTAAAATTCTGCTCCTGAGAGAGAAGGAGCCGGTTCACGACATTGTTCACGACGTTGAGCGTGACCTCCTGCACGTTGCTCTGGCTTGTGTTGGCCACGGCGATCGTCGTCATCCCGCCGAGATCCTCGGGCAGACCGGCCGGGGACACGGTGAGCAGCACAAGATCCTTCGGCGTCACGCGCGCGGGAAGCGCCTCATAGTTCGAGAGCAGCTTTTCCTGAAACACGGTGGAAAAGGAAAGCGGCTGCCGCCCGTTGTTCAGCAGAATGGGTTGTTTCAGTTTCAGCACGGCCTCGTCCTCCTTTCCCTATCCGCCCTGTCCTCATAGGTCAAAACACCGCCTCACGGCGCGGCGGGTGATCCGTCCGCCGATGTGCTGCCGCCGCCCGCAGAATTGTCAGGGGCCTCCGCGGCTGCGACGGCGGGCTCCCCGTCCGAGACTGCAACGGGGGCGTCAGGGGCCGCCGTGGCTGCGACGGCCGGCTCCCCGTCTGAGACTGCAACGGGGGCGTCAGGGGCCTCCGTGGGAGCGGCGACAGGCTCCCCGTCGTCGACCGCAGCCGAAGCATCAGGGGCCTCCGTGGGTGCCACGGCAGGCTCCCCGTCATCAACTGCAGCAGGGGCATCCTCCCCGGCATTCGGGGCGCTTTCATCCGTCGTATCGCCGGGTGTATCGCTGCCATCGTCCGGTGCCTCACCCGGGATTGATATGGGGGGAATGTCATCCTCAATCTGCGGGGGATTTTCACTCGGCGAAGTGAGTTCGACGTCCTGCTGTTCCTCTCCGTTCTGCTGCGTTTCGTCGTCCGACGCCGATTTCGCATTGATGGGCGAGGCCACGCCCGAGGCAATGTTCAGTGCATCGATGCTGGACCACGGCAGATCCACGCAGAGCATTTCGTTGTAAGCGATGGTGGTCGTCTCCGTCATGAGATCGGAACGCTCGGCGTTGAGTTCGCCGTACACCTTTTTGATCACGGTGCAGCCGGTGAACACGAACGTGCGCGCCACGATGCCGGGGATGAACTGTCCCTGGTACCGGCTCACGAACAGCAGGACGGGCAGCGTGAGCTGCGCGCCCACCGGCATGGGATCGATGTAATCGACGCCCACATACCGTTCCACCTCAAAGGTAAAGGGCTTGCTGATCGGCTTGCGCCGCATGTGAACGTAATCGTTCAGCCCGCCCTCCTGGATCAGCTCATATTCCATTTCCCGCGTAAAAGCCTTGACACTTTTACACGGGAGATCGAACAGGAGCTCCACACGCAGCATAAAATTGTGGCCGACAAGGGGGGCTTTGCCCTGGTTCCATACAAGAAAATTGTCTTCTGCGATATTCGCCATAGCCGCGGCCTCCCGTCTTCCGTATTTTTATCTGCGGCGCGCAGATTTCCCCAGTTCGAAAATGCTCTTTTCTTTCTTCGTGTCATCCGAGGGATTCAGGCTGCTGTTGATGGAGGAGATCTCCTCGCACCAGCGTCTTCGGCTGGCGTGGCTGAGGTCCATCACTTCCTTTTCCCCCCAGTGAAAATAATAGGAGATAAAGGACATTTCCTGATACAGCTGTTTTTCAGGGTAGAGCGTTATCCCTCTCGCGTAAAATTTATGGGAACCTCGTGCACCTCTCCGCACTTGGGGCAGACCACCGTCATGGTGGGCGGCTCCACGTCGTTGATGCGCTGATACATGTCCTGCAGGAACGCCAGGTCGGCAGTGAAGAAGCGTTCCACGATATTCGGCACGATCGCTTCCATGCCTTCCATCTCGGTGATGACCTTCGCCAGCACCACAACCGTGAGATACGAGGGATTGCTCAGCACGCGCGGATCGCGCGTGGCGCTGATCTCGTCGCCCGCCGTGGCAAGGCGCATCTTCCCCTTCCGGTGCACGTTCCCGTTGGCGTCCACATAGCCGCGGGGCAGCTCAAAATCATACTCGGTTATCATACATTACCTCCGGAAATAAACCGAAAGCTGCCGGAGGACAGGCTCCTCCGGCAGGATCCGGCTGCGCTTGATCAGTTCGGGATGATGAGTTCTTCGTAAGCGATTTCGACCGATTCGATGGCGACCTCACTCGTGGAGGCGTTCAGATCGGGCGCGGTGTACTTCGTGACCCACGCGTTCGTGAGCTGCCATACAAGCGTCTCATCCTGCGTGTTCTCCACCAGGGAAGAGGGGGAGCTGTCGCGGATGTCGATGAGCTCAATCGTCACGGTGGCGCGGGCATCCTTCGTGCGGCGCTCAGCCACGCATTCCTTCAGCCAGTCCTTGAAGGCGTTATTGCGCGTGTAGCCGAATTTGAGCGTCACGTTGCCGTGCTTGACAAGGCCGGGGATCTTCACGGGAGCCAGGCTGTTGGAATTGCCCTGGCGGAATTCGATCACATCGACGCTCGCCTCGACGCCGGTCACTTCGCTGAACGCGGCGACGCCTTCCGTCACGGTGGAAACCGTGACAAGGAAGTTCATTTTAGTCAGAGGGTAATGGAGACCACCCGATGTTTTTTCAGCCATTTTCTATACTCCTTTTCTCTGTGGTATTGTGAGCGTGGTTTCTTACTCCGCGCCGCCCTCGGCGCCGGCGGTGAACTGCGTGACGCGGAAGATGACGAACTCTGCCGGGCGGGACGGGGCAATGCCGATCTCGCAGATCAGGCGGCCGTTCATGATGTCATCCTGGCTCATGGTGGAGGTGCCGATGTTCACATAGTAAGCCTCGGCAGGCGTTTCGCCCGCCAGCATACCGGCGCGGAAGAGCGAATCCAGGAAGGAGGAAACGGTCATCTGCACACGAGCCCACAGCGAAGAGTTGTTCGGCTCAAAGACAACCCAGTTCGTGGAAACACGGATCGACTGCTCGACAAAGATGAACAGGCGGCGCACATTGACATACTTGAACGCGCTGTTGCTGCTGGCGGTGCGGGCACCCCAGATGCGGATGCCCTGGCCGGGCAGCGCGCGGATCAGGTTGACGCCGGCCGGGTTGAGGATATCCTGCTCGCCGGCGGTATAGTTGACAGAAAGGCCCGTGCACGCGATCGTCTCGTTGGCCGGGGCCTTGTGCACACCGCGGGCCACGTCCGTGCGGGAATACACGCCCATGACGGCGCCGCTCGGCGGAATGTAGGCGGGCTTGCGGGCCACGCGGTCATACACCTGAATCCACGGGTGATACATGGCGGCATAGGTGCTGTCGATCATGTTGCGGTATTCGATGATGTCGCTCATCTTGCGCAGCTCCTGCGGGATATCGATCACGGCAAAGCAGCTCTTCTGATTCTCGCAGTGGCTCACGAGCGCCACAATGACTTCCGGGATCGTGACGCCCGGAACGGCCAGGATGCTCACCGTGTCGTTTTCCAGGAAGGACTGGATGCCGGTGCGCATGCCGGGGCCGTTGTCCTCACCGATGAACACGCCGGCGTTGACGGCGTCCATCGTGCCGTCGCTGCCGCCGGAAAGCGTGAGGGAGCCGGAGAGCACACCCTTGCCAAGCAGGGAGGACACCGGGTTTTCCAGCTTGTCGCTCGGATCCACGGTGGCGACAATGAGGCGGCTGGCGGAAAGCTTCTTCGTGAAGAAGGAGGGGGAAGCGGGGTTGAGCGTAACGCCGGTGTACGTTTCCACCTCGGCGTCGCAGCGCACCGTGACATCCATCTCCACGGAATACACGAGCTGCTTGGGCACAATCGCGTCATCGACCGGGTCGGCGGAAAAGTCCTTTTCAAAGGTCACGGAGCGATCGAAGATGGAAGCGATGCGGTTGATTTCACCGGCAAACTCCACCAGATCGCCCTCGCGGAAGCCCTCCACGCTCTTCGCGGTGTAGACGCGATCCGCCTCCTTGGCGACGAGCTGCATCTTCTTGCGGTTCGTGGCGAGCAGAGACACCACGATGCGGTTGCCCCACTTGCCCTCGTTGGCCGCGCGCACGGAGAGGGTGCCCTTCTTTGCCGTGGCGATGGTGGCGTTTTCCGGAACGACACGGCTCACGAAGCAGCGCGTGCCGCCGTTGGCGAAGAACTGCTCCACGCTGTAGGCGAGGTAGCGGTATTCGCCGTGCGTGTACTCGGAGAGAAACCCGCCGAACTGGCGCTGGAAATCAGCGAAGCTCGTCACAAGGCTCGGCGCGCCGATCGTGGGGCCCTTCACGGCCATGCCGACGAAACCGCCCGTGCTGGTGCCTACTCCTTCGATGGAACGCGGGGAAGAATCAAATTCCTCTACATAGACGCCGGGAGATAAATATTCAGCCATAATTTCGTTCGATTTTAAGCCTCCGCTTAAAACCGGCCTCCTTTCAAATTTTCTTTACAGGACTGTATGGGAAGGAAAGAGCTAACAGGTTACTTTCATCTGCCCCGGCATCACAATTTTGATGCTTCCGCCGTAGGAGCAGGTGAGCATGCCGTCGTTGAGCAGGGCCGGAACCCCGCCGACAAGCGGCGCTTTTCCGCACGTCCAGATCCCCATGGGAGCAGGCACGCACGGCATCGGGGTGAGCACGCCCATTGCGGCCGCGGTTGCCGAGGCAACCGTGGGGTTTGCCATGGATGTGCACATGCCGCAGGGCCCCACATTCGTGATGGGAGCCGCGTCCTGAATGGTGGCAAGGGGCTTGCCGCCCGCCAGGACCTTGAGTTGAGACGTTACCATCAGTTGGCCCGGAGACATGCCCATTGTGCACTGGATGGAAGCCCCCGAGACAACAGGAAGCGCCATTTACATTCCTCCCTTCTCGGCAGGGTCCGCCCGCGGGGCGGCCTGCTCCTCGTTTGGCAGCTTGAGGGGCGGCTCCTGCAGCGACTTGGTGTCCACCGTCTGGAACCACTCCCGCTCCCCTGCCCTGCAGCGCACAACCCAGCGGGGATCGTCCCCGTGGAGGGCCAGCCGCAGCAGGTAGGTTCCGTCCTCCTGAACCATGCCGAAAACACGCCTGGAAACCGGGAAATGGCTGCCAAATTCCATGTTCAGCTTGTCTGCCAGAAGAAACTGCGTGTCGGAAATTCTTGCTTCTATTTTCAACGCTTCATAGACCTCTCTGTCGGGGTCTACGAGTGCGTAGAAAACGCGATCCATGTTGAGATGGTGCGGATTGAACAGGGTGAGAAGGCCGCGGCGCGGGTTGAAGGAGCGAATCATGCAGGCATTTTCCCCGAGCCAGACGGCTTCCAGCTCCGTGAGGCCTTCCAGCCTGCCCCGCAGCTCCGCGTATTCCCCGGGGCTCTTTTCGGAGCCGTCCGGGATCATGGGAAGCTCCAGCGCCGGATACATCGGCTTGAGCTCCTCATACCGGACGCTGACGGTGCGCGGCACATAGCCGGGAAGCGAAACGCCGAGCGAAAAATCCTCGCGCCCCGTATCGATCAGAATCAGGTGGCCGTTCCCCTTGTTCAGGAAACGGATGGGCTTGCCGTCCCGCGTGAAGGATGCGTCCGCGCCGGAGAGCAGCGATCCCGTGGTGGTGTCCGTGAGGTGCAGCACCAGATCGAGGCTGTGCCGGATGACGGTGAAATCTGCCATGCGTCATTCCTCCCTGTTCTCGCCTGTGAGGTGCAGGCCAAACTCCGCCTGCGTGACGCGCGGCGTCTCCACCACAACCTCGCTCGAGAGCAGAACGGGGGCCGCCTTGTAAAACAGGCTGACCTGATACGGCTTGTTGATGGCCGACCACACGCGCACCTTGTCCTCCAGCGAGAGCTTGGAGGGGGTGAGCATGATGGGCGCCTCCCGCGATTCCAGCCAGGTCTGCAGCTCGTTCGGATAAATGACGCTGCCGTCGTTCACGACCTGGGCCGCGCGGCCGATGATTTTCTGAATATCGTGCGCTTTCAGGCCCATCTGCGAGGAACCGTTGATGAACAGCATGTAATAGAGACTGTACGGACGCGGCGGCGGGCGCAGGCGCATGCGGCCCGTGTTGACGAGCGGCGGAGCCGAAATCTCCCCCTCCTCCCGGATATCATAGAGATAGAGGCCGAGGATATAGTCCACGTCCTGCTCCGCAGGGGAGGAAACCTCGATGTTGTTCGGGGAAGGGATCGGCTCCGGGCACATTTTTTGCCGGAGCATCCGCACGATGTATGCGGAGACGTCTGAAATGATCGGATAATCTGCCATCCTGTCCTCCCTCTCTTCTCAGGCCGAAAGCATCAGCGCGGCCAGCTCGTCCGCAGCGGCCGCCAGATCGTCCCGCTGCACCGCGGCATAGGAGGTGCCGCTGAAATAGACGGCCTCCACGCCGAACTGTTCGCCCGTGTACGATTCCGGCAGATAGAGCGTTTCGCCCTGCAGGCGGGCGGCGTTCGTCATCTGTTCAAACTCCGATTCCGTGCGGCCGCGCCGGACCAGATCGGAATAGGCGGCAAAGGTGTAGTACGCGCTGCCTTGCGCAAGCGTGGCCTGGCTCTTGTTCCGGTTCCACACATAGCGCAGGTTTGCGGCGTTCGCCGCCGCCTGCACCGTGACATTTTCCATGGAAGGATCGTCCGCCTGGCTGAACAGGAGCGGATTGCCCAGGTTGATCTGCTGCTGCGACTGCACGGAGAGCATGCGCCCGGCAGCCTCGCTCTGCGTTTCGTCGAAATACTGCTGCAGCGCAAGCAGCGTGACGACGGCCTGCTCGTCCTCGGAAAGAGTGGTGAGGTCAGGCGCCTGCACGGAGGTCCCATCACCGCCGGAGCCGGAAGCGCTGCCTGCGCTCCCCGTGCCGCCCGTGCTGCCCGTTTGGGCATCGAGCAGGGAATCGGAGCCTTCGAAATAGCCGTCGATCACGGCCTGCAGATCCTCCTCGGAGAGGGAACCCTGCAGCGAAGCGTTGTAAGCGGCCGAGCTGCCGAGGATGGCTTCCTCCACGGAGGCGATCGCATCGTCATAGGAGGAATCGCCGTTCAGGTCGCGCTCCTCCACCATGGCGGCGTGGATGTCCTGCAGCGCCGGCATGACAACCTTCACGTTCTGATCCAGCATGGAGCCGAGCGTGCCAATGTCGTTTGAGAGCACGGAGCGCTCCGGGTCCGACGAGGAGGTGGAACCGATGATGGAGAGGCACTCCGCTTTCAGCTCCGCAGTGAGGCTTGCGCTGGAGCCGTCTGACAGGCCGGCTTCGAGCGAGGTGAGCTCCGCCTGCGCCGCGGCGATCCGGCGTTCCAGATCCGCCGCCTCCGCGCTGCCGGCCTCCGCGTTGTCGAGCTGATCCTGCAGGTCGCTGAGCTTCTGCTGGGCAGCATTGAGCTCGTCCGCCTGGGCGGCTTCCATCGCCGCAATCTGATCGTCAAGCGCCGCTATCTGGTCTTCCAGCGCAGCAGCCGACGTGAGGTCGTTGCCGTCAAGGGCCGAGAGGTACTGCGTCTGCAGATCCTCCTTTTCCGCGATGAGCGCGTCCAGCTCATTGCCGCCGGCGGCCAGCTCCAGCTCCCGCAGCTTCTGCGTCAGGAACTCAATGTGGCTGTCCACCGTGCCGGAAGCGCCTTCGGAGAAGTCGTCCTCCGGGATCTCGTCGTAATACGTCTGCGCCTGCTCGAGCCGATCGTTGAGGTAGGTCGTCCCCTCCGCGTTCGACACGCGGAGAATGACGGCGGAAATGTAGGATTCCAGCTCGTTGCGGGCGGTGTTGATCTCGCTCGTGTTCGTGTCGGCCAGCGTCTGCAGCAGCGCGCGGGAGGCGTTCGAGGCGGCGGCCGAGACATAGTCGGCGGAGACGCCCGCTCCCAGCGCTTCCAGATAGGCCTGCGTGGCACGCGGCACAACGGTGTCGTTGAGCAGCGAAAGCTCCGAAGCACTGTCCGCCACCACGCTCGAGGCGATGTTGGAAAGGTTCAGAAGGGCGTCCACATCCGTGTCGCACGCGGCGTGGTTGTCCGCCTGCGCGTGCTCGATCAGGCTCTGGGAATACTCATACTGGAGATTGGACATCACCGTGGTGCCGGCGTCCATCATCTTGCCCTGGTATTCGATGAGCGACGTCTGCACATTCGAGAGACTGTCGTTGGCGGCGGACTGGAGCTCAGTGTCCGGGCTGCTGCCCGCCGCTTCCTCCGAGTCCTCGATGCGCGGCAGCTCCTGGGTGAACGTGTTCATGACGCTCTCCAGCGTGGTGAACACATTCGCACGGCGCGTCGCATCCACGGCGTTCATCACGCCCTGGACGGCCTCCAGACGGTCGGAGGAGGCATTGTTCTCGCTGAGCACGTTGTAGTACCGCTGCAGCGCGTCGAGCTGCTCGTCACACAGGGCGGTTTCATCGTTTTCCACCTCGGTGTTGAGCACCGTCTCAATCTTTTCGATCTTTTCGCGGCCGGCGGCGCTGTCGCTCTGCAGCTCGCGGATGATCTCATACTGATTTTTGAGGGGCAGAAGTTCGTCGAACGTTTCGATGTCGTAGGGATCGCTGATGTCGTAGATGTTCACCGGCTCGTTCGTGCGGAGATCGTAGGTGATGCCGTCCGAACGGGTGTGGTGCGTGAAGAACAGCGCCTCGATCTCAGAATCAAGCACGGGACTGCCGCCCGTGGTGATGTCCTCGAGCGAGGAGGCGGAGGTGATGTCGAACCAGGTGCCGCCGGAAAGCTCCGATTTGTAGTACACGGTGTTCTGGCCGGACTCGTCCGCGGAATCCATGGCGATCTCGTAGATCTCCTCCGTCAGGGCGGAAAGGTGAATGAGGTGGGTGCCGATGGCGAGCGTGGAATCCTCAATCTCGGAGGGCGTGATGTGCACGGCCTCCTCCTCGTTCCACACACCCTGCACCCAGAAGGAGAAGGCGCTGATCGCGGCGGCCAGCAGCACCACCAGCGCGAGGATGCCGTTGCGCCTGGCGTTCTTTCGCTTCATCTCTCTTCCTCCTTTCCTGCCTTCCCCGCTCACGCGGGAAGGACCATCTCAATCGTCTGCCGTTCCGGCACAAACGTGGCCGTGCCGAGGGAATTGCGGCTGCTGTCATACAGCTCCAGGCTCACCTTGTCCAGGCTGCCGACCAGCAGCGTCAGGTAGGTGAACGGTTCGTCCACGGAAACGGGTTCATCGGTGTAGAGGCTCGTGCCGTTCTCGCTCTGCAGCGTGTAGTAGGCTGCGCCCACGGAGCTGTCGAGCGTGAGTTCAAGCGTGCTCGTGCTCACGGAACCGAGCGAGGAGGTCGTGATTTGATAGGTGCCGATCTCCTCTTCCTCCTGCTGCACGGGCAGCACGTCCCGCGGGACGGTGGTGTCGATCTCACACTCGCACAGGAAGCCGTCCTCGCCGTAGAGGCGGACGGTGAGCATGCTCGTCTCCTGGTAATCGAGCGCCAGGTGGCGGAGCTGTTCATCCGCCGGGGTGCGCTCGCCGATCTGCGTGCCGTTATACCAGATTTCGAACTCGGTGATGGCCGGCTCGAACGTTTCCGGGATTTCCAGGCCGAACACGAACACCAGATCCGAAATGTCGGTGTAGATGTAATAGTGGGGCGTCGTCGCGTCGTCGATCACGTAGCTGTCGCCGCCGGTTCCGGTGTCCGTGGAGAGGGACGTGCCGGAAAGATAGGGGCTGATGGCGCCGCACGTGGTGGCGTCGAGATCGTAGAGCAGCTCATTGTAGGATGCGAGCGCGTCGATGAGATCGAGCTGGAGGCTCTGGTATTCCTCCTGCTTCGTCTTGACTTCGCTGTACTCGGCCTTGCCGAGCTGGTTGAGCGAGGAGAGGCGTTCCAGATCCTCACGCGCCGTCTCCGTCGTCTCCGCAAGCTGCAGATAGGCGTTTCGCGCCGTGACAATCGACTCATAGGCGGTGCGAATCTCATCTTCGAGCGTCTTCTGCGCCGATTCAAAATCGGAGTTTGCCGTCTCGTACTCCTTGCAGGCGGTGAGCAGCGCGTAGAGGTCGTTTTCAATGTATCGCGTGCCGCTCAGCTCACCCTTGAACCATTCCTTCGTGAAGCTGAAGAAGAGAATGCGGATGCTGCCCTCCCACGGCGCGTCAAAGGAATCGAGCATTTCATCGTATTTGATCTGGAAGGCGGCGTAATCTACCGATTCCCCGTTGCGCACCTGCGTGAGGAAGCTGTTGATCCCGTTCATTTTAGAGCCGTACTGGTTCCGCATGAGAGATTCATAGGAATCGAGGTTGACCTGGGCCGTGGAGACAGCCATCTTCGCCTCATAGATCGTCTGGCTGTCGCTCATCGCGGAATGGATGATGTCCTCCAGATCCTCGCGCGGGATCTCGGCGTCTACAAGGGGGTTGGCCAGCGTGTAGCCGGAACTGACGTCGATGTGGATGAGATCGCTCAGCTCCTGCAGGGAAGTCTGCAGGTTGCGCTTCTGCTGGGCAAGGTCGCTGGTGAGCGTGTCCACGGAGCTCTGCATCGTGTCCACATCGTTCTGCGTCGCTTCCCCGGTCGAGAGACGCGCCTGGTTCCGCTCGAGCTCCGCCTGCGCGGCCGCGAGCCGCTCCTCGGTGAAGGCTGCCTTTTCCTGGTTGACATACGCGGAGAGGAACGATTTGTTCAGCGCGGCAAGCTCGCTGTACTCCTGCGTGGCCATCTGGTGGCGGAGCACGTCGATCTCCGTCTGCAGGTTCAGCGGTTTCACGTTGAGGTCGTATTCCTCGCTCATGTCGAGCTGCTCGGGGAATTTGAAGCTGAGCAGCGGCGTCCAGCGGAAGCTCGTGAGGTTTTTCACCTTGGCCCGGATGCCGTCCACGGCTTCGGTGTACTGGATCTGTTTGAGCAGGATCTGGTTATAGGTCTTGTTGATCTCCTCGTTGTTCGAGAGGGCCATGTTCTGCGCCTGGGAAAGCTGCAGCGTCTTGGAGGAGGCGGCCTCCGCCGGGGGAAGGGCCGCGAACGCCAGGAGCATGGCGCAGCAGAACACAGCTGTCATGATGCGGGCGAACGCCCGCCTTCCCTTTTTCATTCCTCTCCTCCTTCCTGCGAAGCGGCCGAGGAAGCGCTGTCCGCCGCCTGTGCGGACGATTCCTCCCCGCTCAGAGAAACGGAATAGAACGAAAAATCGGACGTGCTGCTGTCGCAGTAGAAGGTGTAGAGCAGGCCGTCCGCCTGATAGACATAGATGTAAAGCTCGTAATTCTTATCGTAGGAGGTCACGCTGTAGACGTCGTCGAAGCCCGCGGTCATCTCCATCTCGATGTCCGGGAAGCCGCCGCTCCCCGCCTCGCTCAGGCGGCGGATCGCCACAGCCTCGCTCAGCGTGGGCCAGGTATAACCGAAATAGACCGGCTCGCCGAAATAGGCGGTGAGCTCGTTGATGCCGGTCAGGAGGGCGTCCGTTGTGGGGAAGGAGGATTCCTCCACCACAATCTCCCCGATGGTCCACTCCGCGTCAAGCGAGTTGGAGCCGTCGTTTGCCGTGTAGACGACGCCGATCTCGTCGAGGGACACACTGTTTTCACCCGAGGCGTTGTACACGGTCGTGTCGCCGGTATACATGGAGGCGGCCTCAGCCGTCGTCTTGCCGAGCAGCTCGCTGAAGAGCGGCCGGTCGGAGAGGAAATTGCCGGCGAAAATGGCGTTGCCCCCGCTGTTGTAAAGCGTGCCGGCACCCGATTTGAGGCCCCTGAGGAAGCCGCCCTGGTATTCCAGCACGCCGCTCTGGCGGTAAAGGGAACCCTGGCCGCTGAAGAGATTGTCCTCAAACCCGCCTTCGTATCGGAGTACGCCGTCCTGATAAAACAGGCTGCCGGAGCCGTTGTATTTGCTGTCCTCAAACGCGCCGCTGTACACGACGCTGCCGTCTGCCCGGTAGAGGACGCCCTGACCCTGGGCCACACCGCCCCCCACCGTGCCTTCGTAGGCCACGTGGCCGTCGGCCGCCGTAATCTGCACATTCCCGCTGTAGAATTTCAGCGGAAGGGCATTGTAGCGGAACGAGGGGAGCGACGGGCTGGAGGCGGAGAGCATGGCGCTCACCGGCGAGAAGAACAGGATGTAGAACACGCTCAGCAGGCCGAGGACAATCACCAGCGCAAAGGCCAGCCGCTTGCTGACAAGCCAGCGGAGCACGGGGTAATAATCGCTCTGGCTGCGCGGCTTGACGTTGAGCAGCCTGGAAAAGAACTGCCGGAACGTGTTGACGCCCTTTGTCTCCCAATAGGAGCGGCTCGTCCACAGGCGGATCTTCGTCCACAGCGCCATCATCTTCGCTTTCACCACGCCGAGAAGCGTGTTGAACAGACGGAGCATGTCTCTTCACCTGCCTTTCCCTGAAAATCCGGCGGCCATGCGCCGCGGTCCGTTATTCCTCTACGCCGAACAAACTGTACGTGACGCCGTCCGGATCGGTCTTGTGGAAAAAGTGTTCACACGCGAACAGATACCAGCGGGCGATGCCGTCGTTCGGGTTGCTCTTGAGAATGGCGGAAAACAGGTTCCGCGCGAGATAAAAGTCATCCTGACAGAACAGGCCGATTCCCTTCTGGAACTTCTCGTCATAGGAAAGGCAGAGCGCCTTTTCGAGATCGGAGCAGCCTTCGAGAATCTGATACAGTTTATATGTATATTTCCCGTCGTCGGACGAGACAAAACCGATGTAGCGCGCGGCGCACGGCCTGTCAAACGATTTGAGCGTCGCCTCCGTGGCGGCCACGGAAACGCCGGTGCCGCGGAATTTTGCGGGAAGCGTCTGCAAAAAGGCGATCTCGGAGGAGGAGAGCAGCGGGAACGTGCGCTCTTCCGAGCCGACGAGGCCATAGAGGAACGAGGCGCCGTGCAGCAGGAGGAAGAAATCAGGCGTATGCTCCTGCTCCTGCGCCGTCATTTCGCCCTGCAGGCCCAGCGCGAACGCGAGGCCCTGATCCGGCGATTCACGGAACAGGAATTCCATGCCGCCCGGGTGGAAGCCGCTCGAGAGGAACAGACCCCCGGCTGATGCGAGCTGCCGGTCGATCACGGCGTAGCTGTCGTTCAGGAAGGCCATGTAGCTGCCGTCGTCCACGCTGAGCCGGATCTCCTCACGGTTCTGGATGGAGAGCACGCCCACCGTGCCGGAAACGTTCGCCATGTCGCCCAGACTCGTCTCCATGATGGAGGCGCGGTCCAGAAGCTGCTCCAGGCCGCGGGGCACGAAGCGGTAGAAGGAACGGACGGTCGCGTTCGTCTCGTAATCCTTGATCCGAAGCGCCACGGACATCTCGCGCAGCGACTGCCACATGTCCCCGATCTCATCCGCCGCCGTGCGGACCGGCGCCAGCGTGAGGCCGCCCTCCGATACGGAGCGCATCCGGCGCACGAGCTGGCGCAGCGGACGCATCATGAGGAAGGAGAGCAGCGCCGCCAGCACGGACACAACCACAGCCGCCAGCAGCGGCACAGCGTAAAAGCGGAACCAGGGCTCGGCCGGCGGGCGGAGCTCCGCCCGCGTGACGAGCAGGCCCTCCGTCTCCCCGTAGCGCACGAGCGGCACGGCGGAGACGGCGCAGATCGCGCCACCCTCGCGGAAGGACACCGTTTCACCGGAGGACGGGATCTCCGGCACCTGGAGGCCGGACACCTGCGCGGCCGGCGCGCCGGCCGCCTGCCCGGCGGAGAGCAGCACCTGCATGCCGTCCGCAGACAGGATGGCGGCGGAGATTTGCAGCTCACCGCCGCAGGTCACTTCCGCCGGAAGCAGAAGCGAACGCAGCGCGGAACGGTCGCCTTCCGCCGCGAGAGCACCGTGCAAATCCTGTTCCTCAAGCGCGGCGGCGCGCACCTGCGCAGCCGCCTGCACCTGCGCCTCGAGCGCCGTTTTTCCCCCCCCGCGCGACAGCACGGCGGAGACGGTGCCTGCCGCCAGTGCGGCGAAGAGCGCTGTGCAGATGCAGCAGGCCGTGAAGCGCACCGCCAGCCGGTGCGCCCTGCGGCACATGAGCACGGTGAGCAGGACGGCAAACGCCAGCAGCACATAGACGGCCAGCAGGATCAGCAGGCCGGGGAACTGGAACATCAGCCGGAAACGGAACGGCACGCTCAGGCTCTGGCGCATGACTTCCCCGCCGGAGGAGCGGATCAGCCTGGCGCCCCCGTCCTCGGCGGAAAGGGCCGCCATCTCGCCGGAGGGGCCGCCGGCCCCGCAGAGGACGGCGCTGCCGTCCAGCAAAACGCCCGCGCCGCCGCTGAGCGAGGCCGCGCTGCCGCATGCCGTGCCCGCTTCCTGGCGGTAAGCCCACACGGAGCCGCGGGAAGCGGAGAGGACGGTGCAGCCGCCGGAGCCGACCGGCTCCTTCGCGCCGTTTTCGCCGGGACGCACGGAGAGGACAGAGCCGTCCTCCAGCAGGCAGAACAACCGATCCTCCGCAAAGACGGCGGAAACGGGCGTCTCCGCGCCGGAAAGCGTGAGATCCATCAGGGAGAGAAGCTCGCTGCTCTCCGCCGTTTCCCCCTCGCCAACCGCTTCGATCGGCAGGCGCAGCACGGAGATCGAGCCGCCGCTGCGGAACGTGAGATCGATCGACTCGGCAGAGACGGAAACGGCCTCCGGCGGGTCGGGCCGGTCAACAGGATTTTGCAGCACCGCCCAGGCGTTCCCGTCCGAAAGATGCATGAGCTGCCAGCCGGACTCCGACGCGGGCACCAGGACAAAATAGATGCCGCTCTCCCCGGAGGCGAGAAGCGTCACACGGCCGCCCGCCTGGCGGAACGCGGAGGAAACGGTTCCCATTGCGTCCACGCCGTAAATCCAGGCGCCGCCGCCGCGGTTTTCCGCAAGGAGCACGGTGCCGGTTTCGTCCACGGCCATCGTTTGGGATGCGCGATCCAGCTCCGGCAGGCCGGCAGGGGAAAAGAGGAACAGCGCACAGATGAGGATGCCGAGCAGCACGGCAGCCGCAGCAGCCTTTTTCATGCAGTTCCCTCCCCTCAGGTTTTTGTCAAATCTTCTGTGCCGATGGTTTCAAACGTATTCTGGAACAGCCGCAGCAGCGGGAAATCCCCGAAAATAAGCTGGCTGATCAAGATCACCAGCGCCAGCACGGCCACCACCGCGCAGACGCGGAGCAGCACGCGGAACAGTACGTCCCGGTTCCGCTGCCAGGCGCCCCTGATCCGCTGGCGCAGGCCGGCTTTTTCGTCCGGCAGCGCCGTGATGCGGATGTCCCGGTAAAGCTCCGGGAACGCATTGTAGGCATCGCGCTTCGCCTTCTTGCGGAGCAGCTCGAAGCTCTTGAGTTGCCGGCGCGAGCTGCGCTGCAGCAGGCTGAGCAGGACTTCCACACAGCGATCCACGCACTGCGGCTCGCCGATGCTCTCATCAAGCCCGGCCAGATTGAAATAGCAGGTGAAGTAAACGCCGCCATCCTGTGAAAGATGGGTGTTTCCCCCGCTCAGCGCGAGAAACAGGAGCGGGAACGGCAGCGGGCTGGAAAGACAGGCCATCACCAGATTGACGGCGGTGCGTTCCCGATCGCGCATGGCGGTGAGCTGGCCTTCCGCAAAGCGATCCAGCCTGCGCTCCCCCCGGTATTCAAAGAGCAGGCAGAGCCGGTCGTTTTCAGAGAACAGGCGGAGATACGGCTCCTCCCCGGCGGATTCGCGGCGGCCGTTTTCCAGCACGGCCAGCAGCCGTTTCGCCGTGACGCGGTCCTTCACCGCAATGAGCGTGTAGCACGCCCGTACCGGCGAGCGGAGATCCTGGCAGACGAGAACGTCGTTGACCTCCCCGCGGAACACCTCCCGCACGGGAGACAGGATCATGCCATCCGTATGATACACCAAGCCGCCTCACCTCCCCTGCGCCGGATGCGCTCAGGCCTCATCGCCGTCTTTCGGCTCCTTTTTCTTCACAATCGCATAGGCATATGTGCAGATCAGCGGCGCATCGGCGCAGCTGATGCGGATCTCATACACGCCCTCCCGCGCGGGAGCCGTGTAGACGCCGTCCGCCGTGATCTCGCCCGAATCCTTGTCCGTAAGCTCATACGTAAGGCCGCAGGGCTCCATGTTGCGGAAGCGGACGTTGAAATAACAGCTCTCGCGCGTGCCCAGCAGGATGGTGGGCTGCACGGGGCTGATGCTCTTTTCGGAAATGCGCTGCAGGAGCGAGCGATCCTCCTCCGACGGCGTCTTAATCGCCACCCAGCGCAGCAGCAGCATGACGTAGGATGTCTCGCGGAGCAGGCGCGCCGCCACCACGAAGCTGCCTCTGTCGTTCATGACCTTGACGGCCGTCTGCGCGGGCTGGATCGGGAGCTTTTCCTGATCGAAGAGGGAAACATCTCCATAGATGGTGTTTTTCGCCGTGGCGGAAAGACGCGCATCCTCCGCCAAATACTCGAAACCGACCTGCACAAAAACGTTGCCGGGACCGAGGCCGTGCATGATTTCGCTCGAATAGAAGATCTCGCCGCGGCGGGCTCTGTCGCCCAGCGGGATCTCGCACGTGCCGGTGGCGTAGAGCGGCTCCTGGAACGCCAGGCTGCCCGCCATTTCGCGCGGCAGGCGGGGTTCCAGGGACGGTTCGGCCGCGCCGGGGCGGCCGAACCATCCCTCATACGTGCGGCGGAGCTCCGCCGTCGAAGGCGAAGGGAGATAGCGCTTCACGCCGCGCTCTTCGACATGCTCGATGAGATACGCCTTTTTCGTGAGCTGGAGCGTGATGTCCGCCAGACGGATGTAATCGGGCGCAGGGGCCAGCGTGCGCGCCTCCAGGCTGACGCGGCCCACCTCACGGGCGACAATCTTCTCGGGAGAATCGGGTGAGATGGCAGCCCGCAGCAAAAACGACTCGGAAGCGGCCTTCTGCTCCCCGCCGATCGAGATCCGCACAGCTTCCGGTTTTGCGAGGATCATGGCTTCTTCTGCGGGCTGTCCTGCCGTGAGCCAGCCGGTGCAGTCGAACGTCTCCCCCTGCGAGAGCGCCAGATCGGCGGCAAAAAAGCGCACCTCATGGCCGCCGCCCTCCGCAAGGAAAGCCGGGGCCTGCAGCGTGCAATCAAGCGAAAGCTTCTTTTCCTTTTCCGAAAGCTTCTGCACGCGCACCACCAGCTTCACCGTGCTGCCGGCGCTCACCGTGGCCGGCATGAGCGCATACACGGTGTAATCGCGATCCTCGAACAGGGTGGCGCGCGTAAAAAATTCCGTCTCCGGCTCCGCCGGTTCCTCCAGGCTTGCGGCGTCGGTCAGAAACAGCTCCCAGCCCTCGCGCAAACGGTTCAGTTCATATTCCTCGTCGCGGTCCGTGCGGTTCAGCGTGACGACGGGGTGCACCGCTTCCTCGCGGTAGCGCAGGCAGAGCGCCGCCCGATCGCCTGTGAGGGATTCAAAGCCCTCGATGGCGGAAAGCTTCCGCACCACCGAGTTTTCCACGACGATCTCACGGCCGAGGCCGTCCAGCGCGGCGCCGGACTCCACCATGATGGAGAGATCGTCCAGGCTGTAAACGCTCAGCCCGCAGAGAATGCCGGCACCGAGCGCCATATTGTTCAGGAAACGGCGTTTGTTGTTGAAATAATTCTGCTCGGCCTGAAAATCGGCCGAGGTTAAAAGCTTGCCGGCATAGTAGCGGTTACGCTCAAACGGCAGCAACTGACGGTTTTCCATGCAATACACCTCACAGCAAGATAGTTGACACCACTCTCCGCCCGGCGGAGCGCCGCTTCCCGGCTCTGTTTCCGTTTTGCGGGGGCAGGAAGATTTTGGGCATGCCTCCCCCTTCATTGAGTGTATCATATCATAAAATCGCCCGTTTTTTTCTAAAGATTTTCTAAAATGCACAGTTTCCGCCGTTTTTTTCGCCGCAAGGGACTCTTTTTGACCTGGACGGAACACCGTCAGGCTGAGAAAAAAGACCGGGCTCCCGTGAGCCCGGTCCCCGGCGGCGGTGCCCGCCTCATGCGCTGTCCGCTTTTTCCCCCTGTTCCTGCGGGAGCAGGAACACGATCGACATGCCCTTCCCCGGGCTGCTGCGGGCGCTCACGGTGCCGTGGTGCGCCAGCGCCGTGACGTAAACCAGATACAGCCCCATGCCGTTCCCGTGAACGCCGTTTGAACCCTGATAATTCAGCTCAAAGACATGCTCCGCCTCCTCGCGGTCCATGCCGGCGCCGTCGTCCTTGAAGGCAAGGAACACCTGCTTGTCCTCCATGAGCGACACCGTGACGGTGATTTTTCCCGCAGCGTTCATGTATTTGAGGCTGTTTTCCAGGATGTTGTAAAACGCGCGTGTCAGCCGCGTGCGATCGCCCTCGAACGGAAGCCGGGGGGCATCCGTGATCAACTGGATGCTGATCCCCAGCTTCTGCGCAGCCTCCCGCATGTCTCCCGTGATCTGGCGCAGCAGCTCGATGAGATCGAAGCGCTCCCACACGGAGATGCTGAAGTCTGCCTGCACGCGGGCCTCCACGAGAAGCTGACCCAGCACGGTGGTCAGATATTCCGTGCGCTCCCGGATTTTGTTGAGATACTCGCGCTTGGCGTTCTCGTCATGAATCAGGCCGCTTCCGAGCAGATCGGCATAGCCCTGGATGACCGAGATTGGGATGCGCAGACTGTGGGCCGTTTTGCTGTAAAATGCGGCGAGCTTTTCCTTCGCCTGCGCGCGGCGCTTTTCCGCCTCCTCCTGCACACGGGCCACCGCTTCGCTGCCATGGGTTTCCGCCTCTTCCAGGCGGCGCTGCACGGCGCGCAGCTTTTCCTCCTCGTGCGCCTGCACACGGCTGTTCAGCATGACCGACGCGATCGTCAGCGCCGCCGCCGCCGCGGCAAGGAGAAACCGGACGGGAAACGGCAGGCCGGGAAGCAGGGCGGCAAGCAGCCCGCACGCCAGGCCGCCCAGGGTGAGAACAGGAACGATCCGTTTGATCTCCATGTCAAATATCGCCACCATTCTTCTGTGTTTCAAAAAAGAACTTCTTTTGGGCTTTCTTTTTCAATTATAAAACGCGGCCCTCCTGTTTCGCAATCCAAAATGACAAAATACCCCGTTTTTCTGTTCCTGCGGCCTGAAAAGTATGGAAACGATGTGCCCCGGCGAGAGCCTGACAGGGAAATCCACGGAAGGCTCGCCACTTTTTCCTCTTTTGTTTGACAGAAAAAAACGCGCGTGATAGAATATTTATTAGTTTTATATAAGTTTCTGATGATCCCGTGCACCGGCATCTCCCAGCCCCGGCAGCGATGCGCTTCCCGCGGCATGACCCGCTGCGAAAGTTCCTTCCCGCGCAGAGCCTTCCGGTGTGCTGGCGCACGGCTCTCCGGCCTTTTCCGCAGGGAATAAAGCGCCCCAAAACAGCCAATTCCTTTTTGGACAAAGGTCTGAGAAAGAAGGAGGCATGGAGCCTGTGAACCGCATTTTATTGGTGGAAGACGACTGCGATTTGGCAAATATCACCGGGTTTTACCTGAAGCGCGCCGGGTACGAGGTTGATATAGCCGCAAGCTGTGCCGAAGCAACCGATTTGATCAACCGCGTGGAGTACCAGGTTGTGCTGCTCGATTCGGTTTTTGCCGGATGGGAAGGGAAACGAACTATGCCCCTTGATCCGGGAAAAAGACCGGCTGTGTCCGATCCTCTTTCTGAGCTGTCTCGATGACAGCGAGAGCATTATCTCCGCCCTTGAGCTCGGCGGGGACGATTACATGGTGAAGCCCGTCAAGCCGCAGGAGCTGATTGCCCGCATCCAGGCAAACCTTCGCAAACGGCAGATGTATGAGGCGGAGCTGAGAAAAAAGGAAAAGCCGCACCGCCTGGAATTCGGCTCTCTCACGGTGGACACCGAAATGCGCGAGGTGCGCAAGGATGGCGAGATTGTGCCGCTTTCCTCAATCGAAAACGATCTGCTGCTTTACATAATCCGGCACCCGGACACGCTGCTGCTGTACGACGAGCTGTATGAAAACGTGTGGAACACGAACAGCTGCGGCGACACGCGCACTGTGATGGTGCATATCTCCAACCTGAGAAAGAAAATTGGCGCGGACCGCACCGGCCTGATCCGCACCGTGCGCGGGGCCGGCTATGTGTTTCACTATGACCCGAACCCGGAAGGAGGAGACCGATGAACCTTTCCGCCGCTTTTTCCCCCGAAACGAGAGAACTCCCGTTCGCGAGCTACGGCGAATACACCGATTATCTGTTCTCGTGTGTCGATCTGCAGCTCTCCGCTTACATCCGCAACCTGATGGGGCTCTTTGCCCGCGAGGACGGGAGTTTCCGCAACATCCTTTATCCGGACATCGACACGGCCTACAGCCTGTGCGAAAAGCACCTGGCCGATTTTGCGGCCCGCACCGGGCGCCAGGACATGCCGGAAGAGCAAACCGGACCGGAGACGGAAGAAGACGACGGGCTGACGGATCTCTTTGCATCCCTTGCGGAGCCTGCGCCCCAGCCGGAGCCGGAACCGGCCCCCGCCCTCGCCATCGCGGAGCTGCTTGCCTATGTGCGCAGCCGCGCGGAAAAGACAGACCCGGCCGTGACGCCGCTGCCGCTGCACGCCCTGTGCGAAAAGCTGGGCATGGACGACTTCACGCTCTTCTGCTTTGCCTGCGCGATCCTGTCCTCCACGCAGACAAATTACGCTTCCATCTTCCAGATCACGAACCAGAACGGCTCCTCGCCGACGCCCACCGTCGAATCTGCCGCCCGCGTCTATTTCGGCGAATCCTTTGCCATGACGACGGCCTACGGCGAGATGTCGCTCGCACTGGAAACGCTGCGGCCCGTCATCGATCTGCAGATCGACAACGCCATGCCGTTCTCGACACCGATCTCCCCCGACAAGCGGCTCATCGACTTCCTGTTCGGCAAACACCCGGAGCGGATCGACGAATCGTATGACCGTTTCTTCACCACGCTCACCGGGAATGAGGAACTGGATCCGTTCATCGCCAACCGGGAGGTGCTCGACGCGCTCAACATTTCCTACGACGACGGCACACGCCTGTTCTCGCTTTACGGGGACGAGGGCGCCGGGCGCAAGTTCACCATCCGCCATTTCTGCGCCGATCACGGCCTTGCGTGCGTTTCGGTGAACGGCAGCAAGCTTTTCGTATATGATTTCAGCTTTGTGGAAAAAGCGCTGTGGGCGCTGTGCCGCGAGTGCATCCTGCTCGGCGCATGCTGCTGCCTGGACAATCTCGAATACCGCGAGGAGGAGAAGGACAAATTCTTCGGTTACATGGATCTGGCCTTCGAAAAGCTCGGCAAACACAACATCACCGCCTTCACGGTGAGCCGCGACAAGCTGCCCCTGCGAGAGATGACGCAGATCGAATTCACGCAGCTCGAGATCCCCACGCCGAACAACCAGGAGCGCGAGGATGTGTGGCGCTATTATGCGAAGGACTATGTGCTCTGCAACGATGTGGATCTGCAGGAGATGGCCACGAAATTCCTCTTCACGCCGGGCAAGATCAAGAGCGCGCTGCGCCAGGCAAAGTCGCTCTCCGCGATGGCGAAATACCTCAACATTGTGCGCTCCTGCCTGTTCCAGTCGTGTTATAACCAGATGAGCCACGAGCTCACAAAGAAGGCCACGAAGATCAAGGCCACCTACACGTGGGACGACATCGTGATGTCGAAGGATCAGCGCGAGGCGCTCGAGCACGCCTGCGACCAGATGCGCTACCGCAAGCAGGTGTATGAGCAGTGGGATTACAACCGCAAATATCCCTATGGACGCGGGCTTTCCGTGCTGCTGTTCGGCGCGCCCGGCACCGGCAAATCGATGTGCGCGCAGGTGCTGGCAAACGCGTTGAACCTGGAGCTCTACCGCGTGGATCTCTCGAAGGTGATCGACAAGTACGTGGGCGAAACGGAAAAAAGCATTTCCATGATCTTCCGCGAAGCGAAAAAGTGCAACGTGGTGCTCTTCTTCGACGAATGCGACACGCTCTTTGCCAAGCGCAGCGACGACGGCGGCAGCAACCAGGCCAGCAACAACAACAAGACGGCCCTGCTCCTGCAGGAGGTGGAGGCGTATGACGGTGTTTCCGTGCTTGCCACCAACTACAAGCACAACATCGATCCCGCGTTCTTCCGCCGCATGAAATTCATCGTGGAATTCCAGTTCCCGGACCCGGAGACGCGCTACATCCTGTGGAAGACGACGATCCCCAAGGGGACGCCGCTGGCCGACGACGTGGACCTCCGCTTCCTGGCGGACCGTTTCGAGTTCGTGGGCGGCAACATCAAGAACTGCATCCTGAACGCGGCTTTCCTCGCCGCCTCCGACGGCGACGGCAAGCAGGTGCACATGCGCCACTACCTGCAGGCCATCCGCTATGAGTTCGTGAAGACGGGCAAGGTGTTCACGCGCTCGGACTTTGAACCGTACGCCGACGAGGTGCTGTAAACAAAAAAAGCGGGAGACCCGTTGCCCGGGTCTCCCGCTCGTTTCAGGCGGTTATTTTTTGGTGCGGAACACGGCGCCGCGGTCAAACACGGAGGACTGGGTGTTGATGCCGCCGAACCGCTTTTCCATGCCCTCATCGAACACGCTTTTCGCCGTGTTGAGCGGCATGTGGCGCGGCAGCTCCATCTCGATCTCCACCTCGTCGTCGTATTCCGGCGGCTTCTGCTGCTGATCGCGCTGCCTTTTCTTCACGTCAATCATTCTGTCCAGAATCTGTTTCACGGCCGTCGCCCCTTTCCTTCCCGTGATCCGGTTTCCCTCTTTCATTATACTGCCCGGGCCGCCGCGGCGCAAGCCCCGCGTGCCGAAGGGCGCAACAGGAGGCGTGCACATGCAACCCTTTTCTTCCGAACGTGAATGGCGCGAATCGTGGCTTTCCCTGCTGGACTGCCTGCTGAACGCGCTGACCCTTCAGGACCGCTCCGCCGCCGGGAAAGACGGCTCTCCCTTCCGCCCGCAGCCGGACACGGGCCTCTATGCGGCTTTCTGCCGCCTGCTCGACCGCGAAGCGCTTGCCCCCTGCGGCACGGTGTGCGGCCTGTTCCGCAAACTCACGCGCACGCCGCTGGAACGATTGATGCTTCTGCTCGCGTTTGCCCCGGAATGGGACCGCCGCTATGAAGACCGCTTTGTCCGCCTGCAGGGGGAGACAAGCGGGCGGCGCGCCTGCTTCGGGCTGGCGCTTGAACTCTGCGCCCTGCTGGAGGAGCCGGACGAGCGGGAGTCACGCGATGCCGCGGCGCCGCAGTCCGCGCTGCTCCGCTTTGCCCTTCAGCGGGAAAAGGAAACGGGGACGCTGCGGCTGGCCACCCCGCTGACGGTGAGCGACACGCTGCTGCACACGGCGCGGGGGCTGCCGGGCCTGCCCGAAAAGCTGCGCGCCGCCTGTGCGCTCCTGCCCTTGCTGCAGCGGCCGGAGCCGCTGCTCCACGGCGAGGAGGTGGAGCGGCTGCGGCGTTTCCTCGCCGGCCATGCGGAAAGGCCGGACGCCCCGCACGGGATGGCGCTCCTTTACGGCGCGCCCGGTTCCGGCCGCCGCTTTGCCCTGCGCCTGGCGGCAAAGGAGATCGGCAGGCAGGTGCTCTCCATCGACTGCGGCGTGCTTTTGGCAGGACGACGCGACACGCTGCGCGAGGTGCTCGGCGGCGCGCTCGCCTTCTGCTTTTTCACCGGCGCCATTCCGGCACTGTGCGGGCTGGGCGGCGCGCACGTGCCCCAGGGGGAGGAGACGCTCCCGCCGTGGATTCTCAGCGAGACGGCGAACGCCGTGCCGGCCTCGGCGCTGTGCGCGCGCGCCCCGCTGCGGCTCGAGCGGCCCGTGCCCGCCGAAAAGCTCGAGATCAGCCTGCGGGAGGCTACCATCGAGGAACAGAAGCAGCTCTGGGAACAATGCGCCGCCGCGGCCGGCTACCCGCTTGAGGGGGAGGACGACGCCACCTGGTATGCCAGCATCTATTCGCTCACCCCGGGGCAGATGGAGGAGGCGCTCGCGGCCGCGCGCACGGTGTGCATTGCGCGGCAGGAGCCTGCCATCACGCGCGAGGCCGTGGCGCACGGCGTGCGCGCCCTGTGCCGCCCCCGCATGGAGGCCCTGGCCCAGCCGCTGCGCTCCTCCTTCACCTGGGAGGACCTGGCGCTGGAGCCGGAGACGATGGAGCTGCTCAAAAAGCTGTGCGGGCGCATCCGCTACCGCTGGCTGGTGAAGGGAAAATGGGGCTTCGACGCCAAACTGCCCTATGGGCGCGGCGTTTCAGTGCTGCTCTATGGCCCGCCGGGCACCGGGAAAACGATGACGGCGCAGGTGCTGGCGCGCGAATTCGGGATGGACGCCTACCGCGTCGATCTTTCCCGCATCCTGGACAAATACATCGGCGAGACGGAAAAGAAGCTCGGGGAGCTCTTTGACGCGGCGCGGGAGGCAAACGCCATCCTGTTTTTCGACGAGGCGGACGCCCTGTTTGCCAAACGCACCGAGGTGGAGGACAGCAAGGATCGCTACGCGAACGCGGAGACGGCTTACCTGCTGCAGCGGATGGAGGAATTCCATGGCATCTCGATCCTGGCCACAAACGTGGCGCAGAATTTCGATGAGGCCTTCAAGCGCCGCATCCAGTTCATGATCCCGGTCTCCATGCCCGGCGAAGAGACGCGCAAACGGCTGTGGCGGAGCGTGTTCCCGCCGCAGGCCCCGCTGGCGCGCGATGTGAGCCTCGACTTCTTTGCCAAACGGTTTGAGCTGACGGGCAGCTCCATCAAGAACATTGCCCTCGCAGCCGCTTTCCTGGCGGCGGAGGAGGGCGGGCCAATCCGCCGCGCGCATATCGCACATGCCCTGCGGGACGAATACCTTAAGACGGGCCGCGTTCTCATGGAGCACGAGCTTTACTGAGTTCAGCGGGTGAGCACGCCGTTGTCACTTCGGAGCAGGATCAGGATCTGCTCCTCCATTCCGGTGTCGGCATTCAGATAGACGAGGACCTCTTCCCCGTTTTCCGCCTGGCAGAGATACTCATAGGTGAGCACCTCGTTGAGCCCTGCCGTGGGGATGAGGGCAAGCCGTCCCTCGTCCGGCGTGAGATAGGGGCTGATGCTGGCGCTCGCCTCCCCGGCCGTAAGCTTTGGCGCGGCAAGCGTGCGCGCCTGGTGGTTCATGAGGAAGCCGGAGGAATCGAACTCCGCGATGGAGCCGTTATCCAGCGCCACGGAAACCTTGACGAGATCGGGGTAGCAGATCACACCGTTCTCCTCATAGGCATAGTTGATGGTGCAGATGCCGTCGTTCACGGCGTAGTAGCTCTCCGTCATGTGGGAAAGGCCGCGGCTTTCCAGAAAGGACAGGGCGGCTTCGGACGCCTCCTCCTTCGAGAGCACCGCTTCCCCCACCTCGCGCGAATCGATGAGGGAGATCACGCGGCCGCCTGCGCGCGAAACGGAGACGCGCTTCGTGCCGGCTGTGAAATTATACGCCGGAAGCATGCCGGCCGTGTCGCCCTCATGGGTCAGCTCCGAGGTTGAAACGCCCAGGAAAGAGGCCGCCACGTTCTGTGCATTCCCCTGGGCAATCTCTTCCTCTCCGGCAAGGAAGGCAGGCTCGCGCTGCGCGATGTGATCGGAGAACGGGCCGTCATAGATCAGCGTGGGGTAATCTGTGAAGAGATCCTCGGTATCCTTCCACTCCGAGGAGGAAGGCGCCGAGAAATCGGGATCGGCCGCCGAAAGGGCTTCACTCAGCTTCGCGGCGTATTCGCCCAGCTGCTGGAGCGTTTCGTGCTCTTCCTGCGTCATTTCCTGCCCGGCCGAAATGCGGCGCGAGAGGCTCATGGCAAAATCGCCCGCCTGCGTGATAAAGCGGCTGGCCTCAAACAGCGCACCGTCTGAAACGGGCAAAACGGAGAGCGAGGACTTGGCCATGCTTGCCTCGCGGAGGATACGCGCGGCAAGGCTGTTCTGCTGGGTCGCCGTATTGGCATACAGGCTTTTTTCCAGCGTTGTCTGCATGGAGGAAACGCAGTCGTTCAGATCCCCCATGGCGCGATCGTAGGTGTATTGCAGGTTGCGGCTGCTTTCCGCCGCCTGAAGCCGGCCCTGCACGGCAAGGCCGGCCAGCACGGCGAACAGCGCTGCCAGAAAAACGACGGCCCGCACACGGGCCCTGTTGCTCATGTTCAAAGCGTTCACTTCCCCATCCGGTTTTTGCGCTAGTATGCCCGGCACGGCGCGCTTTATGCCGGCCGCGCGGCGCATAAAACCCATCCGCTCTGCATAACATACCAAAAACATCGCAAAGTCATGACCCCCGGCAAAGCCGGGGGCTTGG
>ERZ1643250.671-NODE-671-length-34241-cov-5.921167_pt1 | contig 34241 bp, 18 predicted proteins | sample MGYA00579262_ERZ1643250 | MGnify/ENA primary metagenome ERZ1643250 (study PRJEB29033, sample SAMEA4952265) | chicken gut metagenome | biome: Broiler Chicken; feature: Gastrointestinal Tract; material: Caecum | place: Ireland | collected 2018 | study: Broiler...
AAAAAAAAATTTAAAAAAAAAACGCACCCCGAAAGGTGCGGTAATTTCAAACTTTTTTGTTTACTTCATTTTTGCATACACGGCGATGCTTTAAGCCTTTTCAAGCACCAAGGTTCAGCCTCCGAAACCCACGATGAAAACGGTAACGGTAGCACAGAAAAGCGCAAGCAAAATGTAACCGGAATAATGCTTCATAAAATGCAGGAGGCGTTTGCTGAAACTTACGTCCTTGTTATTCCTTTTCATTGGCTATCCACCCCCAAATTTTTTCTTCTTCGCCCTCGTCGGACAAGCCCATTGCACAGTACAAAATTTCCCGCAGTTGTTCGGCGTCGAGATAACGTTTGACCTTTCCGTCGTGCATGGCGGAAATGATACCCGTTTCTTCGCTTACTACAAGGGCGGTAATGTCGGGATAGGCTTCGGTAACGCCTATTGCGGCACGATGCCTTGTGCCGAATTCCCTCGGATAGATGTTTTCCTGAGTTATCGGAAGGTAGCAACCTGCCGAAACAACTTCATTGTTCATTATCACCACGGCGCCGTCGTGAAGGGGCGTTTTGGGAAAGAACAGCGTGCGCAACAGGTCGGCGGAAATTTTGGCATTGACGGGTGTTCCGCTGTCCAAAATGCTGTCGGCAACGTTGTCGGCAATCAGTATCAGCGCACCTGTGTCCGTCTTGCTCATTTTTTGGCAGGCTTTGATTATCTCTTCCACGGAAGATTGCAAATCCTCACGCCCCAGCGTTTCGCCGTGCCAATCGCTCAGCCAACGTTTGCGTGATTTGCGGAAAAGGTCCCTGCGGAAGTCCTGCGCAAACAGCAACAGACTTGCAATGAAAATGAGCATAAGCAACACAAGCACATAGATTTGATACCTTGGAATATCGAAAAAGGCAAACACAAACATTATTGCCAAAGAAACGCACACAATCCAGATTAGCATGTTGAGATTGCGTTTTTTGGCATAGTAGAACACGACAAAATACACAACTGTCATCACTGCTATCAGCAGACAGCGTGCAATTATGTCCGTCGTTTCGCCGTTTGTGAAAAAGTCCTGTATGAATTTCAATATCTTAGGCATAAAATCACCCGAAAAATCTTTTTGTATTTATATAATACTATACTTTACAAAAAAAATAAAGCGAAAAAATAATTATCTTCAATTTTTTTTGCATTTTTACCACTTTTTACCCCTTTTACCGCATATATTGTGTCATTTGAATTGAAGGAGGATTTCATGAAAATTAACGTTGCCGTTGCAGGATACGGAAATTTGGGCAAGTGTCTGGAAAAAGTTGCACTTGCCGATGACGGCGTTTGCCTTAAAGGTGTGCTTTCACGCAGAAAAATTGCTTCGCCCTACTACATACCCTTTGAAAATGCGTCCTCTCTTGACGATGTGGACGTTGTGTTGCTGGCATTGGGCAGTTACTCCGACATTACGCAAAACATTGTCAGGTTTGCCAAATTCAACACTGTGGACAGTTTCGACACCCACGCAGACATGTGCAAGTACCGCAATCTTTTGCAGGAAGTGAAAGGAAACACCCTGTCGGTGTTCGGCGTCGGATGGGACCCTGGCGTGTTGAGTTTGTGCCGTGGATTGTTTTCCGTAGGCGGCGGCACTACCACCACCTTTTGGGGGAAAGGAATTTCACAGGGACATTCCAACGCCATCAGAAGCGTGTCGGGAGTAATTGACGCCGTGGAAATTACCGTGCCTAACCCTGTTGCAAAGTCGGAATTTTTGCAGGGTGAAACGCCAAACGCCAACGACATGCACACAAGGCTGTGCTACATTGCCTGCCAACCGCAGGACAAAGAAAGAATATCCGAAACGGTAAGACAACTTCCCAACTACTTTGCAGGACAAAAAACGGAAATTATGTTCTGCTCCAAAGAGGAAGTGGAAAAAATAAAAGAGCAAAAATCTCATTGCGGAGAGGTTGTGGCAAGAAGCGACGCTTTTGAAAGTCTGGTACATTTGCAGGTGCGGGACAACGCCTACTACACGGCAAAAATCATGCTTTGCTACGCCAAAGCCATTCCTCAAATGAAAAAGGACGGTTTTGTCGGCGCACTGGACTCTTTCGACATTCCGATGAAGTACCTTGCACCAAAAAGCCTCATCTGACGGCAACGCACACACGTTTGGTTACGGCACACACGTTGGCAACAAAAAATTGCAACCTGCGTGAAAAGGCAAAAGTTTCATCCGTCAGCGCAGTTTTGCATTGTAGCGTCGTAGCATTGGTATTTGTTGCAAACCGGCGAAAAAAGTTTTTTAAGGCACGTAGCTCGATGTGTTCAGGCTTTACATTTGCCACAAAAGCACCTTTGGCAGGTGTAATTTCTGCGGACGTTGCGTTTATTTGCCTTGTTGCAAACTGACGGAAAAAGTTTTTTAAGGCACGTTGCTCGCCGTGTTCGGGTTTTACCTTTGCCACAAAAGCACCTTTGGCAGGTATAATTTCTGCGGACGTTGCGTTTATTTGCCTTGTTGCAACCTGACGGAAAAAGTTTTTTAAGGCACGTTGCTCGCCGTGTTCGGGTTTTACCTTTGCCACAAAAGCACCTTTGGCAGGTGTAATTTCTGCGGACGTTGCGTTTTGTTTGCCTTGCTTCAAAAAGCAACGGCATCAAACGCTCAACGCAATTGGCACACACTGCAATTGTCGCCACGTCAACGGCGATTTTGTTGCCGTTAGTGCGTTTCAAGTCGTGGCAAAAAAAACAACACGATTTTGAGCAACTGCGCCTAAACTTACAACGGCATGCAAAGTATTATCAAAATTTTTCAACAAAAAAGCAACCCGAAAAGGTTGCTTTTATTTTTGTTTACAAGTCTTTGTACTGCACCAACTCTACACCTGCCTCGTTGATGAGGTGTGCGGCAAATTCGTCGGGGTAGCCCTCCTTGTAGACGATGCGCCGTATGCCTGCATTGATAATCATTTTGGCGCAGATGACGCAAGGCTGATGCGTGCAGTACAGCGTTGCGCCGTCCAGCACAATGCCCAAACGGGCGGCTTGAATTATTGCGTTTTGTTCGGCATGCACGGCGTAGCACAGTTCGTGCCTTGTGCCGCTTTCTATTCCCAACTTCACACGCAAACACTCGCCACGTTCCTTACAACTTTTTACTCCCTGCGGAGCGCCGTTGTATCCCGTGGTGAGAATCCTTTTGTTTTTTACTATTACGGCGCCGACTTGTCTGTTTTCCTTGAAACAACTGGACCAGGTTGCCACCTGCTCCGTCAGTTCCATAAATCTTTTATCCCACTTGTTCATACTTGTTCATACTTGCCTATCAATACCGTTGCTTGCGAATTTTTCCGTCCACCTTGTGAATAGTTATGTAACCGTCCTGACTCTTTGCCCTTTCCTTGGCAAAAGCGATTGCTTCAAGTTGCGTTGAGAACAGTTTTATTGCCTTTCCGCCCTTGCTCAGTTTCACCTGCCATTTGCCGTCTTCACGCAAAGACACGTGATAGTTTTTGGGGCGTTGCGCAGCCACTGCCTTTTCTTCCGCTTCCTCGGCGGCGACGTCTTCGGGGTTGCTGTCGTCCACAACACGCACCTTGACGTCATCTTCCTCTTTTTTGGGCTGTTCCGTCTTTTTGGGCGCAGCCTTCTTGGTGTCGGAAAGGGTTTTTTCCTGTTCGGATTGCTGCTTTTTGACCTCTTTTGCGGCAGGTTCCTCTTTGACGGGCGTTGCTTTTGCAGGTTCAGCCTCTTTTACAGGCTCTTCCGACGCCTCGGAAGCAACCTCTTCCTCTTTTACAGGTTCTGTTGCAACGTCCTCTTTGACGGGAGCAGGTTGCACTACAGCCTCGGGTTGCTCTTTGGGTGTTGCGGATTGGTCTTTGGGTGAAGCGGAAGCCTCTTTTTGCGCAGCCTTCTGCGCTTTTTTGCGCTTTTTTGCGGCGCACGACACGGCAATGATTACTACCAATACCAGCACAACCGCCACGGCAGCCACAATGTGCCACACAAGTACCGGAAAGTCGCCAATGTTAAACAACGGTTCAGACATCTGATTTTCCTCCATTTGAAAATTTCAACACACAAAAGCACAAACGGAAAGACCGCTCGCAAACCAGTAAGCGTGTTATTTAGTATATTATATCATTTTCGGTTTTGTTCGACAATATCTTTTGAAAAAATAAAAAGTTTTTTGCGTGAAAATTTTGAAAAAACATGTTTATTACAGCAGTTCACACCTGCACGACTGGTAAATTTGCCGTCATGGCGTGTTTTTTGTGGGAAAGGTAACCACCGCTTTTTCCATGCAGAAAAATGTGCCGATGAAAATCAACATTTTTTTACAAAAAAAATTGTACAAATTTGACAAAAAAACAGGCGTATAGGTTGACTTTTGGTAATTATGGTGTATAATATAGTTAGCAGTCGAAGACGACGACTGCTAATTTGCAAATCAATCATTGGAGGCATACGAAAAAATGTCAGTAAAACCACTGTTCGACAGAGTTGTCGTAAAACAAGTTGAAGAAAAGGAGCAGTCTGTAGGAGGAATTTTCCTTCCCACTGCCGCAAAAGAAAAGCAGGAAATTGCCACCGTTGTAGCCGTTGGCGAGGGCGGATTGGTAGACGGAAAAGAAGTGAAAATGGTCGTCAAACCGGGCGACAGAGTGCTGTACAGCAAGTACGCAGGAAGTCAGTTCAAAATTGACGGCGAAGAATTGACGATAATTAAGCAAAGCGACATTCTCGCTATTGTGGAATAAGAGGTGATAACATGGCTAAACAAATTAAATACGGCGACGAAGCCAGAAAACTTTTGGAAAACGGCGTAAATCAACTTGCAGATACCGTTAAAATTACGTTGGGACCCAAAGGCAGAAACGTTATTTTGGAAAAGAAGTACGGAACACCGCTGGTAATTAACGACGGCGTTACCATTGCAAAGGAAATAGAACTTAAAGACCCGTTTGAAAACATGGGCGCACAAATTATCAAAGAGGCATCCACAAAAACAAACGACGTTGTAGGCGACGGCACCACCACGGCGGCAGTGCTTGCTCAGGCAATAATCCGTGAGGGCAACAAAAACGTTGCCGCAGGCGCAAATCCCATCATTTTGCGTAAAGGCATCGACAAGGCCGTGGAAGTTTGCGTCAACAAACTTAAAGCAATTTCCACCCCCGTGGAAGGAAAACAGTCCATTGCGCAGGTCGCTTCCATTTCGGCGGCGGACGAAACCATCGGCAAACTTATTTCCGACGCTATGGAAAAGGTGGGCAACGACGGCGTGATTACCGTTGAGGAAAGCAAAACCATGCGCACCGAACTGAACATCGTGGAAGGCATGCAGTTTGACAGAGGTTACTGCTCGCCCTACATGGCAACGGACCTGGACAAAATGGTTGCCGACCTGGACAATCCGTACATTCTCATCACCGACAAAAAGATTTCTTCCATTCAGGACCTTTTGCCCCTGTTGGAACAGGTTGTCAAGATGGGCGCAAAATTGCTGATTATTGCCGAGGACGTGGAAGGCGAAGCCCTCACCACTCTTATCCTCAACAAACTGCGTGGCAGTTTCATCTGCGTGGCGGTTAAAGCGCCGGGATTTGGCGACAGAAGAAAGGCAATGTTGGAAGACATCGCAATTTTGACGGGTGGCACGGTGATTACCGACGACCTCGGTTTGGATTTGAAATCCGCCACACTCGATATGTTGGGACGTGCAAAACAAGTCAAAGTGGACAAGGAAAACACCATTATCGTTGAGGGTGCAGGAAGCAGCGAGCAAATTGCTCAGCGTGTTTCGCAAATCCGCAACCAAATGGCAGATTGCACCAGCGACTACGACAGAGAAAAATATCAGGAACGTTTGGCAAAACTTGCAGGAGGCGTTGCTCAAATCAACGTGGGCGCAGCCACCGAAGTGGAAATGAAGGAACGCAAACTGCGTATTGAAGACGCACTTAACGCTACCCGTGCCGCCGTTGAAGAAGGTATCGTGGCAGGAGGCGGCGTTGCATTGCTTTCGGCAATTACCGACGTTGAAAAACTTGTAAAGACGCTTTCGGGCGACGAAAAGACAGGTGCGGAAATTGTGCGCAAGGCGTTGGAAGCACCCATCAGACAAATTGCCGAAAACGCAGGCGTAAACGGCGGAGTCATCGTGGCGCAGGTTCTTGCAAGCAAAAAGACAAACTACGGCTACGACGCTTTAACGGGCACCTACGGCGACATGATTGCAAAGGGAATACTCGACCCCACAAAGGTTACCCGTTCGGCTTTGCAAAACGCCGCAAGCGTTGCGGGAACATTGCTCACTACGGAATCCATTGTGTGCGACATCCCCGAACCGCCGACACCGGCACCTGCACCTAACCCCGATATGTATTGATGACAGACAAAAAAAGGAAGCGTACACCGCTTCCTTTTTTTGTGCATTTTTTCAAATTGCTTTTACAAAATTTTCTCATCAGGGCAAAGTGGGTATCGCTGCACAAAATATAAACGTTGCACGAAGACTACAAAATTTTGACTGCAAAGAGTCGTATCCGACGAAAATCACGCAAATGACGGCAAAATTCGGTTGCTATGTCAAACATAGTAGTTTACAAAAGGGCGTTTTTCGTCATAAAATCGTCAAAACACTGCGTAAAGGCTAAAATCATCCGCCACGTTGCAAGCAAAAGACAAAAAGACGTTTGTTTTGCGTTGCTGTTCCTTTAGGCACTTGCAGACAACGGAATCGGGGGGAAAATCGGCAAGGCGGAACCAAAAACACAAAATCGTACCGTTTGGGAACAACGGAAAGTTTCTCTCTTTTACCATTACCACTACTGCAGACACGTTGCCAAACGTTAGCGTTGCACCCTGAACAAAAGGCATTTGCCTGCCGACGTCTGCCAATTCGGCAAATTCAGAATGTATGCGTATTGCCGACAGGCTTTGGATAAACGCTGAAACGACAACTTTCAGCGCACTTGCACAACAGCCTTACAAGCAAAAAGTTTTGCGCAGAAAGAATGCAAAGACAAGGAAATTCACAAAAAAAAATCTTCCTCACAGGGGGAAGATTTTTTCGCAAGTTGTTTGTTTTTTACAAGTCGTTTGTTGGTACACAAATTGTGTTTATTTTTCACAAGCTATTAGGCGGTACACAAATTGTTTCTAACTTTACAAGCCGTTTGCAGGCACACAATTGTTTCAATTTTAGCAAATTGTTTAGTGATACACAATTGCTTTTATTTACAAGTTGTATGTTTTCAAGCAATTACTCTAACTTTACAAGCCGTTTGCCGGTGCAAATAATTGCTTTAATTTTTCACAATTTCAATTACCACACAATTGCCTTAATCTTTAAGTTGTTATTTTGTAAACAAACTGCTTTTAATTTTTCACAAGTTGTTTGATGATTCACAACTGCTTTTATTTTTATAAGCCGTTTGTCGACACGCAATTGCCTCAAATTTCACAAGTTGTTTCTTGGCACACAATTGCCTGAATCCGCAAGTTGTTTGTTTGTAAACAAACTGCTTTTCATTTTTCACAAATTGTTTGGTGGTACAAAATTTTGTTCGTATTTACAAGTTGTTGGATTGATTCTTCCAAATTTGTTTGTTTATCAGGTATCGCTCTACGCCGTACGGTGTCAATTTTACGCCAAACCGACGGCGGGAAACAGAAAGTAACACACCACTCCCAACACGGCGCCTGCAAGGTACAAACCGCCCAAAATGGCAAAGTTGCGCCATTTTTTCTGTCGGAACAAAATTACCAATGCAATACCGCTGTTGGCAACTAGTCCTGCCAGCATTGCCGAAAGGGAAATTATGCCTTCGGTGTACATCCCCGTGATAATCACGCTGCTGGCGCAATTTGGTATCAAACCGATGAGGGGCAGTATCAGATTTTGCCAGAACCCTATTTTTGCCGTAAATTGCAAAATGGGGTGCTCGGCGTAGTAAAGCAAAAAGGCAAATATCGTGTTTATCACAAATATGTACAGGAAAATTTTGAAAGTGTGCAACAGCGGATGTTTGACAAAATTCCAAAACTTTTGCCCCTTTGTCTGCTCGTCATGTTGGTGATGTTCTTCCTGCTCGGCAGAAAGGGGATGATGGCAACAGCCCTTGGACACAATGTTGCATTGCGTATCGAGTTTGCGCTTGTCAAAAAGGTTGATTACAAATCCCAACAAAATTGCGTAGACGGCTTTTATCAGCACCACCACCCACACGATTTTCACCGTTTTGGCGTTTGTCAGCAATATGGGAAGCGCCTCGTCGCTGGTTGCCACAAAAAATGCTATCAATGTACCCGTTTTCAGGTAGTTTTGACAATACAAGTCCGTAGCCATAACGGAAAATCCGCATTGAGGGATAAGCCCGACGCCGCTTGCCACCAAAGGAGCAAATTTGCCGTTGAGCAACTTTACCGTTTTGTTTTTAGCCCTTTCGTTGCTTTCCAGAAACTCTATAAGAAGATAGATTACAAGCAGAAAGGGAAGCGCAATTGCGCTGTCCTTCAAAGAATCAAGTATTACTTCCCACATATTTTCACGTAGTACAAACACATTGTGCAAAGGGACGTTTGCGTCAATCACTTTTGCACGTTACCGTTTTTCGCATTAAGCCCCAACGATTGACAAAGATCGGCAAGCGATTCCTCCGTTTTGGTGAGTTCCTGCAAATCTATTACCTGTTTTGGCTGTTGGGTTTCCCCTCCGTCAACAAAACTTTTCAGTTTTTGCAACGGATTTTGCAAATTTCCCACAGCCTCCTTTTTTACGTCGCCATCGGATTGCTCGGCATTTTGACGGTTGCAAGACTGATTGCCGACATTTTTTTGCACTTCATCGAAAAATAAAGCGACGTTCTCACCGTCGTAGGCGTTTATCGTCTGTTCCAGACGACGTTTAAGGCTGTTGAAACGCTTTACCTCTTCGTCGCTTAAAGACGCAACAAAAGTCTGCGCAAAGGCGTGCCATGCGCAATAGAACGTTTTGGCGCGCAAAAGCGTCAGTTGAGAAAATTTTTCCGCTTCCGACAACGTTTTTTTTGCCGTTTTTTGCGATTGAATCATTGCCGTGGCGATGGCGTCGGAATCGGTGCGGTACTTTTCCAACTGTTTGCGAAGCGTGTAGTTTTCGTCGGAAAGTTCGTCTATGCGCTGTTTTTGAGTGGCACGCAAAGCGCTTTCCTTCTTTTGTAATTCCTCGACAAAGTCGTCCACCTGACGGGGAGAATAGCCCCTGAAAACACGACGGAATTTCATTTTATTTCACCAATTTGCGTTCGTCCAGAATGAGGGACTGTTTCAGACGGTACAACTCGTCGGACAAATCCACCTTGTAGTCGTGAGGCTGGAAAAGACGTGTGTACTCCTCCCAAAAACCGTCCACGCTGCGCCTGCACTGCTCTTGCAATGCGTAAACATCCTGATGCTTCCACACGCATTTGCCCTTTTCAAAAACGTCAACGTACAGCGGTTGGGCGTAAAAATCGGTGATAACCTTTGTCTTCCATCTGTCCACGGGATGGATGATGGTGAGAGGTTTGGTTTCGTCGATTACCTCCCCTTCCAGACAAATAAGGTCGGCAAGTGCCTTGTTGCTGTTTTTGTCAAACAAGCGGTACAGCACCTTTTTGCCGGGATTGGTCATCTTCATGGGGTTGTCGCTTATTTTCATTTTGGGGTAATCCACGCCGTTTACACGCAGGTTGCTCAATTTGTACACACCGCCCAGACTTGGCGTCGTGTGGCTGGTGATGAGTTTTGTACCGACGCCGTAAATGTCGATTGCGGCATTTTGCTGTTTGAGAGCATTCAGCACATATTCGTCGATGTCGGAACTTGCAAAAATTTTGCAATCGGCATGTCCCGCCTCGTCCAGCATCTTGCGTGCCTCTTTGGAAAGGTAGGCAAGGTCGCCGCTGTCAAGACGTATGCCCAAAGGTTGACAGCCTTTGCTTTTAAGATAGTCAAACACTTTGATGGCGTTTGGCACGCCGCTTTTCAGCGTGTCGTAGGTGTCCACCAAAAGCAGACAGTTGGTAGGATAGGTGTCGGCATACGCCATGAAGGCTTCCAACTCCGTAGGGAAGGACATTACCCAACTGTGAGCGTGCGTGCCCTTGGGGGGAAGGCCGAACATTTTGGCGCACAGCACGTTGCTTGTGGAAGAGCATCCGCCGATGACAGCCGCTCTTGCGCCGTACAGCGATGCGTCGGGTGCCTGCGCCCTGCGCAAACCGAATTCCAGCACGGATGCGGGGTTTGCCGCATGGCAGATACGGCGAGCCTTGGTGGCAATAAGCGTTTGAAAGTTTACAATGTTCAACAATGCCGCTTCCACCAGTTGTGCCTGACAAATGGGCGCCGTTATCACCATTAACGGTTCGTAGGGGAACACCACCGTTCCTTCGGGAACGGCTTTTACCGAACCTGTAAAACGCAGGTCTTTGAGCCACGCCAAAAATTCCTCGGAAAAGGAATTGGTGGAACGCAGATACTGTATTTCTTCGTCGCCGAAATGCAGATTTTCAAGGTATTCCACCGCCTGTTCCAAACCTGCCGCAATGCAAAAGTTACTTTCTTCGTAGGGACGGAAGAACAAATCGAAAGTGGCTTCCTCCTCCGTTTTGCCCTGCAAAAAGTAGCCGTACATCATTGTAAGTTCGTAAAAATCCGTAAGTAAAGTGAGATTTCTCATGTTTTCTCCTTGTGTTTTTTGCCCTTTTGGGGTTCGGGGTCAACCCACGGTTTGAGATTTTCCACGCCGTAGTCGGGGTACACCTTGGGCGGGAAGAAAAACAGCAGAAATGCGTTGAGTTTCACGTCGTAGACGTTGCCGCACTCACAATGAATGTTGCTTTCAAAGGGCTTGTTTTCCGCAGAAATGTAGTTTTTCACGGCGGGAACAAGTTTGACAACAACGAAATAGACACAGCACAAAAGCGCCGCAACAGCCAAAACATAGCCGTTGTCCAGACCGTCGGCAATGCCCCATTTGATGAGGGAAAACAACGCTACCGCCACCAATGCCGCACTTACAACGGCATACACCGCCGTCTGAACACGGTACTTGTCCCTGTCGCTTTGCCAACCGCCCTGCGGAAGGTTGCGTTTTCCGCAATTTGCGCAATACAGTTTGAGCCTGTCCTGCAAGGCGAAAATTCCCAAAAATGAGTACAGACACAAAAGCGTAGCGAAAAATCCCACAATGAAACGGGATTCTCCTCCCAAAGCAAACATCGTTACGGCAAGCGCCAACGACAAAACAGTTACGGGAATGAGTATCCAACGGGATTTTGCAAGTTGTTCCCTTTCCGATTTGAACAGTTTGGCGTACAGTGAGTGCAGTTGCTTGCGGTAAATTTGACTCAACAGCAATATGCCCAAAGTTATGGTGAAAACGGAAACAAGTTGCGAAATTTTAATGTCCGTTTTGTGCGCCCCTATGAACAGGTACAAACTGTCCGTGCGCAAGCCTTCCACTACCAAACGCACAATGCCGTAGTAGATGCCGTAAAAAGCGGCGCACCAGCCCAATTTGTAACGTTTGCTGCGCAAAAGCACCAACACGCACACTAAAAAACCGATAAATGTACAAAGACTTTCGTAGAAAAATGTCGCCTGGTACCATCCCGCTACACCGCCTGCGTTGCTGGCGTCTATCCACACGGCAATGCCGTTGAAACCGTGGTCCCGTCCACGTCCCAAAAAGGAAAAGAGGTTGACCATGGCGTCGTAGTCGGTGGTGATGAGGTTGCCGAACGCTTCCTGATTGGCAAAGTTGCCCCACCGTCCGATACTTTGCGCCAAAAACAGCCCCGGTATTATGCTGTCGGCAATTATTCGGAAATCCTGCTTGCGCACCTTGCAACACACAAATGCCGCAAGATAACCCAAAATAACGCCGCCGTAAATGCCCAATCCGCCGCTTCGGAAATCGAAAAAGGTGGACCACCCCGACATCATGTGCGTTTCGTCCCATGGGAAAATGTACACGTACATTCTCGCACACAAAACGCCTATGGGGATTATCACCAAGGCATAGATTGTAATGTCGTAGGGATCGTAACCACGTTTTTTGAAGTACAAACCGCCGATAAGAATTGCCAACGCCATACCCGTTACTATGAACAGGGCGTAAAAATAGATGGGAAAACCGAAAATGCACAGCGCAGGTCTGCCTCCGCTGGTACCTACGCCGAAATAGGCGTTGCCCCATTCCAACTGCATGGTTGTGGTTATTTCTGCGAGTAAATTTAACAAATGAGTTCCTTCTTTATGTAATAGATTACTTTATTTTACTATCTTTATTAAACTGTGTCAATTGTCGGAAACACTTTTTGCAACCCTTTGACAACGCCCGTAGCCGATATCGTCCCTTTTCGACAAAGTTTGACCTTTTGATATCCCGAACAAACACAACGACGAAATTCAGAAACCGTATCAATTATTGGAAACACTTTTTGTAACCCTTTGACAACACCCGTAGCCGATATCGTCCCTTTTCGACAAAGTTTTACCTTTTGATATCCCGAACAAACACAACGACGAAATTCCGTTGCAACAACACAACACTGCACGTTTTGTCGGTGAAAATTTGCCGTGCCTGACGGACGTTTCGAAAGTAATATGCTACGGCAAATTTGGACGGTTTTTTTGTCTGCATGCAAGCACAGACAAAACAGCGGCGTTACGCAATAAGAACGCAAAAACTGTGTTTTGAAAAGTTTACAGCCGAAAGTGTTGCAAAGGTTGACGTGTACAGTTGCGCAAATGAACACAAAGGACATTTGCCAACAAAAATCCACGTTTTACAACTGCGTAGTTTTTTTAACTCTATTATACCGCAGATTTTTTGAACTTCTTTTTTTACTCGAGTGTTGCACTTGAAAGCACATTCACCAAAGCAAAAAAAACGGGCTTCGCCTTTCGGCAAAGCCCGTAATTTTGTGTCAGGTCAAATGACTGTTACTTGTTTCTTTTGGAAAGCACTACCATTGCAAGTACTACCGTTACCAAACCGAACACGACTGCCACAGCCAACAAAACGAAGATTTCCACGTCGCTTGTGGGTTGCGTTGCCGTTGTGGATGTGATACCGCTGACAACTTCCACCATTGCAACTTTGGTTTGGAATGCCGATACTGCGATGTTTACGTCGCTTACCGATTCCGCCCTGTCAATGGCTTCCATTGCGTCGTTGTAATACTTTTCAACAAGTTGTGCGTTTTCCGTGCCGAACAACGTTACCAGTTTGTCCTTCAACGTTGTGGAAAGTTCCGCAGCGGTAGCCGTTGTAAACAAACCGCTCTTTTGCTTTCCTACACTTACCGATGCAAGCATGGTTTCAACGTAACTGTTGAGCCAGTTGTCAATTTCCTGCTTGCCTTCCGTCTTGGATTCTTCCACGGCGGTGAGCGCCGTTACCTTTTGGTCAAGCGCAGTAAGTTTGGTGCCGATGTCCGCAAGCTTAGCGTTGAGTTGTGCAATAGCCTCGGGGCTTGTTGCCTCGATTGCGGCAATGGCTTCCTTTATTTCGCCAATTTGCGTTGTGAGCGAACTGCTTGTTGTCGCAAGCGCACCCGTCAATGTGTCAACCTTTCCGCTGATTGCAGTAAGTTGCTCTGTAACAGCCGTTTCCGCAGCATCGATTGCCTGTGTTACGGAAGTTTCCAAAGCGTCGATTGCCGTTTGAATTTCGGCAAGACTTACGTTGTTGAGTCCGTCAACGGTAGACTGCAAAGTAGTAACTGCGCTTTGAATTGTCGCAACCATTCCGTTCAGTGCCGTTACGTTTCCGCCAACTGTCGCCAAATCGGAACTCAAAGTCGTCAACGATTGATTCAAACCGTCAAGATCCGTTGCAATTCCCGAAATAGCCGACTGCAATTCGCCTGTGGCGGATGTTATTGCCGATTGAATTTCTTCCATGCTGACATTGTTGAGTCCGTCAACGGTGCCTTGCAACGTTGTGATTGCATTTTGCAATGTAGTAAGTGCCTGGTTGGATTCGTCCACCTTGTCGCTTACTGCCGTCACGCTTTCGCCAAGGGCGGTAAGTGTTGTCTTCAATTCGCCGATGTCCGCAGACATGTCTTGCATTGCCTGACTGAACTGTTGCGTTGCGCCGTCGATAGCAGCCTGAATTTCTTCCATGCTGACGTTGTTGAGTCCGTCAACGGTGCCTTGCAAGGTTGCAAGAGCCTGTTGCAATTCGGTAAGCGCCGTGTTTGCTGCGTCCACCTTACCGCTTACTGCCGTTACGCTTTCGCCCAAAGTCGTCAACGAAGTTTCCATTGCCGTGATGTGTTCGAACAGACCGCTGATAGCCGTTGTGAATTCTTCCACCGCACCGTCAATGTAACTTTGCAAATCCGACTTCAACTGAGCAACTTCCTCCGAGGTTGCAAGCGTTGCAAGCGTTGTTTGCACTTCGGCAATCTTTGCTTCAAATGCAGCCTGCATTTCCGCAAGTTTACCCTGTTGTTCGCCATCGCCCAACAATGCACTGCTGAGTGCCTTGACGGCATCCATTACTGTTGTGTCGTTTACAAGGTCGGTGATTTGCTGGCGATAGGTGCGTATGTCGGCAATTTCCGCCAAAGCGTTTGTGCGGTAGATTTCCACTTCTTCAACCGTTGTTGCGTCGTAGATTGCGTGCAACGTAGCGGTGGGAACAACAACTGCCGTTTCGCCTTCGGCATTTGCCGCTGCGATAATTTCCGCAACAGCGTTTTCCTTTGCTTCGTCAAGGGATGTTGCGCCTTCCTGAGCCAAAGCGTCGATTGCGTCGTATGCGGCAAGTTTTCCTTCGGAAACCTGACTGATTGCAACAACCGATTCGCCGTTTACCAAAGCCGTAATTTCATCGGTAAGGGCAACGCCTTGAAGCGATGCGTACAGTCTGACGTCCGCCAAAGCCTGCGCTTTTGCCTCTCTGAGAGCAACTTCGTAGTCGATACGTGTTGTTACTGCGTCCATGCTTGCCGTGTACAGTTCGGTTATTTGTTTGACAAGGTCAAAGTCGGCGGTGATGTCCACCTTTTCCATTTCGGATGCAGCCATCTCTGCCAAAACGTTGAGGTCGTAAATTCCGCCTGCGGAGTATCTTCCGCTTTCGGCAAGTTTAGTTGCGTAACCTGCAATGTAATCGGCTGCATAAGCGGCAAAGTCCTGAACGTCCATTATCTTCCAATAGCCGGTGTCCGGTTCTTGCAAAACGATGTAGTCTTCGTCCACGGTGTAGCCGTCGAAGTTGGAAACTTCCGATCTGCCTGCGATAAGCACCGCTCCTTCGGGAACTTCCTCCAAAGTTGCAACCACAAAGTTTTCCTTTGCGCCGATGTAGTACACAACGGTTTCCATTGCCATTTTGTCGATTTCCACCTTTATCGTGCTGTTGCCGTCGGTGGAAACTTCGCCGTCAAACGAACCGCTTACCGTTACTTTGCTTTCCGTTGCCGAAATAGCCGAAGAGAACGTTCCTGCGGACACGTTGATTTCCGCCTTGTTGCCGCTTACCGTACCGGTGAATGTTCCGCCTGTAATGTTAACTACCGGTGCGGGAGATTCTTCGCCGTGATAGGTTTCAGCAACCACTCCGCCGTTGAATGTTCCACCGCTGATGTTTGTGGTAGCGTGCGAACCTTCACCCGTGGTGCTGTCCGTCCACGTCCATGTCTGCACGACGTTTTCGAATTTTCCGCCGTGGATTTCCAATGTATCCCAGTTGAGAACGGATTTCTGTTCGGCATCGTCGCCACCGCCAAGGAATGTACCGTCTTTGATGGTAACTGTACCGCTGTCGTTCTTGACTGCGTTGAGTCCTGCGGTGAATGTACCGCCGTTGATTGTGAGGGTTGCAGGCTTGTTGTAGCCGTTTTCCACAAGCGAACTGAAATTGTTGGTGCCTTCCTTGCGTTGGCAAACTTCCACGCCTGCATTTACCGTAAGGTCGCCGTCGTTGAAGATTGTGTACCAGGAATTACCGTTTGCACCCGTTGCAGTGCCTGCTTCCAGACTTCTGCTGTACACACCGCCGTTCAACACTGCAACGCCGTTGTTGTACAATGCGGCACGGGCATGGGAAACATTGTTCACAGTGCCTTCGCCTGAAATTGTAAGCGTGCCGTTGTTGGTGATTGTGTGCTGTCCGTCAATGTTGGTGATTGTCTTTCCGTTGAGGTCGATTGTTACTTCCTTTCCTTCGGGAATAACAACGCTTTCGGTAACGTCGCAAAGCAACGTGATTGTTTCCCCTGTGGGTACTGCGTCAATAGCAGACTGCAAGGAAACATAGCCTATTCCGTTGTTCAAAGCAACGTACTCGCCATCAACAACCGTTGCGTAGCCTTCTTCATCCACCGTTGCCGTGTCCAGAACACGTCCGTCGGCAAATTCCGTGTACTGCGGAGCAACAGTAAATTTGCCGTCGCTTATGTAGTTGTCCACACGTTCGGAAACTACACTGCCTGCAAACGCACCGCCCGAAATGGAAATTGTGGGAACAGGTGCCGTGCCGGGTTCGTTTTGTATGTCGGTTTCGTAGAAAGCCTTACCGTCGGGGTCTGTTCCCAAGTACTTGAGTTCGCCACCGCTGATGTTGACGGTAATGGGAAGTTTTGTGGAGTGCTGGCTGATTGCGACAGCAACACCGTTAACGGTTGTTCCACTGCCGTTGGGCTGAGTAGCAAAGTCCGCCGTTGCGCTGATGGTACCGCTGTTGATATTGAGCGTTCCTGCACGCAACTCGATACCGCTTTCAACGCCGACAATCTCGCCTCCGTTCACCGTGAGCGTGCCTCTGCCTGCCTGATAGATACCAACTGCCGCACTGACCTTTCCGCCATTGATTTCGATGTTTGTTTCCACCGTGTTACTGCCGTTGGTGTAAATACCGACGCCGTTGGGAGCGTAAATTTCCGTACCGTCGTTTACTTCCACTGCGGAATTGTTGAAAAGCAACACGTTGAAACTGTCTTCACCGTTGGCATAGGATTTGGTGTTGTTGAGTATTGCCTTGGAGTTGTTGAGTTCCGCAACGGAACCACCCGTCGTGTTGTTGGTAAGGGTGCAATCGGTGAATGTGTAAAGGACATTCTTGCAACTTTGCGAACCGAACAACACCGCCGAGTTGGATGATGTGAGAGTCAAATTGTTGCAGTTAACGTTGACGTTTTCGACATTGTTGAACACATAAATAAACTCGCCTGTTCCGACAACTGTGCCGTTTGAAATGTTGACTGTTACGTCCGAACCGACAACTGCAAACAAAACATTTGTAGGTTTAGACAAAGTCGACGTTATTGTGTAACCGTTGAGGTCGAAATTGAGGTTGACGCCTATTTGCAAACTTGCGCCAAGTTGAACGTTGTTGAGCAACGTGAGTGTGGAGTTGGCTCTGAGCGCGCCCAATGCGTCGATGAAATCGACATAACCCACTCCGCCAACTGCAGCAACGTAACCTGTTTCGTTTGCTTCTACGGTAACGTAACCTTCATCATCCACTTTGGTGACGTCAGCCACATAGCCGTCGGCATAGTAACTGTAATGTATCGCTGCCTTGAAACTACCGCCACTGATGTCGAGAGGAGATGCCTTGTCGGGAACCAAATAGCCCATCACATCGCCTGTTGCGCCACTGTAGATGGAGCCTACACCGCTGTCGTACTTACCGCCGTCAATTACCGTTCCGATACCGTCATCGGGCATGTTGTCGTACGACCAACCGATTACCTGACTGGTGAAGTGTCCGCCGTGAAGTTCGGCATAACCCCAGTTTTGCACCGACTGGTTGGTTGCCGTGAATGTTCCGCCGTTTACCGTCAGTCTGCCGAACTCGTCGTTCTTTATGGCAATGGGAGTAGCCGTAACAAATTCGCCATTGTCAATGGTAAGTACGGCGTACTTGCCTTCCGGTCTGTCCGCAGGATTGTACCAGCCGTTGTCTATCAAAGATGACGTGTCACTACCGTTGGTGTTTTCCACTGTTATTGCGCCGTCAATGGTCATTGTTCCGTGGTTCAAAATTACATAGTATTTCGTTGTTCCACGGGTAATCTTTCCTCCTTCAACGGAAGAGGTAATGCGTATCGTTCCGCCGTTGGACACCGTTGCAGTGCTTGCCTTGTCCGACGTCAATGTTTTGCCGTTGAGATCCAACACTATGTCTTTGCCTTCGGCAATATTTACCGTTTCGGAAGTGTCTTTAAGTAATGTAACGGTTGCACCGGAACCCGCAGCATTTATTGCTGTCTGCAAGGAAACGTAACCCACTCCGCCAACTGCAGCAACGTAACCTGTTTCGTTTGCTTCTACGGTAACGTAACCTTCATCATCCACTTTGGTGACGTCAGCCACATAGCCGTCGGCATAGTAACTGTAATGTATCGCTGCCTTGAAACTACCGCCACTGATGTCGAGAGGAGATGCCTTGTCGGGAACCAAATAGCCCATCACATCGCCTGTTGCGCCACTGTAGATGGAGCCTACACCGCTGTCGTACTTACCGCCGTCAATTACCGTTCCGATACCGTCATCGGGCATGTTGTCGTACGACCAACCGATTACCTGACTGGTGAAGTGTCCGCCGTGAAGTTCGGCATAACCCCAGTTTTGCACCGACTGGTTGGTTGCCGTGAATGTTCCGCCGTTTACCGTCAGTCTGCCGAACTCGTCGTTCTTTATGGCAATGGGAGTAGCCGTAACAAATTCGCCATTGTCAATGGTAAGTACGGCGTACTTGCCTTCCGGTCTGTCCGCAGGATTGTACCAGCCGTTGTCTATCAAAGATGACGTGTCACTACCGTTGGTGTTTTCCACTGTTATTGCGCCGTCAATGGTCATTGTTCCGTGGTTCAAAATTACATAGTATTTCGTTGTTCCACGGGTAATCTTTCCTCCTTCAACGGAAGAGGTAATGCGTACCGTTCCGTCGTTGGACACCGTTGCGGTGCTTGCCTTGTCGGACGTCAATGTTTTGCCGTTGAGATCCAACACAATGTTTTTGCCTTCGGCAATATTTACCGTTTCGGAAGTGTCTTTAATCAATGTAACGGTTGCATCGGAACCCGCAGCACCAATGGCTTCCTGCAAAGAATGATAGCCAACGTTGTCCACAACCGCTACAAAGGATTGTTGAACAACTTCCAAAACTCCGTCTTCGCCGACTTTAACAGAATAGCCGTCGACAAATTCCGAGTAGCCGGGGGCAACTGTGAAATTTCCACCGCTTATGTAGTTGTCAGCACGGGTGGAGACAACGCCGCCTGCAAATTTACCACCCGAAATGGAAATTGTGGGAACGGGAGCCGTGTCGTCGTCTGCAACGGGAATAAACACTTCGTAAAATGCCTTACCGTTTACGTCGTTGCCAACGTACTGGATTTCTCCGCCACTGACGGTAACGGAAATTTCACGATTTTTGTAGGGGCTGATTGCAATGACTGCCCCGGAAACGGATGAACCGCTCCCTTCTGCTTTGGTTGCAAATTCCGAACTTGCAGTCAATGCGCCACCGGTAACAATCAATGTGCCGTTACGCATTTCTACAGCACTTCCCTTTCCGCTGATTGTTCCACCTTTGATAGTAAGTGTGCCAGCGCCGGGATGATAAATACCTACGACACCGCTGATGGTTCCGCCGTTGATAATAATTTCAGTATCACTGTTACGTTCGCTTCCGTTGTTGGCAATGGCATTTGCGTTATCGGAAACGACGCTGCTTGTGCCGTTTACAGAAAGTCTCGCACCGCTGAAAAGAGCAATTGCGTGCGTTTCGCTGTGAACTTCGGAATCCGTCAAAACAATTTCCGTATCCTTAACGTTGATTCCGTAAGCACGAGCCTTTGTTTGCAAAGAACTGCCTACAAACTCAATCACATTACCGGCGCCTGTGTTGTAGGAAAACCAAATTGCGTCGTAACTGTTTGTGTTAACTGTCATGTTGACTTTTTCAAAGGTAACTTTACAGTTTTCAACAACGTTTTGCGCATAAATAACACTTGCGGTAGCATCGATTGTGCCGTTTTGTATAGTCACTTCGACACCATGTGCATCGCTCAACATAAACACGATTTTAGCGGAAGTGATTGTCTTGCCGTTCAAATCTAAAGTGATGTTTTGAGTAAATAAAATGGAAGAGGTCAATTCCGTATCTTTAAGAACAACCACTGTTTCCCCGCTTTGAGCGGCAGAAACTGCACTTTGCAGACTGTCGTAACCTGTTGTGCCTATTCTTGCAACGTAATCGGATTGCTCGCCCACAACTACCGTAGTTGTGCCACCTTCATCCGTTACAACGCTGCCTTCCGCAATGTAGGAAGCGTCGATGCTTTGGCTGAATGTTCCGCCGGAAACGAAGGAAGAAATTTCGGCGTCTACTTGCAACGCCTTGCCACCCTCTTCCGCAGAAATACTGCCGTTGGAAACGCTTGCCGAAACTTCACGGTCTTGCATTTTAGCAATGCCGAGAGCCACACCGCTTTCATAAATGCGACCTTCCGCCGTGGTTTCGGATGCCTTGTATTCGCCAGAAGCGACAAGTTCGCCGCCGCTTACGTTTACCGTTCCGCCACGAACTTCTACGGCGACTTTTCCGCTAACAACACCGCCAGAAATGTTCAGCGTGCCGTTTTCCGAAGGGAAGTAGATTGCCGTACCGTTTGCATGCGTTACACTGCCGCCTACAACGTTGACTGTTGTTCCGCCACGCATTCCGCTTGTTTCGTCCGTTTGGATTGCGGGGAACAACCCGTCGGACGTCAGCTTTGCCGATGTGTTGACAACGGCTTTGCCGTAGGCGTACACGCAGTTTTCACTTGCAGTAACCGTGAGACTGTCGGTGAGCGTTACCGTGCATGTGGATTGGTATTCCACTGCGTAAACCGTGATGCCGTTAACGTCAGTGTCTGTCTCGCCTTCAGCAACAATGGCACCGTTGGTAATTACCACCGCTGTTTCGCTGTCTTCGGAAACGGTTGAAACAGTAACTGCACTTCCCGTAGTGGCACTAAGGGTGTGTTTGCCCAAGTCCAACGTAAGGGATTTAGAAACAGAAACAGTTTCCGTTGCGTCACGTAGCAATGTTACCGTTGCGCCGTTTGGTGCGGCATCTACAGCCGACTGCAAAGAGTCGTGATAGGTAACATTTTCGCCGACCGTAACGGAAGAAACTGCATCGTCCTCTCCCACTTGGGCGGCAAACGCAAGGTTGCCGACGCCCACAAGACTGAACGCCAACAACAGCGAGGCAACTATCGCGAAAAATGTCATAGACAACTTTCTGATTTTGCTCATATGCCTGTTCTCCTTTTTGTGTATTTGTTTATGATTGGATGACGTACTTATACGACGCCACTCTATCGCTTTTAATTATAAAACAAATAAATTTGCGTTTCAATATGTTTTTTATAAATAAATAATGAAATACGTCTAAAAAATAACATTATTACACATTTTCCTGCACTTTTTTTGTTTGAAATGTAAAATTTCGGAAACGGAAAATAAATTTTGTAAATATTTTCCATTATAAACTGCGTCGAAAAAAATAAATATGTCGCAAAATTTGCACTGACAAAACAAAATATCTGCACATATAAATAGAAAACATATATCAATGCAAAAGAGATTAACCATAAAAAAAGGTATCGGAAAAAATCTCACATTCGCAAAAATCACAATACGGTGCAAACAATCGCATACACTCTGGAAACGAACGCAAAAAAACTTTGATTTACAGTTTCAAATCAATATGCACAACAATATCTGTCAAAAATAAAAAAATCTGCACAAAACAAGGTATCATGACACTGCTGTACCGACAAAAAAACACAACACGGTGCAAACAACGGAATACGCTGTCGGGAAACGAACAGGAACAAAATTTTTTGTGTTTTCCGCAAATGCAAATAGGTTGCCAAGCGCAAAACTGCCTTAAAAAACAAATTCTGCACGAAATGAGCGGAAAATTCTCATTCTTTTTCACTTTTCTGTTGTGGCAAAGCGGCAAATGTGGTAAAATAACAGAAAAGGTCGGCAAAGCCGACTTGCAGGTGAAAAAATGGCAAAAAAAGATGACAAAGAGGTTTTGATTGCGGAAAACGCCCTGCCGACGGATTTTCAAGAGGAAACTGCGGCGACAAACGCTCTCAACGAAGAAAATTCGGCAAAAACGCCGACATCCACACGCAGACAACGTCGCAGGCGGGCAAGACTTGTACGCAAAGCAAAAAAAGCCGTAAACAAAACCAAACGCCACGCACAGGTGGACGAAAAACATCTGCTGCAACAAAAACTTTTCGTTATTGCACGCAGACAAAAGGAAAGCAAAAAATGGTACAAACTGGACAATGCCGCTCTCATGTATCCGCTGGTAGCAAGGGGCGAAAGCATTTCCGTGTTTCGTCTTGCCGTGCAGTTGCAGGAAAAGGTTGACCCGATAACTTTGCAACTGGCTGTAAACGACGTTTTCTACCGCTTCCCTTCCATTTGCGGCAGCGTAAAAAACGGCTTTTTCTGGCCCTACATCGACAGACCTACAGTGCCTCTTGTGGTAAAAGAACAAACTAAGGTTCCCGGGCGCCCGATGCCCGTGGACGCAAGACACAGTCAGATTCGTGTAAACTACTTCCACAATCAAATTGCCGTGGAATTTTTCCATTCGGCAACGGACGGAACGGGCGGACTTGTGTTTTTGAATTCGTTGCTTCGCTGCTACTTTTTGAGAAAGGGTTTTGAGGTGGAAAAACGCAACTGTCTGGACTACCGAGATACCCCTACCTTAACGGAACTGCGTGACAACTTTGCCAACATTGCCGTTGCCAAAAATCCTCCGCCGTTACCGCCGATAATCAAAAGCAAACGTCTGGTTGGAACGTACTTTCGTAACAAAAAGTATGTAACGGTTAAAGGAATTTGTTCCGCAACGCAACTTCATCAACTTGCCAAAAGTCACAATGCCACAATAACGGATTTTTTGAGCGCAGTGCAACTTCTGGCATTGGACCACTTTTGCCAAAGCACCAACAACAAAGACCCACGCCCCATAAGAATACTCATTCCCGTCAACCTTCGTCGCCGTTACAACGTGGAAACGATACGTAACTTTTCCAGTTACATTTTTTACCAATACAACGGACAAAAAGATTTGGACGACGTAATCAGGGACATTCAGAAACAGCGTGACGAACAACTCACCGACGACTACTTCCGTGGAATGGTGAGTTACAACTACAACAGCGGAAACAATCCCGTTTTGAAGATAGTGCCTCTTGCCGTAAAGAAACTGGTGCTTAAAACCATCGTGCATGGCAGGGGGGACGGCATCGTCAACTGTTCCACGCTGTCCAACCTGGGCAAGGTGGATGCCCCGAAAGAATTTGCCGACAAAGTAATACGCTACGAATTTATGTTGGGACGTCCCGCAAAAGGCACCAACAATTTTACCGTGGCTACCTACAACGACGTGTGCGTAATTGCCGTGACAAACATCTTTTGGGAAAGAGATTGCGAAAGATTTTTCTTCAACAAACTTGCGGAAATGGGCATTGACATCGCACTTGAAAGCGACATCTGGGAGGAAGAATGAAATACTGTACAAAGTGCAAAGCCAATGTGCACCACCAACTTACGAACTGTCCCCTTTGCGGTAGTTATCTGGACGAAAAAGACGACAACGATAAATGCGAGGTGTACCGTGACATTGACGGAAAAATAGAATACCCCGTACTGCACGAAATAAAAAGCGTCAACTTTTTCCGATTCAAATTCAACAGAATTTTGCTTGTGCTTTTGGCGTTTTGCGTCGTTCTCAACATAATTGTTACGCCTGAGTATCATTGGAGTGCCTACGTTGCAATAGGCGTTGTGTTCGCAGTGTTTTGCGTGATGACGCCCATAAATGCAAAATACAAACTTGTCAAACAAATTCGGATAGATTTGATTGTCCTGACGATTCTTGCCATAGCAATGGAATTTGCACTGTGCAACGGAAAATTTAGCTGGTTTACGGTGGAATTTGTGTTGCCGTGGATTTATGTCGCAGCGACAATTCTCACAGTAGTGCTTATCGGCGTGCAACGCAACACCAACAAACAACTGTTTTCCACTTTGGTGTTTTGCACCGTGTTTGACATTCTGCCGCAAATAACGCTGTGGATAACCTCATATCTGGGAATTTATCGCCCCAAAACAATAATAAACTTCGTCATTTTCTTCGCTGCGATACTCAACAACATAATTGTGTTTTTGGTGTGCAACAGGGCTTTGAAAGACGAAATGGAAAGAAACTTCAACTTGTAATGAGTTTGTTTTCAAATTCAGAAAATCTATTTTGTACAAATATTTTAATACCGTATGTAGAAATTGTGTACAAAAAACGTTTCGGACAAACATTTTGACACACTTGGCAGGGAACTTGACGCCCTGCCTTTTTTATGCATTTTTTCGTGCGGTCGCAAGCGTTTTCACATTTCATTGCAATGAGTATAAAGTCTTTCATGCACTGCAACAAGGTGTCTGACTCTTCGATATTTCAAAAATTCGGCACGTTTCTGTTTTTTTACAAGCCCCACCGCTTTGCACCAAGTCCGAAAGTTTTCGTCTTTTGAAGTTTTATCCCGTCGCTCTTTCACGCCGTTTTATTTCCCAATCAAATAAACGATAACGTTTTATTTCTTAACGTGTGTAAAGGCAAGCACAAATTTTGTAACATACAAGCACAAAACTTAAAGCGCACAAGCGTAAATTTCAAAGTGCGCAATGCAAATTTCAAAAGGGCAAAAAAGAAGCGTTGCCGTGAAGCAACGCTCCGATTTTTGTAAATTTCAAAGTGCGCGATGCAAGCCTCAAAGCGTGCAGGGGCAAATTTGTGCGGGTTTCTTACGCCGAACTAACGGAAGGGGACGGGCTTTACGCCGCTGTATTTTTGCCCCGAAGCCTGATCCGCCAGCTGTTTGTCCACGTTGTTGTCGCTGCGGCTGCCGTACATATAGAAACGGAAATCCTGCGTGCCCGCAGCCACGGGAAGGAAATCCGCCTGTTCGCCCGTTTCGCCATCGGCACCGCTTAGCATATTGAGGTTTACGGGGTACACCGACAAATCGGCAAGGCTTTCGTCCAGCCCGCTTACGTCCAGCTGCGAATAGTTTTTGCCGCCGCCGTAGAAGGCTATACCGCCGTGAACGTAGTTTACGTTTTGCTTGCGGTCGATGATGTATTCGTAACCGTACTGCGTGCCGGAATGGTTGGTGCAGACGTAGTCCAGCATGGCGGAAATATTAAGCTTGAAGCGAGATTGCTCGGAATCTATCAGAGTGCTGCTGTCCACCAGCGAAAGGTCTTTCCAGTCGTACATTCTGACGTCCCCCTCCAGCCGCAGCACCGACGGGAAGGAGGTGCCGCCCGTTCCCGGCCAGCCTTCGAAGATTATGCTGTCCTGCTGGGCGTAAAGCAGCGTTCCCGCAAAGTTGGTTTCTATGCCCACGGAAAACAAGCCGCTGGTTTCCAGCACGCTGTCTTTAAGCGTGACGTCCGTCATGACGTAGGTGTCGTAGAAATATTTGTCGTTGAGGTAGTCGTTTGTCTGCACGTCGTAGGGGTTTCCACTTTCGTCCAGCAGACTCGGTTCCACACAGGCGTTGACGTTGGAGGAAAGTCCGCTGTTTGCCTGCAGCGCGCGGTTGGAGCCTATCTTTACCAAAAACTCCCTCGCCTGTGAAATTATGCACCCTTCGATTGTGACGTCGGCACGGTGACGACATGCGCCGTCGTTTTGCGCCAGACTTTGAATAAAGTAGCCGTTGCCCTGCCTGTTGCCGCCGTAAATTCTTACGCCGTTTCTGCCGTTGCGTATGCGGCAGTTGATAATGCTGCAATCGGCGTTGACTTCCAGCACGGTGCCCGTTTCGTTGAGGGCGGAGAGGTCGTAGCCCCCTTTGCCGTCGGACAGCGTTTCGTCCGAACAGCCCAGCAGCGTTACGTTGCACAGCGTAATGCCGTCAGTGCGCACCAGATATGCCGAGTTATCCTGCCCCGCCACCGAAGCCACCTGACCGTAGCTGACAAAGTGCAGCGGCCCGCGGAAAATCTGGCTTACGCCGGAGGAATCCTTGACGGCGGTGAAGTGCATGGCGTTTATGGAATAGCCGTTACCGTACACGTCGTTGCGGAATTCCAGCACGTAGTTTACCTTTGCCTGCTCCGCCTGACCGACGTTGTGGTAGTACTGAGTATTGTAGGTGGACTGCATTGTGCCCATCATGTCTTTGCGCTGCTCCACCGGATACACGCTGCCGTCCTCCGCCGTGCCCAGCACGACGTCATTTTCCAGCACCATGGCAAGCCCCGCCTTGGAAGCGGCAAACGCCTGATCGCTTGTGGAAACGGCCACCGCGTCGGGAAGACACAATAACGTCACCTGCGCTCCCACGTCGGTGCCGAAGGAGGCGTTGCCCTTCCACCTGACGGAAACGGTAACCTCCCCTTTGGCTTTGGGAGTGACGATTATGCCGCTTTGGGAAATTTCCACGTCGGCAATTTTTTCGTCGTACTCTACGTCCATATATTGCAAGGCGTTTTGCACCGTCTGACCGTTGTAGTAGGCAAAGAAATCTACCGTGAAGCTGTTGCGCACAAGGCTGCTGTCGCTGTACTTGTAGCCTGCCACGGCGCGCTGCATTGCCAGCCCCGAGGCTACGCTCTTAAACTGCACGGAGGACACGGGCACCACCGCCTGAACGGACAACGTAACGGGGTAGATATCCATTGCCACGCCGTTTTTCAATGCGGTGACGGTAAGGGAATAGCTGCCTGCCTGCGCCGCAGTAACCGTGCAGGAAGCGCCGTCCTGCGACTCGTCCAGCCGCAACCCGTCGCCCTTCCACTGATAGGTGACGTTTTCCGCAGCAACCTCTGCCACGGCATAGAAGGTGACGGGAGAGCCTGCCAGCACCACCGCGCTGTCATCCGTTACCGCCACGTCACCACGCACGGAAAAGGCAAATTCGGCATATACCACGTTTACAAAAGCCGTCTTGTCGCCCACAGCCACTTCCAAAACGGTGTCGGTGGCGTCGGGAGAAAGCTCGACGGCCACTTTGTAGCAGTTTTGCTGCAACTGCTGTACGGAAAAACCCTGTACGTATGCGTTTTCTTTGACCACGGGAGATTGCTGTGCCTGCACGTAGAAGGCACAGGACGTGCTGCCCTGCTCCAATGCCAAAGTGCAGCTTTCCTCGCCGTTTACGGTCAGCCCGCTTTCCGACGACTGCCGCACCGAAAGCGTCACCCGCTTGCGTATGACGCCGAAGGCGCCGTTGTCGTAGTAAAAATCCACCACCGTTTCGCCCGAGAAGGGCAAAAGCAACGTGCCGGCGTTGCCGTCTATCACGGCGAAGCCGCTTTGCACCTCCGCCTTTACGCCGTAGCCTTCGGGATACAGCGAGGTTTCGTAACGGTAGGTGTCGGTAGTTACCTGCGCGGTGTAGCCGTTCGCCGTGGGCGTAAGCAGATTTTCGTCGCCGTTTAAGCCGTAGAGAGAAACGTTCATGCCGTAGGGCTTGGAGGAAGTGACGTTGACGGTTATGCTGTCGCGGTAGCCGCCGTCGTTAGTGACTGCGCTTATGCGGGCAATGCCCGTGCTTTTTGCCGTGACGACGCCCGCTTCGCTTACGGAAACGTCGGCAAAGGCGGAGCCGGGCACCTCCTCCACCACGAAGGACACCTTTTTGTCGGAGGCGTTTTCCGGAGTGACCTTGACGTCCAGCGTAAAATCGCCGTTATAGCTTGCCAGATCGACGTGCAAAGTGTCGTTTTGCGGCGAGTTGAGAATTTCCACGCCGTTTACAGAAACGGACACGCCGAGGCTTGCCACGTTGCCGGAGGAAAACACCGTGAACACGAACAGCAAAGGCAGAACCAGCATCAACGCTATTACGTTCTTTTTCATTCGTTACCTCCCTTACCATTGTAAAAAAGCGCATTGCGCTGCGTTTTGCATAAAATTTTTGTTGTCATTGTCATAGTCGTTTGTGTATATTCAAAGCGCACCGCCGTTGTTGCGGGGCTGCCGCACGTCGGTCGGGTTGAAAGGGCGTCGAACGCTATTGCCGAAGACGCTCACAACGCAGCCTCCGTGCAATTTGCCCGTCAGTGCGCGCTGCCCTCGAAGTTGTAGTATTTGTCTTCCAGCCTGTGCGTGAGGCACACAGCCCCCACAGTCGCAGCCGCCACCGCCGCCACGGCGCAAACGACGTAGGACAAAAATTCCAGGTTTTTGAGGTTGCGAAGGGAAATTGCCATGCGTAGCACCAGCAGGCAGATGCCCACCACGAAGGCTATGGCTATGCCCAAAAGCGCGACGGTGCTGACGGTGTTGCCCTCCTCCGCATTGCCTTTTGCCACGGCAAAATGCGGACGGCGGAAGTCGATAGCCGTTGCCAGACACACCTGCGCAAAGCCGAAGGCGGTGCCCAGCGCGAACAGATACGCCGCGTAGTACCACGCAAGGCTGCCCGTAACGCCCAAAAGCAGGGCGGAAAACAGCTGCGAAGCGGCGGTGACCACCATGCACAAAGCCACCTTGGAGTACATGACGGCTTTGCCGCTCAGCGGCATTGCCTTGACGGAGAAAAACATCGCCCCGTCGCGGCTGACGTTTGTGGTGCAGAACATATTTGCCAGACACCCGAACAGCAGGGTGAGAAACACCGCTATTTCCCAGTTGCAGGCTATGCCCAGCAGCTGCACCACCAGCGAGGAACCTACGGACATGCACAGATACACCATGAGAGGCTGTACCAGCGCCATCGAAAAGTAGGAAAAGGTGTAGTTAGGTGTGCGGAAAATGGCAAGAAATTCCTTTTTTACCAACGCCGCAAAGGGCTTTTTTGCTTTGCCGAAGGGGCGCCGTCTGCCACGGTAGCGGGGAACGCCGCCTATGCCCTGCTGCATGGAGCGCACCAGCAGCAGGCGGGTGAACACCAGCCCCACCGCCGTGCATATTGCCAGCAGCAGTGCCACCCAACCCGCCGAGGACAGGGCGTGCCTGCCCAGCACGAAGGAGGCTATGCAGTTGGCGGGGAACAGCGCGTGCACCGTAGCCGCTATGCCGCTCATTACCTTTTCGTTGAAAAAGTATTTGAGGTCGTCCCCCAAAAGCAGCTGTTTTATGCCTTCCAGCAACGCCCAATACACCGCTATCAGCGCCGCCGTTATCAGCGTGACAACCACGAAATTCAAAACGTACCTGCGGCGCAGAATAAGCCGCAGATAGTAGGAGGGAAGGGCAAGCAGCGAGGCAATGCCCAGCGATACCAGCGGCAGGGTGAACACCGCCACCGCCGTCATACACCAAAACCACGCGCCCTGCGGCAGCACGCTGCCCAGCGCAATGCTGATGGGCGTGACGGTCACTGCGGAAAACGCCGCCTGCCCCAGATAGATGGAGGCAAGCTTGGAAACGTACAGCGTTTTGGCGTTTACGGGCAGGGCGGAAAGTATCCTGACGTCGTCGCCGAAAAACAGCTCGCGGTTTATCTGCGCCACGGCGGAAAGCACCATCAGCGCCAGCACCGCCGAATAGCACAAGGTCAGCACCTCGTAGGCGCGCTCGGCGGGGTTGATTTCGTAGTTTACCATTACGTCCAGATACATATCGGCAAACCGCGCCAGAAACACCGAAAGCACCGCTATCAATGCGCCGTACAGCACTATGCGCATGACAAATCCCACGAAATCGAAGTTCTTTTTGAAGGCGGAAAGCCGCTCCTGACGCTGTTTGCGGAACAGCGCGCGCAAAAGCGTGAAATCAATTTTTTGCTTCATGTGCCAAAAAGTACTCCTCGAAATCGAAATTGGGATCCTGCGCCTTTTGCGCCGCCACGTCGAGGTTCAACAGCTGTTTGCCCTTGCGTAGCACAACAACTCTGTCGCACACCTTCTCCACCACGTTGAGGTCGTGAGAGGAAAACAGTATGGCGTTGCCGTGCGAAACGTAGCTGCGCATAAATTGCAGCACCGAACGCATGGTGACGGGATCCAGCCCCGTCATAGGCTCGTCAAGTATCCACAGCTTGGGGCGATGCATAAGGGAACCCATCATGCAGATTTTCTGCTTCATGCCGTGGGAATAGGAAGAAATTACGTCGTAGACGCTGTCGCCCAGATCCAATATCTGCTGAAGCTGCTCCAGACGACTTTGCCTTTCGCCTGCGGGCACCTTGTAGACGTCGCACATAAATTCCAGATACTGCAAGCCCGTCATGTTGACGAACACGGCGTGGTCGTCGGTGACAAAGCCCATATTGCTTTTTGCCTGCACCGCCTGCGTTTTTACGTCGAAGCCGCACACGGAAATTTCCCCCTTGTCGAAGGGGATCATGCCCTCGAGGCACTTCAACGTGGTGCTTTTGCCGGCGCCGTTGTGCCCCAGAATGCCCACCACCTCGCCTGCGGCGCAGTCGAAGGTGACGTTTTGCACGGCGTAGTCCGCCTTGGCGGAATATTTTTTGCAAAGATCCTTTACCTGAAGAATAGTCTGTTGCATATCCTTTGCCCCCAAACAGAGGCTTCTCCTGTATTAGTGTGCGGCAGCCGCCGCAAAATATGTCCGTACAGACAGAGGGCCCCTTCCCGATGGGAAGAGGGCTCGCCGTCATTTACGCAGCGGGTTTAAGCACCCAACTGCCGTCGGTGTACGTATAGTTTCCCGCAGTGACTTGGTTTATGGTGTTTGCGCCCTTGAGAATGGCGTTGAGCGTTGCCGTGTAGGTGTCTGAACCGCTGAGAATTTCCTTTAAGGTAACGGTTGTCGCCGCTCCCTCTGCAAGCTCGACGATACCGCCCTCCTCGCCTGTGACCACGCCGGCAAAGTACGCCGTGGAGCTGACTTTCAGAGTGCCCTTTACCAATATCACAGCGGGAGTTGCCGCAGAGTAGTCGGGTGTGGGAGCGGTGCGGTACACCGTTTTGAACTGCGCTATGGGATAGGCATCAGTGCCGTCCTTCCATTGCGTCACGCCGCTATCGAACGCGGCGTTGCCGTCGTAGGAGGACAGACCGCCCTTGTCGGAGCTGTCGGAACCTTCGACGGTGAGAGTCGCGCCCTTTTCCACCGTGAGCTGCGCCCCGGGCAGCAGTTTTATCTGCGTTTCCTTTGCCATTGAAGCATTGCCGTGCACGGTGATGGAGAAATGCCCCGGAACGGGCACCGGCAAGCCGGCGGTATCGAAATCAAATCCGATGCCCAACGACAGGGTGATATTGTTGAGGATCACGTCGCCGTAGCAGTCGAAATACGTCCTGCCGGTTTTTTCGTCGATACGCTTGACCACGCTTGCGTCTTCGCCGTTCATCTGAATGAAGGCGTCGGGGCTGTTGGACGCGAATTGCACGTCGGCGTTTTGATCCATAATACCAAAAAACGGAAGTTCTCCCGTCACAAAAGCCTTGGCGTAGTAGTTGCTGCCGCTCACAAAGGTGGTTTGGCAGGAAAGGCTTGTGAGCGTGTATTGGTTTAAGGGAAACAGTTTATTTTTAAGACTCAAAGAATTCGTGCCGCCCTTGTATGCTATCATGTTGAACAGCTCGTACAGATATGCGCCGCTGTTGACGGTGACGCTGCCCTCGCCGTAGGTGAAGCCGATACACTCGAAGGTACCGTTGACGACAACTTGGGCGTCTTTCTGCACTTCCAGTTGACCAAAGTTACTGCCGTACACTATGCCGGTGACGGGCGCACTTGCCGACACCACTTTGGCGTTGACGATAAGCGTTGCGTCATTTTCCACCGTCAGAGTTACGCCTGCCGCCAGAGTAAGCGTACGATACGCCGTGCCCACGGCGGGAACGGTAACGCCGTTCTTGTAGCACCGCTGAATGTCCTTGGTGTTTGTGCTATGATCTTTGTCGTAGGGCACAAGCAACGTTACGCCCTTTTTGACGGTGTAATAGGCGTCGCCGCAGTATGCCGAACTGTTGGAAGCCACGGTGTTTTCGGCAACTATGACCGTGCCGTTTTCTTGAGCAAGATACAGCGCGTCCTGCAAGGTGTACCAATCGTTATTGTACAGCACGGAGCGAAGCTTGAACCACGAAGTTATTTCCTTTTCGCCGTTTTCAAAGGCGGCGTCGTAGTAGTCGTTTTGCCCGAGGGTGTAAGTCACGTCGTAGGTGCCGCCCACGTCAAAGTTTATGCCGTGGCTGACGCTGACGGAAAGTACCACTATCTCCACTGCCGAAAGCGCGCCGTTTTCGCCCTGCGCCGTTACGGTAAACAGCCCGTCGTCGCTTTTCACCTCGCCGATTTTGCGGGAAACGCCCTCTACGGCTACCGTTACCAGTTGCTTGCGGGCGGTAAAGGTGATGGTGACGTCGGCGGGATTGTAGTTGACGGCGTCGCCGCAATAGGTGCCGTCAAAGCTGCCCACGTATGCGCCGTCGGACAGGGTGAAGTTTTTAGCGGAAAGCGCCGCACTCGGATTGCTGAACGCAAACCCTTCGGCAAGGGGGACGTTGGCAAGCGTTTTGCCCAAGCCGAACACCACTTCGCCCGTCACGGCGTTTTGCAATGCCTGTTGCAGTTGTTCGTCGGTGTAGGTGCCTTTTGCTACGTAAACGGTAAATTGCTTTTCCGCACCGACGTAGTTGGTCGTTCCCTCGACGTACGCCGTTACCTGCCATTGACCGGCGGAGGTAAGCACGCCGTTTTTGTACTGCACCGTGCCGAACAGCGCCGTTGCGCCGCTGACGGTGACGGGCTGCCCGTCCCAGACGTATTGCGTGACGCCGGAAACGTCTATTTCGTTGTGAGTTGCCTTGGCAATTTCCACGCGGTACACCGTGCTTGCGACCTCGTAGTTGTCGTTGCCGCCCACCCGAACGGTCACTTCGTAGCTGCCCGCGTCGGTAAACTGCGCCACGGTTGTGCCGCCGTTATACCAAACGGTGAATTGGTCGTCGCCCAGCGCCGTTACCGTAATGGGCGCGCCCTGTGCACTGCCCGTGTAGACGTACCTTTGAGTTTCCGACTGCGACAGGGTGAACTGCGCCTTGTGGACGGTGAGCGTTACCGTTATTTCCGCCGACAGGTAGTTTGCCGTTGCCGTGCTGGTTATCTTTATCTTTTTGCCGTTGCCTTCCGCCACGGTGACGAAGGAAAAGGACTCTATCGCCAGCTCTGCGCCATCTTCGCGGCTGCTCCACGTGACGCCGTCAGCGTTGAAATACTGCCTTTCGCCGGTGTAGGTGAACTCCGTTGCCTGCTGGGGCACGTTAATTTCAGGCATTGCCTTTTGCACCGTAACGGTGAAGCTGCCTGCTTGCATTTTGTAGCCGGGTGCCGACACGCGATAGTACACCGTGTATTGTCCTGCGTAAGTAAGCTCGGGCACCGTTTCGGTAAATTGGGAAAGGGTTCCGTCCTTTTTGACAGCGTAGGTTACGGAAAGCCCCTCAATTTGGTCGGCGTCCTGCACCGTTATGCCGTAAGAATTGGGTTTGCCGGTGTACACCACCGTAAGCTGCGAGGGCAGCGTTATGACAAAGTCCGACGCAGTCAGCGTGAAGGTGACGTCGTAGGCAAGCCGGAAGTTTGCCGTCACGTCCTCGCCCGTTTCGGTGACGGTAATGGCGTAGCCGTTTTGCCACGCGAAATAGTTGTTGAAGGAACTTTCGTCCGTCGCATTGTACACACCTTCGTCGGTATTGGTAAGATAGAAGGTGCCTTTGAAGGTGAAAATGCCGAATTGTTCGGGCACGGTGTAGGAAAGGCTTGCGTCCGCCGCACCCTGCATATTGGCGGTGACGGTGAAGGTGGCTTTTTGCACGGTAAACTCGTCCTGCTGCACCTGCACGTCGTAGTTGTCGTTGTTAAAGCCCGTGACGGTGGCGGTATAGCGCCCCGCCGCAAGCAGCTTGCTTTGCTCGTAGCCGTAGTAGGGCTCGCCGTCCTTCAATATCTGCACGGCAAGGTTTCCCAGCGCCTGCTGCGTGTCCTCGAAGGCAAGTTTGCTAACCGTAAAGCTGACGGCGGGATTTTGCCCGAAGGTGACGTCCTGCGCCGAAACCGTTACCGTGACTTGCTTTTTGCTTACCTTGAAGGAGGCTTGCGTATAGTTGAAGTCGTAGTTGTCTGCCGAAAGACCGCTTGCCGTGACGGTGTAGTTTCCCACGGTAAACACGCTTTGAGTATAGTTTTCACTATCCTTTTGGTAGGTGTAGACAATGCTGCCGCCCAGCAC
>ERZ1643250.677-NODE-677-length-34079-cov-10.229338_pt1 | contig 34079 bp, 32 predicted proteins | sample MGYA00579262_ERZ1643250 | MGnify/ENA primary metagenome ERZ1643250 (study PRJEB29033, sample SAMEA4952265) | chicken gut metagenome | biome: Broiler Chicken; feature: Gastrointestinal Tract; material: Caecum | place: Ireland | collected 2018 | study: Broiler...
TCGAAAATCCACGGGAAGAGCGTACACGGCAATTTTTGTCACGTTATACAAAAGGCTGAAAAACGGCAGATATATTATCGACAAAATTGATAAATCGGATGCTATTTATTAAAAAAACTTATAAAACGGCTAGCTATAAAATAATGAGCCGCAGGGTTCCAAGGCAGGGGGGATTGTTGATTTTCCACCTGCCTTATATTATAATCGAACTTGCAGACGGGCATAGGATTTGCAGGTCTGTGCAAAACAGATTACCTGAACAGACTAGTAAGGAGCAGGATTCAGATGACAGAATTTAACAGGGTAACTACCGGGCTCGGCGAGGAATGCGGAGTCTTTGGAGCTTATGATATGGACGGAAATGATGTGGCACCGTCTATTTATTACGGACTGTTTGCATTACAGCACAGAGGGCAGGAGAGCTGCGGGATCGCAGTGACTGATACAAATGGTCAGAGGAAAGTTCTTTCGAGAAAGGGACTTGGACATGTGAATGATGTTTTTGACGAGGCTGCACTCGGGGAGCTGAAAGGAAACCTTGGTGTAGGACATGTCCGCTATTCTACAGCGGGAGGCACCAGAGTGGAGAATGCGCAGCCACTTGTGATCAACTATGTGAAAGGAACATTGGCGATCGCTCATAACGGCAACCTTGTCAATGCGATCGAACTGCGTAAAGAGCTGGAGTATACCGGAGCAATCTTTCAGACAACAATTGATTCAGAAGTGATCGCGTATCATATAGCAAGAGAACGTCTCAATGTGAAAACGGCAGAAGAAGCAGTAAAGAACGCGATGAAAAAGATCAGGGGGGCTTATGCCCTTGTCGTTAACAGTCCGAGGAAGATGATCGGAGCGAGAGACCCGTTCGGACTGAAGCCGTTATGTATCGGACGGCGCGGCAGTACGTATTTCCTTGCGTCCGAGAGCTGTGCGATCACAGCGGTAGATGCAGAGTTCGTGCGAGATGTGCGGCCGGGCGAGATCGTAACGATCACACAGAAGGGAATCGCCTCTGATATGAGTATGGCAATTCCGGAGGAGAAACACGCACGGTGCATTTTCGAGTATATTTATTTTGCCCGTACGGACAGCAGGATTGACGGAGTCGAGGTCTATCATTCCAGGATACTGGCCGGGAAAGCCCTGGCAGAATCCTATCCGGTAGAAGCAGATCTTGTGGTAGGTGTGCCGGATTCCGGGCTGGTGGCGGCAAAAGGCTATTCCGAATATTCGGGAATTCCGTACGGCATGGCTTTTCATAAGAACAGCTACGTGGGGAGGACATTTATCAAACCGAAACAGAGCGACCGTGAGTCCAGCGTGAAAATTAAGCTGAACGTAATTCCGGAAGTTGTCAGAGGGAAAAGGATCGTCATGGTCGATGATTCAATCGTGCGGGGGACGACCTGCGCGAATATAATAAAGATGCTCAAAAGTGCAGGGGCAACGGAAGTGCACGTGCGTATCAGTTCGCCGCCGTTTCTGCATCCCTGTTATTTCGGGACAGATGTCCCTTCTGATGACCAGCTGATCGCTCATTCGCACACACCGGAGCAGATCCGCCAGATGATCGGGGCAGACTCACTGGGATATATGGAGATCAGCAAACTGAGAGATATGGTTGGAGATTTAAAGTACTGCGATGCATGCTTTACAGGAAATTATCCCATGGAAGTTCCGGGGGAAGATATCAGCCATGCTTTTGAATGATACGGCCTGTCCGTGTATTATAAAAAAGATAAAAAGGAGATTATGATTATGTCAAATGACCGTTATGTAAGCCCGCTTTCTGAGCGTTATGCAAGTAAGGAGATGCAGTATATTTTTTCACCGGACAAGAAGTTCCGTACATGGAGAAGACTCTGGATCGCTCTGGCTGAGACAGAGAAAGAGCTGGGCCTCAATATCACAGACGAGCAGATCGAAGAGTTGAAAAGTCATGCGGATGATATCAACTATGACGTGGCAAAGGAGAGGGAGAAAGTCGTCCGTCATGATGTTATGTCCCATGTCTATGCATATGGCGTACAGTGTCCGAAGGCTAAAGGAATCATTCATCTCGGCGCGACTTCCTGCTATGTAGGAGATAATACAGATATCATTATCATGTCCGAAGCGCTGAAGCTGGTAAGAAAGAAACTGATCAATGTAATAGCAGAGCTGGCGAAATTCGCGGATGCACAGAAGAGCCAGCCTACACTTGCTTTCACTCATTTCCAGCCGGCACAGCCTACAACAGTAGGAAAACGAGCAACTCTGTGGATGCAGGAATTTGAGATGGATCTGGAGGATCTGGATTATGTGCTGGGAAGCCTGAAACTGCTCGGATCAAAAGGAACGACAGGAACGCAGGCAAGTTTTCTTGAGCTCTTTGACGGAGACCAGGAAACGATTGACAAGATCGATCCGATGATCGCTGAGAAGATGGGATTTAAAGCATGTTATCCGGTATCCGGACAGACATATTCCAGAAAGGTGGATACAAGAGTGCTGAATGTACTTGCCGGAATCGCGGCAAGTGCCCACAAGTTCTCAAATGACATACGTCTCCTTCAGCATTTAAAAGAAATTGAGGAGCCTTTTGAGAAAACACAGATAGGTTCTTCTGCCATGGCGTATAAGAGAAATCCGATGCGGAGCGAACGGATAGCTTCACTGTCACGTTATGTGATGATCGATGCTCTGAATCCGGCGATCACATCGGCGACACAGTGGTTTGAACGCACACTGGATGATTCTGCCAACAAACGATTGAGCGTTCCGGAGGGATTCCTTGCTATCGATGGCATTCTGGATCTGTGCCTGAATGTAGTGGATGGTCTTGTGGTATATCCGAAAGTAATTGAGAAGCGCCTGATGTCTGAGCTGCCATTTATGGCAACAGAGAATATCATGATGGATGCAGTGAAAGCGGGCGGCGACAGGCAGGAACTGCACGAGAAGATCCGGGAGCTTTCTATGGAGGCTGGAAAAAACGTAAAGGAAAAAGGACAGGATAATAATCTGCTCGAACTGATCGCGGCGGATCCGGCTTTCAATCTGAGCCTTGAGGATCTGCAGAAGACAATGGATCCGTCAAAATATGTGGGAAGAGCAAAGGAACAGGTAGAAGCATATCTTAAAAACGTGATCGGTCCGCTGCTTGAAGAGAACAAAGAAGTGCTCGGGATGACAGCGCAGATCAATGTGTGATGTGTGATCCCGGAGTTTACTGTCAGACCGGTATAAAGAAAACCGCAAAGGAATGTTGCGAATGATTGCGACATTCCTTTTTCTCTGGTATCTTATCTTCTGTAGGATATTATGGAAATTTTTTCCATAATGCTGTTGTGGTGATGAAAGGAAAGGGAGAATAATGGAATTATATGAGGTACTTTATGAAGAGCGGTTTTCAGCAGTTGTGCTGTCGAGGATTACAAAAACGATACTGGTATTCCTGATATTCTGTGTGATGGCAGCAAATGTACATTTTAACAATCCGGCTGCCGGGCAAAGTATATCAGCCGATACTGAAACCATACTGCCGGCCGGCGCAGAGGCAGAAATTGATGCCGGATGGAGTGGGACAGCTTTGTCAACTGTAAATGAAATGATATTGAAACCGATCATTTCTGTAACAAATGAATTCATGATTCCGGTGGTACCGTCAGTGTTTCCGGCAGAGACGGAGGACAGCACTGTGTATATGCCGGAAGCCCCTGCCGCAACAGTGCCGGAAGAACCAGAAGTTTCTGTACCGGAGGGAACCGCACCAGTGATTCCGGAAGTACCTGAAGCGTCAGTGCCGGAAGAACCTGCGACATCTGTGCCGGACGATCCGGCAGAACAGGTCCCGCCTGAGAATACCGGGAACGGAAGTGTTCCGGGAGTGATCGACGGATTTCTTGTCAATGAATCCGGCATCATTTACGGAATTTCAGATCCTGATCTGGTTGTGAACGACGGATATATGGAATTCCCGACGGAGAAATGTATGGGTATTGCCGCGGGTACATTCAGCAGCGGGCTTCCGACTGTCCGCGAGATCTTTATTCCGGCCAATATTACATATATCGAAGAAGGCGCTTTTTCAGGGCTTGCGAATATGGAATGGTTTGAAATGGAATCATCCGGAGCTTATTACACAGAAGAAGGCGTGCTTTTCGCTGAACATGGAACGTGTCTTCTGGCATTTCCTGCCGGACGGACAGGCAATTATAAAGTGCCGTCCCACGTTGTGCGGTTTGCAGCCGGAGCATTTGACAGCGCACAGATAGAAGTTCTCGATGCAGCAGCGTGTATTCTGACAGATGTTTCCGGGATTCCGGAAAATATCAGTCTGCTCGTCAGAGAAACGCCGTAGTATTGTTGAAGAATCCTCTGAATTGTTTTATAATATTTATGATGTTGAGGGCAAAAGCCCCCAACTATGATGCCTGCGGATTGTTCCGTGCTTCGCACTCTCACAATCCGCCCCAATATTCGCATATCGTGGGATATACATCCCACTTTTATGCTCATATCGGGCGGGTCCCAAGGTCTTTCACCCACTTATGAGCGAACTCATGTGGGTTTAGACCTTTTGACCCTGGCATCTTGTTATATTACAGAAACATGACCTGCTGATATAGAGAGCAGCAGAAGGGAGGGATCTTTATGAGAGAGAAAAACATGCTTCAGATTTTAAAAGACAGCAGATATACTGTAGTCTTAAGCGGAGCCGGACTGATGGTTGAGAGCGGGTATCCGCTTCTGCGCGATGGAAAGGAATCCTATGAAATAGAAGAAAAATACGGATATTCTTTTGAGGAGATATTCAGCAGCGCCTTCTATTCAGCAAGAAAAGACCTGTTTTTCCGTTTTTATAAAGAATTCATCCTGAAGGCAACGGAAGTTCCGCCCGGAAAGGGCTTTTATGCCTTGAAAACCCTGCAGGATCACGGGCTGATCGATTCGATCATTACCCGGCGGATCGCGGGGCTTGAAGACCGGGCGGGGTGCAGGAATGTCCTGAATATGAAGGGGACGATTTATGAAAATGTGTGTCCTTCCTGCGGGAGAAAATACCCTGTTGAATATATGAAAGAGGCGAAAGGGGTGCCGCTCTGCGAGAAATGTATGACGGCCATCCGGCCGCAGGTATGTCTGTTCGGGGAGATGCTCAATAATGCACTCGTTACAAGGGCAGCGGAAGAGGTCGGGAAGGCAGATACCCTGCTGGTGCTCGGTGCTAATCTGACAACGCCTCTGTGTAGTCAGTTCCTGCAGTATTATACCGGACCAAACCTGATCCTTGTTACAGAGAAAGAGCACTATTCGGATCAGAGGGCGGACATCATTATCCGCGGAAGATGCGATGAATTCCTTGCCGACATAGTATCTGAATATGAAAAGCAAAATAAAGACTGAAATTGGAGAGAAGAAATGAGCAACCGAGTAAGAACAAGATTTGCACCCAGCCCGACAGGCAGGATGCATGTGGGCAACTTAAGGACAGCGCTTTATGCGTACCTGATCGCGAAACATGAAGGAGGGGATTTTATCCTTCGCGTGGAGGACACGGACCAGGAACGTTATGTGGAAGGTGCCACGGATATTATATACAGGACACTTGCAAAGACCGGACTGATCCATGATGAAGGGCCGGACAAGGACGGCGGATACGGGCCGTATATCCAGAGTGAGAGACAGGCATCAGGACTTTATCTGAAATATGCCAGGCAGCTTGTGGAACAGGGAGACGCGTACTACTGTTTCTGTGACAAAGAGCGCCTTGAGTCACTGAAAACGTCCGTATCAGAAGACGGTACCGATATTGTTGTATATGACAAGCACTGCCTCGGTTTAAGCCGTGAGGAGGTAGAGGCAAATCTGGCGGCGGGAAAACCGTGGGTAATCCGTCTGAACGTGCCGAATGAAGGAGAAACTACATTCCATGACGAGATATATGGTGATATTACGGTCCCGAATTCAGAACTTGACGATATGATCCTTATCAAATCCGATGGTTTCCCGACTTATAATTTTGCCAATGTAGTGGATGACCATTTAATGGGGATCACCCACGTAGTAAGAGGCAATGAGTATCTGGCGTCAGCACCCAAGTACAACCGTCTCTATGAGGCATTTGGATGGGAGATCCCCATATATGTACATTGTCCGCTGATCACGGATGAGAACCATAAGAAGCTGAGCAAGCGAAGCGGACATTCTTCCTATGAAGATCTCATTGACCAGGGATTTGTCTCAGAAGCTGTTGTCAATTATGTGGCTCTTCTGGGGTGGTGCCCGTCTGACAACCGCGAAATCTTTTCCCTGGAAGAACTGGTAAAAGAATTTGACTACCGCCATATGAGTAAGTCTCCGGCAGTGTTTGACACGACGAAACTGAAATGGATGAACGGGGAATATCTAAAGGCGATGGACTCCGGTAAATTCTATGAGATGGCGGAACCTTATATCAAAAAGACGGTTACAAAGGACTATGATCTCAAAAAGATTGCTGCGCTTGTAAAGACCAGGATAGAGATTTTCCCGGATATCAATGACCAGATCGATTTTATCGAGGAGCTTCCGGACTATGACTGCGAGCTCTACAGACATAAGAAAATGAAGACGGATCCGGAAAAAGGACTGGCTCTCCTGGAAGAGGTGCTCCCCCTTCTGGAGGCTCAGGAGGATTACAGCAATGATGCGCTGTTCGAGATGCTCAAGGGATTTGCCGGCGAGAAAGGATACAAGATCGGATACGTGATGTGGCCGCTGCGTACGGCTGTTTCCGGAAAGCAGAGCACACCGGGCGGTGCAACGGAGCTGATGGAAGTATTTGGAAAAGAAGAATCTCTGCGCAGGATCCGCAGAGGGATAGAGAAGTTACATGAAGTTTAATGACATGCAGCAGAAAGCGGTCGTTCACAGAACCGGGCCCTGTCAGGTATTGGCAGGGCCCGGTTCGGGTAAGACGCTCACGGTCGTAAACCGGATCCGGTATCTGATCGAAGAGTGTAATGTAAGGCCTGAGGAGATACTGGTCGTTACATTTACCCGGTATGCGGCTGCTGAGATGAAATCAAGGCTGGCCGCTCTGACGGGCAGAAAAAATCTTCCCGTGACAGCGGGAACTTTTCACGGGATTTATTACGGGATACTGAAGTGGGCTTACAAGTTCGACAGCCGTAATATTCTTTCGGAAGAAGAAAAGTATCAGATCCTCAGATCCGTCATATCCGGACAGGATCTGGAGGTGTTCGATGAGGAAGACTTTCTCAGGGATATAGCGGAAGAGATCGGCAGGATCAAAAACAACAGGCTTCCGCTGGAAGAATTTGTGTCTGCTAAAGTGAATGCAGGGTCATTCCGGGATATATACAAGGCATATGAAGAAAGGCGGAAGTCTCTCAGGAAAATAGATTTTGACGATATGCTCGTGGTATGTTATGAACTGTTCCGGTCCAGACCGGATATACTTGCCTTGTGGCAGAAGAAGTTCCGGTATATCCTGGTGGATGAATTTCAGGATATCAACCGTGTGCAGTATGATGTGATCCGCATGCTGGCTCTCCCGGAAAACAATCTCTATGTCGTAGGAGACGATGATCAGGCAATCTACGGTTTCAGAGGCGCGGATTCCGAGCTGATGTTCCGGTTCCTCAGAGACTATCCGGATGCTGAGCAGATCGTGCTGGGAACCAATTATCGTTCCACAGGGAATATCGTAAAAAATTCCCTGAAAGTGATCAGCCATAATAAGAGACGTTTTCAGAAAGAGCTGACAGCAGTAAAGGACAGCGGAAAATGTCTGCACGTCCAGGAAGTGGGGAGTCCGGCAGAAGAAGCAGAGTATGTGGCAGATCAGATTGAAAAGTATATCGGCGGGGGAAATGCCGCGGAGGAGACCGCTGTCCTGTTCCGGATCCATACAGATGCCCGGCCACTTGTGGAGGAACTGATCAAACGGCATATCCCGTTTCAGATGAAAGAGCATCTTCCCAATATTTATGATCATTTTATCGCGAAAGATATACAGTCTTATCTGCGCCTTGCGTCGGGCAGAAGAGAGCGGAGAGATTTCCTCCAGGTCATGAACCGGCCGAAACGCTATATCGGGAGGGACAGTATTCAGGGGGCGGAGGTTTCGTTCGAGGATATCAGGAAATTTTACTGCGACAAGGACTGGATGCTGGACCGGATCGACCAGTTTGAGTGGGATGTGAAAATGCTGGCAAAGATGGCGCCCTATGCGGCGATCCAGTACATCCGTAAGCGGATCGGATATGATGACTTTATCAGGGATTATGCCTATACCCATCATGTGGAACGCGCGGATTTGAACGAGATCCTTGCCGAGCTGGAGGAGTCGTCAAAGCCCTGTTCATCTATTGAAGAATGGTTCCGTCATATTGAGGAGTACACAGAGACTCTGCGCCTTAAAGAACGGCAGAAAAGCATGGACCAGGAAGGCGTGCGATTGATGACTCTGCACGCTGCGAAAGGACTTGAGTTTGATGCCGTCTGGCTCATCGAGGCTATGGAGGGGCAGATTCCCTATAAAAAGGCGAAGACCGACAAGGAGACGGAGGAAGAGAGACGGCTGTTTTACGTGGGTATGACAAGAGCAAGAGAGCAGCTTACGGTATGCTATGCAAAAACAAAAAACGGGAAAGCTGCTGAACCTTCCCGTTTTGTGGATGAATTGCTGGAAGACGGATAAACCGGATCATTCGATGTCATCCAGGTCAATGTCACCGAAATCCTGTTCCTCCATCCATTCATTAAATGCTTCGGATACCCGGTCAAATTCTTCGTCTTCAAGAATATTTTCAAGACCGGGTTCTTCATCTTCGCCGTTGTCGGTCAGACGGTAGAGGTAGATCTGTCCGTCTTCCCCGTCGTTATTCTGAGGAAGCAGTGCGATGTACTGCTGTCCGTCGACCTCGAAAATGGTGAGGACGTCGCATTCAAGTTCCTCATCATTGTCCAGTGTCAGAGTTACAGTGAGTGATTCATTTTCATTCATATGGTCTTTCTCCTTTGGCATGCCTGTTGATTTTACGGCATTTATGTACCATGATGGTATCAGATAGAGGGGGAAAAAGCAAGCTGCAATCTATTGACATTCCCCTGAAACACGGTAGAATGAAAGAGTAAGGCACTGGAAAACAGGATCAGGAGGAATACGGGATGAAGAAAAGGAAAACGATACTTGTCCTGATGACTTTATTTGCTGTACTTTTTATTTCGGGATGTAAACAGAACGTAGGCACTCCTGAGGATAATGCCGTAGTAGAAGAGACGGAGAAAGAAGAGGATCAGACGGGCGGCCACGTCTATGGATTCTGCGCTTCGGATCTGGAGGACCCTTTTTGTGAAGTGCTGAAAGAATCAGTCGGAACCGCTGTCAGCGAAGAGGGGAGCCGTATACTCGTGCGCGATGCGGGTGGTGATGCAGGACTTCAGAACAGTCAGATCCATGAACTGATCGGTGAGGGGGTAGAGGCAGTCTTTCTCTGCCCGGTGGATCCGTCTGCGGTCACGCCTGCCCTGGAGGAACTCGATGAGGCAGATATCCCTGTTGTGAATCTGGATGTGCAGGTGGATGAGACCGGACTGACCGAAGCGTTTGTGGGTTCGGATGATTATAATGCAGGAAAATTATGTGGGGAAGATCTGACAGGAAGAAAGCCTGACGGTGGTTCGGTGGTGATCGTTGACTGCCTGGATTCCCCGGTTGTCAATGAGCGTATCACAGGCTTTGAAGAGGCGATCACTAATGCAGGGTTTGAAGTCACGAGGATTGATACAGGCAATGACTACAGTACGATTCCGGGCAAACTCCGTGAGAATCTCTCTGCAGAAGAGCAGATAGATGCCATTATGTGTGCGGATGACCGTATGGCTGAACAGGTGCTGGAAACGCTTGATGCAGAGGGAAGAAATGATATTTCGGTATACAGTGTAGGCGGATCTCCGGCGGTAAAAAGCGCACTGGCGGATCTTACAAGTCCAATGACAGGAATCGGGGCAAAATCCCCGATCAATATGGGAAAGACAGCCGTAAAGACGGCGGCTGCGATCCTGGAAAACGGTGTCTATGAACCGGAGACTTATGTTGAGACGTTCTTTATCGATAAGGATAATGTAGACATGTATGGAACAGACGGCTGGCAGTGAGAAAGGAACGGAATATGAAGAAGATAACAGGAAGACCACAGCCCTTCGGCACGGTAGTTGAAGGGACAAAAATAAATTTTGCATTGCGTGTTCCCGCGGGAAAGGAATGTGAGCTTTTACTGTACAGAGAGGGAAAGACGAGACCGGAATGTACGTTTGACATGCCGGAGGATGAAGGAATCGGAGAAGTACGCTTTCTGGCAGTTGACGGCATCGATGCCGGAAAGTATGAATATAATTTCCGTATAGACGGTAAAGTGTGTCTCGATCCCTATGTGAGAGAGGTTGCAGGCAGAGAGGCATTTGGAAAAAAGAGAGATCTTCAGAAGCATGAGATCCGCGGCAAGATCGTTTCGCCGGAGTATGACTGGGAAAATGACAGGAGACTTCATCTCCCGTGGAATGAAGTTGTGGCATACAGTCTCCATGTAAGAGGCTTTACGAAGCACAGTTCGTCAAAAGTAGCTCATAAAGGGACTTATCTTGGGATCATTGAGAAAATCCCTTACCTGCAGCAGCTCGGCATCAATCAGATCCAGTGTATGCCGGTCTATGAATTTGAAGAATGCGGGAAGACAAAGATCAATTACTGGGGATACGGTCCGGCTCATTATTTTGCGCCGAAAGAAGCATATGCTGCGGGAAATTCGGCGGTCCGTGAGCTCAAAGACATGGTAAAAGAGTGCCACAGGGCCGGGATCGAGGTGGTTTTGGAAATGCCATTTACAGAAGGAGTGCCCGCACAGACTGCACTGGAGTGCCTGAAATTTTATATGCTCGAGTATCATGTGGACGGTTTCGTCGTTAATCCATATTGTGTACCATGGGAGATGCTCTGTGAGGATCCGTTATTAAAGGATATCAAGCTGATGAGGAAGGATGATGCATTCCAGAATATCATGCGCCGGTTCCTGAAAGGCGATGAGAATATGGTAAACGACGTGATGTGGGCGCTGCCGCATCATTCCGCCTCAGATGGAAAATGCAATTATATCACTGCACAGACGGGATTTACTCTCTGGGATCTTGTCTCCTATGACTGTAAGCACAATGAAGCTAATGGTGAGAATAATACGGACGGACCGGACTATAATTACAGCTGGAACTGCGGTGCAGAAGGACCGAGCCGTAAGCGGGCAGTCATGACGCTCAGAAAAAACCAGGTGAGGAATGCTTTTGCACTTTTGCTCCTGGCGCAGGGTACGCCATGTATTCTTGCAGGAGATGAGTTCTATAACAGCCAGAAGGGAAATAACAATGTTTACTGTCAGGATAATGAAACGGGCTGGGTCGACTGGAACAAATTGAAGACAGATGACACGCTTTTCAATTATGTCAGGGAGCTGATCGCATTCCGGAAGAAGCATCCGTGCCTGCACCGCGCAGAAGAGCTCAAAGGTCTTGACCGGACAGCGTGCGGAGTGCCGGATGTGTCCTATCACGGAGAAAATGCATGGCAGGTGAAATCAGAAGTGTACAGCAGGCAGCTCGGGGTGCTCTATGCAGGCGGGGACCTGGGGGATACAGAATGTTTTATCGCATATAACATGCACTGGCTGCCCCATGATTTTGCATTGCCGTCACCGGGAAAAGAGAAGAGATGGTGCCTGGCGGCTGACACAGAGAAAGGATTTGTACCTGTACCGGTTCAGCTGGAAGACCAGAAGAAGATCACGCTCCCGGAGAGAAGCATCACTGTCCTTGTGAGTGAAAAACAGACGAAAAAGACAAAGAAGCCATCTCCCCGGACAAAGACAAGTAAAACAGAAAAGGCAGGAAAGGCAGCGGTAAAAGCCGGAGAGCAGGAGAAACAATGATCAAAGCACTGGCACATTTTCATACGATCACAAAGCATAAGATCCTGGTCATGAAAGAATGTTTCCGGGTGGGCCTGTACCGGCAGGGGCTGCTCCACGATCTTTCCAAATACAGTCCCACGGAGTTCCGGGTGGGTTGTAAATACTATCAGGGAACCAGGAGCCCGAATAATGCAGAACGGGAGGATAAAGGATATTCCTCGGCATGGCTTCATCATAAGGGAAGAAATAAACATCACTACGAATACTGGATCGATTACAGCCTGGACGGGAAACATGTGCTTGCAGGCATGAAGATGCCGGTCCGGTATGTGGTTGAGATGTTTCTGGACAGGATCGCCGCAAGCAAGGTCTACAAAGGCGATAAGTACAAAGACAGTGATCCTATTGAGTATTACATGAACGGAAAAGCAGGGGAGATGATGCATCCGGAGACTCGTGCCCTGCTGGAGAGACTTCTCCATATGCTGGCGGAGCAGGGGGAAGAGGAGACTTACCGCTATATTAAGAAAGAGGTTTTAAAAAAATAACAGAAGCCCCGGGCGGGTGCTGATAACGGCAGAACAGCCGGTACAGTACCGTCCGGGGCATTATATACCCGGAGAAGACCATGCGGGACAGGGAAAGTTATTCGGGATAATAGAGCCGGGAGTCCTGAATGTCCGTAAGGACTTCTGTGAGGAATCTGCGGGCCATATATTTTGCCATAGGCAGATTCATGTCCAGATAGTTGCCGCAGTCCTTCGCGGATGCGCCCGGGATCTCACCCTCATAGGAAGCCATAAATGAGAACATTTCTTTCATGAGGGGGACGATATCATGGGAGGAGTGATCCCCTGCAAGGAGCAGATAGAAACCGGTCCGGCAGCCCATAGGACCGAAATAGATCACCCGGTCTTTCCAGTCTTCATGGTTTCTCAGGAAGGTGGCTCCAAGATGCTCGATCGTGTGGACCTCTGCGGTATTCATTACCGGCTCATCGTTCGGGCTTGTCATGCGGATATCAAAAGTAGTGATGACAGAGCCATTCACATTATCCTTTCTGGAGACGTAGATGCCCGGTTTCAGGCGGATATGGTCAATAGTAAAACTTGCGATTTTCTTCATAATAGATGCTTCCTTTCTCTGGTATCTGTCTTGTTTATTATAGCTGTCCGGAAGATAAAATACAAGAAGTGCTGTTTGCAAATGGTTTGCAAATGTATCAGACAGCAGGTATACTTATGCTTGCAGGAGTGGATCAGTCCTGTCTGTTTTAACAGTGATAAGGAGGGATTATAGTGATATTGTATATCGTTCGTCATGGTGAGACAGAGTGGAATAAAATGCATAAAGTACAGGGGAGAACCGATATTCTCCTGAATGATTACGGCCGTCGTCTTGCAGAAGAGACGGCAGAAGGAATGAGAAAGATCCCCATTGATCTTGGCTTCACCAGTCCGCTGCTCCGCGCAAAGGAGACGGCTCAGATCATCCTTAAGGGACGTGACATTCCTCTTTACGATGAGGAACGGCTCCAGGAGATCAGTTTCGGAAGATACGAAGGGCTGTACTGCGGCGGGGAGAACCGCGACCCGGACAGCGAGGCCTTCAACCAGTTCTTTAATGATACGGGAAATTACATCCCGCCGGAGGATGCCGAGACGATCCCGCAGCTTTATGAGAGGACAGGCAGTTTCCTCAAAGAGATATCTGAGAGGGAGGATCTGGCAGATAAGAATATCCTTGTATCGACACACGGCGCAGCCATGACGTCACTTTTGAACAGGATCCGCGGCAATCTGTCAGTGGAACATTTCTGGAAAGATGAGGTCCCGCCGAACTGCTCGGTCACTATGGTGGAAATAAAAGACGGAAAAGCACGGATTTTAAAAGAAGGCATGATCTTTTACAAAGAGAAGGTAAAAAAGTGGACGACAGTGTGATACAATAGAAGAATAGAAAAAGAAAAAAGGCTGGTGAGACTATGAAACTGACGTTTATCGGAGCGGCCCATGAGGTGACGGGAAGCTGTCATTTCCTTCAGGCAGCAGGAAAGAATATCCTGATCGATTATGGCATGGAGCAGGGACCGGATCTGTATGAGAATCCCGGTCTGCCCATTCCGGCACCGGATATCGATTATGTATTTCTGACCCATGCCCATATCGACCACTCGGGAATGCTCCCGCGACTTGTAAAAGACGGGTTTAAAGGACAGATATTCGCGACATTTGCCACTGTGGATCTGTGTAATATCATGCTCCGTGACAGTGCGCACATTCAGGAATTTGAGGCAGAATGGCGCAACCGTAAGGGAAAAAGAGCCGGGAAACCGGAGTATGAACCGGTGTATGTGATGCAGGATGCCCTGGATGCCATCGAACTCCTTGTGCCCTGCCAGTATGGTGAGCGGATCTCAATCTGTGACGGCATAGATATCCGGTTTACAGATGTGGGACACCTGCTCGGATCGGCAAGCATTGAGGTGTGGGCAACGGAAGGTGATGTGACAAAGAAGATCGTTTTTTCCGGAGATGTAGGCAATACAGATCAGCCCATCATCAAAGATCCGACTTACACTGCGGCAGCAGATTATGTGGTCATGGAGTCTACCTACGGCGACCGTATCCACACAGCAGAGAAACCGGATTATATCGGTGAATTTACGAGGATCATAAAGGAGACCTTCGACCGGGGCGGAAATGTCGTGATCCCGTCGTTTGCCGTCGGCAGGACGCAGGAAATGCTGTATTTTATCCGTGAGATCAAGGAGAAAAAACTTCTGCCGGAGTATGCAGATTTTGAGGTATATCTGGACAGTCCCCTCGCCATCGAGGCAACCAAAGTTTTCACTATGAATATGAGAGACTGCTTTGACAAAGAAGCTATGGAACTTGTCAATTCAGGAATAAATCCTCTCGTTTTTCCGGGACTGCACACATCGACGACGAGCGATGATTCCAAGATGATCAATTTCATCGAGAAACCGAAGGTGATCATATCTGCATCAGGAATGTGCGATGCTGGCCGCATCCGCCATCACCTCAAACATAATCTCTGGCGTCCGGAGTGTACGATCCTGTTTGTAGGGTATCAGGCCAACGGCACCCTGGGGCGGAGACTGCTGGAAGGAGAGAAGAATGTAAAACTCTTCGGGGAACCCATCGAAGTCCATGCGCGGATCGAGAGTCTGCACGGCGTCAGCGGGCATGCGGATATGAACGGCCTTCTGAAATGGGTGGGAGCATTCCGCACGCCTCTTCAGAGAGTTTTCGTTGTGCACGGCGAAGACACGGTGACAGAGAAATTTGCCGACACGGTCCATGAACAGTTCGGTTACAGTACCTGGGCGCCATATCCGTGCTGTGAAGTGGATCTTCTCACGAATGAGATCATAAGTGAAGGTGTCCGGATACCGGTGAAAGCAAAGAAACCGGCGCAGCGCAGGGCAGATTCCGCGTTCGAGCGTCTGGTGGCGGCAGGCAAGAGGCTGCTTGATGTGATCTACAAAAATGAAGGACTGTCGAACAAGGATAAGGCGAAATTCGAGACGCAGATCAATAATCTGTCGGACAAATGGGATATGGATGACTGATCTGTCAAGGGCTAAAAGTTTATAAAATTTTCTGACTTCCGGAATATCTTATCTGTCAGGTGAGAATCATTCTAAATAGAAATTGCTTAGGAGGATTCTTGCTATGATGGTGAACAAGGTTGAACTGTGCGGAGTGAATACGTCAAAACTTCCGCTATTGAAGGAGGAGGAGAAGACAGAACTTTTTGAACGGATCCAGGCCGGGGATGAAGAGGCGAGGGAGAAGTACATCAAAGGCAACCTGCGGCTTGTCCTGAGCGTGATCAAGCGCTTTGAAGGCAGCAGCGAGAATGCAGATGATCTGTTCCAGATCGGCTGTGTGGGACTTATGAAAGCCGTGGATCATTTTGATCCGGCCAGAATGGTGAAGTTCTCTACTTATGCGGTCCCTATGATCATAGGGGAGATCCGCCGGTATCTCCGGGACAACAGTCCGATCCGTGTGAGCCGGTCGCTGCGTGACACGGCGTATAAGGCAATCTATGCTAAAGAAGGGTATATCCGCCGGCATATGAAAGAACCGACTGTACAGGAGATCGCGGATGAGATCGGCATATCGAAAGAGGATGTCGTGTTCGCCCTTGATGCGATCCAGAGTCCGATGAGCCTGCAGGAGCCGGTGTACAGTGACGGCGGGGATACTCTTTATGTTATGGATCAGGTCAGCGACAAGAAGAACAAAGAAGAAAACTGGGTAGAGGAGCTCTCCCTTGAGGCGGCTATGGAGCGGCTGAACGAGAGGGAGAGGTATATTATTACACTGCGTTTTTTTGAAGGAAAGACACAGATGGAAGTAGCGGACCAGATCAATATTTCCCAGGCTCAGGTCAGCCGTCTGGAAAAAAACGCGCTGAAGACCATGCGGAGATATCTCCTGGGAGAATAGACAAAGACCGCAGCAGAATACAAATGAGAGAGGATGAAGAAAGTTATGTACAGAGCCTGTATATTTGATCTTGACGGAACACTGACTGATACTCTGGAGTCTCTGACCTATTCGGTAAATGAGACGATGAAAGAGATCGGGCTTCCTGGGATCACTTCCGGACAGTGCCGTGAGTTTGTCGGAAACGGTGCAAAGGTACTGATAGAAAAGACTCTGAAGGCGTCAGGGGATGAAGAACTGGCCAGGTTTGACGAGGCATTTGCCGCTTACCGGCGTATATTTGACAAGTGTTGTACCTACCGGGTGAAACCTTATCCCGGCATTCCGGAGATGCTCAGAGAAATGAAAGAACGGGGGCTGCGTCTCGGCGTGCTCTCCAACAAGCCGGACCGCCAGGCAGTCCATGTGGTAGAAGAGATTTTCGGAAAAGGAGTGTTTGACCATATTCAGGGGCAGAAAGACGGTGTCCCGAGAAAACCGGATCCGACGGCAGTACTTTCCATAGCCGGAGAATTTGGAGCCTCACCGTCAGAAACGCTCTATATCGGAGATTCGGAAGTGGACGGCGCTACAGGAAAAGCTGCCGGAATGGATACGATACTGGTGTCCTGGGGATTTCGTTCCCGTGACGTGCTGGAGGCGGCAGAGCCGCTCAGCATAGCAGATACAACAGATGAAATATTGGAGATCATAAGAGAAAAGGATTAGATGTATGAGTGATTACAGTGAAGTATGTTTAAAGACATTTTTAAAAGATCAGGGGAAACTCTTTGACGAACCGGTAGCCGGAAATATAGAGGAAGCCGAGGCATTTCTGGAAGACTGTATGGCTGTTGTCGTGGATTCCATTGATGAAGTGAGAGAATATTTCGAGGAAGAGGGCGTGGATGTGGACGGCCTGGGGCCGGATGAACTGGAAGAAGCATCTGAAGTCTTCCCCCTTCCTGACGGGAAATATCTGATCGTAGAAGGATAGAAAGCCAGGGAGAAAGTCCCCGCAATTTCGGAACATTTTGAAAGCCGCAGTTTATTCGACTGCGGCTTTTTCAACGGCTTCCCGTATCGCGTCCAGTATGATCCGGGATGTATAAGGTGCATCTTCCGGCAGGGCGATATTGTCGAGAGACTGGGTCTCGCAGATCTGTTCGGCAATGTCCTCTATGGCCGGCTGTATGAGAGGAAACATGGTCGTCACTGTCTCGTCAAGGTTGGAAAAGCGTATAGAGTTGATCCGGGTTTCATCAACGGATACCTCTACCTCAAGATTTGTGTTGTTCAGTGTAAGGGCAGAGGTATAAATGCCGGGAGTATAGCGATTCCCGGTATCTGTCTGATCAGTCCTGCTGTCCGGCCGGAACATGATGACAAGAAGGATGATCAGTACGATCGCCAGCGCGGCAAAGATCGCCGTGTAGATGATCTCTTTCATATGCAGGACAACGATTTTAGTTCTGGAACCCATAGAGTTACCTCCCGATTGATTTGGCTGCCGGTGTACGGCGGTCTGCTTTTTTATTAAGTGTATGACTGAAAATCGGAAAATATTCACGGCTTTTGCGTGACAAAGGAGAGTGGATACGGTAAAATAGCTTTTGCGGCGGACGCTCAGACGTAAAAAGGGGAGCGGATGCCTGCGCGTTGATATGCAGATACATGACATGGAGGAAGAAAGACATGTTTATAATAGCAGGGCTGGGAAATCCGGACAGACAGTATGAAGGAACGAGACATAATGTGGGATTTGATGTAATAGACAGGCTCGCAGATAAATACAATATAGCGGTAGACGTGAAAAAGCACAGGGCGCTGCTCGGCAAAGGAGTTATAGAAGGGCAGAAAGTGATCCTTGCAAAGCCGCAGACGTATATGAATTTAAGTGGTGAGAGCATACGCAGTCTTGTGGATTACTATAAGATCGACGGGGAGCATGAGCTGCTTGTCATTTACGATGACATCAATCTGGGAGTCGGACAGCTGCGCATCCGTGAGAAAGGAAGCGCGGGAGGCCATAACGGGATCAAAAATATCATTGCTCATCTCGGTACGCAGGTATTCCCGCGGATCCGGGTCGGAGTGGGAGAAAAGCCGTCCCGGTATGATCTGGCGGATTATGTGCTCGGACATTTTTCCAGGGCAGAGAAAGAACTGATGGATGAAGGATACGATCATGCAGTGAAAGCTGTGGGGATGATCCTCTCCGGCAGGATCGGAGATGCCATGAGCGAGTATAACAGGAAGAAAAAGGAAGAGCCGCGGTCATAGCACACGGCGGCATGAAAAGGGGACAGGACAATACATGCAGGCTTTACTTGCTCCGCTTGGTGAACTTGCGGACTATCAGGAAATCTTAAAAGTCAGAAAAAAGGAAGACGGGATCATACAGATCGCAGGATGTGTCGGCTCACAGAAGACGCATCTGATGTATGCACTGGGCGATGGCTTTGAATACAGGGTCATCGTTTTTTCCAGTGAGGAAAAAGCGAAGAAAGCCTTTGATGAATATCGCATTTTTACAGACGATGTATACTTTTATCCTGCGCGTGACCTGCTTTTTTATTATGCAGATATCAAGGGAAACCTGCTCACTGACAGCCGGATGGGAGTATTGCGTGCCCTGATCGAGAAAAAAGCAGACAAAAGTATCACGGTCATTACCACGATGGATGCGTTCCTGGACGGACTGGCAAGTCCCGCGGAACTTAGAAGCCACAGGATCAGGCTCTCGGGAGGAGATGTGGTCGATCTTACGGAACTTGAAAAAAAGCTGACTGAGACGGGGTATCAAAGGGAAAGCCAGATCGAAGGGCCCGGACAATTCGCCGTGCGCGGCGGCATCATGGATATATTTCCGCTCACAGAAGAACTTCCTGTCAGGATTGAACTGTGGGGGGATGAGATCGATTCGATCCGAAGCTTTGATCCGGAAAGCCAGCGCTCTGTAGAAAATCTGGATGAAGTTATGGTTTATCCGGCATCCGAGAACTGGAAAGAAGGGATGGAGACCGTCACTTTTCTGAATTATTTTCCAAAAGAAAAGAGCCTCATTTTCCTGGATGAGCCCCAGCGCCTTCAGGAAAGCGCGGAGTCTGTGGAGCAGGAGTATTTTGGCAGCCGTGAGAACAGGATTGCTTCAGATCTGGATGATGCGGGTGCAGACCTTACAGTATACGGGACGAAAGATATTATCAATGCGATGAATCTCTATAGCGGGATCGCACTGACCACACTGGAGTCAAGGTGTGGTCTGTTCCGGGTGAGGGGGATTTACAGTATACAGACAAAAGGCGTCAATCCGTATAACAACAGTTTTGAACTCCTTACACGCGACCTGAAGCGCTTAAAGAGGAACGGATACAGAGTCATCCTCTTATCCGGGTCAAGAACAAGGGCAAAGCGTCTTGCGGAAGACCTGAGAGACTATGATCTGAGCAGTTTCTACAGCGAGGATATGGAGCGGCAGGTAAATCCAGGGGAGATCATGGTATCATATGGATATGTGGCTGAGGGATATGAGTATCCTATGCTGAAATTCATGGTCATCTCAGAAACAGATATCTTCGGGAGAAAGAAAAAGAAGAAACGCAGAAAGAAATACGAAGGGCAGAAGATCCAGGATTTTGCAGAACTTAAGCCCGGTGATTACGTCGTCCACGAAAACCACGGGATCGGAATCTATAAAGGTATCGAGAAGATCGAGGTGGAGAAAGTCGTCAAGGATTATATGAAGATCTCCTATGCAGACGGAGGCGTGCTCTATATCCCGGTGGCGCAGATGGACCTGATCCAGAAATATGCCGGAGCCGATGCGAAAAAGCCGAAGCTCAATAAGCTGGGGACGATCCAGTGGGGCAGGACAAAGAGCCAGGTGAAGAAAGCGGTCCAGGCGGTGGCAGAAGATCTGGTGGAGCTCTATGCTGCCAGGCAGCAGTCTGAGGGATTTGTCTACGGACCGGATACAGTGTGGCAGAAAGAATTCGAGGAGATGTTTCCCTTTGAAGAGACCGAGGATCAGATCCAGGCAATTGAAGATACGAAGCATGATATGGAGAGCACAAAGATCATGGACCGTCTGATCTGCGGAGATGTGGGGTATGGCAAGACGGAAATTGCGATCAGGGCGGCGTTCAAGGCTGTCCAGGAGGGAAAACAGGTCGTTTATCTTGTGCCGACCACGATCCTGGCACAGCAGCATTACAATACATTTGTCCAGAGACTAAAGGATTTCCCGGTCCGGATCGATCTTCTGTGCCGGTTCCGCTCATCCTATCAGCAGAAAAAGACAGTGGAGGATCTGAAAAAGGGTCTGGTGGATATCGTGATCGGAACCCACCGTGTCCTCTCAAAGGACGTGGGATTCAAGGATCTGGGGCTTTTGATCATTGATGAGGAACAGCGGTTCGGAGTAACACATAAAGAAAAGATAAAAAAATTGAGAGAAAATATCGATGTCCTGACACTGACTGCCACACCGATCCCGAGAACACTGCATATGAGCCTGATCGGGATCCGGGATATGAGCGTACTAGAAGAAGCACCACAGGACCGTATGCCGATCCAGACTTATGTTATGGAATATAATGACGAGATGGTGAGGGAGGCAATCGAGAGAGAACTTTCCCGCGGCGGACAGGTGTATTATGTATACAACAGAGTCAACGACATTGCGGATGTTGCCGGACATCTCCAGCAGCTTCTGCCGGAGGCAAATGTATCTTTTGCCCACGGACAGATGCGGGAGCGCGAACTGGAAGACATTATGTATGATTTTATAAACGGGGATATTGATGTACTTGTATCCACGACGATCATCGAGACAGGACTGGATATACCGAATGCCAACACTATGATCATCCAGGATGCGGACCGGTTCGGACTCTCCCAGCTCTATCAGCTCAGGGGACGCGTGGGGCGTTCCAACCGGATGGCATATGCATTCCTTCTCTACCGCAGAGATAAACTCTTAAAAGAAGTGGCAGAGAAGAGGCTCGCTGCGATCCGCGAATTTACGGATCTGGGATCCGGTATCAAGATCGCCATGCGCGACCTTGAGATCCGGGGAGCCGGCAACCTGCTCGGAGAAGCACAGAGCGGCCATATGGAAGCAGTGGGATATGACATGTACTGCAAAATGTTAAATGAAGCAGTCCTGAAGCTCAAAGGAGAAGGAGAAGAGGAAAGCTTTACAACGACCATCGATCTGAATATTGACGCTTACATTCCGGACTCTTATATCAAAAATGAATACCAGAAACTGGATATCTACAAAAGAATTGCGGCTGTTTCCAATGAGGAAGAGATGGATGATATGACGGAGGAACTCATCGACCGGTTCGGAGACATCCCGAAGAAGGTACAGCAGCTTCTGCATATTGCGGCGCTGAAAGGACTTGCACATTCTGCGTACGTGACGGCGGTGGAGCAGAAAGGCACAGATATACGTTTTACTATGTACGAGAGGGCGAAGATCGATCCGCAGAAAATCCCTGCCATGCTCGCAGGTTATGGAAAAGACCTTGTGTTCCGGACGGAGGAGCCGCCGTACTTTCTGTATCAGAAAAAAGGCAGGAGCGGGAAGGATGCAGGGGAGAGTGTGCTCGACACAGTGCGCAGAGTGCTGGAAGATATCAGGGGGATCTCGATTTCGTGATATATTTGTGATTCCTACTTGTTACTTTTTTTAAAACACGTTATAATGTACCAGTATGCGGGTATCACGTATATGTTTTATTATATACCCGGAAAAGAGGAGGATACTTATGGTACATTTCGGAAAAAAGGCTGCGGTACTGACAGCAGCGGGAGTCCTTGCGGCGACTGCTGTGACCGGATGCAGCGGTTCGATCAATACAGATGCGGTCGTTGCCACAGTAGGTGATGATGAGATTACCCTTGGAGTGGCGAACTTCTATGCGAGGATGACGCAGGGGCAGTACGAGACTTATTATGCAAGTATGATGGGGACTACCGGTGATGCGATGTGGACCCAGGAAGCCGGTGAGGATCAGACATATGAGGAATCCGTCAAGGACAGTCTTATGGAAAATCTGGAGAATATGTATCTCATATCTCAGCACGCGGCAGATTATGAAGTGTCTCTGACTGAGGAGGAAGAAGATGCCATTGCAGAGGCTGCAGCACAGTTTGATGAAGATAATACGGACGAAGCGAAGGAAACCGTATCCGGATACCGCAAGGATATTGAGGAATTCCTCAGACTTGCAACGATACAGACAAAGATGGACAGCAAGATGAGAGAGGGCGTGGACGAGGAAGTATCTGACGAAGAAGCTGCACAGAAAGCAATGCAATACGTCTTTTTCTCATATACGACTACGGATGACTCCGGTAATACCACAGAGCTTACTGATGAAGAGAAAGAGAGCCTGAAGACAGATGCCCAGTCACTTGTGGACAGAGTAAATGCAGGTGAAGATATCTCCACTGTTGCAGAGGAACTTGGACAGACAGCATATGACCTGACATTTGATTCGGAAAGTACAAGCCCGAATGAGGATCTGATCGCTGCGGTTGACGCTTTTGAGACGGAAGGTCAGGTTACAGATGTCATCGAGGCTGATGACGGTCTCTATGTAGGACGGCTTACAAGCCTTCTGGACCGTGATGCGACGGACCAGAAGAAAACTTCGATCGTAGAGGAGCGCAGACAGGAACAGTACGATTCACTCCTGGAAGAGTGGCGAAATGACACGGATATCAAGGTGGATGAGAAAGTCTGGGATAAGGTTGACTTTGAAGATACCGGGGTGACGATCATTACATCCGAGACAGAGGAGACTACAACGGACGACGGCAGCACCGACGATACATCGGAGGGAAGCAGCGAGAGTGCGGATGACAGCAGTGAGGATGCGTCTGCATCAGAAGACAGTGCATCCGAATAAAGGAGAAGAGGAAATGCCCATAAAAAAACAGTGGCCGTTTTACAGTCACTGTTTTTTACTGCTCTGCGGTGCGGGTTTCCGACAGGTACGGGATCAGATGTATTCCAGTTTTTCGAAATAATGCATCAGAATATCCGCGCAGTTTTCGACGCCCAGTTCGGAGGTATCAAGGATCATGTGATAATCATTTACATCACCCCAGGTTTTGCCTGTGTGTTCATAATAATAGGCAGCTCTTTCTTCATCAGTTGTCTCCACTTTTTCCTTTGCCTCGTCATAGCTTAAGTTTTCCTTGTCCATGATCCTGTGGATACGGTCTTCTTTGTCTGCACATACGAAGATGTTCAGGACATTCATTCTGTCTTTCAGGATATCAGAAGCGCAGCGCCCGAGGATGATGCACGGCTTTTCCGCCAGTCTGCGTATAGCCTCCGCTTCGTTTTCGTACATATGGTCATTCAGTTTCTGCTCAATGTACGCCTTGTCATATACAGGGATATGAAGCTGTTCGGAAAGTTCTTTTGCGATGATACTTGCACCGGTTCCGAAACGGCGGCTCATGGTGATTACTAATTTCATAAGAACTCCTCCTTTGTATTTACAAAAATCAGATACCTGTTATTATAACACTTCTTCTGCGATTTGTCTGCCGAGAGATTTTAATTCTTCCATCTGGGCATCTTTTACGGAAGATTTGATCGTGACGTTTGCCACCATCAGCGACATATCTTTCATCTCACTGATCTTTGTGCTGATGAGTTTGGTGCTCTGCGGCGCCCAGCTTCCGTTTCCAAGAACAGCTATCGTACGGTTTTTGAGAGCGAGAGCCTTCATATCTTCAAGATAATTGTCCATCAGCGGATAGATGCCATTATTATATGTAGGAGCTGCAAGTACGATATGGCTGTACTTGAAACTGTCCGCGATCAGCCCGGAGACATGTGTTTTGGAGATATTGTGCATGCAGATATTCTTAACTCCTTCATCAGCGAGGATGGAAGCAAGGATCTCCGCCATATTCTCTGTGTTGCCGTACATGGATGCATATGCGATCATGACGCCTTTTTCTTCCGGCTCATATTTGCTCCATTTGTCATATTTGCCGATGATGTAATCCAGATTTGTTCTCCAGACCGGTCCGTGGAGCGGGCAGAGCATCTGAATGTCAAGGCCGGCAGCTTTCTTCAGGACACTTTGTACCTGCATGCCGTATTTTCCGACAATGTTTGTATAGTAACGGCGGGCTTCATCGAGCCAGTCACGGTCAAAATCCACTTCATCATTAAAGATGTTGCCGTTTAATGCCTTGAATGTACCGAAAGCATCTGCGCAGAACAGGATTTTATCTGTCTCATCGTAAGTCATCATGACTTCCGGCCAGTGTACCATAGGAGCCATTACGAAGTGAAGGGTATGTTTCCCTGAAGAGAATGTATCCCCCTCTTTGACAATGATCTTTTTCCCTTCCAGATCGAACCCGAAGAACTGGTCGATCATGGGGAATGTTTTGGCATTGCCGATGATCTGCATATCCGGATAGCGCAGGACCAGTTCGTCGATCATAGCGCAGTGGTCCGGCTCCATATGATTTACGATAAGATAATCGAGCGGTCTGCCATTAAGGACCGCCTGTACATTTTCCAGAAACTGGCGGCCGACAGCATAATCAGCGGAATCAAAAAGAACAGTCTTCTCGTCCAGGAGAAGATAGGAATTGTATGAAACTCCGTCAGAGAGCGGGAAGATATTCTCGAACAGTTCGATGCGCCGGTCGTTTGCCCCCACCCAGTATAAATCTTCTGTTACTTTTCTGAAACAGTGCATGAAAAATTCCTCCTTGTAAAAAATATGATCATGATATTGTGAATGAATAAACAAATGTCAACGATTCTATTCTACCATAAAAGATAAAATTCGCAATATACGTATTTATTTTCATGCAAGGAACTGATATCATCTAAATACAGGCTTTATTTCTATTTGATGCATCCGCACAAGCAAAAAAGATCAAGTCTGTAAATTCCAGAAGAGAAAGGTGAGAAAAATGTTATTTGTATGCTACCCGAAATGCAGTACATGCATGAAAGCAAAGAAATGGCTCGAAGAAAATGGAAAAGAGTATGAGCTGCGGAATATCAAAACAGAAAATCCGACAGAGGAAGAACTTACAGACTGGTGGAAAAAGAGCGGACTGCCTCTGAAGAGATTTTTTAATACAAGCGGAAATCTTTATAAAGAAATGAAACTGAAAGATAAACTTCCGGAAATGAGTGAAGAAGAACAGATCCATCTGCTCTCCACTGACGGTATGCTTGTGAAACGCCCGATTCTTGTTGATGGAGACAAGGTTCTTGTAGGATTCCGCCAGAAGGAATGGGAAGAAAATATTTAAAAATGAAATTTATGCTTGCATAATACCCCTAAAGGGTATATACTCTCATTGTAAGAGGGATACCCTTTGGGGGTTTATTTTTATAGAGGACACTTTAATCGAAAGGAGAATCGAAAACTATGGAAGAAACAAATAAAGTCTGTCCTGCATGCAAGCATAGGACAAAGGAACGGACCGAGAAAGAGAGAAGAGACATGCTCAACCGTCTGAGCCGTATCGAGGGTCAGGTAAGAGGTATCAAAAAAATGGTTGAAAATGATGTGTACTGTCCGGATATCCTGATTCAGGTGTCGGCGGTCAATGCAGCACTTAACAGCTTCAATAAAGTACTTCTGGCGGAGCATATCCGTTCCTGTGTTGCGGAGGACATCCGAGAAGGAAAGGAAGAGACGATAGACGAGCTAGTCCTTGTCCTTCAGAAATTAATGAAATAGGAGGAATCAATATGGAACAATACAACGTGACAGGCATGAGCTGTGCTGCCTGCAGCGCGCGCGTGGAGAAAGCGGTCTCAAAAGTTCCGGGCGTGACATCCTGTTCCGTAAGTCTTCTGACGAACTCTATGGGAGTGGAAGGAACAGCTTCCCCGACAGATATCATCGCTGCAGTAGAAGAGGCGGGATACGGAGCGTCCGAAAAGGGAGCGGAACACAGTGCAGGTAAAGCGGGAAGTGCAGGAATGTCTATTACTGAGGCAGAAGATTCGCTAAAAGACAGGGAGACGCCGAAGATGAAGAGAAGACTGGCCGCTTCTCTGTGCTTCCTGATCCCGCTGATGTATTTCTCCATGGGACATATGATGTGGAACTGGCCGGTTCCGTCTTTTCTTGAAGGCAATCATGTGGCCATGGGCCTGATCCAGCTTTTGCTGACGACAGCTGTCATGGTGATCAACCAGAAGTTTTTTATCAGTGGATTTAAAGGGCTGATCCACAGGGCTCCGAACATGGATACTCTGGTAGCCCTGGGAGCGGGAGCTTCTTATGGATACAGCCTCTATGCACTTTTTGCCATGACGGACGCACAGATGCGCGGGGATATGTCCGGCGTAATGTCCTATATGCATGAATTTTACTTTGAATCGGCCGCCATGATCCTGACACTGATCACGGTAGGAAAGATGCTGGAGGCAAGATCGAAGGGAAAGACTACGGATGCCCTGAAAAGCCTGATGAAACTGGCTCCGAAAACGGCGACAGTGGTAAGGAACGGTACAGAGGAGGAAGTCTCCGTTGATCAGGTGAGAAAAGGTGATGTGTTCGTTGTAAGGCCGGGCGAGAATATCCCGGTGGACGGGATCGTGCTTGAGGGAACCAGTGCGGTCAATGAATCTGCACTGACCGGAGAGAGTATTCCTGTAGATAAAAATGAGGGCGATGCCGTCTCGGCAGCGACACTGAACCAATCAGGTTTTCTGCGCTGTGAGGCTACACGCGTAGGGGAGGATACGACACTCTCCCAGATCATCCAGATGGTGAGTGACGCTGCGGCGACGAAAGCGCCTATCGCGAAAGTCGCTGACCGTGTTTCCGGTGTGTTTGTACCGGCGGTGATCGCCATCGCGCTGGTGACCATCGTTATCTGGCTCATTGCAGGGCAGACAGCGGGCTTCGCCCTTGCAAGAGGGATTTCCGTGCTGGTCATCAGCTGTCCGTGTGCGCTGGGGCTTGCGACCCCTGTGGCGATCATGGTAGGAAACGGTATGGGCGCAAAGAACGGAATTATGTTTAAGACCGCGGTCTCTCTGGAAGAGACAGGAAAGACACAGATCGTTGCATTAGATAAGACCGGTACGATCACAAGCGGTGAGCCGCGCGTGACAGATATGATCCCGGCTGATGGTGTGACAGAGGAAGAACTGCTGTCCTGGGCATATGTTCTGGAGAAGAAGAGCGAACACCCGCTGGCACATGCTATCCTGGCAAAGGCAGAGGAGATGGGAATAGACGGCGGAGCTGAGACAGAAGATTTCCGGGCGGCAGCAGGAAACGGACTTTCGGGGAAAATCAACGGTGTGCCTCTCTGCGGCGGCAATCTGAGGTTTATCAGCGGACATGCAGAGATTTCCGATGAGATGAGGAAGAAGGCCGGGGAGCTTGCGGGAGAAGGAAAGACTCCGCTATTCTTTAGCAGAAACGGAAAACTTGCCGGTATTATTGCGGTAGCGGATGTGATCAAAGAGGACAGCCCGCAGGCAGTAAAAGAATTGCAGAATATGGGGATTCATGTTGTCATGCTCACCGGTGACAATGAGCGTACGGCAAAAGCCATCGGTGCTCAGGCGGGCGTTGATGAAGTGATCGCAGGAGTGCTGCCGGAAGGCAAAGAGAGCGTGATCCGTTCCCTGAAACGGAAAGGAAAAGTCGCTATGGTAGGCGACGGCATCAATGATGCGCCGGCTCTTACACGGGCAGATATGGGAATTGCTATCGGAGCGGGCACGGACATTGCCATTGACGCGGCAGATGTTGTCCTGATGAAGAGCAGACTGAGCGACGTGCCTGCAGCGATCCGGCTGAGCCGGGCCACACTGAGAAATATCCATGAAAATCTGTTCTGGGCTTTCTTCTATAATGTAATAGGAATTCCGCTGGCAGCAGGTGTATGGATCCCGATCTTCGGGTGGCAGTTAAATCCCATGTTCGGGGCGGCGGCGATGAGTCTTTCAAGTTTTTGTGTGGTAAGTAATGCACTTAGGCTCAACTGGTTCAAAATGTATGATGCCAGCAGAGATAAGAAAATAAAAATCAAGAAAAAAGAGGAGGAAACAACGATGACAAAAACAATGAAAATCGAAGGTATGATGTGCGGACACTGTGAGGCAAGAGTAAAAAAGGTCCTGGAAGCGCTTCCGGAAGTGGATGCGGCTGAGGTAAGCCACGAAGCAGGAACGGCGGTAGTTACGTTGAACGCAGACATTGCCGGTGATGTGCTCAAAAAGGCAGTCGAAGATCAGGATTACAAAGTGCTGGGGATCGAATAGGCTCCCCGGCCTTTTTGTTATAACAGTCCGGCAATGGTGCGGACTGAACTGCTACAACTTGGTAACGGATTTTTTATGAATTATTGACACACAGGTGTGCAGAGAGTAAAATACTATTGAAGCCGTCCGAATACAAAGAAGTTTTCTGAGATGAGGATGGCGTTTTTATTAACAGACACAGTGTGTTCCGGGGAAAAGCCGACCGGAACAACAGCAGAAAAGGAGGAAAAATATGAAAAAGAAGTTCATCAGCGTGTTATTGTGTGCGGCTATGGCAGTCACTCTGATCGCAGGGTGCGGAGCTCCGGCAGCAGAAACCGGCGGGAGTGAAGGAGGAGAGTCCTCATCCGAGACAACGGAAGGAATTCCGAAGGATGAGATCAAAGTAGGATTTGTGCATGTATCGGACCCGAGCGATATGGGTTACACATACAATCAGGACCTTGGTACTCAGGAAATGCAGGAAGCACTCGGTTTAAGTGACGATCAGATCGTAAACAAATACAATGTACCAGAGGGTGCCGAGTGCGACACGGCACTGAGAGAACTTGTAGATGCAGGATGCAATATTATCTTTGCGACAAGTTTCGGATTTGAGGATTATGTAAAAGAAGTTGCAGCAGAATATCCGGATATCGAGTTCTGTCATGCTACAGGATATCAGGCAGCAGATTCAGGACTGGACAACTTCCACAACTATTTTGCATCGATCTACGAAGGACGCTATCTGGCAGGTATCGCAGCAGGAATGAAGACAGAGTCAAATAAGCTCGGTTATGTCGCTGCATTCCCGTTTGCAGAAGTTATCAGCGGATATACGGCATTTTATCTGGGCGCAAAGAGCGTGAACCCGGATGTGACAATGGATATCATGTATACGAATTCCTGGAACGATCCGACAGTTGAGTCCCAGGTGGCTCAGGCATTGATCGACCGCGGATGCGACGTGATCTCACAGCATTCCGATTCTACAGCTCCGGCTACAACAGCAGAAGACAACGGAGTATGGCAGGTTGGTTACAACAATGATATGATCGAGGCGGCTCCGAATGCTTCCCTGATCTCCCCGCGTATTGACTGGGGCATCTATGTGACAGAGGCTGTCCAGGCTGTGATCGATGGAGAGGAAATCCCGGTTGACTGGTGCAGAGGTCTGGAGGACGGTGCAGTTTATCTGTCACCTCTGAACACAGACATCGCTGCAGAAGGCACTCAGGAAGCAATCGACGCGGCTCAGGAAAAACTGATCTCCGGCGAAATCCATGTATTCGACGGACCGCTCTCCGGCGTCAGCCCGGAAGGGGAAGCATATGAGGTTGCGGAAGGCGAATATTATCATGAACAGGAAGAAGCTTCGGCTCCGTCCTGGCTGTATATTGTCGACGGATGCAACGTTGTCGAATAATTTTTGTCAATTCTATATATGTTACAAATACAGAGCCGTCTTCGGACGGCTTTGTTTGTATGGCAGTTCTTTCGCGACAGAGAAAAGCTGTATCTGAAGTGTACAGGCAACCGGATGCGTCAGGACTATACTAATTACAAAAAAGAGAAAGAAGGTGAGATTTTGGGAGAGACAACAGAGTATGCTGTAAAGATGCATCATGTGACAAAAACTTTTGGAAAGGTTGTCGCAAATAAAGATGTCAATCTCGAACTGAAGACCGGTGAGATCCTTGCACTCTTGGGTGAAAATGGCAGCGGAAAGACTACCCTGATGAATATGCTGTCTGGTATTTACTTCCCGGACCACGGGGAAATCTTCGTGAAAGGCCGGGAGGTTACGATCCGTTCCCCGAAAGATTCGTTTGCCCTTGGAATAGGTATGATCCATCAGCATTTCAAACTGGTAGACGTGCTGACGGCAGCGGAGAATATCGTACTCGGACTTGACGGAAAAGCTACAGTAAACCGGAAAGAGACCAACAAGAAAGTCGCGGAGCTTGCGAAACGATATGGGTTTGAAATGGACCCGGCAAAGAAAGTTTACAATATGTCTGTTTCGGAAAAGCAGACGGTAGAGATCCTGAAAGTACTTTATAAAGGTGCGGACATCCTGATCCTGGATGAGCCGACGGCGGTGCTGACTCCTCAGGAGACGGACAAACTGTTTGCTGTGCTCCGGAATATGAAAAAAGACGGTAAATCTATTATCATCATCACTCACAAACTTAATGAGGTGCTTGCCATCTCGGACAGGGTAGCAATCCTGCGTAAAGGTGAATATATCGGTGTAGTCAATACGGCGGAGACGGACCAGGCCCAGCTTACAGAGATGATGGTAGGGCGCCCTGTCAGTCTGGAAATCGAGAGACCAGAGGTAGAACGCGGAGAAAAAAGGCTTCAGGTGATCGATCTGACATGTCTGAACGGCGACGGAGTAAAAGCTCTGGATAATGTCTCCTTTGATGCATATGGCGGTGAGATCCTTGGTGTGGCAGGGATCGCAGGAAGCGGACAGAGAGAACTGTGCGAGATCATCGCGGGACTGCATCCGTCCATCGGAGGATCCGTCCTGTATCTGGGCGACCATGACGGGATTCCTGTCCAGGAACGTATTCTGGGCCTGAAACCCGATGAGATCGTAAAAAAGGGAATCTCTATGGCGTTTGTGCCGGAGGATCGTCTGGGAATGGGGCTTGTTGCCGGAATGGATATGACGGACAATGTGATGCTCAGAAGTTATAAATCGAAGAAAGGAATATTCGTAGACCGGAAGACCCCGAAAGAGCTTGCAGAGAAACTGATCGAAGAACTCGAGATCGTGACTCCGGGTGTGGATACTCCTGTAGGAAGGCTTTCGGGAGGAAATGTCCAGAAAGTGCTGCTGGGACGGGAAATTGCCTGTCAGCCTTCCGTGCTGATCGTGGCTTATCCAGTGCGCGGTCTGGATATCAATTCTTCATACAGGATTTATGATCTGCTCAACGAACAGAAGAAAAAGGGCGTTGCGGTTATTTTTATCGGAGAAGATCTTGACGTACTGATGCAGCTTTCCGACCGGATCATGGTCATGTGCGGCGGGAAAGTGAGCGGGATCGTGGATCCGCGCAAAGTTACGAAAGAGGATATAGGACTTATGATGATCCATACAGATCATCCGTTTGTTAAAGATAAGGAAGAAGACGGGAAAGGGGAGGTGACAGCATGAGTTTACATGGCGCACAGACAAAAGAGCCTCTGATAAGAATGGTGAAGAGAGATACGATGCCGCAGAAAAAGGCATGGGGGATCCGCGCAGCAGCTTTTATCCTCTCTCTTGTGACTGGCGGGATCGTGATCCTCATGCTGGGGCACAATCCGTTTTCTGTCTATATTTCAATGGTAAAAGGTGCATGGGGCTCAAGTACTGTCATCCACGAGACGATCAAGCTGGCAGTGCCCCTGTTGATCACCGCGATCGGTATCTCGTTTGCATTTAAGATGAAATTCTGGAATATCGGCGCTGAGGGTCAGATCCTTGTCGGAGCGGTAGCGGCCGGCGCTTTCGGACTTTTTACAGCTCATATTTTTCCGAAGCTTCCGCTGGTGCTGCTCATGATGCTTGCCTCTATCGTGGCAGGCGGAATCTATGGTCTCCTTCCTGCGGTCTGTAAAGCAAAATGGGGTACAAATGAGACATTGTTCACGCTGATGCTGAACTATATTGCGCTGGCATTCATCAAATATCTGATGAACGGTCCCTGGAAAGCGGAAGGAAGCAGTTTTCCAAAGATCGATATGCTCGTGCCGGGCGCGCGCCTCACAAAAGTGTTCGGTGTGCACTGGGGATGGATACTCGCCCTGGTCCTTGTAGTACTGGCTTATATTTACTTTAATAAAACTAAGCAGGGATATGAGATCGCAGTTGTCGGCGAGAGTAATAATACCGCCAGATATGCCGGCATCAATGTGGGACGCGTTTTCAGACGGACAATGTTTCTCTCCGGTGCACTCTGCGGTCTTGTAGGCATGCTGCAGTTTGCGGGCGCTGACTATACCATTACGGAAGGTACGGCAGGCGGAGTCGGATTTACAGCCATCACGGTGGCCTGGCTGGCGAAGATGAATCCGTTCGGGATGCTGGTCGTATCTGTGTTTATTGCTATGCTGGAGCGTGGATCCAATGCAATCCAGACACAGTTTAAAATCCCGGCATCGGCTTCTGATCTTCTGATCGGTATTATATTGTTCTTTATGCTCGGCTGTGAATTCTTTATCACATACAGGCTGGTCAGAAGAGGAAAGGAGGAACATCATGCTTAATACTTTGAACGGATTATTTATTGCGGCAGTTCTTGCGGGAACCCCGCTTCTCCTTGGCGCTCTGGGAGAAATACTGACGGAGAAAGCAGGAAACCTGAACCTCGGTGTGGAAGGTATGATGTTTATGGGCGCGATCACAGGACTCGCCGGCTCTTACTATTACGAGCAGGCAGTGATCGCGGGCGGCGGAGAGCCAAGCGGCGTTCTTTCGGCGCTGATCGCTCTTGTGACTTCCTTTATCGCGGGAGCAGGAGGAGCATTGATCTACAGTTTTCTGACGATCACACTGCGTGCGAACCAGAATGTAACCGGTCTTACCCTGACGATCTTTGGTACCGGTTTCGGTAATTTCTTTGGCGAGTACATCGGGCAGCAGGCCGGGGGATATGTGGCTGTTACGGACGTGACGAAAAAGGCGTTTTCCGGATTGAACATTCCGGTGCTCTCGGATATACCGGTGCTCGGACAACTGCTTTTCCGATATAACTGGCTCGTCTACTTTGCAATTGTCGTGGCGATTATTATGGCGTGGTTTTTCAGTAAGTCCCGCGTAGGGCTGAATCTGAGAGCGGTAGGAGAAGATCCGGCGACAGCCGATGCAGCCGGCATCAACATCACGCTCTATAAGTATCTTGCCACAGTGATCGGCGGAGGAATCTGCGGGATCGGCGGTATGTATATGAGCATGGTGACGACATCCGGCGTATGGGTACATGACTGCGTGAGCGGCTATGGATGGCTGGCAGTGGCTCTTGTTATCTTTGCAACATGGAGCCCGGCTCGCGGTATGATCGTGGCACTCATTTTCGGCGGTCTGACGATCATGCGTATGTATATCAATATCCCGGGACTTCCGGCGCAGATCTATGATATGGTGCCATATGTGGCAACGATCGTCGTGCTTGTCGTGACGAGCATGCGGCAGAGTAAAGAGCATGCCCAGCCCAAGAGCTGCGGACTCAATTACTTCCGCGAGGAGCGGTAAGTTCGCGTTTGTCGGACTGAATGCCGATGATATAAGGCCCGAAAACGGACGGAGATGAGGCACTGAAATACTTTTTCGAGATGAACGGCATGTGCTTCAGGCTCCGCTCCATAATCTGAGAAAAACTAAAGGGTCTGGAA